>Ga0134124_10003617_pt1 | contig 12444 bp, 4 predicted proteins | sample KB304_FD_96880 | JGI IMG/M metagenome (GOLD analysis project Ga0134124, IMG submission 96880) | Terrestrial soil microbial communities without Nitrogen fertilizer from Kellogg Biological Station, Michigan, USA - KB3-0-4 | ecosystem: Environmental > Terrestrial > Soil > Unclassified ... | reverse complement strand
CAGCTCTGCGGACCGCTCGATACAAACACCCACCAAAACATCAGGGCCTACTCCCGCGCTCCTTAGATAATGCGCTAACTGATTGGCGCGCTCATTCAACTCCCGGTACGTTAGCCTCGTCTCCTCAAACTCCACCGCCACCGCTGTCGGAGTCTTCTCGACTTGTTGCTCAAACAACTCATGAACAGGTCTAACTTCAGGAGTGCCTGTTTCGGTCCGGTTCCATTCATCCAGGATTTGCCGGCGCTCGGAGGACGCCAGCAAAGGCAACACAGAAATTTTCTGATTGGGATTGCTGACGATTCCTTCCAACAGAATCTTCAGATGAGTCGCCAGACGCGCGATCGTGTCTTCGTCAAACAGGTCCGTGCTAAACCGAAAACGACAGTCGAGATGTGTGGGACGCTCGGTAAACTCAACCATCAGATCGAATCTGCTGATGCCGTCATCGAATTCAAATTCATCGAGCTCAAGTTCGGGATCCTTCCGCCACTGGAACGACACCTGAAAGACGGGCGTGTGACTCAAGCCAGGCTGAAGCTGTAGCTCCTCGAGCAGTTTTTCGAACGGCGCCGAATGGGCATACGCTTCGAGAACATTGCGCTGCACGCGCGAAAGAAACTCGAGGAACCATGGTTCTCCTTCAAGGCTCGAACGAACTACCAGGTGATTAGAAATCGGACCGATTAGATCTCTTGTCTCTGCATGATCGCGATTGGAAATCGACTGGCCCACAACGATGTCGTGCTGTCTGGTATGGCGACCCAGCACAACTTTGAAAGCAGCAAGCAACAACAGATCGAGCGATGCGCCCGCGGCTGTCGCAATTCGCCGCAAGTGATCCACGAGCTCGTTTTCTAAAAGTAGACTAGTCGATTGGCCATGCCAGGTGCGCACGGCTGGTCTTGGACGATCGGTGGGAAGTTCAATGACGGCCGGCGCGCCGTGCAATTTTGTCCGCCAAAACTCGAGATCCGTGGCTGCAATCGAGTTTCTCTGCCATGCTGCGTAATCCGCGTATTGAATCGTTAAAGGCGGCGGCGTCCCCTCGTTTTCACTGTAAGACGAGCAGAGCTCTGCAAACAGAATCTCTAACGACGCCTCATCGCATACGATTCTGTGCGCACTCAGCAACAGAATATGCTCGCGCGGCGCAAGTTTGATCAGAGTCACACGCAGTAACGGCCCGAGTGTGAGATCGAAAGGCTGCTGTGCTGCTGCACGCGCCAGATTCGCCGCTGTCTGTTCACGCCTATTCGCCGCCTCGCTCGAAAGATCCATTAGCGAAATCTCGAGCCTGCTGTTTGCCGTCACCATCGGCGCCGGCTTGCTATCTCTGCCCGCATAAAGCTGGTTGATCGCAAACGTTGTTCGCAGCGATTCGTGCCGGCTGACCACTTGTGTCAGTGATTGATCGAGACGATCCAGGCTCAAGTCACCTTTAACCCTGAAGGCGCGACAGACGTTTAAGGAGACGTCTCCCGGATTGATTTGCTCGAGAAACCAGTAGCGTTCCTGTGCAAACGAGAGCGAAATCGTCGCCGGGACAGTCTGCGGCTCAAGGCGCGGTTTAGGAGTCACCACTACCAACTGATCCTCGACCGCCAACGCCGGTCGCTCTTGTCTAACGGTACTACGCATATTATCTGATTCCTCTGTGCAACCTCTGTGGTCTCTGTGTCTCCGTGGTTAACTCACCACCGAGACACAGAGAACACAGAGGTTGCACAGAGAAGACCGCTACCCACGAAGTTTCGCCAACACTTTATTGAGCTCGTCCTGACTGAGTTTTGCACGCGGAAAATCTGAAGGCGAATAATCAATCTTGTCTCCTGTGCGCGAGCGCGCGATTAACTCGCGCAGCTCCTCTATAAAACTCCGCGCCAGTCGGTCCACAGTCTCCTTGTGATGAATGCTCGTGCTGTAGGTCCAATCGAGGCGCAACTCGCCACCGGAAACCATTGCAATGATGTTCAGCAAATAAGCACGTTGCGCGCCGGCGCTTTGAGTTGGCCCACTCGATTGTGGCGCGACACTAAACATTGACGACTCGGCTAACACTCGATCGACCTGGCCCAGGTAGTTGAATCTCACTTCAGCCTGTGGCAGCTTCTCCAGTTCCGAATCCACACTTCCATACCGCAGCATTCCGTAACCAATGCCACGGTTGGGAATCAACCGCAGCTGCTCTTTCATCGAGCGCAGGTCTTCTATTATCGACTCACCGTTCTTGCTATTGAGTACGACCGGAAAGATCGTCGTAAACCAGCCGACTGTGCGCGAAAGATCGACTCCTTCGAATATCTCCTCTCTACCGTGTCCCTCCAGATCGATCAAAAGCGACTGCGAACCGGTCCAGGGCGCAAACGCACGCACTAACGCCGTCAGCAGCACCTCGTTGATGTGCGTGCTATAAGCAACCGGTACTTCCTGCAACACGGCTCGCGTATCGTCAACGTTGAGTGAGACGGAAACTGTTCGCGCCTCGGCAATCGTGTTGGTCCCGCCGGCTTTATCCAACGGCAGTCGCGTAGGTAAATGGTCGCCGATAGCGAGCCAGTAAGGTAGCTCGTTGTGCAGAACCGCCGACCGGGCATGCTCACTTACAAGCTCGGCCCAGTGCTGGAATGAAGTCGTCTTCGAGGGTAGCGACATCTCGCTGAGGAGCGATTGCAAATCTTCAAGCAGGATCTGCCACGACACGCCATCCACCGCGAGGTGATGAATCACGATTAGCAGATAGCTGGACCGTTGCGCGCCGCGGTCAAACAGCGCGACTCGCAGCAAAGGACCTTCCTGAAGATTCAAGCTTGCATGCAACCTCGCAGCATTAGTCTCTACTGCGCGCGACTGTTCTGCTTCAGACAAATCCGAGAGATCAACAACTTCGAAAGGCACTTCGTAATCGGGTACGGCGATAGTTCCCTTCCAGCGCTCCTGCTCATAGACGAAGCGCAAGCGGAGCGCATCGTGATGAAGCAAGAGTTTCTCGAGCGCTTTGGCAAACACCGAGACGTCTGTCTTCCCATGGACCTCGAGCAATACTGCCTGATTGTAGTGATGCGGCTCGTGCCTCGTGACTTCAAAGAAACGGGCTTGCACAGGCGTGAGAACGACGCGCCCGGTCACCGCTTCCTGCTGCGCGGTGGCAACCGTGGCCGTTCCCGCAACTTCAGCCAGCTCAGCAATGGTTTGATGCTGAAACATCTGGCGCGGCGACAGCCTGATGCCGGCGCGGTTTGCTCTCGCGACGATCTGAATAATGAGTATCGAGTCTCCACCCAACTCGAAGAAGTTGTCGTTGACGCTGATACGATCGACATTCAACACGCTCGACCAAATCTGTGCGAGCGTTTCCTCAACCGCATTGCGTGGCGGCGTGTAAACCTTCTCATCAGATCGCGAATGCGCCGGAGCCGGCAATGCGGCGCGATCGACTTTGCCATTCGGCGTGAGGGGCAGACGATCGAAAAATACGAACGCCGAAGGCACCATGTATTCAGGCAGACTGCGAACGAGGAACGCCCTGAGATCGCTCGCGCCCGCCTTCTCCCCTTCTCGCCGTACTACATACGCTACGAGCCGCTTATCGCCCGGCTGGTCCTCCCTGCCGATAACGACGCACGCGGCCACTTCCTTACGACTCAGCAATGCTCTCTCGATCTCGCCGGGCTCGATTCTAAACCCGCGAATCTTTAACTGATGATCGACGCGACCCAAAAACTCGATCTTTCCATCAGGAAGATAGCGAGCCAGATCACCCGTCTTGTACAGACGATCGCCGGCGTTGCCGAAAGGATTGGGAAGAAATTTCTCCGCCGTCCCATCCGGGCGATTGATGTATCCACGAGCGAGGCCATTACCGGCGAGGTGCAGCTCGCCAGGCACGCCGATCGGCGCCGGCTTCATTCGGTGATCCAGGATGTACGCACGCACGTTTGTGAGTGGCCGCCCGAGCGGAACTGTTTCCGACGTGTACAAGTGCTCCTCGTTCCTCACTTCGTTAGTGAGCGCTCCTACTGTCGCTTCCGTTGGTCCATAGTGATTCAGGACGGTGCAATCGGGTTTCAAAGTGGCAATCTTTTCGACCAGGCTCCACGGACACGCTTCACCTCCGAGCACGAGGCGCCGGCGCGGCAAAATGGCGGCCGGATCTGCGGCTGAAAGCAAGGCCGCCAGATGTGTCGGGACGATCTTGAGGCAATCGATTTGATTCTTCTTAAAATATTCCGCCAAACGATCGGGGTCAGCCGAATCCTCTTCAGCAATCAGATGTAGAGCCCCACCTTTACATAACGCGGAAAAGACGGCTGTATTCCCTAAATCGGCGGCAATTGTGGAGACGCTCGCAAAGCTGCTGCCGGCGGGTAGAGCGAGTGTTTCCCAGATCGCGTTGGTGTAATTGACTACTTGTCGATGCTCGACGGCGACGCCTTTGGGGCGGCCAGTCGAGCCGGAAGTGAAAATTACATAAGCAAGATTTTGGTCCGAGATCTTACGGGCAGGGTTATCTGTGCTTTCGCCGGCAATCACATCCGCGTCGTTAGTAAGACATACAAGTTGCGAATCCAGGCCCGCCGACAGCTCTGCGCGGCTGACGAGCACTCGCACCCCGGCTTCTTCCAGGATCATGCTGCGCCGCGACTGCGGTAAGCCAGGATCCAGAGGGACGTACGCGCCACCTGCCTTCAAGATCCCCAGCAACGCAACGATGAGATCGACGGAACGTTCGAGACACAAACCGACTGGCGCGTCTGGTCCGACACCAAGCTTCATCAAATGATGCGCAAGCTGGTTTGCGCGCGCGTTCAGCTCGCGACGATTCAGCGTCTCAGCTTCGCAAACGAGAGCGACGTCATCAGGACTTTGGAAGACATGCGCCTCAAACAATTCAGTAACGGTTTGCGTTGGGCCAAGGCGTTCCGATGGGTTGAAATCGTTGAGTACGAGTTGCCGCTCTTCGTCGCTCAGCATTTCCAGATCGCCCAACGCAGCGGACGGCCTGAGGCTCGCGTCTTCGATCAGCGTCTTCAGTTGGGTCGCGAGACGCTGGACGTCATGGATTTCGAACGCGCTCGAGTCATATTGGAGCGAGGCCCGGAATCGATCATCGCAGTCGTCGACCACCAGCTTGATGTCGAAGCGATCGATGCAAGCGTCGCGTTCATAAAGCGAAAACTTCACGTCACCCGCTGAGTACGTCTCAGCGCGTTTGTGAAACTCAAAGCAGAACGGGAAAAAACGATTACTCGAAGCGATCTGGTCCCACGAGAAGTACTCCTGCCATCGTTGCGCTTCCTGTTCAATCGTGGCGACTTGCTGCACGACGTCTTGGAAAGAAAGATCATTGGCGAGATCGGCGCGCATCGGCAGGAATGTTGAAAACAACCCGATAGCGTTTTCTAACTCGGAAAACTTGCGTCCATCAAATAACACGCCCGCGACCGGACTTGAGCTGCCGGTCTGCCGCGCGATCAGTATTTCCCAACAGGCAAGCAGGAACGATGAGGGACCATTGGCGATGGCTTTGATTCGCGCGGTCGTACTCGCTGAGACTTCCAACGGGAGCGTCGCGGGGTGAAAAGCGCCCGTTTGCTTTATGAACGAGAACTTTACAGACCCAACATCCGACAGATCCTGATTTTTCCAAAACCGTCTGGCTACTGAACCACCTTCACCTTCGAGCAATTCATTCTGCCACTCAGCGAAGTCGGCATACTGCATCGTTTCTTCGGTTCGTGAGGTTCCGGTGTACGCAGCCGCTATCTCGCTCAGCAGATACTGAAAGGAAGCGACGTCGATGCTAACGGCGGGCAGACTGATGCTCAGAATATGTTGGATTGGCGATTTGGAAATTAGATCGGCGCGGAAAGGTGGTCGGTCGTAGTCAATCTTTCGCTCACTCGCATTAACAAAGACTGCATCTTCATCGCGGTCGTGTGTGTGAAACTCGATGTCGGGACGATCAAGGATGATCTGGACCGGAATAGTCATACCCGGCAACAGCTTGAAAGTTGTTCGTAAGATCTCGAAGCGTTCGACGACCTGCCGAATTGCCTGTTGTAAAAGATCAGGACTCAGCTCTCCATCGATTCTAACGGCGCACGTCGCACTACGCTCAGACTGCCCTAGCAGCCACAGATGCTTCTGTTGCGGCGATAGCCGGTAGCCTTCGATGATTTCCTTCGACATCGTTTATCTGATCTTCTCTGTGCAACCTTTGTGTTCTCTGTGTCTCTGTGGTGAGTTAACCACGAAGACACGGAGAACACAGAGGTTGCACAGAGAAAGCCTATCCCATGCCAACCACTATCTTTCGCGCTCCGCGAAACGGGCGTCTTCCATGCGCCGCCAGCATATTATCGAGAAGCAGAATATCGTGTTTCCGCCAGCTAAAGGCGACGGCTTCCTTTGTATATATCTCACGAATTTGTTCCAGCGCACTCTCTTCGATCGGTGTCCCGTCGCCGTAATAAGCATTGCGCGGCGGTTCGCCATCGGCCAGCGATAACAAGGAGTCGCGAACGTGCGACTCGAGGCTGGAAACATGAAACAGATGAGCTTGATTGAACCAAACCGGCTCCCCTGTGTGTGGATGGTTCGCCACGGCCTGACAAACCTGCGAGGTGCGCAGAATGTCGTTGTCCTTCCACTCGAATTGAATGTCTGTCTTGCGGCAGTAGGCCTCGACCTCCGCGCGATCGTTTGTCTGAAAAACGTTCTGCCAGGAAAGATCGAGCGCCTCACCGTAATTTCGCACGTACATGACGCCCTTGCTGATGAAGGTTTCTCGAATGTCCGGCGCGATCAGATTGAAAACTTTGCGGCTATCGGCGATCGGCGTCTCACCACCTTCAGACGCGGGCTCGACGCAGAAGAATCCGAGCATCGCCGGCCACTCGCGCGTGTAGGACATCTCGTTGTGCAGCGGAATGGACTGGTGTGCGGGATACTCGGTCGAAGTATAGATGCGACCACTCACTTCACTGCGCGGCGTCGAGCGATATGAGTATGGGAGTAGATCGCCAACCAGCAACCGCAAAAACTGCTCAAACTCGTCGACTGAGTTCAGGTTGAAAGAACGACAGAGGATCGCGCCGTGCGTCCGTAGTTTCTGTACGATGAAATCACGGTTGTTCCTGGTCCAATCTATCAGGCTGAGATCATCGACAGCCGGCTCCAGCACGAGGGGCAAACTGGCGTCCGCTCGCAGCAGACTCTCTTTGACGAGAGCTTCCGCCGAGAGCGCGATCGCCTTGCGCCTGGGTCTGGCATTCATCGATGGTGGTTGATCCACAGTGTCTCCGTGCTTTGCTTCTCTGTGCAACCTCTGTGTTCTCTGTGTCTCTGTGGTTAACTAAGTCATAGCAATAACTCACCACAGAGACACAGAGAACACAGAGGTTGCACAGAGAAGCGATCTTAGGTTGTGACGACCTTGCGTCGGGCCGACTTCAGTTTCTGCCGGCTGAGCTCTTCGGTCGCGACACTCAGCTTCTCGTTCATAGCGGTACGTAACGCACTCAACTTAATATCAGGCTGCTCAGCGGCTAAACAGACGAAAGTCTTGAATTGTTCCGCGATCCCCTCAATAGTTTCCGCGTCAAAAAGATCGGTGCTGTAGGTGAACGCGCCTTCAAGTCCATGCGCGCTTTCCCATAACGTCAATTGCAAATCGTGGCGCGTGGTGGCGTTGTCGATGGCGATTGACTCCATCGATAGACCACGAAACTCTTCACGTTCGATCTGCACGTTCTGCAACACAAACCAAACCTGGAACAGGGGGTTGTAGCTCGCCGTGCGCACGGGCCTCAATTCGTCGACCAGCTTTTCAAACGGTAAGTCCTGATTAGCAAAAGCGGCGATTGCCGACTCACGCGTGCGACTTAGACTTTCGCTGAACGTCGGATCTCCCGAGAATTGCGCACGCAAAATGATCGTGTTTGCGAAGTATCCGATGAGCGCTTCGGTCTCGGGCTGGTTTCGTCCCGCTGTTGGCGAGCCGACAACGAGATCGTTTGCATTTGTCAGACATGAAAGCAACGATTGGAACGCAGTCAACAGTGACATGAAAAGAGTGGCGTTTGCGGAGCGCGCCACTGTTTTCAGTTTATCAATCGTCTCTTTGCCGATGAGGAATGAATGCCGGGCGCCGCGAAAGCTCCGCGACACTGGACGCGGACGGTCGGTTGGCAAGTCAATAACGGGGTGAGCGCCTGCGAGCGTTTGTCGCCAGTAATCGAGTTGTGTTTGCAGTCTCGCACCACTCAACCACTCGCGCTGCCAGCTCGCAAAATCGCTGTATTGCAAAGGCAGCGGCGCCAGGGCCGGAGTGTTTCCGTTACTGAATGCGTTGTAGCAGGCAACCAGCTCGCGCATGAAAATGCCCACCGACCACGCGTCACTTATGATGTGATGAGTCGTCACCAGTAGCACATGATCGTCAGGGCTGAGTTGCAGTAGCGTCATGCGCAGTAATGGGCCACACGACAGGTTGAAAGGACGCCGCGCCTCCTCGGACGCGAGCTCCTGTACCGCTTTGTCTCGCCCGCTGAGATCGATCAACTGAATCTCAACCGCAGCGTTTTCCGCAATCGATAACGTAGGCGTGCCGTTGTCGTTGATGAAACTCGTGCGCAACACTTCGTGACGCAAGGCGATTGCATCCACGCTCTTTTGCAGCGCGGCCACATCGAGCGGCCCGCGCAGCCGAAGCATTCGCGGTATGTTATAGGCCCCACTGTCGGGCTCTAACTGATCGAAGAACCATAAACGTTCCTGCGCAAAAGACAGCGTTGGCGCACCGTCGCGCACGCGAAGCAGCGGCTCAGCCTCGGTAACGTGTGTCGCTGTCTCAACTCTCTTCGCCAGCTCCGCAACCGTCGACGCTTCAAACAGCACACGCAACGACAAGTCGATATTGAATGACTCACGAATCCGTGCGGCGATGCGCGCTAGCAACAAAGAATGTCCACCGAGTCCAAAAAAGTCGTCATTGACGCCAATCTCCGCTACTTTCAGAACATCGGCCCAAATGCCGGCGAGGATCTCTTCTACACGAGTCCTCGGCGCTACAAACTCCTTTCGCGTGACACCTTGTGCGCTACTCGGATGTGGCAAGGCTAATCGGTTGATCTTGCCACTGGCCGTCAGAGGAAACGCCTCGAGGAATACAAATGCCGCCGGGATCATGTAGCCAGGCAGCTTGCGACTCAGATGACCACGCAAATCGTCCGAAGATACGTCCCCATCAGCCACGACATAAGCGACGATCTGTTTCTCGCCTCGTTCATTGTCAGACGAAATCGCGACAGCCTGATTAACCTGCGGGTGCGTCGCTAGCTGCGCCTCAATCTCTCCGAGCTCAATGCGAAATCCTCGCACCTTCACTTGATGATCGCGTCGCCCGCGATATTCGATATTTCCATCCCGCAGGTAACGGCCGATGTCCCCGGTTCGGAACAGCCTTGCGCCGCTTTTCGAACTGAACGGATCGGGCACAAACTTTTCCGCGGTCAGTGTTGGCTGATCTAAATAACCGCGCGCCAGGCCTTCACCGCTGATGCAGATCTCGCCGGGCACGTCGACGGGAACCGGCTGGAAATTTGAATCGAGAACATAAACATTCGTGTTGGCGATGGGCCGGCCGAGCGGAATCGTCGCGAGTCCTTCCGTTCGGTCAACTTCGTAGCACAAAACGTCTGCCGCCACTTCTGAAGAACCATACAGATTTAGCAACAACGTCTGCGGCAACTTCTTGCGAAAGTTCTTCGCTAACTCAACTGGAAGCGTCTCGCCGCTACAAACGCAAAAACGTAAGTTGCCAAGCTGCTGCGCGAGGTCTTCATTAAGTTCAAGCATGACGCGCAAGAGTGAAGGCACGAGGACGAGTCGCGTGACGTTGTTCGTGGCTAAAGCAGTGACGAAGCGTTGCGGATCTTTCACCACGTCGTCAGGAATTATGACGAGCGGCACACCCTGCAGCAGTGGTCCGAATATCTCCCAGATCGAATCCACAAAGCTTAGCGAAGTCTTTTGACAACAAACTTCGTGGGGGACAAACGGATAGGCGCGCCACATCCAGGCAAACCGATTGATCGAAGCGCGATGTGAGCTCACCACGCCTTTTGGCCGGCCGGTAGAGCCTGACGTGTAAATTACGTGAGCTGAGTTTTCAGCCGAAGCCAGTTCCACAGGAGCTTCCGAACTCTCGCGTGCGATCTCCGGCCAGTCGCTATCGAGATAAATTGTTTCTCCGGTCCAGGCCATCAGTGATAGGTGCTTCTGCGTCAACAACACGCGCGCCTGAGAATCTGCTTGAATGAAAGCAATGCGCTCCGCAGGAAAAGACGGTTCTAACGGCACATAAGTCCCGCCCGCTTTCAATATCGCAAGCAAGCCAACGATCATTTCAACAGAGCGTTCGACACAGATCGCGACGCGCACTTCCGGTCCCACTCCGCGCTTGCGCAAATACTGTGCAAGCTGATTAGCGCGCGCGTTCAATTCAGCAAACGTCAAACGCCTCGTGTCGCACACAATCGCCACGTCGTGTGGCGTGAGCTGGGCCTGCTCCTGAAAAAGCCGATGAATACTCTTCTGATACGGAAACTCCGCATCAGTCGCGTTCCAGTCGATCAATATCTGTTGTCGCTGAGCAGTTGTCAGCAGCGACAGATCCGCAATTTGAACCTCCGGATTAGTCACAATCGACTCGAGCAACGTCGCGTAGTTACCCAACATTCGCTCGATCGTCTCGCCGTCAAACAGATCCGAGTTGTACTCCATGACGCAAAGCAGCGCGTCGTCCTGCTCTCTTACTAACAGCAGTAAGTCAAACTTTGCTGTCTCCGTCGGGATCTTCACGCGGGTCGAGCTAAGACCGTTCAGGTTGGGCTGTGGCGGCGCTGTATTCTGAAACTGAAACATCACCTGGAACAACGGATTGCGATTCAGATCGCGTTGCGGTTGCAACTCTTCCACGAGCTTTTCGAACGGTAAATCCTGATGGGCGTAGGCGCCTACCGCCGTTTCTTTGACCTGGTCCAGCAACGCGCGAAACGTCGGATTACCGGAAAGGTTTGCACGCAGCACGAGTGTGTTGATGAAGAACCCAATCAGATCCTCGATCTCTACGCGATTGCGTCCGGCGATTGGAGAGCCGACGACGATGTCTTCCTGATTCGAGTAGCGCCAGAGCAGAGTCTGAAAGGCAGCGAGCAGCGTCATGAACAAAGTAGCGCCCTCGCGTTTGCTCAGTTCTGCCAGGCGACTGGAGAGATCATTCGAAAGCGTGTGGACTTTGTAGGCGCCGCGCGATGGTTGTCCCACAGCACGCGGACGATCGGTTGGGAGATCGAGAATACCAGTTACGTTGTTAAGTTGGTTTTTCCAGTACGAGAGTTGAGTTTCAAGCGCCTCGCCCTGCAACCATTTTCTTTGCCACTCAGCGTAATCCGCGTACTGGATTGGCAACGGCGCGAGCGGTGAAGATTGGGCCGTAGAGAACGCGTTGTAAAGTGCTTCCAATTCTCTGAACAGTATTCCTGCCGACCATGCATCGCTGACGATGTGATGGGTGCAGAGCAGCAGAATGTGTTCGTGCTCGTCGAGCCGTAGCAGGCTCGCGCGAATGATTGGGCCGCGAGCAAGATCAAACGGTCTTAAAGACTCTTCGCGAATTATTTGGGTCGCACGTTCTTCTCGTTCGTCGCCAGAGAGATCGATGCGTGTGAGAGGGAGCTCGGCCTTCTCGCTGATGATCTGTCGCAACGTTCCATCGACCGAAGCGAAGTAGGTGCGAAAGGGCTCATGTCGAGAGACGAGCTCGTTTAAGGTTCGTTGCAGAGCCGGGATGTCGAGTGCGCCGCTGAGGCGCATCGCACGGGGAACGTTGTAGAGCGCGCGATTCTCTTCGATCTGATCGAGGAACCATAAACGCTGCTGGGCGAACGAGACGTCTGCCGAAGTGGGGTTATTTCGGGGCGGAATCGGTTGCGTTTCACGCGTGCCGCCCTGCTTGAGTTTCAGCTCGAGCAAGGCACGCTTGGCGGGAGAGAGTTGTGCAATCCGCGAGCTTAATTCTTCCATCGGGGCGTCCGTTCAGCCTCAAACTCCGGGATACGCTACGGGCCGGTAAGGCCTGCTATATATGGAGATAGTACTAATGCAGGTGCGTATTCCTCAGCTTTTCGAGGAGATTGCGGCTACTAAGCCACCTGGACGCATGAATCGGCGCTGCAAGGCTCGAGGCACAACTGCTACGCAGGCGATGATAACACTCGAATAATCGAGCATCAATCAGTGGTTTTTAGCGCTCTTCTCTGTGCAACCTCTGTGTTCTCTGTGTCTCTGTGGTGAGTTGTTGCTGTGAATGAGTTAACCACAGAGACACAGAGGACACAGAGGTTGCACAGAGAAATCAAATAAATAGCGGGTTAGGTT
>Ga0134124_10003616_pt1 | contig 12444 bp, 10 predicted proteins | sample KB304_FD_96880 | JGI IMG/M metagenome (GOLD analysis project Ga0134124, IMG submission 96880) | Terrestrial soil microbial communities without Nitrogen fertilizer from Kellogg Biological Station, Michigan, USA - KB3-0-4 | ecosystem: Environmental > Terrestrial > Soil > Unclassified ... | reverse complement strand
CCTATGCCATCCGTTGGCGCTGACACGGGTGGCGATCGATTTCGCGGTTGAGAAGCCGGCTGCCGGTGCGCGGCCAGCCGTCGCATGCACGGCCACGGCCGAAACCGTGGGACCCACTGGAGTGGAGATGGAAGCCCTCACCGCCGTGCAGGTCGCGCTGCTGACCATCTACGACATGTGCAAGGCGGTGGACCGCGGCATGGTGATCACCGATGTGCGGCTCAAGGAAAAGCTGGGGGGCAAGTCGGGGCACTACGTGGCGGGCTGAGCCTTCGCCGCTGATCCGGCCGCGGCCGTGACCGAATGAGTCTCGGACCATTTTGCGTAGGCCTCGGGGAACGCCGCGCGATAGCGGGCGACGTGCAGCAGCGCCTCGTCATACCGTTTCAGAATGATCGCGCTGTCTATCAGCTTTTCGATCACCCGCGGCTCGGGCGAATAGTGCAGCATGGCAGTCGCCGTATCGAAGGTCCACTGAGCGTTGCCCTGGGTGACCGGCGTGATCGTCAGTTCCGCGAAGCTGGCCTGGTTGCGGAATAGCCAGGACTTGCGGATCTTCGGCAAGGGATCCTCATATGCCGCGGCGCGAGCTTCCGGCGGCAAATAGATTTGACTCACGCGGTGGTAGTCCCAGGCGGCGTAGGCGCAGACGGCTGCCACACCAGCCATCAGCGCCAGGGACACCGCGGACGCGCGCGCCACCCCGGTCACCGATTGGACTGAGGCGCGCGAAGCGGCCGGCCACAGCAAGCCCAGGCACAGCCCGAACGCGATCTGGAACGGCCCGTACCAGAGCGGATACTCGAGCAGGCTGTGGACCCCAATGACGGCCAGTACCGCCCAGGCCATCTGGCGGGCTGGATCAGCCTCGGCCCAAGGTCTTGCTCGAACGGTCGCCCACAACACGCCCGCGCAAACCAGCACCGCGGCGGGAACCCCCAGTTCCACCGCCAGGTGCAGCGGCAGGTTGTGCGCGTTGTCCAGGATGTCGCAGAACCGCAGTCCGTCATAAAGAGTCATGTAGTGCGCATAGTCGAGATTGCCCCAGCCCCAGCCCGCCCAGGGCTTTTGCGCGATCAGGTGCAGCACGTTGGACCACAACGCCGTGCGGCTGCTGCACGCGTCGACCGCGGATACGCGGTCCCAAAGGCGATGTCCCGTCACGCCGGTGGCGATCTCTAACAGCCATGGCAAGATCAGGGCCGCTGCCGCGTAGGCGAGCAGTGCCGCAAGCCAGAGCTTCACACGTTCCCGACGGGGTGCAGGCCAGGCCCAGGCGAGAAAGCCCAGCAACAGCAGCTGCAGCAGGCCGGTTCGCGAAGTGGTTGCCGCATTGCCCGTGGCCAGCCACACCATGGCCGCCGTTGCGAGCCAGTGCCTTTGCTGTTGTTGCGACAGCCAGAACAGAGTTGCCATCCCGATCACCGTGAGCGAGGCAAACTGATTGCGCTGGCGCAGGTTGCCAAATGCCTCGCCCACGGCGGAGGCATTCACCCAGGGAGCCAGGCCCTCGGCCACGCCGAAGTACTGCGACAACGCGATGGCGATGCTGGCCGCGGCTGCCAGCAGCCACGCCAACGCGATGGTGTGAACAATCCACGGCCGTAGCGACCCGGCCGCTGCAACGCGGCCCGTGATGAAGATCAGCAGGCAAGCGGCCGCGAGTGCCACCGTGTCCGGCGTGAAGCCTGTGATCAGGACGGCCCAGGCGCTGATGGCCGCCAGGCCCAATACCGCGGCCGCATTCAGCGGGGCGGGCGGCTCAATCGCGTAAACAGCCGCCATGCACAGCGCGCCGAACAGCCATGGATTGACCGAGGTCGAAGGCCCGGCGGCATAAGGGTTGAGCCACGGAGCGACAAGGCACGCGAGGCAAGCAAACCACCGCAGCCGCGCCATACTGGAGCGATCCGTTCAGCGTGATTCTTCGACGGACGCATCTGCGCTCACGTCGCTGTCGGTCTTTCGGCAAGCTCCGTTGCCGCAGCAGACGAGCCGTCAGCTAGTGCGGCCTCCAAGGCGCGGGGGTCGCGCTGCCACAGGCTCCAGGCCTGCTCGACACAGCCGCTGAACTCTCGCTTGAACCGTGCCTCCCCGAACTGTTCCGCCCATTCCCGGCAAACCTGCGGATCGAAGGCCGGTCCGGCATCTTCAAAGAACCCGACCGCCTCGACCAGACTGGCGGCGGTCTGCTGCGCAAAGAACAGGCCGGTGGGTCGCGCTGCCGTCCGAAAATCCCGCACGGTTTCCAATGAGCCCCCTGCCCCGTAAGCGATGACCGGAGTGCCGCACGCTTGCGCCTCGAGCGGCGAGATGCCGAAATCCTCGTGGGCGGCAAACACGAACGCCTTGGCGGCGCGCAGATGCTGTCCCACGACCTCGTCGGACTGCCAGCCCATCAGAGTCACGTTCGGCGGGCAGTTGGCTTGCAGGGCCGGCATCTCCGGACCATCACCGATGACAATGAGCTTTCGGTCGGGCATCGACCGGAACGCTTCGAGCATCATGCCGATGCGCTTGTACGACACCAGGCGGGAGACCGTGAGGTAGTGGTCCTCCTTCTGCGCCTGGACGGTGAACTGGTCGGTGCGAACCGGCGGATAGATCACCCGAGAGGGACGGCGGTACGTGCGCCAGATGCGTTGCTGGACATGGCGGGAGATTGCCACAAACAGATCGACGTTATTCGCAGTCTGCCGGTCCCACATCCGCAGCCGGTGGAAAAGATACCGCGCCAGCCAACCCTTTGGACCGAGATCCAATTTGTAATCGCGCAAATACTGGTGGTGCAGATCCCAGGCATAGCGCATCGGCGAATACACATAGCTGACGTGAAGCTGGTCGCCGCGGGTCAGCACGCCCTTGGCGAAGGCATGCGAACTGGAAATGATCAGGTCGGCGCCGCTGACGTCGTGGCCCTCGACCGCGAGGCCGGTCACCGGCAGGTAATTCCAGAAAGCCTTTCGCACCCAGGGCGCGCGCTGCAGGAAGCTGGTCCGGATGCTGCGGTTGCCCAGGCGCGGACGATCCTGAGCCGACAGGAAATCAATTGTGGCGTACAGCTGCGCTTCAGGGTAGCACTCGAGCATCAACCGCACGCAATCTTCGGACCCCCCCCAATCGACGAGCCACTCGTGGACGCACGCGACCTTCGGCGCACCCTCCGGCTCACTCACGCTCGACCCGCCGCATGTCGGCGTCCACCATCATCGCGATGAGTTCCTCGAGCGTGGTGGTCGCGCTCCAACCCAGTTTTTGCCGCGCCTTTGCCGGATTACCGAGCAGGGCCTCCACTTCGGCGGGTCGCAGCAACTTCGGATCGACAACAACATGATCCTCATAGTTGATCCCTAGACGCTCGAAGGCGATCCGGCACATCTCACGCACCGTCGCACTGCGTCCGGTAGCCACCACATAGTCATCGCCCTGGTCCTGCTGCAGCATCAGCCACATGGCCTGGACGAAGTCTCCGGCATAACCCCAGTCGCGCTTGACGTCGATGTTCCCCAGCCTGAGCTCCTTCTGGCGGCCCAGCTTGATTCGTGCGGCGGCATCCGTGACCTTGCGGGTGACAAACTCGATGCCGCGCAGCGGCGACTCGTGATTGAAGAGGATTCCGCTGGAGGCATGCAGGCCAAAACTCTCGCGGTGGTTGATCGTCATCCAATGGGCATACAGCTTGGCGCACCCGTACGGACTGCGCGGATAGAACGGCGTGGTCTCGCTTTGCGCTGGCTCGCGGATCTTGCCGAACATCTCGCTGGTGCTGGCCTGGTAAAACCGGGCCTTGGGATTTGCAATGCGCATGGCTTCCAGCAGATTCACCGCGCCCAGGCCGGTCACCGCGCCCGTCAGCAGCGGCTGTGACCACGATGTGCCGACGAAACTTTGCGCCGCCAGGTTGTAGATTTCCTGGGCCTGCGACTGCTCGACGATGCGTATCATCGAGGACAGGTCCATGATGTCGCCGTCGAACAGCTTTACATCGTCCACTACGCCGAGGTGGCGCAGCCTCCAGAGGGTGTCGGTGGAGCGCCGCGCCAGCACGCCGTGCACGCGATAGCCCTTGTCCAGCAGCAACCGGGACAGGTAGGCTCCGTCCTGGCCGGTAATGCCGGTGATCAGCGCTGATTTGCTCATGTCGCGTCCCTCTTGTCCCAATAGTCCAGTGTGTCGATCAAGGTCTCTTCGAATGGTATTTCGGGCTTCCATCCAGTGTCGGCCTGAAGCTTGGCGAAGCTTCCCAGCATGCGGCGCTGCTCGAGCTTGCGCAGACGCTCCTCACCGACTTCGATCTCCATGGTCACTCCACTCGCGCCCAGCATTGCCTGGATTACATTGCGCAGACTGCGCTCCACCCCGGAGCATACGTTGTAGGCTTCCCCATTCCGGCCCGACACCAGCAAGCTGGCGTAAGCACGCACGATGTCGCGCACGTCGGTAAAGTCGCGGGTCGTGTCGATGTCGCCTACGGCCAAACGGCGTTGGGCTCGGCCGGCCCGGTAGGCGGCGATCTGGCGGGCGAAACTGGCAACAGCGAATCGGTCGCTCTGCCCCGGGCCGATGTGGTTGAAGGGACGCGCGATCACGATTTCGAACGGCCCGGTCTGGCTCCACTGGTAGCACAGGGCCTCAGCAGCCACCTTGCTCACGGCGTAAGGGTTAAGTGGTTTGAGCGGGCGCGCCTCGCTGACCGGTAGTTCGGCTTGCGAAACCGACCCATAGGCGTCCGCGGAGCCGACGTAAAGCATCCGCCCGCGGAAACCCGCGTCCCTTAGCGCCAGCAAGAGGTTCAACGTGCCGCCGAAGTTGACCTCGTAAGTCAGCGTGGGATCTTCGACCGATGCGACGACCGAACTTTGCGCCGCAAGGTGGATGACCGTGTCTGGTTCGATCTCGGCCACGGCAGCACGGACCTCTTCGCGACTTCGCAGGTCCACCGGCCGGCCTTCATGAAGGAGGCCGACCGCGGCCAGCTGCTGCGCGCAGTACGACCCCACGAAGCCCGACAACCCAGTTGCAAGTAGCGGCATAGTGCTATTGTCTCTGACCGGACGGCCGAGGCGGTTCAATCCGAACTGCTCCACGGTCTGGCCATGGTGCGGGTCCAGTCATTGGGGCGCCGCCACAGATTACGTCACGCTTGGCCGAATCCACCTGCTCGTTTCCCTGCAGAGTTGTCTCAGACGGCTTGAGGCGGCAAGCATGCAGCCCCAGCATGCGGCCACTGATGCCAATCCGTACCACACCGGCAAGGCCGGAGATCGCGCGACGCTCGCTGTCGCAATCAATGCAAGCAATCCCACGGCGGCGCTGATCCCCGCGGGAATCCCGACATCCACCAAGAACCAGCGCCAAGAGATTCCCGGCATCACATATCTGTGCGTGGTAAAGGCGCTTGCCAGGAAATAGGCCAACTGCACCAAGAGCGATGCGAGCGCCGCGCCCGGAGCGCCCCAATTGATCGCAAACAGCGATATCAGCGGAAGGGCCAGGGCCAGCGTCAATGCGTTCAGTTTCAGCACGAGCACCTGCAAGCCCAGGGCCATTGAAACTGCGTAGGTAATAAACATGATCCCATGCAAGGCGGAGCCCACGACCAGAAACCGCAGGATCAGGGCAACAGCGATTGACACAGCCTCATTCCTGGTCCACAACAACACAATACTTTCGCCGGAAACGCAGAGCAGCATTGCCAGAGGAAAAAGTACTGCAGCGAGCCCGTGACAGCTGGCTCGATAAAGCCGGCACAACTCTAGAGCTTCGCCCCGCGCGGCCAATATGGAAAAACGGGGATAAAGCGCGTTCGAGATAGGCGTGACCGCGGCATAGATTGCAGACGCCACCAAGGTGGCCAGCACATAGTGGCCAAAAGCATCCAGGGCAACCGCTCTGCTCAGAATCAGCCTGTCGCTGTGCGTGAGTAGCAAGCCAAGAATGCCTGTTATTCCCACCGGCGCGCTGGCCACCAGAAATGACTTCAGCTCTCCAAAAGTGGACCCGGTAAATCCCCGGCCCCGCGCAAGCGGGCGGGCGCACATGTGCAGCCATGCCACATGAATGAGTCCCGCAAGCGCGAACCAGCCGAACATGAGTCGCAGATCGGGCGCGACCCAATGCAGGACAGCCAGCGCACCGCCTGTCGTCAGCAATGTTGCTGCGACCGTCGTTTGATTGGTCAAAGCGATGCGGCCTGCACCCATCAGTATGGCTTGGTAGATGGTGATGGGCCAGCGCACGGCGATTGCGAGCGCCGCCAACGCCACAGCTTCTCGAACATAGTTGGCTGAAAGGTTACCCAAGCGAAGCCAGTCGGTCGCGATCCACCATGAAAGCGCCCCAATCAGTATCGCGATAAGTAGGGCTTGAACCCAAAACATCGACACTGTCCCCCACACGATCGCGGCCATGGTTTGTCCGTGGGCAGACTTGGCGAGGGACTGTGCCACCAGCCTGTTGACCGTGACGGGAAGGCCCAGATCCAATACGCTGAGGATCGAGCCAAGCGTGACATAAAAGCCGACCACGCCATATGATTCCTGTCCGAGCATTGCCAGGTACAAGGGTGTTGCGATGATGCCCGCAAGAGACACCAGCGCGGAGCTGGTGGCGCCCGACAGAACATCGGCGGCAAGGCGTTGCTGCAATGCTTGCTTTCAGTTCGCCAGCAAGCGTCTGGCGACATTGACGAATTCAGCCCCGCTGTCAGCCCAGCTCGGCAATTTCGCCACCGGCTTGTATCTGTCGGAAGGTTTCGCCAGTTCACTGCGGAGCGCTGCCTCAAGCGCATCGGCTGACCCCGCGGAAAAGAAAGTCACACCTTCATCCGCGAACTCGCGAAAAACCGGCAAATCGCTCGCGATGACTCGGCACTCGCAGGCACGTGCCTCCACCAGGGGAAGGCCGAAGCCCTCGGCAAGTGAAGGGAACACAAGTGCTCTGCATTGCGTGTAGGCGTACCTAATTTCACCATCGGAGGCATCGGCTATGGTCATTAGCCTCCTGCCGTTTTCGCGATGGCGGTGCAGCCGAAGGACAACTTGTTCGCAATCGATTGTTGGCTTGCCAACAATTAGCCAGCGGGCGTTCGATCCTGCGGCCCAAAGCCGGTCGAACACGTCAAGTAGCTGCACATGATTTTTTCGCGGCTCGACAGTGCCTACCGACACGAAAGTCGGCGCTCCCCCCGCAAAAAAATTGCGAAGCCTGGGGGTTGCTTCCGTCGAGCATTCAAGGTCGGCGCCGAGGTGGAAGTATCCTAGAGGGGGAGCCTGTACACCGAACTTCGAGATCCATTTGCTCAGCTCCTCCTGAGTAGCTCTGGAGATGCCAATGACTGCGTCCGAGCGAGGGACCATCTTTCGCAGCCAGTGCTCGAAAACGAGAGTCGTCAGGCGAAAACAGAACTGCGGATGGTGGATAGGAATCAGGTCGTACACCAGCAAGACGACCTTGGCGCCCTGATCGCGCGCGTGCTGAACGGGAACCCAAGCTGCATAGTTCCACGACGCGTCGCACATGAACAGGACGTCGCCGGAGCGAAAGGTCACTGGGCTGGCATCGCGAGACATGCCATTGAATATCCTGGTGCTGGCGAACGCCCAAGACCGCGATAGCAGGGCCCACGGCAAACGAAGGGCGAGTGACACGACTTGCCGGAAGAGCCGCCCCTGAACAAGGTTCAACAGTCGCCGCTCGCGGCGCGCTGCCTCGGGCGGCGCAATCCGGTCAGCATTGACCAACCGAAATCCACTTGAATGAAACGCAACCGGAATCGGGCTGCAGTGCTGCCGATCAAGCTCGCCAAGGAGCTTGCGCACCGTCCTTGAAATTCCGACGGTGCCGGACTGCGTACGGGTGAAACTGATATCAAAAAAAACCCTGCGCCCCTCCATAAACTAGATCTCCCTGTCCCAGGGCAGCCCCGCGCGCCCGCGAATGTTGTCGCATTGGACGGTCGCGCTACCCGTGAGGATCTCGTCGATGCGACCGATCAGCACCGGGTTGAGCGCGCGCCAGAACTTGTAGAGAACCGTGCCGTCGGCCAAAACGTAGAGCTTCATGTCCGAGCCAGGGTATTGGCGCAATGCGCCCCCGTCCTTGATCCTGCGTGTCACTGCTTCGCCGGGACGGAAAAAACGTGGGCAAGTCTGCTCCAGTTTGGCAAAGACACTCTCGACCCGCACGGACACGGGGCCGTCTTGTGCCGGTCGGTAATCTACCGGGTACTGCAATGGACACAGCCAGAACGAGAACTTGCCCGTCTGAGCAGTTAGTTCGGCCTTTGAATAACGTGTCGTTATCGCCGCCAAGCCGCGCGAAGGCAGCACTTCGCACGGCTGCGACGGCCGCAAGGCTAGGCCATGGGGTCCAAGGAGGTCATCCAGTGCTTGACGCACTTCTGCCGTCGGCTGCCCCTGCAATGTTTGCTCGGACACGGAGGGCACCACCAGGATTCGGCGCCCGCTGTTGGCGACAAACCGTCGGACCCAGTCGTTGTCGCGGGGCGTAGCCCCTCCGCTGGAAATGTTGATCCAGCGCGCGTCGGCGGGGAACTGCGGTGCGATAAGCGAATAGGAAATGCTGCTCACCGTGATGTAGGTGACGCTTCGCTCCGCGGCGAATTTCGACATGGCCACATGGAAGTAGGGCGCTTGCTCCCAGTTGAGCCAAGCCCAAGCCCCCCAGGGCGGGTTGAGCGCGAGAACCGCAGTCTGAACGACGAAGGTTCCCCCCATCAGGAACAGACGGAATGACTTCGTCAAGGGAAGCAGATGGATGATGCCTCCCACCAACGGCCCAACAATGAGAAGGATGGGTACGAAATAGCGGCCGTTGCCCGAAGTTATCAGCCAGGGGATGAAGGCAAGTGCCGCCAGCCCGAACAATATCGGCACGGCCGCTTGCCATCGCACTCGGCGCCACCACAGTAGCGCCGCGAGTGCGAGAAATAGGGCAACCGCGAATCTGACGTCCGGCGCGGCAATTTCCACATAGATGTTGGCGTCTGGAGCGGCCATTGCAAACGGCCGCATCGCGGCTTCCCACCAAGTGTCCGGTCTGAACCGGATCATCGAGACCACCCTGCCAGGGCCCGCACGGGTTCAAACCATGAGTCGTAAAAGGGATAGATCGGGTTACCGAAGTGTGTCCACAACTGGACGCCCCAATAACCATAGCATGCTGCGAAACCGACGGCAGAAAGGACACAGGCCTGGAGCACGAGAGACAGGCGATCGCGCAGCGTGCCAGGCTGCGCAATCCACACCAGTGGCAGCAGGATTGCGATCGGGCCATTGCTCAATTTAAACGCGACGGATACTCCGGCAAGGAAGCCGCTCAGCAACAACGCTCGGTGCGGGCGAAGCCTGCGTGGGCGATGCGCATCCCAGGGCTGGAAGGCCAGCGCCACAGACCAAAGCAGTGGGATCGCCGCACTGAGATCGTTGGCCGTCGAATCAAAGAACGAAAGCACGACACCGCTCATGAAAGCCAGCGCTACAGCTAACCAACGCATCGTGAGGTCGAACCATGAGGATCCCGGAATGCACGTCCTAGCAAGGAGCCATATCGCGGGAACGGCCATTACATGGATCATTGCCAGAACGATGCCGGCGGTTATCCCGCTCGCGCCCGCAAGCGCCAGCCTGTAGACCGGCCAATACAGGTAAGGGAACGTATAGGCTTGATATGACGCAGCGAGGTAATCGTTATCGAAACGGTTGTGCTCGGCTGACCAACCCAGGTAGATGTGGTGGTTCAGCCCATCCCAGCTCAGTCCGATGTGCCCCAGCGCAATCGGAATAGATCCCAAGGCCAGGGCACCAGCGATAACGATCAGTACCCATTCCCTGCTAACCACCCAGGTTGCAAGATGATCGGCGCGTCTACCCATAGCGCCTGCCGTCCACCGTTCGCCAGCACAGTTCGGTGGCGCCGGCGAAAAGCGCGCCGGCCACAGCTTGCATCCCAACGATCATCAATGTAACGGCCGGAATGACGGCACGCATCCCCTCGGCAGGGTCACGCGCGCCAAAACCCGATGAGCCCCACTCGTAAACGATACCGATGGACCACAGGAGCCCCAGCAGGAACGATGCGCCTCCGACTAGCAATCCCGTCTCCACGGTTCGCAACGGTTTGCTGCGGGTCAGCCAGGCCGGTTCAGGCACGATGCCTGAAACCACGCCGAGCCACTTGGTCATAACCGCGAGCTGCAGCAGCTGCATCCCGATAACGATCGCGCCGGCCATATACAGCAGCGAATGCACGCGCATGCCCTGCGCGAATCCAAATCCGAGCGATGGTTGCAATACCGCGAAGCCTATCAGGCCCGCGGTCAGCAGGATCAGCCCAGGGTAAAGAAACAACCAGCGCGGACAGAACAACAGCAGGAACCGAAGATGCCGCCAACCGTCGCGCCATGTGCGCAGGTGCGGACGCCGGTCCCGCCCATCGGGCCGCAATGTGGTCGGAACTTCTTCGATTTTGATTCCCGCCAGCGCCGCTTTGGCGACCATTTCGCTGGCGAATTCCATGCCCGGGCTGACCAGCCCCAAGCGCAGAATGGAGTCGCGCGAGAAGCCGCGTAAGCCGCAGTGGAAGTCACCGATGTCGACGCGGAAGAAAAGGCGACCGATAAAGCTCAAGACCGGGTTGCCCAGATATCGGTGCAAAGCCGGCATGGCGCCGGCGGCGACGCCCCCCATAAAACGGTTGCCCATGACCAGGTCCGCTCCCGCGCGCAGGCGTTCAACGTATTGCTCGAGGCGGGAAAAATCATAGCTGTCATCGGCATCGCCCATGATGACGAAGCGGCCCTGGGCGGCCCGGACCCCAGCCATGAGGGCGGCGCCGTAGCCGGGCGTGCCCGCGTGGACGACGCGGGCTCCAGCGGCAACCGCAGCCTGAACAGACCCATCCGAAGACCCATTGTCGGCGATGACGATCTCCCCACTGATCCCGGCGGCCTCCAGGAAACGTCCGGCAGCACCTACACAACGTCCAACCGTTCTTTCCTCATTAAGACAAGGCATGAGAACGGTCAACTCGAGCGGAAACTGTGTCATTGCTGGTCAGCGTACGCTGTCTAACACCGCAAGGAAATACAAGAACAAAATGAGCGGCCGAAGCCGCCCATTTTCTCGACATCAGCCGGCTTGGCTTAGCCGCGGCAGGAGCCCGGCAGGTACTTGGCCAAAATGGGAGCTGTTGAACCCGGGCCGCACTTCCAGCCGCCCACCACCGTACCTTGTGTATAGGCGGGAATGGGCGTTCCGGTCGCGTCGGTCGGGACCAAGTCAAGTGTATGGTCGTCGATAAGCGCGTCGCCAAAGCCTGTAGCCATGACCGTAACTTTACCAACTGCATCCGTGTGAATCGACTTCACATATTTTGAGCTCTGGGCGGTGGACTCACAACCCCAAGCATCCGCAGCGACAACAGTCAGCGAACCCGTCTGATACACCTCGGAAATCGTGGTGCGGCAGGCCGATGCCGCCAGAACCACTTCAGACAGCTTCGCGCGCTTCGTGTAGTCCTGATATGCAGGCAGGGCCACCGCGGCCAGAATACCAATGATCGCCACGACGATCATCAATTCGATCAGGGTAAAACCCTGTTGCAGTTGACGCTTCATTGAAACCTCCGGTTGTTGAGAAACAGCTCAGCTGTTGTGCAACTGCCGTGCCACTCACATTTATGAGTCCAAAAGCATTAGATTCAACTATTTTGTGCCGTAACAGGCCGGAAAAGGGTCCGGGAATGGCGCTCGGCGCGACATTTTTGTCGCGCACTTAAGTTCGCCGCCTACTTGATACAAACGGACCGTACCTGCTTCAAGTCGGTCAGCGCACGCTGTCAAAAACCCCGAGGCCAATACAAAAATAAAATGAGCGGCCGAAGCCGCCCATCTCTTACGACATTAGCCGACTTGGCTTAGCCGCGGCAGGAGCCCGGAAGATACTTGGCCAAAATGGGAGCTGTTGAACCCGGGCCGCACTTCCAACCACCCACCACCGTTCCTTGCGTGTAGGCCGCAATGGGAGTCCCGGTGGCGTTGGTCGGCACCAAGTCGATTGTATGATCGTCGATCAGAGCGTCGCCGAACCCCGTCGCCATAACCGTGACTTTGCCTACGGCGTCGGTGTGAATGGACTTGACGTATTTCGAGCTCTGGGCGGTCGACTCACAACCCCAGGCATCCGCGGCCACGACAGTGAGTGAGCCGGTCTGATACACCTCCGAAATGGTCGTGCGGCATGCCGAAGCCGCCAACACCACTTCAGACAGCTTCGCCCGCTTCGTGTAGTCCTGATAAGCAGGCAGGGCCACCGCGGCCAGAATGCCGATGATCGCGACCACGATCATCAATTCGATCAGGGTAAAGCCCTGTTGCAGTTGTCGCTTCATTAGAACCTCCGGGTGTTGAGAAACAGCTCAACT
>Ga0134124_10003615_pt1 | contig 12447 bp, 11 predicted proteins | sample KB304_FD_96880 | JGI IMG/M metagenome (GOLD analysis project Ga0134124, IMG submission 96880) | Terrestrial soil microbial communities without Nitrogen fertilizer from Kellogg Biological Station, Michigan, USA - KB3-0-4 | ecosystem: Environmental > Terrestrial > Soil > Unclassified ... | reverse complement strand
GTGTTCGGCGGCTCCTGGGGCAGCACGCTCGCGCTGGCCTACGCCCAGCGCTTTCCCGAGCGCTGTTTGGGCCTGGTGCTGCGCGGAGTGTTCCTCTGCCGCGAGGCCGAGATCGAGTGGTTCATGCACGGCATGCGGCGCTTTTTCCCCGAGCACTGGCGCAGCTTCGCCGGCTACCTGCCCGAGGCCGAGCGCGGCAGCCTGCTGGAGAGCTACGCGGCGCGGCTCAACCACCCCGACCCAAAAGTGCACATGCCGGCGGCGCAGGCCTGGAGCGCCTATGAAGGGTCGTGTTCCACGCTCATGCCCGACGAGCAGCCGTCCATCAACGCCACCAACAGCCGCCTGGCGCTGGGCCTGGCGCGCATCGAGTGCCATTACTTCATGCACAAGGGCTTCATGGCCGAGGGGGCGCTGCTCGAAGGAACGCCCCGGCTCGAACACATGCCCGGCATCATCGTCCAGGGCCGCTACGACATGGTGTGCCCCCCTGAGTCAGCCTACGAGCTGCACCACGCCTGGCGCGGCTCGGTGCTGTCCATCGTGCCCGACGCCGGACACTCTGCCTGGGAACCGGGCGTGCGGCGCGCGCTGGTGGGCGCCACCGAATCGTTCCGCCGCTCCGGCTGGTTTACCTGAGGCGCCCCATGCCGGTCGCCGAAACAACCCGGTTGGATGCCGCGTGGTTCCGGCGGCGGTTCCACGAATCGGAACCCCGCCATTCCGCCCCGGCGGTCATTCCGGTCACGCAGGGGGACGGGCTGCTGCTCAATCCGGGCACGACGCTCCGCGCAGCCGCGGTGCTGGTGCCGGTGATCGACCGGCCCGAGGGACTCACGGTGCTGCTCACCCAGCGCACCGAGCACCTGAAGAACCATCCCGGCCAGATCAGCTTTCCGGGCGGGCGCTCGGAGCCCGGCGACGCCGACCCGGCCGCCACGGCGCTGCGCGAGGCCATGGAGGAGATCGCGCTCGATCCGTCGACGGTCGAAATATTGGGCAGCCTGAGCGAATACACCACCGTGTCGGGTTACCGGGTCGTGCCGGTGGTGGGCATCGTGGCCCCGCCCACGGGCCTGCGCTCCGACCCCAATGAGGTGGCGGAAATTTTCGAGGTCCCGCTCGCGCACCTGCTCGACCCGCAAAACCACCAGCGCAACACCATGCTCTTCGGCGGGGTGGAGCGGCAGTACTATGCCATTCCGTACAAGCTGCATTACATCTGGGGCGCGACCGCGGGCATGCTGATGAACCTTTACATCAGGCTTTGCTCATAATTCGAGCGCGATGTTCCCCATATTTTAATATGGGTATTTCTACAGCTATGTGCTAACATGCGCAGGTGGCTAAGACTGACTTCGAATGGGATCCCAGAAAGGACCAGGAGAATCTGGAAAAGCACGGAGTGCCGTTTGCTCAGGCCCAATTGGCATTCCTCGACCCGACGCGCGTGATTGCGCACGATAAGGGGCACAGCTCAAACGAGTCGAGATACTTCTGTTTCGGAAGGGTAGGCAGAGGGATTCTCACGGTCCGCTTTACTTATCGCGGCGGCGTCATTCGGATATTCGGCGCGGGCTACTGGAGAAAAGGCAGGCAGATATATGAGCGGAAAAATCAAATACACTGACGAACCGATCGGCAATCCAAAGGTAATGCCCGATTTCCTGCCGCGGCCCGAGGATTTGGTCCTCAAGGACGATGGCGTCAAAGTCACGATTGCCTTGAGCCGGCGCAGCGTCGAGTTCTTCAAGTCCGAAGCGCATAGGCATCATACGCAGTACCAGCGAATGATCAGAAATCTGCTCGACGCGTATGTTTCTCACCATTCGGAGAGTGCGGTAAAAGCTCCTCGGCGGACGCAAAAGCGGACGGCATAGCCGCCGCGCCTATGACTATCTCCAGGCGCGACTTTTTTGTCTTTTCCGGATTTTTCTTGGCCGGCTATTCGCAAACGAGCGACTCCGCGTCAAATATGAAACCGTCCAACTCCGGTTCGAAATTTAAAGAATTCGTCAAGTTGCGCGGATTCGATGCTTCGAAGCTGAGCATTCCCCAAATGGTGGAACTTGTATTGGATTTCTATCGCGACGTGCGAGCGTCGGGACTTTCCAAGTCGGATACGGCTGACATGCTGCTCTATCAATGGGGTGTATTCGATTGGGGTCAAGGAGAAAACTTTGAGTTTGATATCACGCGCCAATTCATAAGCGTCGGAGGTATTGGCGATGATGCAATTAGCCAATTGCGTTGTACTGCTTATTTTCGTCCGACCGCCAATCTGCGCGCAATTACAGCAAAAAATCGATGGTGTGATTCGGTTGCGGACCTGAATTTCTTTCAAAGTTTCATTCGATCAAGCGACGCGTTTGCGGCAGTGAAAGAGGAGGAACCGTCGCACGTCAAAATTGAATGGAATAAGGTCTGAATTGCGGTGCTGAATCAAAGTCTTTCTGTGATACCTTCGACTTTTGTAAGTGATTTGATACCCGAGTGAGTCTTCTTTCGTTAATCATCGCGCTGCTGCTGGAGCAGTGGCGGCCCCTGTCCGACCGCCGCAACCTGCTCTCGCCGCTCAGCCGCTACGTCAGCTACTTCGAGCAGCAGTTCAACGCCGGCGAGGCCTACCAGGGCCAGCTCGCCTGGGCGCTGGTGGTGCTGCCGCTGCTTATTTTCGTGTGGGCGCTGTACGCGCTGGCGGCGCACTTCAGCCCGCTGCTGGCGCTCGCCATCAACGTGGCGGCGCTGTACATCACCATGGGCTTCCGGCAGTCCAGCCATTTCTTCACCGACATTCGCCTGGCGCTGCGCGAAGACGACCTGCCGCGGGCGCGCGACCTGCTCGGCCAATGGCGCGGGCACAGCTGCGAAGGCCTGACGCGCGAGGAAGTGGTGCGCCTCGCCATCGAGTCGTCGCTCACGGCCTCGCACCGGCAGGTGTTCGCCGTGGTGTTCTGGTTCGCCGTGCTTCCCGGCCCGACCGGCGCCATCCTCTACCGGCTTGCCGCCTTCCTCAACTGGAACTGGGGCAACCCGGCGGGCACGGCGCACGAGACGCGGCGCTTCGGCCAGTTCGCGCGCGGCGCGTTTGCCGTGCTGGAGTGGCTTCCGGTGCGCGTGACGGCCGCGGCGTTCGCGGTGGTGGGGGATTTCGAGGACGCGGTGTTCTGCTGGCGGACGCAGGCATCGAAATGGCTGGATAAGTCCATGGGCATCGTGCTTGCGGCCGGGGCGGGCGCCATCGGCGTGCGCCTGGGCATGCCAATCGTCATTTCAGGCGAGGTGGTGGAGCGGCCTGAACTTGGCGTTGGCGATTCGGCCGATGTTCCTTACCTGGATACTACAGTCGGATTGGTGTGGCGAGCGCTTGTGCTTTACCTGCTAATGCTGTTGATAATCGGCGTAGCCAAAGTAGTCAGCTAAGCGAGTAGAGAGTTCTTCAGTTGAAGGGCTTTTGGGCCATGTTCACGAGGCCCTCTCCTCCGGAGAGGGGGGTTAAAAGCCCGCGGCGCGGAGCGACGCGCCGCCGAAGCGTCGTGCCAAGGAAACGGCACAGCGTGGGCGGCGCACTGCGGCGCATCCGCTGCGCTGTTGCCTTAGGGCAATGCTCCTGCGCCGCGCCTCGTGGAAAAAAGCTAATAAAGAAGTTGTTCAGACAGGATGTTCGGCTTTGACTATGCGCCGGTAAAGCTCCAACCTCCTTGGCGATATTTTTTCAGGTACCGCTTGAGCTATTGCACAGTTCGGTTCGCTCAGATGCCTGCAATCGGGAAAGCGGCACTGGCCCATCAACGGCCTGAATTCCGGAAACCCCGCCGAAATCTCCCGCCAGTCCAGGTGCGCCAATCCAAATTCCTGCATACCCGGCGTATCCACGATGCTGCTGTCACTGTCTACCCGGTAAAGGCGCGCATGTGTCGTTGTATGTTTCCCTGAGTCCAGAAACGTCGATATCTCCCGCGTCCTCGCGTCCGCTTCCGGCACCAGTGCATTGATCAGCGTGGATTTCCCCATGCCGGACTGCCCGGCCAATACCGTGGCCTGGCCGCGCAGCCGCTCAAGAACGGTCTGCACATCTTGTTTGGCGGAAATGGACAGAACTTCATAGCCGGCCGCTTCAAACTGTTTCAGCCGCTCTCTTGCCGCCGTCGCCTCGGCCTCAAGGTCAATCTTGTTCAGGACTATGAAGGACTTCAACCCGGCGTTTTCTCCGGCCACCAGCGCCCGCGCCAGCAATTCGTCGCTGAAGCTCGGTGCGGCGGCTACAACGACCGCAAGCTGGCCCGCGTTCGACGCGATGAGCTTGCGCCGGTGCGCGACGGAACGGAAAAACAAGCTGGCGCGGACCGGTTCACTCTCGATCACGCCTTCGCCCGCAGACGTGAATGCGATCTCGACCACGTCCCCGCAGGCCAGCTCGGCGCGCTTGCCGCGCGGCACGCATGACACAAGGGCCTCGCCGGTGTCGACCAGGAAGCGACGGCCGAAGGCGGCGACGATGCGGCCCGAGGCCGTTTCTTTTGACTTGGGGGCGCCCACTAGCAGGAGCGCCAAAGGCGCAGGCGGGCGTGAAGCGCCCGGATGATCACGCTCCTGCCATCGCTTGCAGCCGCGCAATGCGCAACGACGCCGGCGGATGCGAGTCGTAGAACGCCGAGTGCAGCGGATCGGGCGTCAGCGTCGAGGCGTTGTCCTGGTACAGCTTCACCAGCGCCTGCACCAGGTCGGCGGCGTTCGAGTTCGCGGCGGCATAGGCGTCGGCCTCGTATTCGTGGCGGCGCGAATACAGGGCGGCGATGGGCTGGAAGGCGTAGGTGAACACCGGCACCACCATGAAGAACAGCACCAGTGCCATGGCGGTGGTGCGCGCCTGTATGCCGAAGGCGCCGTAGAACCAGGGCTGGTTGATGGCGTAGCCCAGCAGGGCGAGCAGGACGAAGCTGCCGGCGAAAATCATCACGATGCGCTTGACGATGTGCCTGCGGGCGAAATGGCCGAGCTCGTGCGCCAGCACCGCCTCCACCTCGGGCGGCTCCAGGCGCGTGAGCAGGGTATCGAAGAACACGATGCGCTTGGCCGCTCCGAATCCGGTGAAATAGGCGTTGCCGTGGCTGGAGCGGCGCGAGCCGTCCATAACGAACAGGCCCCGGGCGCGAAAGCCGCACTTGGCGAGCAGGGCGTCGATGCGCGAGCGCAGGCCCTGGTCCGAGAGCGGCGTGAATTTGTTGAACAGCGGGGCGATGAAGGTGGGATAGATGGCCAGCACCGCGAGGTTGAACACCATCCACACGCCCCAGGTCCACAGCCACCACAGATCGCCGGCGCGCGCCATGAGCCACAGCACGCACAGCACCAGCGGCGCGCCGAGCGCGGCGCCGAGCGCCGCCTGCTTGGCGAGGTCGGCGAGATACAAACCCAGCGTCATCTTGTTGAATCCGAAGCGCGCTTCGATCACGAACGTGCGGTACAGCCCAAAAGGCAGATCAACCAGCCCCGAGACCACGCCTACCGCCAGGATGAGCAGAATCCCGTGCGCATAGCCACCGGGCGCGGCCACCCGGCCGGCCAACTCGGACAGGGCTTCCAGCCCGCCGCCCACCGTGAACGCCAGCGTGAGCGCCGTTCCAGCCAGGATCTCCCATATACCCAGGCGCGTCTTGGCGACGGTGTAGTCGGCTGCCTTGTGGTGGGCATCCAGGGAAATACGGCTGGCGAACTCGGCCGGCACGCGCTCGCGGTGCCCGGCCACGTGGTTCAGGTGGCGGCGCTCCAGCCACACGCGCACCGCGGCGGTGCCGGCGAGGAAGACGAGGAAGACGGCGAGGAAGATCTGCTCGGGAGAGTGCATGATGCCGTGCGGGCGGGGGCGCTCCACGCGAGTTGCGCGCGGGTTGTGCGACAATGAAACTATACACCACCCCCTCTGGTTGGGAGGCGGGGCGAGCTTCGCCCGGCCGTCGCCGGAGGTCAGGAAGGAGCCGCAATGCCTCAGGATCAGAACAACCTGGTCTGGATCGACATGGAAATGACCGGGCTCAGCCCGGATACCGACCGCATCATCGAAGTAGCCCTGGTGGTGACCAACGCCCAGCTTGAAACCGTGGCCGAGGCGCCGGTGCTGGTGGTGCACCAGTCAGATGAAGTTCTGGACGGCATGGACGATTGGAACAAGAAGACGCATGGAAAATCGGGACTTATCGAGAAGATCAAGGCTTCGAAACTGACCGAATCCGAGGTAGAAGAGAAGATGCTGGAGTTCATGACCCAGCACGTCGGCAAGCGAACTACCCCCATGTGTGGAAATTCAATCTGCCAGGACAGAAGATTCATGGCGCGCTACATGCCAAAGCTGGAAGACTATTTCCATTATCGTAACTTGGACGTCTCTACGTTAAAGGAACTGGCCAAGCGTTGGCGGCCAGAGTTGTCCAAAGGGCTCAGCAAGCATGGCAAACATGAGGCGTTAGCCGACATCTACGAGTCGATCGAGGAATTGAAGTATTACAGAGAACACTTTCTCAGAATGTCGGCTTGATTCAACTGCAAAGCGTTCATTCGAGCGGTGGTGTGCCCCCTTCTCCCCCCCGGGAGAAGGGTCGGGGATGAGGGTAACCAGAATGAAACTCTAAGATTTGATTTCCCAAGCAACTAGCTTGGTACCACCTTCCCAGGATTCATGAGATTGTCCGGATCAAGCGCCCGCTTCAGGTCCTTCATTACATCCACCGCGTCGCCCAATTCGTCTCGTAAATACGCCTGTTTTCCCAGGCCCACTCCATGTTCTCCGGTGCACGTACCTTCCATGGACAACGCTCTTTGTACTAAGCGCTTGTTCAGTTTCCTTGCCTCGGCAATTTCCTCTTCATTACCCGGTTGCATCAGGAACATGCAGTGGAAATTTCCGTCGCCCACGTGGCCCAGTATCGGCGTCGGAATCTTTCGTCCCGCCAGATCCTCCTGGGTTGCAGTCACGCATTCCGTCAACCGGGATATGGGCACGCACACGTCGGCCGTCATGGCCCGCGCCCCGGGATAGAGCTGCAGGCAGGCGAAATAAGCATCGTGGCGCGCCTGCCATAGCTTGGCCCTTTCCTCCGGCTTGGTGGTCCATGCAAAAGTCGATCCGCCATTGCTGGTCGCGATGGCTTCCACCAGTTGGGCCTGTTCCTGCACGCCTGTCTCGCTGCCGTGAAACTCCAAAAACAGGTGTGGTTGCTCGGGATAATCCGTTTTTGAATAGTTGTTGATGGCCCGCACGGTCTGGTCACAGAGCAATTCGCTGCGGGCGATGGGAATGCCGGCCTGGATGGTCTGGATGACGGTATCGACGGCCTGGCCGATGCTGGGGAAGGCGCACACGGCCGAGGACATCGCCTCGGGCAGCGCGTACAGCCGCACCGTCACTTCGGTGATGATGCCCAGCGTGCCTTCGCTGCCCACCAGCATGCGGGTGAGGTCGTAGCCGGCGGCCGACTTGCGCGAGCGGCCGGCGGTGCGGATGAGGCGCCCGTCGGCCAGCACCACCGCCAGCGACAGCACGTTCTCGCGCATGGTTCCGTAGCGCACGGCGTTGGTCCCCGAGGCGCGCGTGGCGGCCATGCCGCCCAGCGTGGCGTCGGCGCCCGGGTCGACGGGGAAGAACAGCCCGGCGTGGCGGATGTCCTCGTTCAACTGCTTGCGCGTCACGCCCGCCTGCACCACGGCGTCGAGGTCCTCGCCGTGCACGACCAGGATGCGGTTCATGCGGCTCATGTCGATGGTCACGCCACCGCGCACGGCAAGTACATGGCCTTCAAGGGAGGTGCCCGCGCCATAGGGAATCATGGGAACCTTGTGGCGGTGGCAGATGCGCGCGATGTGCTGCACTTCCTCGGTGGAGGTGGGATATACAACGGCTTGAGGGGAAGCGTAGGGCAAGGAGGATTCGTCCTTCCCATGCTGATCGCGGATGCCTATTGCCGACGTGTAGCGGTCTCCGAGCAGTGCACGCAGGTCCTGGGCCACATCACCGGGAAGTTCGAGGGGCTTGTTCATGGGTTTAGCCTCCAGACACCGGAGTTATCTTGAGCCAGTGGTTCATCACGATCAATGCAAATTCGAGAGGAGCGAAGCTTGTCCGCGTCACCCGTTGGGCCGACGGGGCCATGCCCCCAACCGCTCCGCGGCCTTATCTTGAATCTCATTGCCCTTCGCTTGTTGCATCCTGCTTCGTGGCATGGAACAAAAAATCAACTCGTTTTGCGTAACGCGTCAGCTCTGCGCATCAATTCCAGCGTGGATGCATCCAGATTCGAGCCCGCTCCACTTTGTATTTCCCTTGCCACTTTCTTGCCCAACTCAACACCCCATTGGTCAAAGGCGTTGATGTCGAGCAGGATACTCTCGGCGTAGACCTTGTGCTCGTACAACGCGATCAATGCTCCAAGCGACTGAGGTGTCAGCCGGTCGAACAAAATCGTGTTCGACGGCTGGTTGCCGGGATGGACCCTGTGCGGATCGGCGTTGTCAGCGCCCACGGCCAATGTCGATGCCTGTGCCAACGCGTTGGCCACCAGCATATGCCGTGCCTCTTTGTCTCCCGGCCCATTCACCGGAACGATGAAATCGGCGGGGATCAGGTGTGTTCCTTGGTGCAGCAGTTGGTGGAAGGAATGCTGGCCCACCGTGCCGGCCGAACCCCAGAATACCGGCGAAGTAGGATAGTCCACAGGTTGTCCTGCCTTGTTAACTCGTTTGCCGTTGGACTCCATCTGCAACTGCTGCAGGTAGGAGGGCAGATCGCGCAGCTCGTGGCAATAGGGCAGCACCACTTGCGTCTCGGCGCCGTGGAACACGCTGTTCCACAGCGACAGCGCCGCCATGATCACCGGCATGTTGCGCTCCAGGGGCGCGCTGCGGAAATGCTCGTCCATGGCGCGCGCGCCGGCCAGCAATTCGTCGAAGTGCTGGGGCCCTACGGCCGCGGCCACGGCCAGGCCCACCGCCGACCACAGCGAGTAGCGCCCGCCCACCCAGTCCCACATGGGCAGCACGTGCGCCTCGGGTATGCCCCAGGCGCGCGCCGCGTCGGGCGCCGAGGTGACGGCGGCGAAGTGCCGGGCGGGGTCGAAGCGCGCGCCCAGGCGCGACTTCAGCCAGTCGCGCGCGCGCTCGGCGTTGGACAGGGTCTCCACCGTGGTGAAGGACTTGGAAGTGACGATGAAAAAGGCGTTCTCGGGCGCGATGCCGGCCAGCGTTTCGTCCAGGTCGGAGGGATCGACGTTGGTGACGAAATGCGCCTTGAGCGATGGGCCGGTGTAGCGCGTCAGCGCGCCGGCGGCCAGCCGCGGCCCGAGGTCGGAGCCGCCGATGCCGAGATTGATGACGTGCACCGTCCCGCCCGTTGTCCCGCCTTTTGTCCCACTTGTGCCGGGCACGCTCCCTGAACGCAGGCTCTCGGCCAGCGCGTACATGGATTGGCGCACGGCGCGCACTTCGTCGAGGAAGGGCACGCCGGTCTCGGCGCGCAATGCCACGTGCAGGGCCGGGCGGTGTTCGGTGAAGTTGATGTCGTCGCCGGCGAACATCTGTCGGATGCGGTCGGGGATCTGCTGCTGCGCGGCCAGGCCGAGCAGAAGCGGCAGGGTCTCGGCGGTGATGCGCTGCTTGGAATAATCCAGGTGCAGTCCCGCCGCCTCCAGGCCGAAGCGCTGTGCGCGTCCGGGGTCGGCTGCGAACAGGTCGCGCATGTGCTGGCCGGCGGTGCGGCCGTGATGATCGCGCAGGGCTTTCCACGCGGGGCTCTGGGTCAGCGCAGTGGGGGACGCCGGGGGGGAAAGGGGGGGCATGATGAGCTTCTTCCGATGGTGAGAAAGTCGACCGTGGCGCCGCGCCGGAGGTTGGAGTTCTGCCGCGTTCAACCAGCGCTTATTTCCGGGAGTACAGGCGGTAACGCTCGCGATCGCGCGGGCGGCTGCCTTCCCAGATCAGTTCCCAGTCCGGTCCGATCCGGTCCGAACGCGAGGCCAGACCCTGCACCAGCAGCAGCTTGCAGTCCGATTTTGACGAGCGCTCGGTCACGATACCGGCATGGTAGTGGAAGGCGGCGCGCTGCGCCGGTCCGAGGTTGCGGCTGGCCACGCAGCCGCGGGGCAGCGCCGCCTTTAGCGATTCGGCGACGTGGGCGTAAGACTTGCCATAGTCGATCCAACCCACCAGCAGCGTCATCGCCAGCCCCCAGACCAGCGTCACGCCCGCCGCCCAGATGGAAGCGCCCTTCAGCGGACTGCGCCGGCTCCAGGCCAGCAGCCCCAGCCACCCCAGCGACAGGGCCAGCGCCAGCGCGAACGCGAGGATCGAGAAACGCGGCACGTTGCCCGGCTCGAGCTTGGCGATGTTGGCGGCGATTTGCGCCGGGATGCCGGTCATCATGGCGAACCAGGCCAGCCATGCCAGGCCCGCCAGCAGGCAGAAGGTCATGGCGCCGAACCATAGGAGGGCGTTGGCGGCGCCGCGCCGCAATTGAGTGAAGCCGGCGCCGGCCAGGATGGCGAGCGGCAGCATCAGCGGCATGGCGTAGATCTCGTTCACGTCGCGCGTGGCGATGAACAGGGCCAGCGCCGCCACGGTGCCGGCCGCCAGGATCAGGCTGGAATCGGAGCGCAACCGCCGTCGCCGGTCCCACAGCGCCCATAGGGCCACCGGCCACAGCGGCCACACCGCCCAGGAAAGCAGTTGCACCTGCTCGCGCAGGCGGATGGGGTCGGGTGCGGCAAACACCTCGGTGTGCGCACGCCACCATTCGGAAACCAGGCCGCTGCTCAGCGCTTCGAGGGCGGCCAGCCAGGCAAAAAACAGCAATGCCGCGATGGCCGTCGCCAAAGCCAGGCAGGCCAGGTAGGCGCGCGTGCGCCAGGTGTCGGACAGCAATGGCGCCACGATGGCCGCGGCCAAGAGCGGCAACGCGGTGCCCGGGCCCTTGGCGAGCAGCACCACCGCCAGCCCGGCGCCGAGAATCAGCCCGGGCTTGAACCCGGCGCGTGCCTCGTGGCGCGGGGCGCCCTTGGCGCGCGCGAAGCCGTACCAGGCCAGCGCGGCGCCCGCCAAGGCGCCGTTCTCGCCGTCCACCAAGTGGGCGCGGGCGAACAGGCCGAGGCAGCCCATGAGCAGGAGGACGGCGCTGTCGGCCTCCTGCTCGCCGAAGAACTCGCGCGTGGCCTCGCGGCTGAACCACAGCGTGGCGGCGAGCGCCAGGGCGCAGCCGAGGCGTGCGCCGTCGTGCACGGGGAGCCCGAAAGAGAACACCTTGGCCGTCAGGGCGGCCAGCATGTAGAACAGCGGCCCGTCCTCGAGGAAGGGCTCGCCGGCGAGGTGCGGCACCAGCCAATGCGCGAGGTCGGGATGGACGAGCATCTCGTGCACGATGCCGATGCCAACCGCGTCCTCGGTTTTCCAGGGCGCGTGGCCCAGGCCGAGCAGGCAGTAGGCCGCGGCAAGGAGGACGATGCCAATACCGGGCAGCGGCATGGGAATGCGGGGAATCCAGGTGCCCGCGCGGCTGTTCATTGTTGTAGCGGGTGTGGTTGTTGTTCTGGTTTTCGCGGTTGCCCGGGGGCCGGAAACGAAAAAAGGCAGCCGAAGCTGCCTTTTATTGTGCCTGCAAAAGTGCCGCCAGGCTCGTGCCCTGTTGTTAGGCCGCGGCTGCCTTGCCCGCGGCGGGCTTGGCCTTGGACGCGTATTTCTTGTTGAACTTCTCCACCCGGCCGGCGGTGTCGACGATTTTCTGCTTGCCGGTGTAGAACGGATGGCAGGACGAGCACACTTCCACGTTCAGATTTCCGCCATGCGTGGAGCGGGTGACGAACGATGCGCCGCAGGAGCACACGACGTTCATGTCCTTGTATTCGGGGTGACCGGTGGTTTTCATGCTCGACCTTTCTGGGCTTCCTCGCCCGGGGAGACGTCCCGCCCGACCTTGGGCGGGGTGCGCCAAACCGCTGATTATGCTCTATATTGGGCGTGAAAGCAAGATTTCAAGCGCTTATTTCGACGCAGAGTCAAGCACTTAGGCCTGAAATGGGCATGCAAGCGGGCGCCGCTTCGAAACTGCGCCTGTTGTTCGATTGCCTACCCGCGGCGCATGGAGTCGAAGAAATCGGCGTTGTTCTTGGTGGAGCGCACCTTGTCCACCAGGAATTCCGCCGCTTCGAGGTCGTCCATGGGATACAGCAGCTTTCGCAGCACCCAGATTTTCTGCAGGATTTCCTGCTTGATAAGCAGTTCCTCGCGGCGGGTGCCGGAGCGGTTGACGTTGATGGCGGGGAAGATGCGCTTCTCGTACATGCGCCGGTCGAGGTGGATTTCCATGTTGCCGGTGCCCTTGAACTCCTCGAAGATGACATCGTCCATGCGCGAGCCGGTGTCGATCAGGGCAGTCGCCAGGATGGTCAGCGAGCCGCCTTCCTCCAC
>Ga0134124_10003614_pt1 | contig 12448 bp, 16 predicted proteins | sample KB304_FD_96880 | JGI IMG/M metagenome (GOLD analysis project Ga0134124, IMG submission 96880) | Terrestrial soil microbial communities without Nitrogen fertilizer from Kellogg Biological Station, Michigan, USA - KB3-0-4 | ecosystem: Environmental > Terrestrial > Soil > Unclassified ... | reverse complement strand
GCCGCGGCCTGCGCCCGCGCCACGCTGCTGAGGAGCGCCCTGGCCGCCATCGTGGCCACCGGCAACGGCACCATCTACAACCTCGGCGCGGTATCGGCCAGCCAGAAGCTGTACGCCGCGCTGCACGTGCTGGCCATGTCCAGCTCGGGCACGCCGGCGCTGGACGTGAAGATCCAGTCCGCCGCCCTGGTGGGCTTCGGCTCGCCCACCGACCGCATCACCTTCAGCACCCTGGCCGCGGTCGGCAGCCAGTGGGCCACGCCCGTGGCCGGCCCCATCACCGACGCTTATTGGCGTTGCGTTGTCACCCTCACCAACATTACTTCCGTCACGCTGGCGGTGTCCGCCGGCATTTTGTAAAGGAGCCTCCAGCATGGCGCAGATCGTTCTCACCAACGCAAAAGTCATCATCAACTCCGTGGACCTGTCCGACCACGCCCGCTCGGTGAAGGTCAGCTACAAGGCCGACCAGCAGGACAACACCGTCATGGGCAACACCACCCACTCCAAGCTGGCCGGCCTGCTCGACTGGCAGATGGACATCGAGTTTGGCCAGGACTGGGCCGCCAACAAGGTGGACGCCACGCTGTTCCCGCTGGTGGGCGCCGCGCCCTTCACCGTGGAAGTGCGTCCCGTCAACACCAGCCGCGGCGCCACCAACCCCGCCTACACGGGCAGCGCCACCCTGTCGGCCTACGCCCCGCTGGGGCAGAAGGTCGGCGACCTGGCCGTGGCCCCGGCCACCTTCATGGCCGCCGGGACGCTCAGCCGCGCCACGTCGTAACGAGCACTGCCGGGCAGTTTCCTCCTCCTCTGCCCGGATTTTCGCCTCGCGCTGCCCCAAGTCGGCGCGAGGCTTTTACTTTTTTTGAGGTAGCGAATGCCGCTGACCAAAGAACAGATCCTGGCTGCCCAGGACATCAAGACAGAAACAGTCCCAGTGCCGGAGTGGGGCGGCGAAGTATTGGTTCGCGCCATGTCCGGCGCGGACCGCGACGCCTATGAGCAAAGCCTCATCAGTGCGCGTGGCGACGATGAGAAGGCCAACATCGCCAACATCCGCGCGCGTCTGGTGAGCTTCAGCGTGGTTGACGATGCGGGAAACCGCGTCTTCACCGAAGCCGATATTGAGCAACTCGGGAAGAAGAGCGTCGTGGCGCTGGACCGGGTGATTGCTGTTGCTCGGCGCCTGTCGGTCGTCACCCGGGAGGACGTGGTCCAGTTGGGAAAGCCCTCCGCGCCAACGGGCGCCGACAGTTCTACTTTCGCCTCGCCCGCGTCCTGAAAAAGACCGTCGGCGAACTGCTCGCCACCACCAGCAGCCGCGAACTGGCCGAGTGGCAGGCGTTCTACGAAATCGAGTACGAGCAGCGCATACAGCGTGAGCTGGAGGCGAAGGCCCAGGCTGGCGTCGCTCAGCGTTTCAAGTGAGGTAAGCCATGAACGTTGGCACCCTGATCTTTGAGATGTCGGCCAACATCGCGCGCCTTCAGGGCGACATGCGCCAAGCCAAGGAGACGGTGGTCGAGGCCACGGAAACCATCAAGGGCGCTGTCGAGGGCGCGAAACGAGCGCTGGAGACGCTCGGCATTGGCCTGGGTGTTCATGAACTGAAAGAATTCGCCCTCGGGGCCATCGAATCCCAGAACGCCCTTTTCGAACTTTCCGAACGCACCGGCGTGGCGGCCACTGAACTGGCGGCCTTGCGCGGCATTGCCCGGCAATCAGGCACCGACATGGACAGTGTCGCCACCGGCGTGCAGAAGCTGGACAAGGCCATGCTGGCAGCCGCTACGACGGGCAAGGGGCCGGCGGCCGATGCTTTTCAGCGCCTTGGAATCGAGGTGCTCGGCGCCAATGGCCAACTGCGCTCTGGCGAAGAAGTGATGAAAGAAGTCGGCGAGCGGCTCGCCGCGATGGGCAACCAGACCCAGGCGGTGGCGTTTGCACAGGAGATCTTCGGCAAGAGCGGGGCGAACTTACTGCCCTTCCTTCGCCAATTGGCTGAATCTTCGGACCTAGTGACCAAGCGTACCGAGGAAGAAATACGGGCGGCGCATGAGTTTTCGGTAGAGCTGGCCAAGCTGAAGCAAAACTCCCAGGAAGCGAGCGAGACGCTCGTGGGCAAGATGGTGCCGGCGCTCAATGAACTGCTGGAGACCTTGAATAAAACCCAGGGCTTCAGCGGTAAGGCCGGCGCCTTCTTTGCCTGGCTCGGTGTGTCAGGCGAAGACCGGGAGAACATCGGCAAAGTGGTCACAGAAACCCGCGCCCACCTCGACGCCCTCAAGGCCTCGCGCGACCAGCTCGAAAAACCGTCGTTCTCCCATTCGCTCAATGAAGCGATCTTCGGCGACATCAAGGACCTCGATGTCCAGATTGCCGCGACTGAGAAGCGCTATCAGGCGTTGCTGGCGGTGCAGCGCACCATCGCCCTGGAGGGCGCCTCGAAGATGGGCTTCACCGGCGACGCCAAGGACTTGAAGGGCAAGAACGCAGACGTTTCGTTTGGGGGTGGGGCGGGGGAGGACAGCGAATTAGCTAGGGCCATCGAGCATCACAATGAAATGCTCCGTATTCGGAGAGATCTAGAGAAGGAACTTGGCCCCCTCGACAAGGAGTTGGCCGATGCGCAGCGCCAGTTGGCCGAAGAAACGCGAAAGGCCGTCGCTGAGGAAGGCCGTCAGGCTGATGCGCACTACCGTGCGGCGGAGCGAATTCTCGATGAACTCGATCCGATGCGCAAATACAAGCAGGAACTGGAGGAGATCGCCGAGCTGGAGCAGCTGGGCTATTTCAATTCCGATAAGGCCGAGCGGGCGCGCGCCAAGGTGGATGAGCACCTGAACGCCCAGTACACCGTGTACGGCAAGCTGAACAATGAGATCAAGCAGTCAGACGATTTCGCGCGCCAGATGGGACTCACCATGGAGAGCGCCTTTGAGCGCGCCATTGTCTCGGGTAATGGATTGCGCGATGTCCTCCGCGGCATTCTGCAGGACATCCTGAAGATCGCCACGCGCAAGCTCGTGACCGAGCCGCTTGGCAATGCCGTCACCAGCGGGCTGCAGGGCTTGTTCAGCGGCGGCGGCGATGCGTATTCGGGGATCAGCGCCAGCACGCCCCTCGCCGACGGCGGTGGCGCCATTGCGGCGCTGGCGGCCGGCGGACCCGCCGATTTCGGCAAGTCTTACCTGGTGGGCGAGAACGGCCCCGAGCTCTTCACGCCAGGCACGTCCGGCACGGTCAGTCCCAACGGCGCCGGCGGCGGCCATACTTTCTACATCGACGCGCGCGGCGCCGATGCGGCTGGCATGGCGCGCCTGGAGGCCACCGTGCGGGAGATGAACGGAACGCTGGAACAGCGCGCCGTTGCCGCGGTGGGCAAGACCATCCGTACCAACGCCTCCTACGCCAACCTCGTGCGGCGCGGCTCGTGAGTGTCACTTATCCCCTGTCTTTGCCGACGGTGATCACGCCGGCATCCATGACCATCACGCCCCATGGCGCCACCGCCATGTCGCGCTCGCCTTTTGCCGCGGGCGCGCAAAGCTACACGTGGCCTGCCGAGATGTGGACGGCGCAACTCCTCCTGCCGCCCATGTCCAGGGCCCAGGCCGAGGACTGGATCGGCTGGCTGGTATCGCTGAACGGCATGGAAGGCAGCCTGCTCGCCGGCGATCCGCTGGGCGCGAGCCCTCGCGGCACCTGGGCCGGTTCGCCGCTGGTGAACGGCGCGATCGCGGCCGGGGCGCGCTCGTTTGCCGCCGACGGCTTCACCGCCGGCGCCACCGGCAAGCGCGGCGACTGGCTGCAGTTCGGCAGCGCAAGCAGCGCGCGCCTGCACAAGGTGGCCAAGGACTTCACCGCCAATGGCTCGGGCCAGGCCACCATCGACATCTGGCCGCGCACCCGCTATGTCATTGCTGACAACGCGAGCTTCATTACCGCGAGCGCCGTTGGCCTGTGGCAACTGGCCTCGAACGCGGTGCCCTGGTCCCTGGGGCCGCTGCTCTTCAGCGGACTGCAGATCCCGCTCGTCGAAGACCTCCGCGGCCTATGACCACGCGCGACCTCACTTCCGGGATGCTGACCGGCATCCAGGCCGGCGCCGTCTCGCCCATCCTGTTCTTCGAGGGCGAGTACACCGACTCCGGGTCGGTGGCCTACCTGCGGCGCTGGACTGGCATCGGCACGCTGTCCTGGGACGGCAAGACCTGGCTGGGGGCGGGCGACCTCATGGCCCTCTCGCCACTCGAGGAGACGGTCGAGACCAAGGGAACGGGCTTCGTCGTCACGCTCTCCGGCCTGCCCACGGAAAATATCGCCCTCGCGCTGGAGAGCACCCGCCGCAATGCCTCGGGCAAGTTGTGGCTGGGGCTGCTCGATTCCTCGGGCAACCTCATTGCCGATCCCTACCTGCTCAAGCGCGGCCGGTTTTCCAGCATACCGGTCGACGACGATGGCAACACGGCCACGCTGCAGGTCACCTATGAGGACCTGCTCTCGGCGATGCAACAGCCGCGCGAGCTGCGCTACGACAGCCACAGCCAGGCGCTGCGCGATCCCGATGACCTGGGCTTCGAATACGTCGAGGCAATCCAGAATGCCATTTTCGACTTCACCAAGTACTACCCGGCCATCTGAGGCGGCCGCTGTCCAGACGCCTGGACAACCGCTCGAGCGGCTGCCGGGCTGGGAGGCGCGCCTGGCCGCGGTGCTCGCGGCGGCGCGCGCGCAGGCCTTCGGCTGGGGGCAGCACGACTGCTTCCTGTTCGCGGCCGAGGACGTGCAGGCGCTTACGGGGCATGACGTGGCTGCTCCATGGCGGGGCCGCTACCGCACCCAGCGCGGGGCGCTGCGCCACATCGCGGCCTATGGGGGCACGTTTACCGGCGCCTTTACGCGCCTGTTCGGCGCCGAGCCGGTGCCTGTTGCGCAGGCGCGCCGCGGCGACGTGGCCGACCTGGTGCGCGCCGGCGTGCACCACCTGGGTGTGGTGAGCGGCGCGCACGTGGCTTTTCTGGGCGAGCAGGGGATCATCATGGTGCCGCGCAGCCAGACGCTGCAAGTCTGGAGGATAGGCTAATGCCATTCCTGGCGGTTGCGGCGGCAACGACATTAGTCTCCGGAGGCGTCGCTGCCGCAGTTGGCGGGGCGACTTGGGCTGCTTTCAGTTTTACCGCCACTTTTCTTACCAGCGCCATCATCGGCGGCCTGTCCCAGGCACTGGCCAAAAGCCCAGCTGCCCCAGGCCAGGCGCAAAGCGGTCCGTACGACGCCCAAAACCGCAACGTCACGGTCACCCAGCCCATCTCCCCGTGGCAGCTCGTGGTGGGCGAGGCGCGTGTCGGGGGGGTGCTGACCTTCGCTTACCTCGACAGCATCAAGCAGTACTACCACATCGTGGTGACACTGGCGGCGCACGCCATCGACGGCATCGAGGAGATCATCCTTAACGGCGAAGTGATCACGCCGGACATGCTGGATGCCGACGGCAGCGGCGCCGTCATTTCCGGCAACTGGGGCGGCTATACCTATTTTCCGCGCCTGCTGCTGGATGCGACCGTTCCTGGCTCACCCTACCAGATCACGCTGCCGCTGCCCGGAGGCGGCCATGTCAGTTCGATCGACATATTGAACCGACGCGAGCTTGTCGAAGGCCCGGAGGGGGCCTCGGTCACGAATATCCAGATGACGGACGTGAGCCCGGCCGCGCCTGTCTCTATGGACCAGTATTCGCGCGTCGACAACGTGCTGACGTTCTCATCGGTGGCGGAAGGCCAGAGCGTTACCGTCAACTACACGGAGCGCGTGCCCAGCGTCGACACGCGCATCAAGCTCGCGCTGGGGGATGAAACCGGGCAGCCGTTTCCCGAACTCGTTGCGGAAAGCGAGGGCCGCTGGACCGATGCCCACCGGCAGACCGGGCACGCCAAGCTGTATCTCCGTTTCTCCGTCGAGAAGCTGCTCAAGGTGGGCGCGCCGCAGATTTCGGCCGTGGTGCGCGGCGCCAGGCCCTACGACCCCCGCACCGGGCTGTCGGCGTTCAGCTCCAACCCGGCGTTGCTGCTCGCCTGGTACCTGAATCAGGCGGAGGTCGGCTTCGACGCGGCTTACGACACCGACATTTCGGCCGACGAGCTGGAGGCCGCCGCCAACTTGTGCGATGAGCGCGTGCTGGTCTCCGGTAGTGCCGACGCAGTGCTTTTCACGGCCAGCGCCTCGACCAGCCGGTTGACGGTCACCGGCCCGGCCGCGACCAACAACGCCGTGCTCGACCTGCATGCGGCCTCCGGTGTTCCCGTGCGCACGCCCCGCACGGGTGACGGCGTGCGGCTCACCAGCACCGGCACTTTGCCTGCGCCGCTCGCGGCCGGGACGACGTATTACGTCATCCGCCAGTCCGCCGGCCTCATGAAGCTGGCGACCAGCTTTGCCAACGCCATGGCATCGACTGCCATCACGATCAGCGACGCCGGCAGCGGCACGCACACGCTCACCCCCTACGACGAGCCGCGCTACACCGCCAACGGCGACTTCAACACCGCCCAGGCGCGCAGCGAAATGCAGAACGGCCTGCTGGGGGCCATGGCCGGCCGCCTGACCGAGATCAGCGGCCTGTGGCGCATCTACGCCGGCGGCTACGAGGCGCCCACCGTCACGCTGAGCGAAAAGGAACTGGCCGGCGCCGTGCACATCGAGCCCGTGCCCGCCACTGCCGACGCCGCCAACGGCGTGCGCGGCGTGTTCATGGACACGGCCAACCTCTTTACGCCCACCGACTTCCCGGCGGTGAGCGACGACACCTACGTCGCGGCCGACGGCGGGGAGGAGATCTGGGCCTCGCTCGACTTTACCGGCTTCGTGACCTCATCGGCCCAGGCGCAGCGCTTGGCCAAGATCGAGCTGCGCCGCCGGCGCTACGCACTCACCTTCACCGCGCCCTTCCAGCTCTCGGCCTATCGCGCCATGACGGCGCGCACGGTGGCCATGGATTTCGCGCGCTACGGCTGGAGCGCAGGCACCCAGGAATTCGAGGTGGGGAGCTCGCGCTTCACGCTCATGAAAAGCGGCGAGGGCGGCGACGCTCCGGCGCTGGGCGTCGAACTGACCCTGCGGCAGTCGGCCGCCGCCATCTGGGACTGGACCCTGTCCGAGCAGCAGGTCCAGGCCGCGGTGCGCAACACCAGCTTGCCGTCGCCCTTCGACGTGACCGACCCGGGCGTGCCCACGGTGACCGAATCGCTGTACCAGACCAGCGGCTCGGCCGGCGTGAAGACCCGCGCGCTGCTCGCCTGGAGCGCGGCCGATTCGCTGCCGGTCGCGCGTTACAACCTGCGCTACAAGGCCGTGGACGACGCTGATTACACCTATCCGCCCTCGGTGCCGGCGGGCACGGCGGGCGCCGCCACGGCCCAGATCGACGACCTGGGCGCGGGCCTGTACCTGTTCGGCATCCAGGCGGAGAACCTCAACGGGGTGCAGAGCCAGTGGGTGTCGGTCAGCAAGGAACTGGTGGGCCTCACTGCGCCGCCCTCCGACCTGACGAACTTCAGCATCACGCCCACGCCGGGCGCCCAGACCGCCGCTTGCTCGTGGGACAAGCTCACTGCCAATTCCGACCTGGACGTGCTGATCGGCGGGGCCATCGAGGTGCGCTTCAGCCCGCTCACCAGCGGTGCCACCTGGAACGACGGCACCGTGGCCGCCCACGTGCCTGGCGACTCGACCAGCGCCGACGTGCCGCACCTCAGCGGCACCTACATGGCGCGGGCCTTCGACAGTTCGGGCAACCAGAGCGAGAACGCCGTCAGCGTCATCACCACGGCGCCCGATGTCATCAACTACAACGCCGTGGCCAGCCTCACCGAGGACGCCACCTTTACGGGCGCGAAGTCCTCCACCGTGGTGGTGGGCAGCGTCCTCACGCTGGACGGCGGTTTGGCCATCGACAGCATCACCGACCTGATTGATACCTGGACGGCCATCGACACCGAAAGCGGGGTGGCGGCGAGCGGCACCTACGATTTCAGCACCTACATCGACCTCGGCGCCACCTATACCAGCCGGGTGACGGCCACGCTGAAGACCCAGTCGGTGGACGTGAACGACAGCGTGGACGCACGCATCGATCCCATCGACTCCTGGGGCGCCATTGACGGCCCCGAGATCAGCGACGTGGACGCCACGCTGTACATCGCCACCACCGACGACGATCCGGCCGGCACGCCCACCTGGTCGAGCTGGCGGCCCTTCGTGATCGGCGACTACAAGGCACGGGCGTTCAAATACCGCACGGTGCTCACCAGCAGCAACCAGAACCACAACATCCAGGTGATCAACCTGGGCGCCGCGGTGGACATGCCCGACCGCACCCAGGGCGCGCGCGACGTGACCAGCGGGGCCGGCACCTACAGCGTGGCCTACGCCACGCCGTTCAAAGCCCTGCCGCGCATCGGCATCACCGGCAAGGACATGGGCACCGGCGACTATTTCACCGTGAGCAGCGAGACCGTCAACGGGTTCGACGTGGTGTTCAGGAACAGCGCTGCGGCGGCGGTAAGCCGCAAGTTCGACTGGGAAGCAAAGGGGTATTGAAATGACAGACCAGATAGGCCGGGCGCGGCTGGATGGGGATGGGGTGTATCTCGGGCTGGATGTCATCGACCCAGCCGAGCTGCAGGAGGGCGATGTCGAGGTTCCAGCGGATTGCGACCTGGCGGCGGGCAAGTACCGCTGGGACGGAAAAACCTTTCTTCCCATCATGAGCCAGTTCGCCGGCGCCTCGCCGCCGGCGGCCGCGCCTGTGTCCGCCGAGGTCGCTCTGGCGGGGCTCATTGCCGCGCTGAAGCAGGCCAAGACGCCGCTGCCCGCTGCCACCGAGCGGTGGTACGCGGCCTTCAAAAACACCATTGACGGAGCCGGGCAATGAGCCAGCACGATTACGACATCGCCAACCAGGCCGGCGCCGCCTTCAGGGCCGACTTGAACAACGCGCTGGGGGCCATCGTCACCACTAACAGCGGCGCCGCGGCGCCGTCAACCACCTTCGGCAACATGCTGTGGATCGACACCACCAACAACCTGGTGAAAAAGCGCAACAACGCGAACGCCGCCTGGCAGACCTTCGCGAGCAAGGACTTCGATCTCTGGCTGCTGGGCGATGGCTCGGTGAGTGCGCCGGCCTACAGTTTCAGCGGCGACACCGACAGCGGCATGTACCGGATAGGCGCCAACAACCTCGGCATTGGTGTGAACGGGGCCAAGGTACTGGACATCGGGGTAAACGGCCTTGGCGTGACCGGGTATGTCGCGGCCTCCGCATCCGTCGCCGCCGGCGGCGGGGCTACCGCGCCGTCCACCGGTGCAAATTCGGTTCAGTTGTGGGGCACGTCGCCTCGCGTCACCTGGACCGATGCCTCGCAGAGCGCCAACGGGCGATACGTGGACGCACTGTGGAGTGCAGGCACGTTCAACATGCAGTTCGTCAACGACGCTTTTTCGGTCGGGGTGTCGATCCTGGCGGCGGTGGGCACGTCCGCAGGACTCACCTCGCTAAAGCTGGGGGATGGCACCGGCAACATCGGAATCGGCACCGCCAGTTTCGGCACGTCGGCCGTGAACGTCATCGCCATTAAGAACGGGACCGCGCCAGGTTCTTCGCCGGCCGGGCTGGGGCAGCTCTACGTCGAGTCGGGGGCGCTCAAGTACCGCGGCTCCGGCGGCACGGTCACGACCCTGGGTTCGGCCTGATGAGCGCGCCGGCCGAAGTCCCAGCCCAACCCAACATCGGCGCCGTCTACGCCGAAGCGCTCAAGGGCCAGCGCAACCTGGCGCTCGACACCGTCGCCGAACTCACCGCCAAGGTGACGTTGTTGCAGCACCAGGTGGCGGCCGCCGAGGCGCGCGCGGCCGAGCTGGAGAAGAAGCTGGCCAGGAGAAAGCCGCGCGAGCCCAAGGGGGAGGGCTGATGGACCTGACTCTCTTGCTCGTGGCCGTGACCGTCATCCTGCAGGTGGCGGACGGCATCACCACCTGGCTGATCATTCGTCGCGGTGTGGGCCACGAATCCAACCGCCTGGTGCGCGTGCTCATGGACTGGTTTGGCCTCGAAGCCGCGCTGTTCCTGGTGAAAGGCTGGGTGGTGGTGTTGGTCCTGGGCGGCTACTTCCTGGAGTTGTGGCATGGGCAGGGCGCGCAGGTGGCGCTGTTCGTGCTGGAGTTGTTCTACGTCGGCGTGGTGGTGAACAACATGAATGTGCTGCACGGGGAGGACTAAAGGCATGCCCGCGGAGATCCATCAGCCCGATCCGCAGCCCACGGTCAAAGACGGCCCGCTGGCCACCGGCGCGCTCGCGCCCACGTTGATCATGGCCGCGATCGCCATGCTGGGCGGCGGCCTGAACTGGTGGCAGAAGGTCAAGTCCGGCCAGGCCCGGCCGTTCAACGTCATCGAGCTGCTGGGGGAGCTGATCACCAGCGGCTTCGTCGGCATTTGCGCCTACTGGGCGCTCACCGGCTTCGGCGTCAGCGACTGGCTAGTGGCCGCCGGCGTCGGCATCGCCGGGCACATGGGCACGCGCGCCCTGTTCATCGCCGAGAAGCTCATCGAGCGCTTCGTCGAGAAGCACTTCGGGCTGAAGGGGCGCAACAAGGAAGGGGACGCACCATGACCGACTACCGCCTGTCCGATCACTTCTGGCTGAGCGAGTTCCTGCGCTCGGAGATCGCCGCGCGCCAGGGCATCGACAACACGCCCGGCCCCGAGGTGTTGGCCAACCTGCGCTGGAATGCCGTCAACATGGAGCAGGTTCGTCTCCTGCTCAACGCGCAGGTCCATCCGTCGAGCGTATACCGTTGTGAGCAGCTGGAGCGATTCATTTGCGACAAGGATTTCGCCCGTTGGTGCGTTCGCCACGGTCACCTTAATGACTCGGCGGCTTGGGCCGTTTATTTCGCGGCGAAGGGCCATCCCAAGGGGCTTTGCACCGATTTTGAGGCGCCGTCTTTCGGCCCCCCCATCAGCGTGTGCGACAAGATCGCCGCCAGCGGCATCGGCTTCGACCAGCTCATTTGGGAGCATGACTGGACGCACATTGGTTGGCCCGCCCCAGGCGCGGCGCCGCGGCGCCAGGTGCTGACGCTGATGAAGGACGGCAGCTATGCGAACGGGATTGTGGGGAGGGCGGCATGACTCAACTCGTTACTCAAAGAACGGACCACGATTGCGTGTTCTGTAGCCTGGCCATGGCGCTTGGGCTGACCTACGACCAGGCTGCAGGACGTGCCGGCGAGGCGTTCATGCATCTGCTTCAGGAGTCGGGCTGCAGCTATCCCATGGAAACCGCGTTGTTGAAGGCCTTCGGATTGAAAAGCGACGTGGACTATGTCGAGCGGACCTACTCTCCGCACTGGGGTTCGATGGCCTATACCAAGAATCTTCTTTGGGGCCGTAGGGCGCTCGTGACAGTGCGCAGCAAGAACATCGCCGACGGCATGCACATGCTCTATTGGGACGGTGAGAAAGTATGGGACCCGCGCCAGGCTGACAAGAAGCGCTACGAAGACTGGGCCGAGGTCGAGCCGCTGAACTTCACGTTGTTCCGAGAGGGAAAACCAACATGAAAATCTGGCTCATCATCACGATCATCCTCACCGTCCTGCTGGCCCTGGCGCTACGCTGGGCCAAGACCCACAACAGCGACGGCGACATGGGCGGCGCGCTGCTCACCCTGGGCTTCTTCTTCGGCATGTTGCTCAACTGGGCCATGCTCATTTTCTCGATGGTCTATCGCTGGCTCAATGGAGGTGGTGCATGAATCTCGGAGCACTTTTCGGCAACGCTCTCCCGTTCCTGGCCAACGCCCTGATCCCGGGCAGCGGCCTGGTGGTCTCGGCCGCGTCCACCATCCTGGGCGCCCTGGGCGTCGAGCACCCGGCCGCCGCGCCGCTGCAGGCCGCCATCCAGGGCGGCAACGACGGCAGCATCATCGACACCATCAAGAACCTTTTCCAGCAGGGCGTGCTCCAGACGGCTGAACTGCAGAAGGGCGAGCAGGACTTCAAGGTGAAGATGGCCGAGCTGGGCTTCAAGAACGCCGCCGACCTGGCCAAGATCGCCGCCGATGACCGTGACAGCGCCCGGCGCCGCGAGGTGGCGGTGAAGGACGGCACCCCCGCCTGGCTGGCCGCCGGCGTGACCGCGGGCTTCTTTGGGGTGCTCGCCTGGGTGCTGGTCAACGGCGCGCCCAGCGACCAGGCCGGCCACGACGCGGTGATGATGCTGCTCGGGTCCCTCGGCACGGCCTGGGTGCAGGTGATGTCGTATTACTTCGGCTCCAGCACCGGCAGCAAGGCCAAGGACGACACGCTGGCGCAGATCGCGAAGGGCTGACTCGGTTTTTTGTCTTTTTCCGGCCGCTCAGCTACAATGCGCGGCTTCGTC
>Ga0134124_10003612_pt1 | contig 12452 bp, 7 predicted proteins | sample KB304_FD_96880 | JGI IMG/M metagenome (GOLD analysis project Ga0134124, IMG submission 96880) | Terrestrial soil microbial communities without Nitrogen fertilizer from Kellogg Biological Station, Michigan, USA - KB3-0-4 | ecosystem: Environmental > Terrestrial > Soil > Unclassified ... | reverse complement strand
CGAGATAGCGCCGAGGAGCACTGTCGCCGCGAGGGTAAGGCAGAACTTCATGGGACCGATCGGGTTCTTCGGGGGAATTGGGAACGGGGAGAAGGCCGGTCGGCGTTATTTGGTAGGGCTGCTGAGCGTGGGTGGCTGAGACACCAGCGGGTCGGGCGGGAAGTTCGATGGATCGGTATCCGGGATATTCGGATCGATGGTCACCGTCACCGTCGATTCGCCGATGAAGCCCGTCTCTTCGCCGATGCACTGATTCGCCTCCGAGACCAGCGCGGATGAGCGATCCTTCAACACCTGCACGATCGTGAACTCGTGCTTCGCGCGGTCAGCCTCGTTGTGATTGACCGCCGCTTCGAGCGTATCGATGCGGCCAGAAGCGGTGGTGACTGCGACGTGAATCTGACTGAGCTTGTCGCTCAGGCACAGCGTCTTCACGACGTCGTGCTTCTGCTTCGCCTCGCTCGCTTGGCGTTGAACGAGTGCGGCGTCGCTTTCCATCATTGGCTTGAAGGAACGGGCGCGCTGCAGCATCTGCGCGGGAGTGAGGTTGACGTCTTGTTGCGACTCGACTCCGACCGCGGTGGCAGGGGCTTCGCCGTTTTGCGCCAGAGCAACTCCGAAGCAACACAGCACTGAACCAGCTGCCGAAAGAGCCCATGCTTTTGTTGTCGCTCGCATATTAAAACCAAGCCTCCCTCGGAAGGACTCATGTACCGAGCCCGGGCCAGTATATGAACCTACAATTTCTGTGTCAACGCAGTGCGTCTGACAAAAACAGCTTCGATTTCCAGAGCTTCAGCCATTCGGCCGGAGCAAAAACGCCACTCCCCAAGAATGAAGGGAGTGGCGTTTTTATCAGATGCTCCAACACACTGCGATGTTCAGTGCGAGGAGCAAACGAGCTGCCTTACTGTTTGACGAAGGTCACCGGGACGGAAATCACCGCGCTGCCGCCATCAGGAGCGTCGAATTGTGCGGCTTGAGCACGAGCCTTCACGCAGGCCACGACCGAAGCCGGCAAACTGCCCGACGAGCCGCTGACACCGGTCACCTCGCCGCCTGCGCCCACGCGAATGGTCAACGTGATGTTGCCCGCGGCATCGGGATTTTCAGCCAAAGCGCGCTGATAGCAAGCACGGAACCCGGCGCGCATGCCCGCGACGACGCGCGAGGCGTTGCCGACGGTTCCGCCGCTGACCGCCGCTCCGCCAACGTTGGCGTTGCCCTTTGGTCCGGCAACCTTCGCCCCGGTGCCGGTGCCCTCGGTGCCAGTTGTGCGCCCGCTGGAACCGATTCCAGCCAGAGTGCCACCCATACCGGGACGAATCGCACCACCGCCGGAGCCGAGCTTCAACTCACCCGTTCCCACGCCGACGCCTGCGCTGCTGGCGGCCGCTTGATCGAGCGCGTTGGTCGCCACTTCACTGCCCTTCAACACGCCGGCAGTCGCTGGGGCCGTGCTCGCCAATGCACCGAGCGTCTGCATCTCGAGTTGATCCAGGTCGTTGTGCAGAGCAGCAGCCTGCTTCTCGTTCAGGTGGCCTGCCGGCGCCTTGGGACCAGGCGCGGCCTGGGGGGCCGCAGCGGCCGGCTTTTCCGGCGCTTTCTCGGCCTGCTTGCTTTCATCCGGCTTCTCTTCGGGCTTGTCCTCGACGGGCGGCGGCGGCGGCAGGCTCTTCAGCGAATCGATCACGCCTGCAACGCTGAGCTCGTCATCGACGATCGGATCGAGCCAATCCGAATAGATCGAACCGAGCAATAGAAAATGAAAGAGGAACGACACGGCAGCGATGATCGTGGTGTTCCAATCGATCGCGCTTGCACCGCGCAGCACCGCGACCGGCAGTTGCGGCTTCGGCTGGATTGGCGGCGGCGCCACGAACTGGAATAGGAACGTCGTGTCGCCGATCACGACCTTGCCGCGTGAATCCTCGGTCAGCCGAATCTGATAGGCGCCCTGCGACGTGCGTCGCGCTTGGCCCTTCAGCAGCGAGAGATCCGAGATGCCCGTGGGCAACGCGATGCGACCGGTCATGCCGTCGAGAAAGTTCAGGTGGTAGTCGTTGCCCACCAGCTCGAACAGGCGAAAGGTCGCCGGCACGTTCGAGGTCGCGATCACGAACATGTTCTTTTCGCTCGGACCGACGGTGACGTGAGTGCGCTGCTTGATGATGCGCTCTTCCGAAACTCGCCCGCCCTGAACCACGCCGATGCGCAAGACTTTCGGACCGGTGGCGGCCACGGCGCGCATCACGGCGGTCATCTGTCCGGGGCGTTGCGAACCGCCTGCGCTTGGTTGCTGCTGGAACCCTTGGGTCATTGAAGCTTCCTCTTTACGTCACGGCCGAACATTGGCGAGCTGCCTCCGCGCTTCCTTCGGACACCGGCAAGCGAGAGTGGTTCCCACGATCTACGAAAGAGTAGCCCGCATCGGTCTCCCGGTGAAAGTCGATTGCGACGGAATTCTTCAGTCCCGGCTCGCCCGGCCCGCCTCGAGCGAAGTGCCGAGCGCTTTTCCGATCTCACGCGACGTGCGATCCCATTCGTCCCGAATTTCCGCACTCCGTTGCTTGGCCATTCGGCCGATGGTCGCGACGCACGCGGCACCAACGAGGCCGCTCGCAGCGCATGCAGCGAGTTGGACCACCCGCTCGAGCGGTGTAGGTAGATTCGCGCTCTCAGCCGCCAAATTGCCACTGGCGCCAATGTAGCCAATCAGCGAAAGCGCGGTCCCGCTCGCCAATGCAATCCGCGTCAGCGCCGTGAAGCGCGCGGGCAACGAAGCGAGTTCGAACGAAACATCGGACAAGCGCCGATTCAACTCGGCAATTGCGGCGCGCCGACCCCACTCGGAATCGACCGAATCAGCGCCCACTTCACCAAGCAATTCACTAAGTAGCCCGGGCCACGCGGGCGCGCTCGAGCGTCGCAGCCCCCGCCATAGCCGCAGCGCGAGCAGCGAGCACAGCGCAGCCACCGACCACGCGAGGGCGAGTTCCCAGCGCAAGCTCAGAACGGGTCGTTGTAGATCGCTTTTTCGATGCGATCCAAAAACGGCTGACGCAGTTCGGCGAGCGTTAGCTTCGGTTGGATACGGCTCACGTCTACCGCGGCGATCGGCTTTTGCACGCGGCCAACGATCGTGACTTCGCTGATGGTGACGACGCGGCCCTTCTTTTGAGCGAACGCGCTCGACGAGACGAGCAACGCCGAAACGAACACGGCCCAACGCACGGCAAGCACCAAAACCTTGGTCATTTCTTGGCTCCTGTAGCAGGCGCAAACGTGGCGGACGGTGGGGTGGTTGCCTTGCTCGCCGGCGCTGCAGTCGCTGGCGCTGCGGCCGCTGGCGCTGCGGCCGCTGGCGCTGCGTCTGCCGGCGGCGCAGCGGCCGCATCTGCGGCTTCTGCCGCCTTGGCGTCGAGCAGTGCTTTCTTGGTCTTGGCGCGGGTGATCAGCTCGTCCGTGTCGTCCGGCGTGCCGCCCGCGACGCGCGGCTTCATCTTCTTGTATTGGTTCAGCTCGTCGATCGCGGTGTCGGCGGCTTGCCCCGGGGAAACTCCCGGAAAATTCTCGGTGAACAAATACAAAAGTCCCAGGTTGTAGTGCACCTGAGCGACGCTCGGATCGCGCTTCTTCACCCAGTCGAACTCGCGTTTCGCGTCCGCGGGACGCCCGAGTAGGCGGTAAGCGTCACCCAAATTCAGGTGCGCAATCACGTTGTCCGCGTCGTACCTCAGCGCGGGCTCGAGCAACTGTTGCGCGTCCGCTGCATTGCCCGACTCCAGGTAGTAAGACGACAACTGGACGCGCGCCTCGACCAGATCGGGACGCAGTTCGAGCGCCTTCTGCAGCTCTTGAATCGCCGGCGCGCGCAGGCCTTGCTCCTTGTAGATCAGGCCGCGAATCAGGCGCGCCTCGGCGTTGTTCTTGTCGCGCGGTGGATTCTCTTCGCCGTAACCGTCGAGGATGCCTTTCAGCGCGTACAGCGCCAGATCCAAGCGGCGTGAGCGGTAGTGGTCGCGTGCGAGCGTGACCATCGCCGGGCGGTAGTCGGGATTGAGCTTGAGCGCCTCTTGGGCCAGGCGCTGCGCTTCACCGGAGTTGCCCTGGATTGATTTCACCTCTGCCAAGGCTGCTGACACGGCAGCGCTCTTCGGCATTTGCGCCTGTCGCTGCTTTAGAAATTCGGCCGCGTCATCCGCTTTGCCGGTGCGCGCCAAGAGCACCGCGTACGCCGCAATCGCGGGTTCGTAGTCGGCGACGACCGTGATGGCTTGGCGGTAGGCGGTGAGCGCGGCCGCAGTTTCGTTGCTGCGCTCGCGCACCACACCCAGGGAATACAGCGCCTGATAAGCCTTCGGATCGGCTTGCGTCGCCTGGGTGAATTGATTTTTCGCGCCGGTCAGGTCGCCCTTCTTGAAGGCGTCCATGCCAGCGTTGTAGGCCGCTTGCGCCGCGGCGTTCATCTTCGGCCGATTGGCTGCCTCGCCGTTGGTCGGCGCATCGCCGATGCCGAATTGAGCGCCAGCAGGCGCGGCGTCCGTGCTGGACGGCGGGGGCGTGGTCGCTTGCTGTCCGGGACTGGTCGCGCCCTTACCGGTTCCGGCATCGCCGCCGCATGCCACGCTGGCAAGGCTCGCGCTGAGAGCGACGGCAGAAACGAGACGATGCATGCAATGCGTAATCGTGAAGCGCTTCATGGTCCTCACCTTCCTCATTGCACGAATGCCGGCAACGGCGAAGGCAGCGCCTGCGGAGGCGCGGCCGAGGCTTGCCCCGGGCGCATGCGCGGGAACATTCCGGCGGAGTAGTTCAGGTCTTTGATCGGACCGGCATACTGCTGCATCTTGGCCTCGCCGATGACGTCGGTGAAGAACGCCAAGCGCCGGATGGCGCGCGTCACTTCCGGGTTGGAAACGCTGTAGCGCTTGGCAAGCACGACCGCGTTGCCGTAGCGATCCACCATGATTTGATCGGCGCTGTTGAGCTCCTGATCGCGGCGGTCACGCCAAGCATTCTGGACCTTGACTCGGAGCGCGTCCGCCTTCTCCTGCAAGTCCGGATTGTCGCTATTTTCGGCTTTCTTCAAGATCGCCTCGGTCTTGGCGTCGAAGATCTTCAGCTGCGGCGCGCGGGTGTTGTAGAGCCCCGTTCGCAACGAGTCGTACAGCGAGCCCTGGCGAGCGATCGCCGCGGTCGTCCACTCGGGCGACACGTAGGTATCGATCACGTGCTGCAGCTTGTCGTAGCGCTTCTTCGCCTCGCCGGCGTCCTTTTGGTAGTCCGCGACCACCTCCACTGAGGTGCCCTTGTAGTGATGGAAGCCCGCTTCGTAGTCGAAGGTGCGCGCCAGATCTTGATCGATCTCGGTGAACTCGGCTTCTGCGGCCATGCCGGCCTCGCGCGAGCCGAGGGCGCTGTTCTTGCCGCCCTCCGTGGGCGCCAGCCGCTTCCACTTGTCGAACGCGGTGATGGTGTTGTCCCACCACTTGTTGGTGTCACCGCCTGCCACGGCCTTGCGGGTTTTTGCGCTGAAATACGCGGCTTGCACCACGTACTGCGCGGCGGCGTCCTTGCCCTTGTTGGCGTTGTAGTAGTCGTCCATCGCGCGTTGGGCGCCACGGCGCGCGTTGGCGTTCGCGCCCTCGTCCGCGCTGTATTGATCCCAGCGCTTCAACTCCGCGCTGGCGACGATAAAGTCCGCCTCGGCGATTTCCTTCGGAGACGCGCCGAGCGCCTGGAAACGCTCGCGCGCGCGGGTCATGCCACCGCGATCACCGAGGCTCGCGTACAGGGACAACGCCTGACGCGCCGCATTGCGGCGATCCGCCTGAGCGAAGTGCGTGTTGTTGCTGATCTTGTCGTAGGTCTCGGCGGCGCGCGGATAGTTGAAGAACAGCACGTAGGCTCCGGCCAGTGCGTCGTGTGCCCCTTGCAGGTATTTGACGCGTTCTTCGTACTTCTTGGGCTGCGCTGGGGTGGGCGGCTTGGCTTTCGCGTCGCCGTTTTGCAGCTTGTTCAGCGTCTGCTCGTTGCCGTAACGAGAGATGAACAGCTCGTACATGCCGATCGCCTTGTCGTACTCGCCGACTTGCTTGTAGGCGAACGCGCCGTTCATCGCGGCTTCCGGCGCTTCGTCACGGTCCGGAGCAGCGTCGAGCGCGACCTTGTAGGCGGCGGCGGCCTCACGCCACTTCTTGTTGCGCTCCGGCCCTTCTGGCATGGCCTGAGCTTCTTCGTACAGCTTGCGCGCGTCCAAATAGGCGACGCCCTGCTTGACCGGCTTCCGGATGCTGTCTTCGGCCTTCTTCGTCTCTTCGTTGAAGGCGCAGCTCTTGCCCTCCGCGAGCTTGCGGCTCTCGTCCGCGTTGCCCTCGAAGTTGCTCATGCTGATCAGCTTCTCCCAGGACTTGTAGCCCCACTCGTTGACGCCGCAGTACTGATCGTAAAGCGGGCGGAAGCGCTTACGCGCGTCGTCGAAGTTGCCGTACACGAAGTACAAATCCGCGGACTGGAACGAGTACAAAAGGCCGTTCTTTTGCGGATCGCGATCGAGCGCGATCCGATCATTGTACTCGTCGCGCGCCTTGATCGCGTCGAGCACTTTTGCGGGCATCGGATCCTTCACGACCTTGCGTGAATCACCGTCACCGTCGAAGTGAACCTCGGTGCGCTTCTCCAGACCTTGCGCGCCCTTGCTGTCGTCGAATTTTCGATACTCGTCTTCCAGCACTTTTTCGGCCAGCGTCACCACGTCATAGGCGGCGGGCTGCAAGTACTTGTCGTCTTCGTTCGAATCGCGCACGGCGACGGCGCTGTCGTGCGCGCTCTTGATCTCCTCCGGCGTGGGTGATTTGCCAATCGCGATCTGCAGGATCACGACCCAGTAGCGAGCATCCGCCAGCCAATAGCGACTCTCGTAAGAGTCCATGGCCGTCGGATCTTGCTCGAGGTACGCGTTCCAGCCGGTCTCGGCCAAGCGATACTCGGCGATCGACTTTTCGAGCAGGGCGCGTTGCTCGCCCGCGTCGTTCAGCTCCAGCGCCTTTTCGTAGTAACCGCGCGCGAAATTGGTGTGGTCGGCGGCGGCTCGCTTCAAGCCGCCCTTCACCAGTTGCTCTGCAGTTTGCAGGGCTTCCGGATCGTCCTTGTTGGCATCGACCCAGGGCGTGGTTCCGACGTAGGCGGCCAGCCGAGTGCGCGCCTCGAGCGCCTTGCTGGCGTACTCGGCGCGCGCCGCCGAACCGTCTGGCGCCAAGCGAGCGAGCTGGTCGTACAGCTCGGCAACCTTGTTCTGCATGACTGGCGCATCGCGATTCATCGGGAACCTGCGCAGCGTCAGCTCCAACATCGCCACCGCGTTCCGATTCTGGGTGATCTCGATGTATTCTTGCGCAAGCGCCTTGTAGATCTCGACGGTCCACTTCTGATCTTGCGGGATCAACGCAGGGTCTTGGACGCGTTGGATGGCAATCGCCATCTTGTTCTCGGCCGCGACCGGATCGGTCTCGGTGTCGAGCACGTCGTTGCGCGGGATGTACGGCAGCTCCGGCGGGGGTCCGTCGAAGTCCACGTACGTCAGCGAGCCGGCGATGTAGGTGTAAGCCTCGGATCGGAAATCCGCGCCTGGATCACCGGTCTTCGCCTCTTGCTCGTCGGCGTAGTGGAGCAACTTGACGAACCAGTCGACCGCGGTCCGATAGCGCTGCTGTTTGTAATAAGTCCACGCCTGCTTGTACATGGCGACGCCGAAGATCGGCGGCTTCTTGAACTCCATCGAGTGGTCGTAGGCGCTGACCGCGCGATTCAAATTGTACGGACCACCGTGCGGATCGATCTGATCGAAATGAAAGTTGCCGAGCTGCCACCAGATTTCGGCCAGATAGCGCGGGTCGTCGGTGGTTTCGACCTTCTGGGGTAGCGGCTTGCAGCCGTCATAGGGGTCGTTGAAGACGCGCTCTTCAGCGTCGGCCACGGCTTTCGGCGCAGTGGTTTTGGCTGCCCCGCCCTTCCCCGCGCCTTTGCCTTTGCCGCCGACCTGATCGAGCGGCACCGGATTCTTGTTGTACCATTCCTGCCAGAATTTGTCGTCGTGGTCCTGCGGAAGCGGATCGAGCGCGATCTTGCCAGCGTCCTTGGGATCGTCTTTGACGGTGTAGCGGTTCGAGCAGACCAGCGAGCGCCAAGCTTGCTGCCCCTCTTCGATCCGCCCGGCGTCGGTGTAACCGTGACCCAAGTAGTAGTGGACCGCGGCGATTTCCTCGTAGTGCGGGAACTCTTTGATCAAGCGACGGTACATCGCCAAAGCGGGGTCGAGCGCGGTCGTCAGGTCCGCGTCGTTGTTGGAGCGCGCTCGTTCTTCGTACAAAGCGCCCAAACGGAACATCGCGTCCGGCGTCGAACGCGGATCGGCGTTCTCGCCGCTATAGCGTTCGACGAAGTGCTCGAGCCGGGCGATCGCCTCCTGGCGTGCTTCGTCGAGGCTGTGCTTCTCTTCGGTGATCTCGCGGTCGAGCGCGGTCAGCACGCGCTGCCGGCGTTGCTCGTAGTGATGACGCACGATCATCGTCAGGTTGCGCCGGAATGCCTTGGAGCCTGCCTCGTAGTCCCTCGCCTCTTGCTGCAAGATGCCGAAGGCCTTGATTTGCCCGGGCGTGGGCGCGGGCGGAGGCGGCGCTTGCTTGCGCAACTTGGGCGCCCCAATGGACGGGGGCGGTGGGCTCGCACTGGCGGAGGCACTGGCCGCGGGCGCGGCGCTGGCCGCGGGCGCGGCGCTGGCCGCGGGCGTAGCGCTCGCCGCGGGCGTAGCGCTCGCTGCGGCACTCGCGGTCGGCGCGGTGGCAGCGCCGGTCGTGGCGCTCGCGCCCAGACCAGTCGTTTGACTGCGCGCCACCTGGGACGAAGTGACGGACGCGGCGATCAGTGCGACCGCCGATAGAAGTCCCGTGGCGAGACTGCGATTCATTGCTGTTCCTCCGCGTCGTCGAGCACTTCGCGCAGCTCGTCGTTCAAGGTCTGCTCTTCGCGTGCGCGCTCGCGCTGCAGATTGCGCACTCGCAACGCCTGCTCTTCGCGAACCTCCCACGCTTCCTGCGCAATGCCCACGTCGGCGCGCAACACGATGCTCTTCAAGCGATCGCGCACCAAACTGAAATTCTTCATCGCGATCTCGCCCACCAGCAGCCGCGCTTGCTGGTCGAGCCCGTCGAGGTTCTGCGCGTAGCCTTCGACCAGGGCAATCTCCTGCGAGATCTTGTCGCGCAGTCCATTGGCTTGCTCGATGGCCTGCTGCTCGTACTTCGCGCGTTGGCTATCGAGCGCGGCGTCGTCATTGTCCGCCCGTGACAGCAGCGGCTGAATCGACCTGGCGTAGGCGGCCGCGTCCGATGAATCCTGCCCGGCGATCAACAAAGCCACCTCGCGTGCCAAGAGCTCGCGGAAGCGTTTACGCACGTCTTGATCGTCGACGTAGCGCTGATCGCCAAAGCCAATCTGGGCCTTGCCGATCTCGATGGCATTGCGAAACTCCTCGATCTTCTTGTGATACGTGACCAAATCACGCTCGTTGGCCTCGATTTCGAGCTGGAAGCGCGCTCGGCTCTGAGCGTCGGAGGTAACGCCGTGCTTGTCGGCTTCGTTCATCACTCGGTGCAAGCCGTTGACGATCGCGTTCAGCTTGTCCGCCTCTACGGTCAGCTCTTGCAGCGCTTGTGAGGCTTTGGACCATTGCGTGTCCCCGGACTCCTCGCGGTGAATGAATTCACCCTCGGTCACCGGCATCCAGCCTAGCCGTTTCGCCAACGCGCGTCGCTCGCTACGCACGCTCGCAAGCTCACCGCTCACGTTGCTGTTGGCCACGTCGTCGATCCCCTCGGCCAGCGTGCCGCGCGCGCGCGCAAGCTTGTTCGACAGGCTCATCACCTGCTGCAACTGAACCTGAATCTCGGGGAACGCCTTGACGCGCGAGGAGACGGACAACACGGCCGTCAGTTTGGACGCCAATTTGCGGGAATTTTTGATCAGCGAGCGGGAGCGTGAAACGTCGTCGATCACGCCGAACACGTGTTGGTCTTCGGCTTGGTCACGAGCCCAATCGAGCACCACTTTGGGCAGCTTGTCGTCCGAGGTGGCTCCGAAATCGTCCGTGGTCAGCTTGTCGTAGTAGACCGCCGGATCGTTGGTCGATTTGAGGAAGTTGTCCAACTGCTCGCGAATCGGCTCGAAGTGAGCGGACACGTCCTTGTACAACCCGAGCGCATTCTGGAAGGCGCCGGCGCGCAACATCAAGTCCGCGCGCAGCAGCGACCCGTCAGCCAGTTCGAGGTTGTTCGGATCGGTGATGGTCAGCACTTCCAACGCACGCTGCGCGCGCTCGAAATCACCCAGGCGCACGTACACCCAAGCGAGCTCGTAGAGCATCGTGGAAAACTCGGGTGAGCCGCGGTCGACGTGACTGTACGCTTCGGCCGCTTCAACGTAGTCGTCGGTCTCGTGGAACAAGCGGCCGATGGCCATCCAGGCCAGGTCCACCACGTGGCGCATGGCTGGGGTACTGGCGGGCATGCGCGTGACTTTGCGAAACTGTTCGATGGCTTGCGTGAAGCGCGCGTCGGGAGCCGCCGCGGGTTTCGCGCTGCCAGCCGCGGCCGGCGGCGCCGCGCCGAGCGTTTCTTTCATCAGCACCACACCGAGCAGGTACTGCGCCTGCAGCGTGTACTCCGAACCGACCGGCACCGAGTTCACGGCAGATTTTGCTGCGTTGTAATCCTTGCGCGCATACAAGGCCTTCGCTCGCGCGTACGCCAGCGAGCCGGATTTGTCTCCCTGAGGCAGCGCGTCGAGCCGCGCAAATACAAAATCGAGGCTGGCTAGATCGTCGGTGCGCAGGGCGATGTCGACGAGCCGACTGAGCGAGCGACCGACGTACTCACCGTAAGCGGGGCGCGCTGCGCGCTCGAGCACCTCGCGATAGTGACGCCGCGCAGACAGGTACTGGCGCGACTGGAAATAGGCTTCACCGATCAGAAACGAGGCATCGGCGTAGTCCGCTTCCGAGGCTTTGCCTTGGCGATTGAGCTCGAGCACCTTGCTGAGCACGTCGACCGCCGCGTCGTAATTCTTGGCATGCAGCAGCATGTCCGCGTTGGCGATGCGCACGGCCGGCGTGGCGGGCGGTTCGCGGAACCTGGACGGCGGCGGCGGTTTGCCGATTTCGGCTTCGACCCCTTGAATGGCGGTGGTCGCGCGGCCTTGGGCCTCCGACGCGTTGAGGGCCAGGCTCGGCCGCGCGAAGAACAAAGCCAAGCCGACCGCGGCGAGTTCACGGCTCCTGAGCGGTCGCTTGTGCATCACTTGCCTCCTGCACCCACGGAAACACCGACGTTGGCCGAAGCCGGCGCAGCCGAAGTCGGCGCCGGAGCGGCGCTCTCGGTCGTGGTGGTGCCCGAACGAACGTTCTCGGTGAAGCGGATCGCCGGTCGGTCGGTGAGGTCCGTGGTCACGTCACCCTTCTCCCAGGCGATCACGTCCAGCTTGAGCGTCTTGCCTTCGGTAATCGTGAAGGAATGACTCGACGGCACTTTGAACTTGTAACCCTTGAGGTAGGAGAACACGCCGTAGCCGTTGCCGCGCAGTTGAATCACGATTTGCACCGTGTGATCGCCGGGCGGGATCGAACCGATGAAGATCGGAATGTCCTTTTGATTGGCCAGCGGACTGTCGTCGGCCTCGTCTTGCTTGTTGTATTGAACGGCGCCGTCGAGCACGAACAACGCGCCGGTCAAGCGGAACGCGCTGCTCAGATCATTTCGAAAGTTGATTTCCGCACGGGCACCACCGGCACCGCCCGAGAGGATCGTGTCGCTCAGCAAGCTCAGGCGAGTGTGGCTGCGCCGAATTTGCTCCTTGAGCTCGTCGATGTGTTGCTCGAGGTCGCGCAAGCGGACGACATAGGTCGAACCGTCGAGCGTCGCGGCGCCCGAAGACGTCGCAGCGCTGGGTGCGCTCGCGCTGGGTGCGGCCGCCGCCGCTGTGGGCGTGGCCGTCGCTGGCGTGGCGGTCGCCGGTGTCGACACAGGAGCCGCGGAAGTGGGCGCCGCGGCGCTCGCACTCGGGGTTGCAGGCGCTGCGCCCGCAGGTTTGGCACTAGCGCTGGCGGCGGGGGTCGCAGCCGGCGCCGGCTTGGCGCTGCCCGCCGGCGTCTGCGCGTGAACAACCGACGCCAACGAAATAATTCCCGCTACTGCGGACAACCAAAAGGCTTTGCTAAGGCGCATCACTACCCTCTCCACAGAGATTGAGGATCGACACCGGGGGCGGCTTCAGTCCCCGGCACCAAGACTCGAGCGTCGAATGGAGCCCCAAGCTCCGCCCGGCATCTTCCTCTGCGCGAGCCTTCCCGCCAAGTCGGATTTTCACACTTCTTCGCGAGGTTGCGCGAGTGGGGGGGG
>Ga0134124_10003610_pt1 | contig 12453 bp, 14 predicted proteins | sample KB304_FD_96880 | JGI IMG/M metagenome (GOLD analysis project Ga0134124, IMG submission 96880) | Terrestrial soil microbial communities without Nitrogen fertilizer from Kellogg Biological Station, Michigan, USA - KB3-0-4 | ecosystem: Environmental > Terrestrial > Soil > Unclassified ... | reverse complement strand
TGGGAGGCGGTGAACGACCGCCTGTCGCGCGCCGCCGCCGGCGCCGGTGCGCTCGACGACGAACCCTAGAGCATCCCCATCTTCCTCGGCAGCCAGAGCGTGAGCTCCGGCCAGTACGTGACGATCACGAGGAAGACGATCATCGTGAAGAGCCACGGCAATACCGCCTTGGTGAGCTCGGTGATGCCGAGCTTCGAGATCCCCGAAGCCACGTAGAGATTCAGCCCCACCGGCGGGTGGCACAGCCCCACTTCCATGTTCACGTCGATGAGTATGCCCAGGTGCACCGGGTTGATGCCCAGCGCCATGGCGGCCGGAAACAGGATGGGCGCCATGATGAGGATGATGGACGAGGGCTCCATGAAGTTCCCGGCGAACAACAGCAGCAGGTTGGCGAGCAGCAGGAACCCGACCACGCCGAACTGGTGGGCCAGGATCCAGTCGGCCAGGGCGTGGGGGATGTTCTCGTTGGTGAGGATGAACGAGAACAGCGCGGCGTTGGTGATGATGTACAGCAGCATGGCGCTCATGTTGGCCGACTGCAGCAGCACCTTGGGCAGGTCGCGCAGCGGCATGGCCTTGTACACGAACACCGAGATGAAGAACGCATACAGGGCGGCCACGGCGGCGGCCTCGGTGGCGGTGAAAATGCCCGAGTAGATGCCGCCGATGATGATGACCACCATCAGCAGGCCCCAGATGCTTTCGCGGAAGGCGCGCCAGCGCTGGCCCCAGCTGGCCTTTTGCGCGCGCGGGTAGTCGCGCTTTCTGGCGATGTACCAGGTCACCGCGCACAGCATGACCGTGAGAATGACCCCGGGAATCACCCCGGCCACGAACAGCGCCCCGATGGAGGTGTTGGTGGCGATGGCGTAGATGACCTTGGGGATGGAGGGCAGCATGAGAATGCCCAGCGACCCGGCCACGGTGATCACCCCGGCGCCGAAGCGCATGGGGTAGCCGCGTTCCACCATCGCCGGCAGCACCACCGAGCCGATGGCCACCACCGTGGCGACGCTCGACCCGCACACCAGCGCGAACATGGCGCAGGCGAGGATGCCGGCCAGCGCCAGGCCGCCGTGCCAGTGACCGATCATGCTCATGGCGAAGTTGATCATCTTGCGCGCCACCCCGCCGTAGGTGAGGAAGTTGCCGGCCAGGATGAAGAACGGCACCGCCATGATCTCGAAGCGCTCGATGCCGGTGAACAGCTTCAGCGCGACGGACTCGATGGGCACGTGCGTGAGCGCCAGCACGAAGGTGAGCACCGTGAGGCCGAGCGCGATGGAAATGGGCGTGCCGGTGAGCATGAGCGCGATCAGCAGGCAGAAAATCACCACCCAGCTCGGCACCGCCAGGCCCGCAATGAGCAGCACGAACGGCACCGCCACCATCAGGATGGGGAAGGCCTGCAGCGCGCGCGACAGCGGCGTGGGAGGGCGGACGGCCGCTGTGCTCATGCCGGTGCTCATGGCCGCGCTCCCGCCCCGGCCGCCGCGGGCGTCACCGGCGCCCCCGCCGGCACTTCCACGCCTTCCACGTGCGCCTCGTTGTGCTTGGGCAGATCACCGGTGCGCCAGAACCTCCACGCCACCTGCAGGAAGCGAAAGCACATCAGGTAGGAGCCCAGCGGTATGCACAGGTACACGATCCACTTGGGCAGTTCCAGGTCGGGCGACACCTGGTTGGTGTGCGCCATGCCCCAGGTGAACCAGGCGCCGAAGCTGCCGATGATGGCGGTGAACACCGCCCCCGCCAGCAGCCCGAACAGGACGTAGGCCCTGCGCCCGCGCTCGGGAAGCTGGTTGATCATCACGTCCACGCCGACGTGGATGCCGGTGCGCACGCCGTAGGCGGCGCCGAATTTGGCCATCCACACGAACATGTAGATGCACAGCTCCTGCGCCCAGGACAGGTCGATCTTGAGCAGGAAGTCCTGCACCATCGGGATGGGCTGACCGGCGAAATGCCGGTGCAGCACCGCGACGAAAATGAGGAGGGTGGCGCCCGCCATGAGCAGCGAGATCAGCCATTCCTCCAGATGGTCGAGCACCTTCATCGACTCTCCCCCCTGAACTAAGCCCCCCATCCCGGCCTTCCCTGGCCGGGGCCAAGGGGAGCCTGCTGATCGCTCCCCTTGTTCAGTCGCCGCCTACGGCTTGAATCCGGTCGCCTGGTACACCTGCTTGATCAGCTCGGGCGTGACGCGCGCTTCGTTTTCCTTGTGCACGGGCAGGAGCGCCTTCTTCATCTGCGCCTTCTCGTCGGGGGTGAGCACCAGGATCTGGGTCTTGCCGGCCTTCTTCACCGCCTCCAGCGCGTCGTCGTTTTCCTTCTTGGCGATGTCGTTGGAATACTTGGTGGCTTCCTTCATCGCGCCCTCGAGGATGGTGCGCACGTCGGCGGGCAGGCCGTCCCAGAATTTCTTGTTGACGATCACGGCGTACTCGATCACGCCGTGGTCGGTCATGGCCAGGTATTTCTGCACTTCGTGCATTTTCTGGGTGTAGAGGTTGGAAGGCGGATTCTCGGTGCCGTCGACCACGCCGGTCTGCAGCGCCTGGTACACCTCGGAGAAGGCCATCACCTGCGGGATGGCGCCCAGCGCCTTGACCTCGTCGCCCAGCACTTTGGACGACTGGATGCGCAGCTTCAGGCCCTTGTAGTCGGCCGGCACGCGGATGGGCTTGTTGGCGCTGAAGTCCTTGAAGCCGTTGTCCCAGTACGCCAGCCCGGTTATGCCCTTGGACTCGAGCTTCTGGAACAGCGTGCGGCCCACCGGGCCTTCGGTGACCTTGTGCAGGTCGTCGAAGTCGTCGAAGATGTAGGGCAGGTCGAACACCTCGAACTCGCGCACGCCCAGCGGGCCGAACTTGGCCACCGACGGGGCCAGCATCTGCACCGAGCCGAGCTGCAGCGCCTCCATCTCCTCGCCGTCCTTGAACAGCGTGCTGTTGGGATACACCTCGACCTTGACCCGGCCCTTGGTGCGCGACTCGGCCAGTTCCTTGAACTTGAGCGCGCCCTTGCCCTTGGGCGTGTTCTCGGCCACGACGTGGCTGAACTTGATCACGATGGGTTGCTGGGCGTGGGCGAGTCCGAAGGCCGCGAACGCCAGCGCCGCGAAGGCCACTGCAATCAGTCGCTTCATCATGCTTCCTCCTCGATGGTTACCGGCCCGGCCGCGCCATGCTTTTCTGATTTGCGCGGCTGCTTTTGTCCAGGACAAGCTGTTAAAGGGTAGCATGGTGGCGCAGCCGGCGCATCCCCGCGCCGGCTGAGGAAAGCGGGAGCGACGACAGCCGTTACATCACCGGCTCCACGCTGACGCTGGACGGCGGCATGAGCTACCTGCGATGACGATGCGAGGACCCCCACGCGGAGTGGAGTGAATGAGCAGCATGAACATCGATCCCTGGAAGCTGCGCGCCATGCCGGCGGCGCTGCGCCAGGACTACCTGCGGCGCGGCTGGTGGAGCGACACCACTCTGGGTCAGATGCAGCTCGACAACCTGGCCGCCAAGCCCGGCCTGGAATTCAGGGTCTGGTCTCCGAACAAGCCGCAGCGCACCCACTTCGCCGAAGTGCGGCGCCTGGCGCTGCGCTTCGCCGCCGGCCTGCGCGCGCGCGGCATCAAGCCCGGCGACGCCGTGGGCGTCTACGTGCCCAATTCCGTCGAGGGCGCCATCGGCATGATGAGCGTGCCCATGGTGGGCGCGGTCATCGTTCCGGTCGCGCCCTACTACGGCTTTCGCGAGCTGAAGTCGATTTTGCGCCGCTCCCACGCGCGCGTGCTGGTCACCAGCGAATCGCCCACGGGCGGCCGGCTGGACGCCATACAGGCCATGCGGGCCGAGCTTCCCGGCCTCGAGGACGTGTACGTCATGGACTGCGCACGGGACCAACTGCCGGCGGGCATGCGGCTGTTCGAGGAGCTCATGGCCGACGACGCGCCGGCGTCGCTGCCCCCTGTCGATCCCGATTCCGTCGCCATGATCACCTTCACCTCGGGCACCACCAGCGAGCCCAAGGGCGTGGTGCACACCCACCGCTCCATCTGCTTCGAAGTGCGCGACCACATGAGGCAGATGCCGTTTCCGCAGCGGCCCAACCTGGTGCCCTTCCCCATCGCCCACGCCGGCGGCATGCTGTCGGGGCTGTTCCTGCCGCCGCTGCGCGGCTATGCCATCCACCTCATGGACAACTGGGACACCGGGCGCGCGCTGGCCGCCATGCGCGAGGCCGGCCTCACCACGGGCTCGGGCACGCAGTTCTTCCTCGCCGAGATATTCGCCCACCCCGACACCCGGCCTGAGGACCTGGCGCGCATCGGCGTGGTGGCCTTCGGCGGCGGCGCGGTGGCCGGCTCGTTCGCCGACCAGTGCGAGGCCATGGGGATCCTCGGCCAGCGCTGCTACGGCTCGAGCGAGCATCCCACCGTGACCATGTCGCGCATGGACGACTCCTCGGCCAAGCGCAACCACACCGACGGCCGCGTCATGAACAGCTGCGAGGTGCGCGTGGTGGACGAGAACGACCAGGATGTGGCGCCGGACACGCCGGGCGAACTGCTGTCCCGCGGCGCCGATCTCTGCGCCGGCTACATCGACGCGCCTGCGAACGCCCAGGCCTTCACCCCCGATGGCTGGTACCGCAGCGGCGACATCGTGGTGCAGGATGCGGACGGCTTCGTCACCGTGGTGGACCGCGTCAAGGACATCATCATCCGCAACGGCGTCAAAATCGGCGCGCCCGAGGTGGAAGATGCGCTGGCGGCGCTGCCCAACCTGCTGGAATGCGCCGTCATCGCCGTGCCGGACGCCCGCACCGGCGAGCGCACCCATGCCATGCTGCGCCTCGCGCCGGGCACCGCGAGGCCCGACCTTGACGCCATTCGCGCGCACCTGGAAAAGCTTGGCCTGGCCAAGAAGAAGTGGCCCGAGTCGCTGGAATACGTGGACGACTTCCCGCGCACGCCCCTGGGCAAGATCAAGAAGTTCGAGCTGCGCAACCGCCTGCGCGCCGCGGCCAAGCAGTAGCGGGAAGAGCAAGGGCCCCGCCGTGAGCAGCAATCCCACCGGACCCACCGCCAGCGAAAACCGGGCGGGCCTCATCGCCCGCGGGTTGCCATGATCCGTTAGGACCGTGCCGTCCCTCTTCCACTCGGGTGTGCGGTCAGCAAGGAGCGCTGCGCCGGGGCTCGGCGTGACGTACTTCACATGAAGCCCGCCGTGAAGGTCGTTCTTGTGGAGCCCTCAAGGGCCGCTCGTCGCGATCCAACGACATGGGCCAAATAACCTCTACACGGCCGCCTGAGCAGCCACTATCGTCTCGCTGCGGTGGATGGCCACCCTTGTTACGTAGAGGCAATCATGTATTCGTCCTTCTTCCCCAGCGGCCGGATGGAGTTTGACCAGGCCCACGGCACCTGCGCCGCCTGCGAGTTCTGGACGGGTGAACGGCAGGCCAACCCGCTGCGCCAGACTTCCGTGGTCAACTCACCCGCCGCAAGCGGGGGCTGCACGCTGCCCGGAGAAGCGCAGGCGAATCGGCCGGCGATCGGAAAGTGCGGACAGTGGAAGGTGTGGAGCGTGCTGACCGTGCGCTGGACGTGGGGCGCTGCGGCGCCGACAAAATAAATTTGAAGCGGCGTAGCTCCATCTAACTGCAGAGTCCGCAGCAGCAACGGGGAATGCGCCGCACGTAGCGGCAAGAGCCTTACCGGCCGGCACGCTCACCTAGAAACGGCATATAGCGCGGCATCCGCAGCGGGCTCAATTTCCTCCTCGGCCGGCCGAACGCCGGCCGCGGCCTGCTGATGCTTTTCCAGGATGTCACGGATCAACTGCTCGCGCCGGCAGAACCATGTCATGCGGATGCGCTGCTTTTTGAAGACCACGCCCTCGAAGTCGATCTCGGGGAGTGCGCCCAATTTGCGCACATGCATGGCATCGGGCAATGCAAAATTTTCGTCCATGTGCTTATAAAGGCGCCGATCCCACTCGTCGCAAAATCGAAGATACTCGGCCAGTTCATCCTCGGATTGGACTCTTGCGTTCAGTATGCCCTCAAGCCCTTGCTGAAGAAGTTGCCTCAGCTGGTCAAGTGCATGCCGAGACGGCCGGAGCGGCAAATCCGCCTGGGGCGCGCCGCGCGTGGCCGATGTTCCATCTGCGCTCCGCATAGAACGTCTCCTCCCCCGCCCCTGCGCGCGGTAGTACCACGAGGTGACGCAGGCGGTCACGGCGCAAACAATCACCGCCCACACAATGAAGGGCACGGGATTGTCGGCCGCCAGTTGCCACGCATCGATGATTTTGCTCATGATTGCTCAGTGGAAATTGTGAAGGGGATCGGTGACGGCCACTCGATGCCTGATTGACGGACCGCCTTGGATTGTCATCCCGACGTTTTGTCATCGGCCCGCCCTCGCCATGCCCCTTATAGCCTGTCTCTAACTCCAGACAACCCGGTCTTCATGCTCAAGACCTTCCTCCGGCTGGTTGTCTTCGCCGAGCGACAGCCTGGGCGGCGGCGTTAACAAAAAATAACAGCGCCGCCCGCGGGGATGGGTTTATATAAGCACTCACCAGGAGGTGTCGTTATGAAATGGCTCATCGCTGCGTTGATCGCGGCCACAGGTTTGACCGGATGTATCGTGGTTCCCCGAGAAAGGGGCTATTATGATCGGGGCTATTACGATCGCGGCTACTATGGCGACCGCTATTATCACCATCGGGATTGGCGGTAAGCTTGTATCCGTCAAGAACGGAGGAACCTCACATCAAGGCCGCCATGGGCAAGCCAACGTTCCGCCGGATGCTGTCAGCGCTGCTCGTCGGCGCTTCCCTCGGCATGCTGTCCGGATGCAACACCGTTGCGGGGCTGGGCCAGGACCTGCAGGACCTTGGCCGATGGATCCGGGGCGAATCAAGCCAGCACAGGGCTTAGGCGCCAGGGCTGGGCCCTACCTAGCTTAGCCGTAGCCGGGAAAACCGGCCTTCGCCGTTTCGGACAGGGCGGGAGCCTCCGCTCTGTCTGCGAGAGAAGGCTGGTAGGCCGTGCTGGATTCGAACCAGCGACCAACGGATTAAAAGTCCGCTGCTCTACCAACTGAGCTAACGACCCAAACGAACCTGACGGTTCCAAAAGAGGCCGAATTCTAGTATGGGGTGGTCTGGCGGTCAATGAAATGGGCGCTTTCGGCGCAGGGCGCCGCGTTTCCTGCGCCTGCCCGGCGCCGTCATTTCGGCGAGGGAAATTTTCCCCTGCATCAAGGCCCTGCTAGCGTTTGCTCAGACGCTGCTTTGCCTGTTCCGCGGCGGGCGTGCCGGGATATTTTTTCACCAGTTGCTGCAATGACTCGCGTGCGCCTTTGGCGTCCCCGAGTTCGGCCTGGGAGCTGGCGATGTTGAGCAGCGCGTCGGCCGCCTTGGGGTTGTCGGGCCAGGTGGCCACGACCTTCTGTTGGGCGGCGATGGCGCTCTTGTAATCGCGCATGGCGTAGTAGGCGTTGCCGATCCAGTATTGGGCGCTGGGCAGGAGCTGGCTGGAAGAATAGCTGGACATAAAGCCCTGGAAAGCCGTGATGGCGGCGCCGAAATTGTTCTGGCGGAACTGGTTGAGCGCCCCGTCGTAGGCTTCCTTCTCCTTGGCGGCGTCGCGTTCGGGCGCGGCCAGCTTGTCCTGTATCGCCGCCTGGGCCTGCTCGAGCTTGCGCAGCCGCGCATCCAGGTCCACGTACAGGTCGCGCTGGCGCTTCTCGAGGTTTTCCGACTGGTTGAGCAGCACCTCGTTCTGGCCGCGCAGCTTGGCGATGTCGCTGCGCAGGCCTTCCACCATGGCGGCGAGGTCGAGCAGCGGCTTCTTGTCCTGCACGGCGGCGTCGAGCTTTTCGAGGCGGTCGTTCACCACGCGCTGCGTGGCATCGACGCGGGCGCGCAGATCGTTGATCTGGCGCCGCGCCTCGTCGTCGTCGAACAGGGCGGCGTGCGCAGTCGCTGGCAAGCCGGCCAGCGGCAGCGCCGCGAGCATCACGCCCGCCGCCGCCAGCCGCCGCAGTTGTGTCGCCCACGATGGCGCGCCCCTGGATGATGCGGCCCCATATCGCGCTGCCATGCCGTTCTCCCGTGTGCGGCCGAAACTGCCGGTCAGTATTCGCCGCCGTACAGAATATCGCTGCGGCGGTTTTGCGACCAGCACTCCTCACCGGACTGCTCGCAACGCGGCTTTTCCTTGCCCAGGCTCACCGCCTCCACTTGCGACTCCTGGGCTCCTTGCAGCACCAGCATGCGCTTCACGGCCTCGGCGCGGCGCTGGCCCAGCGCGATGTTGTACTCGCGGCTGCCGCGCTCGTCGGTGTTGCCCTGGATGAGCACCTTGGCGCCGCGGTGGGAGGAGAGGTAGCGGCCATGCGCCAGAATAAGCGGCTTGAACTCGTCGCGCACGGCGTCGCTGTCGTACTCATAAAAAATCGAGCGCTTGGACAGGATGTTGTTGGGGTCCTTGAGTTCGTTGCCCACCTGACCGCTGGAATCCAGCGGCCGGGTGGTGACCCCTGACTGGTCGGCCGACCCGGTCCTGGGCCGCTCGGGCGGCGGGATCACCGGGGTCGGGTTGCGGTCTTCCACGGCGGGCTTGCCGCTGCTGTCGGCCGTGGGCTGGCTGCCGCAGCCCCATACCATGGCCGCGCAGAGCGACACCGCCACAAGCTTCAACGTCCTGTTCATTTTTGGTCTCCTAGAAAAGGACCCCACGCCGGCTCGCGCACGTCGGCCGCCTGGTCCGGGATTCGCTGGCTGAAACGCCCGTCGCTCGACACCCGCGCCAGCACTCCACGCCCGCCGAGGTCGGTGGCATAGAGGATGACGCGGCTGTTGGGCGCGAAGCTGGGCGATTCGTCTTTCTGGGTGTTGGTCAGCGTCTGCACCTGGCGGCTGGCCAGGTCCATGGCCGTGAGCTGGAAGCGGCCGTTGTTGCGCGCGATGTACACCAGGGTCTTGCCGTCGGGGCTGATGCGCGGCGTGACGTTGTAGCTGCCCTCGAAGGTGACGCGCTGCGCGTCCCCGCCGCCCAGTCCGACGCGGTAGATCTGCGGGCTGCCGCCGCGGTCGGAGGTGAAGAACAGCGACTGTCCATCGGGCGCGAAGCAGGGCTCGGTATCGATGCCCGAGGAGGTCATGAGCCGGCGCACGTTGCTGCCGTCGGGATTGGTGAGGTAGATCTGGGAACTGCCGTCGCGCGTCAGCACCACGGCGAGCTGGCGGCCGTCGGGCGACCAGGCGGGCGCGGAATTGGAGCCGCGGTAGTTGGCAATGGGGATCTGCCGTCCGCCCATCAGGTCCTGGATGTAAATGACGGGTTTTTTCTGCTGGAAGGACACGTAGGCGAGGCGCGTGCCGTCGGGCGACCAGGCCGGCGACAGGATGGGCTCGGGCGATGTCAGCACGGTGACGGCGTTCTCGCCGTCCGAGTCGGCCACCTTGAGTTCATAGCGGCCGCGGGATTTGACCACGTAGGCCACGCGCGTGGAGAACACGCCGCGGTCGCCGGTCAGCTTTTCATAGATGAAGTCGGCGATGCGGTGCGCGGTGAGGCGCCATTGGCCGGCGGACAGGGTGAAGGCGCGGCCGTCGAGCTGGGCCTGCTTGGGCACGTCGAAGAGGCGAAAGCGCACTTCATAGCGCCCGTCGGCCAGTCGCGCGGCGCTGCCGATCACCAGGGCATCGGCGTTGCGCGATTTCCAGTCGCCGAAATTGACTTGCGACATCTCGGTGGGCAGGGGATTCACGCCGCCCGAGTACAGCACGTTGAAGCGGCCGCTGTTGGACAGATCCTTGGCGACGACGTCGCTGATGCTGCCGGGAAGAACGCCTTCGCCCGCGAGCTGCAGCACGGCGATGGGGATTTGGTTGGCACCGGCGCCCGTGATCTCGATGTTGAGCTGGGCGCCCGCCGTGCGGGCCAGCAAAATCAGGCCCGCGAAAAACAGTGTTCGTAATACGCGGTTCATTATCCTCACGCTTCTTGGTCGCTGCCGCGTTGCGAAGCGCGGATTATACCGGCTTCGAATTTCACCCTCCCTACCCATGCTGCTTGTGCTGCGGACTTGTCCTTCTCTGGCTAATCCTTCGGGCGGAATATCAGTTTCAATTCCCTTGAAAAATCACCCGGCCGATCGGGCGGCGGCAGCGGCGAGGCCTTCAAAATGGCCCTCTCCCATGCGTCATCCAGCGCCTTGTTGCCGCTGGATTTCAGCAAGCGCACCGACAAGACCTCCCGGGTCGGGAGCTGTATGACCTCGAATACCGCTTCCGGGTTCCCTACAAGGTTATCCGGCAAAACAATGCGGCTGCGAATGGCGGCGGCCACCTTGCCCATGTATTTCGCGTCGGGTGACGCCGCCGGCTGGGGCGCAGGCGTGCTAACGGGCTTTTCGGCAGCGGGTTTGGCCGTTTGCAGTTCACGCTGCAATTGATCGCGTATGGCCTGCGTCTGGTCGAATTTGAGCGGTTTTTCCTCCTTGGGAGGAGGCTTGGGCGGCTCTTTCTTCACCGGGAGCTTTTTTTCCTTCTCCACCGCGATGTCGGGCTTGCGGTTCACCACGCGCGGGGGCTCGGGCTCGGGTTTCGGCGCGGGCTTGGGCTCCACCTTGGGCGGCGGGGGCGGCGGCTCGGCCTTTTGCACCGGCTGGGGAGGGGGCGGAGGCGCGGGCGGTGCCGGCTGAACCGAAGGGGATTGGTTCCACAATTCGACCACCACGGCCTCGGGCGCCTTGGAGGACCAGCGCAGCCCGAACACCAGGATGCCCAGGAACACCAGGTGCACCAGCACGGCCAGCACGGCGGCGGGCTTCTTGCCCGGCTCGGGCGGGAAATAGGGAGCGCCGGGATGCAGCGTGGCGGTGGCCATGGCGTTATTGACGCTGGCCTGGCTTCACCAGCAGGCCCACGCGGTGGATGTCGGCGCGCTGCAGCTCGTCCATGACCTTGAGCACGGCGTCGTAACGTACGTCCTTGTCTGCAGCGATCACAACCGGGGTATCTGGATTTTTGGCTTGGCGATCTTTAAGTGCGGCTACGAGCTGTTGCGTTGACACAGGGTGTTCGGCGGTCGAACCTTTATCCCTCTCACGCAGCATCAGCGAAGTATCTGCCTTGATCAAGACTTCAAGCGGGGCGGCCGGGGGTTGCGAGGATTTGCCGAGACTGGGCAAATCGACGGTCCCGGGATTCACCATCGGCGCGGTGACCATGAAGATCACGAGCAGCACCAGCATGACGTCGATGTACGGCACGACGTTGATCTGGTTCATGAGCTTGCGCTGGCGCATCGGGTTTTCAAATATCGCCGCGTCAGCGGCGAGCCCACGTGAAGTTTATCTTGATCAGACGAGGCTTCCCGCTCCGCGGGAAGGGGCCCTCCATCGACCGTTGTGCCAAGTTCAGCATAAGGCTGCCCTATGCAGTTCCCGTCGCTGCGGCCGGGCTGCGCCCAGCATGGGCCTGCCTCTGCAGTATGTTCGAGAACTCTTCCATGAAGCTCTCGAAGCGCACGGCTATCCGGTCCACGTCGTGCGAGAAGCGGTTGTAAGCCACGACTGCAGGGATGGCGGCGAACAGGCCGATGGCGGTGGCCACCAGCGCTTCGGCGATGCCGGGAGCGACTGCCGCCAACGTCGCGCTTTGCACATTCGACAGGCCGCGGAAGGAATGCATGATGCCCCACACGGTGCCAAGCAGGCCGACATAGGGGCTCACCGAGCCCACTGATGCCAAAAAAGCTAAATGTGCTTCCAAATTGTCCATTTCGCGCTGGTAGGTGGCGCGCATGGCGCGGCGCGCGCCGTCGACGATGGCGCCGGGCTCGGCGCCGCGGCTGCCCTTGAGCTTGAGGAACTCGCGGAAGCCGGCCTCGAAAATGCGCTCCAGGGCGCCGGTGGCGTGGCGGTTGTTGACCGCGCTCTGGTACAGCGCGCCCAGGTCGGCGCCGCCCCAGAAGTCGCGCTCGAACTTTTCGGTCTGGGTGCGCGCGCCGCGGATGGCGAAGGCCTTGCGGAAAATCCAGTACCAGGACATGAACGACACGATGAGCAGCAGCGCCATGACGATCTGCACCACGGCGCTGGCGTTCCACACCAGCGTGAGAATGGAAAGGTCCTGGGTGACGTTCATTGCTTGGGCTCTGACATTAGCTCAGACTGCCGCTCGGAAACGCGCAGTTCGGAAAAGCGCTCGCGCACGGCGTCGGGCAGGGGAATGGGGCGGTGGGTCTGGGCGTCCACGCAGGCGATGGTGATGTCGGCCTGGGCCAGCAACTCGTCACCGCGCAGGGCCTTCTGCTCGAAGACCAGGCGCGCCCGCCCGGCCTGGCTGATGCGCGCCGTGACCGTGAGCAGGTCGTTGAGCAGCGCCGGTTTCTTATAAGCGATATGGGCCGAATGCACGATGAAAC
>Ga0134124_10003608_pt1 | contig 12459 bp, 9 predicted proteins | sample KB304_FD_96880 | JGI IMG/M metagenome (GOLD analysis project Ga0134124, IMG submission 96880) | Terrestrial soil microbial communities without Nitrogen fertilizer from Kellogg Biological Station, Michigan, USA - KB3-0-4 | ecosystem: Environmental > Terrestrial > Soil > Unclassified ... | reverse complement strand
ACATCTGGACCGTTCCAGCAACTGGCGGAACTGCGTCGCTGTTAGTTTCAAATTCAGCGAACGAGGCGCGACCACTCTACTCACCTGATGGAAGCCAACTGGCATTCATTTCCACACGCACCGGAAATGGTGACATCTACGTATTGACCTTGAGTAGTGGAGAACTTAAACGACTGACTTTTGACGATGGTGCGGACCAGTTCGACGGTTGGTCGCGGGATGGACGTTGGATCTATTTTTCGTCTACGAGCCGCGATATCGGTGGGTTGAACGACATCTTTCGCGTGAGGGCATCGGGCGGTACGCCGATGCAACTTAGCGCGGATCGTTACACAAACGAGTTCTTCTCAGCACCGTCTCCCGATGGCAATACCGTGGCCTTCAGTGCTCGAGGGATCGCTTCAGGTCAATGGTGGCGCCGAGGCCACAGTCACATCGACGAGTCGGAGATCTGGCTGCTCCGGTCTTTCGATAGTGGCAATGGAACCTATGAACGAGTGACTGAGCCCGGTGTAGCTAAAGAGATGTGGCCGATGTGGAGTGCTGACGGTCGCAATCTCTTTTTCGTCTCCGACCGCTCAGACACAGTCAATAAGAATGGTGCTCAGAATATTTGGAGCACGTCGCCAGGAAAGCCTGGGGCGCGTCGCGTTTCTACGTTTACAGACGGACGTGTGGTGTGGCCCAGCATCTCTTACGACGGGCGCGAGATTGTTTTTGAGCATAACTTTCAAATTTGGAAGTTGGATACTGAAACAGGAAAGAGCACCGAAGTTCAGATTCAACGACGTGGAGCTTCCGCTGGTCCTTCAATTGAACACATGCGTCTGTCCGACCAGCTCTCGGAAATGCAACTCTCGCCTGATGGTAAGAAGGTGGCATTCGTGGTTCGAGGCGAGGTCTTTGCCGCTTCTTCAACTGACGGTGGCGATGCGACTCGTGTTTCGATCAGTTCGGGTGCCGAATATGGTATTGACTGGTCGCCGGATAGTCGACGTCTAGCTTATGTCTCCGATCGTGACGGAATTCCACATCTCTTTCTCTACGATTTCAGTACCAATGTAGAAACTCAACTCACGCGCGGCCCGGCAGACGATTCCTCTCCCGACTTTTCCCCGGATGGGAAGTCGTTGGCGTTTCTGCGTGGCGCCAAAGAGCTTCGCGTTTCAGATCTGACTGACAAGAAGGAGAGAGTTGTTGTTTCGGGCACATTCGAGCGCCCGCCAATTGTTGCTGACCGCCCGTTTGTTTGGGCGCCGGATAGTAAATGGATTGCGTACGTGCCGGTAGGCGAGAGCCAATTCAAGAATATCAATCTGGTGCAAGTCGAGAATGGCAATAACAAGCCTGCAAGTTTTCTATCGAATGTTTTCAGTAACACTCTGGCGTGGAGTCCCGATGGCACGTTTATCCTTTTCGATACTGGACAACGCACCGAAAGCTTTCAAGTTGCGCGGATCGATTTAATTCCGCGCACACCGCGTTTTCGTGAAGATCAGTTTCGCGATCTCTTTAAGGAAGAGACCCCGCGAAGTGTCACTCCCGGAAGACCAGAACCTAGACCAGCTGCAACCCCGCAGCCCGAAGCTTCGCCAATAGCGTCGCCGGCAGCCAAGCCTGATGATAAGAAAGCTCCAACGAAGCCAGTACAGGTTGTTTTCGAGGATATTCGACGGCGATTGAGTCTGCTTCCCGTAGGCATCGACGTAAATTATCAAACGATAAGTCCCGACGGAAAATGGTTGGCAATGGTAGCGAGTGCGGCTAATCAGTCGAACCTTTACCTCTATTCACTTGATGAACTCTCACGTGAGCCCGCCGTGGCTAAGCAATTGACCTCGACGCCAGGATTTAAGTCCGGAGCTCAGTTCACGCCTGACAGTAAGGAACTCTACTTCCTCGAGAATGGCCGAATAGGGATTGTGAACCTTGAAGGACGCAGTCGTTCGCTTGCAGTCACTGCGGAGATGGATGTTGATTTCTCTCGGGAGAAACTCGAGGTATTCAGGCAGGCGTGGTCTTACCTTCGCGACAACTTCTACGATCCGAGCTACCACGGTGCGAACTGGGAACAGGTTAGAGCGGAGTACGAACCATTAGTAGCAGGTGCTCGTACCGCAGATGAAGTTCGACGTTTACTGCAACTGATGGTTGGTGAGCTGAACGCATCGCATCTTGGCGCCACGCCGCCTGCGAGCGCCAACTCGGCCACAACCGGCAAACTCGGATTGCGTTTTGATCGCCGTCAGTACGAGACAAACGGAAAGTTGCGCATTACTGAAGTTGTTCCCCTCGGTCCGGCTGCTATTCCTGGAAACATCAACGTTGGAGACTACCTCCTGGCGGTGGATGGGAAGGTTATCGATCGGACTACGAATCTTGACGAAGTATTAAGTTACAAGACGGCACGAAAAGTTTCTCTTACGGTATCGTCGACAGAGGACGGTACTAGCAAACGTGACGTGGCCGTACGTCCAGTGAGTGGCGCCACAGAACGCGGGCTTCTTTACCGAAGCTGGGTCGAGCGAAATCGTGAGTATGTGTCGAAGGCGAGTGGAGGTCGACTAGGTTATGTTCATATGTTTGATATGGGCTCCGGATCACTTGCGCAGTTGTACGTCGATCTCGATGTGGAGAACCAGGCACGCGACGGAGTTGTCATTGACATTCGCAACAACAGCGGGGGCTTCGTAAATGTCTATGCGATCGATGTCCTGGCCCGTCGCGGGTACCTGACGATGACCCTGCGAGGACAAAGTGGAGCACCGGCTCGAACGGTCCTGGGCCAAAGGTCATTGGATCGCCCGACTATTCTCGTGACCAATCAGCATTCACTATCTGATGCTGAAGATTTTACTGAAGGCTATCGAACGTTGAAGCTGGGTAAGGTAGTAGGTGAACCAACCGCTGGCTGGATCATCTACACCTGGAACGAGGCTTTGATTGACGGTACGAACTTTCGCCTACCACGCATGAAGATCACGGGTAACGACGGAGCGGACATGGAGCGCAATCCTCGTCCGGTGGACCTGGAAGTCACGCGTCCTATTGGGGAAACTTTGACGGGAAAGGACTCGCAACTGGATGCGGCGGTTAAGGAACTGTTAAAGCAGTTGGGTCCGACAAGGAGCAGTTCGCAAAGGTAGATCAAGCAAAGTCGAAAGGCCCTATGATAGTGTCCTAAACATAGTTGTTGCGGTGGAAAATCAAGAGACGATCCACTAAATCACACGAAACAACACCAAAAGGACTTCTTAGTGATATTAGGTTTTCGTGTTGTTTCGTGTGATTTAGTGGATCGCTCTTTCACCTACCATTACGAAGGCCCCAAATTCAGATTGGGACACTACCGATCGATGGTTCGAATAGACAACCGAAAATCTTTTCACTAGCCTGATCCAACAAACAATTTCAAAACCCTTCACGGAGGAATCTATGGCAATAGGTCAATCAATGCTGGCCGAGTTTGATCACGAGATGGCGAATACGAGAAAGACGCTTGAGCGGGTGCCTGACGATAAGTTTGCATGGACCCCACATGAAAAGTCTTTTCCCATGGGAAAGCTGGCCACACATCTCGCAAATCTACCCAGCTGGACGAATGTCGCAATTGAGCACGATCAATTTGATATGGCGCCCGGTGGAGAACCAGTGAAGACACCCGAGTGTCAGACGCAGAAAGAAGTGCTCGAGGCTTTTGATGCGAATGTCGCAAAAGCTCGCGAGGCGTTGGCTGGAGTCACTGACGAAACAATTTTTGGGAATTGGGCGTTGCTGGCTGGCGGTAATCAACTTTTTGCAATGCCACGAATTGCCGTGTTGCGCAGCTTTGTGATGAATCACATCATTCATCATCGGGCACAGCTCGGAGTTTACCTTCGGCTTAACGATATTCCAGTTCCGTCGATCTATGGACCTTCGGCAGATGAACAGATGTGAGTGAGCTAAGGTTGTTGAGGGAACTTAAAGACGCGCACTGCGTTGTCGTGAAAAACCGCATTCCAGTGTTCCCTCGGGATCGCGTGTTTGTACGCATCAACGTAACCCTTGATGCCGGTTAGCGGCCAATCAGTTCCAAACATTAACTTGGTGGGGTCTTCGACGTAGCCGAATATCCAGGCGATGGGCTTGACTACGTAAGTCTCCACCTTTTCCTTTGGCATCTCGTCGAGGTTGCCCGTTAGCATCGCGGAACATTCCAGGAAGACATTTGGATTCTTATAGGCGACCTCGGCCGCTGATTCGATCCAGGGATTGCCGCAGTGAGCAATAACAAACCTGACCTTCGGGTGGTCGACTGCCACCTCGTCAATGGTCAATGGGTCCGCGTATTTGAGCTTCGCTTTCGTTGAATCCGTGTCGCCCGTGTGAAAGACGACAGCGACATCGTACTTCTCGGCCAATTTATAGAATGGAGCGTAAACGGCATCGTACGCATAACGGTGAACGTAGCCGAGATAGATCTTGATACAACCGTATTTTTTCGTCTGTAGCCCGGCTTCAATTTCATTAAGCTTCGTTTCCAAGCCAATGCCGGCACAATAAATCACATTACGGTTTTTGAGGTTGAAGGAGCTGCCGCCTGTTTGGCTGGTATGGGCCACTGCACCCACGACGCCTGCTTCTTGCCATTCTTTGAAGTATTGTGCCTCAGTTTGAGGAATGCCTCTGCCACGTTGGATCGCGTCACTGAAGGAAGCGTGGGTATGAACATCAATGATTCGTAGCGGCACATCTGCTCGCTGCGCCGGAATCGTCGATGGCTGCTGGGCGTGAGCGACTGAACCGATGAGAAGACAAAGAAACGCGAGCAGGCGTTTGCGGTTCATGAGTTCGACTAGAACAACTCAAACTTGATAGTCAGATACTTCTTTGGGTTTTGCCGGAAGTCGTAGATCAATTTGACGCCTTCCGATGAGAGCTGGTTCACGTTCGTATAGAGCGTATCGTCCGTCAGAAGTTTGCCAAGTGTGCCTTCACCACGTTGAGCGGCAGCGACCATGTTGTCGATTCGGTCCGCCGTGGTGTTGAATTTCGCGATTGCAGCGCGGGCATCGTTGTAAAGCTGCTCGTCCTTTATGAGTTTGCCCATCGTTCCGTGCCCGGCATTAATCTCCGCTACGATCCCGTTGATTTGTTCGACTGATTTGTCCAATCGATCAGCCGTGCGATTGATGCGGGTGTAGAGTTCGTCATCAGTCAGAAGCTTGCCGGCGGTGCCACGTCCGGCGCGAAGATCTGCAGAAATGGCTTTGAGTTGTAACGCAATGTCATTCGCGTTGTTATAGAGCGCCGGGTCGTTAAGAAATCTTCCGGCAGAGCCATCGCCCGAACGTACCTGTTTCATTACGTCTTCGGTCTCACGGATGGTCGCGTTCAGGTTGTTGTAGAGGGCTTCGTCACTGAAGAGCCTCCCCACCGTACCCTTGCCATCTTTCACGTCTTTTACGATGCCGCTGATTTCGTCGGAAAGTTTGCTGAGTCGCTGCGCCAGATCAGTTCCTGACGTGGCAAAGTCGTTAACCGTGTTCGATGACGAAGACGGAAGAATCGCTCCCTCCTGAACTGGAGATCCGACTGCCGTTCCGGGCGTAATGTTTATGAGCATTTCGTTGCCCAGCAAGCTCGGTGATCCTTGTTGGGCGGTTGAGTCCGAACGTATTCGTTGACTCGCGGGTTGACCATCGATGGTCGAATCGATCGTCATCGTTGCTTCGACACGCGGAGCACTCGGTACATCCGACGGGGCGAGTAGCGCAATCTTCTCAACTTTGCCGACGCGTACGCCGGCCAAACGCACTTCAGAACCTTCGCGCAAACCGTTTGCGTCGCCAAAGCGAGCCTTCAAGTGTAGCTTCTTGCTGAAAGGGTTAATGTCGCCAGACGCGTTGAGCACCAGAAAAATGAGGATTGCGATTGCCGCCAGGACAAAAATCCCGACTCTCAACTGGCCCAGGGATACACTCTTTTTTGATGAAGGCATAACGTTCTCCTAACGAATAAAGGCCCGGTTAAGCGGTGGCCTCCGTCTTTCTTAATGTCCCCTTAGAAACTTTTGGATATAGGGATCCTCGGCCCGTCGAAGGCTCTCATCTGTTCCACTGAAGATGACTTTGCCGTCTTTCATCATCATCACCTTGCTGTTTATGAGGCACAGGCGTTCACCTTCACGTTCAAACACAACCTTTCCAGCATGGTCGACTACCGCATACTCAGAGCAAATGTAATCGAGGTTGTTCATCTCGTGAGTAACGAAGATTGACGAGACGTCTTCAAGGTCACGCAATTTCATTGCGAGTTCGCAAATCGTTCGAGCGGTGGGAGGGTCAAGGCCAGCCGTGGGTTCGTCAAACAACACGATCTTTGGATCGCCAATCAGCGCGCGGGCGATTCCAACCCTGCGACGCATACCGCCTGACAACTCATTGGGCATTTTGTCGATTGCGTCTTCGAGGTTTACGAATCGAAGCATCCTTCTCACCTCTGGCTCCACTTCGTCCTCGGGCACTCCTTGTTCATGTAGTCGGTAAGCGACGTTCTCGTAAACGGAAAGGGAATCGAACAGAGCCCCTTCCTGGAAGACCATTCCGATCTTCTTGCGGATCTTCATCATCTGGTCCTCGGTGTAGAAGGTGATGTCTTCACCATCAACTAAGACCTGTCCGCTGTCAGGTTTGAGCAATCCGAGCACAATTTTGATGATGGTCGACTTTCCGCCGCCGGAACCGCCGAGGATGATCTTAGTCTCACCTTTCATTACCTTGAAACTAAGGTTATTGAGGATCACGCGTTCGTCGAAAGCTAGGACAACGTTCCGAAATTCGATCGAAGGAATAGCTCGCTCGAGATCGTCAACCTCATGGAAAGTTGACTCTGCAGCATCTACGCTGACGCTGGGTGAACTGATGTGGATTGAACTTGAAGACATTAGAGCACCTGATCGTTATTGAGTTCCTAGAATAACCTGAAGCGCTTTGGCCAGGAAGTAATCGGCAATAATCACGATGATCGACGCCATCACTACAGCGCGCGTTGTCGAACGACCAACACCGACAGTTCCCCCTTCAGTGCCAAGTCCCTGGCGACACGCAATCGTTCCTATGATCAATGAGAACACGAGTGGCTTGACGATGCCACCAATCAAGTCGTCGGTTGTTATTCCGTCCCTGACTGCTGCGATATATACGCTCGACGATACGGAGTAGAGCGCTATTGCAGTTACCCAACCACCGAAGATCCCCAGAACGTCAGCCAGTACCGTCAATAATGGAAGGCTAACTAGCAAGGCAAACAGCCGCGGCGCGACCAGCTTGCGAATGGGATCTGTGCCCAGGGCGCGCATCGCGTCGATCTGCTGCGAAACAACCATCGAACCGAGTTCAGCAGAGATCGCCGAGCCGACACGTCCCGTCACCATTAAGGCGCACAGTACAGGACCGAGTTCACGAACCAGCGAGATTGCCACGAGATATCCAGTTTGTGACTGGGCACCGTAACTCTTCAGCGTGGGAAATGTTTGGACAGTTAGAACACCACCCGTAAAGAAGCCGGTAAGAATTATGATGGTGAGTGAACCGACACCAATCGCGTCCATTTGAGCGATGGTCTCGGCAACGTAGCGTGGTCGCTTAAAAACACCGCTAACTGCCCGGGTGGTCAGCAACGTTGTCTCTTGCAGTTCCAGCAGGGCCCGCGTAGCAAAGTTCATTGGGAGCGTGTTGAAGCTAAATTCGACTGCGGCAGAGCGTTAAGTAGCTTGACGGCGGCGAAAGTGAACAAGGATGCCTGGCTAATATGCTTGTCTTGTCGGGGCCAACGCCGAGACCAGTTAAGGTCTACTACTTTGGATAAGAGCGGCCTATGATGCTCAAATTGTGCATGAGGCGTCAAGCGGTAAGTGTCGGCGTTATGTGAAGATGAGCAGTATGGAACAAACGAAAAGGGCCGACCAGTCATGACTGATCAGCCCAAAGATACGGAGATGGTTTATCGCTATGGACGAGGGTTTCTGATTGGCGCATTACGACGAGGATCAAGTGGCGCGATTCCATTACGCTGATTAGGCCGCAAACCCTCCGCACCCGGGCGTACCGGTCGCCCGTTGTCCTGGCGATTGCGGATCACGTCTCCCGCCTTAAGACGCAGATCGCTCCAGACCGCGAGCTGATCCGGGTTCAAAATCCTTCGAATCCGCATTTCAGTTTGAATTCGCATGCGCAGCTGAGCGCTTTGTGCAGCAGCGACTGCCTGGATTCGTTGTTCGATCAAGGCTTCATCAAGCGTTGGCGCATAAAGCGCGTCTTCGAGAGCTCGATTAGATTCACGTAAGCGATCACCGATGGAAGCCCGCTCTTCGCGTGTTTGCCTTTGGATTTGGCGGATCTTCTGGGCCTGATCTGGAGTCAAACGGAGCTGTTCAAGGATATCCGGTCCGCCCGGCGGTGACGCATTGGTTTGAGAGTCCTGGGGAGACTGGGCAAAGACTGTTAGCGTTGTTAAGACGAGCAACGCGCAGATGGGGAGTATTTGTCTGACAATTGATCTCATGTCTACCTCTAGAACTCCTGATTGATGCGATCTCCAAGAAGATTAAGACCGTCTTCCTCGCGAGTTGTAAGCAACCGAAGATCGGCGGCTAATTGTTGTCGCTCGGATTTCGACAATGAACGACGGGTTGCCCACTGCGTCGCCCTGTTGGGATTAACCACTGGTCGATTCTTGGGTGGGTTAGGCTCACGATCTCTAGGTTGTTGAGTCGGAGTAACCGTCGTCGCGATGAATTTGGCTTCCTGTTCCTTCAGAGCCCGGGCAATTGACTGTTGCATCTCTTCCTCTGAATACTTCCGAACACCGCTTTCGGCAACAACCCGAGTGGGTTGATTACCAGTCCTGGCCAACACCAAAATAACCAGCGCACAGAAAATTACGGCTGCGAAACCAACGGCGCCTTTCATCCAGAGTGGCGACAGATTGAAGAACTCACGCAGGGCCACAAGCGCACTTTTCTGTCGCACAGGAGCGACAACTTGCGGCTGTACGAAGTTATTCAGTGCGTCTTCCTTCCAGTTTCCAATCGATTCTCGAATGTGACCAAAGGAAGCCAACTCTTCCGCGCATACACGACAAAGCTTCAAGTGTCCCTCGAAATCACGTGCTTCAACGTCATTGGATTCGCCGTAGAGAAACGACATTAAGTCCTCTGCGCGTTCACAACTTGGCCTTTGTATCTTCTCGCTCATCTTCGTTCCTACTTTCACGCTGCTTCACTGCCAAATCGATTCAGTTTCATTTGTAATTGCTTCAACGCTGTGTACAGCCGGCTCTTGACCGTGCTCAGCGGCAAATCTAAGGCCTCAGAAATCTCTCGAAATGTCAGTTCCTCAAACTCTTTCATGACTACGATCTGTCGCAACTCAACCGGGAGACTATTAACGGCGCGACGTACGGCCACTGTCACCTGTGCGGCCTCCGTCACTCTAGCCGGCGACAAACTTAGTGCCGCCGCAAAGTTCGTCGCATCCTTCTCCTGCTCGTCATCCAATGCCGACTCGCTTCGAACCTTGGCTCTCCGTTGTCTCGTGATGCACTGATTCACCGCAATACGGTGCAACCACGACGAGACTTTTGCTTCGCCTCTAAAACCGCGGAGGTTTCGGAACGCAGCCAGGAACGTCTCCTGGGTGGCATCGCGAGCTTCTTCTTCGCGGCCAAGCATCCCGTAGGCAAGCGCGAATATCCGACGCTCCCAGCGACGCACTAGCTCGCCGAAAGCTTCCCCATCGCCTGTCAAAGCGCGCTCTACGATTATCTCGTCGGTGGTAACGGTATCCATTTGTCGGTCAAATGGGCTGCGTCCAGCTCTTTCTCGACTGTTAGAGCACCGATCCAGCGTTGGCGCTCAGCCATTTAGACGCTCGCTCCTTGCCGGAAGTCGATGAAAAGCTACTTCGAGCGGAAACATCAGAGTAAAAGCATGTCAAAACTCGTTGACACAGCGATGAAGGGTCGACAATAATGGGATTCAGGGTCGATGGGACCCTAAATCACTGACCCTTCCGCGTTCAACCTGCCGGAAATTGTAACCGCCAAACCCTGAGAATGCTCGAAAAACTCGGACGAATCCGTCTCCTTTACATCGTTTTGGGAGTCCTACTCTTGGTGGGCTTATTGCCGCTTGCCTTCGCTGGCGTCCTGCTTTCGGGCCGAAGTGCTGACAAGTTGCGCTCGATCGAAAGTAGATATCAGGCCCAGTTAGTGCAGGATAAGGCACGCCAAATCGAGCTTTACGGCCAGCGGTATCGGGACGTCGTAACCGGACTTGCCCGCGCATTTGAGATTGCCGGCGGTATTCAGGCATTTGATGACACGGGTTACGACCAGCGATTACAGAAGACTCTTCAGGAAGATCCTAACCTCATTGCACTCGCTTTGTGGCCGGTCAAAGGGAATCCCCACCGTGCATTTCAGCCGGACGTTATCAAGTTGGAAGAAGTTGACACTCGGGTTAGCGAAGTTCTCGCGCGGATGAACGGTCGCGGTGTTGTGGTTAGTCGACCCCAGGTTATTCGTTCCGGGCAGGAAATGGCGCTGACTATAGCCGAGCCGGTTCTTGGGGGAAGCAATAACCAGGAAGTTGTCGCCGCCGTTGTTGCGATCGTCTCATTTCAAGAGGTCTTTCACGCGGTGCAGCAACCAACGTCCAAGAGTGAACGCGAACTTTTAGACGCCGGCTTGCCGATCGTATTTGTCGTCGATCAGAACGGGCGGGCGGTTGCACACCCTGAGGCGAGCGTCGCGTTCTCCGAGAAATCGATGCTCGACCTAAAGGTGGTGCAGGATTGGATGGAGTCAGGCGACCAGGTTCAGTCGGCCCTGGCACCCTTTTCGGCGAACCGTGAAGGACGTCAAGTCGAGATGCTTGGTTCCTACGCAACTGCGGAACTTGATAAGAACTCTCGGCTCGGAGTAATTGCAGTTCAGGACGAGGCGGCAGCATTGGCTTCAGTTGCCGACATGCGTTGGCAAACGATGTGGATAAGTCTGGTGGCAGGCGTGTTGACGATTTTGATTGGAATCTTTTTTGCCAAGAAGCTGACACATCCAGTTCGCGAATTGGCCGGGGGCGCGCACCGAATCGCTTCAGGCGACTTTTCACAGCGCATTGACGTAACCAGTCGTACCGAGCTGGGTGATCTCGGCAATTCCTTCAACGTAATGACCGATCAAGTGGAGCGCTTCATTAGCGATTTGCAAAAGTCGTCAGAAGAAAACCGGCAGTTGTTTATTGGCACAGTTAAGGGATTGGCGGCGGCCATCGACGGAAAAGATCCGTACACTCGTGGTCACTCCGAACGTGTCTCTCGCTTCTCAGTGGCAATAGCTCAACGCATGGGAATCAACGATGATGAGGTAGAGAAGATTCGTATAAGCGCTTTGTTGCACGATGTCGGCAAGATTGGTATCGACGACAGTGTCTTGAAGAAGCCGGCAGCTCTGACTGACGAAGAGTACGAGTTGATGAAGAAGCACCCGCAGAAGGGCTACAAGATCATGTCGCAGATTCCCGCGATGAAAGAATTCCTGCCGGGAATGTACATGCATCACGAGATGGTAGATGGTAAGGGTTATCCACAAGGTCTGAAGGGCGACGAAATACCTCTCATGGGCAAGATTGTGGCGGTGGCCGACACATTCGACGCAATGACAACAGATCGACCTTACCAAAAAGCCATGAAATTTGAAGATGCGGTCGCGAGAATCGAAAGCTTCGTCAACACACGTTACGATGCGGAGGTTGTGGCAGCGTTCACAGCAGCGTGTACGGAAGGCCAGATTAGGCCGGGGTCGGTGCGGTTAAAACGCCCTGTTGCAGCAGGACCAAAGCCCGAGTTGTTGAACTCACCGCCTGAAGCCGAACGCCTCTCAATTAGTTAAGAAGTAGAAATCACTTCAGCGTGACGCGCAGCCGCGGTCCTTTTTGAGAGGACGCGGCTGTTGTGCTTTAATCGACAACTAAACAACACAGCCGGAGCAACAGCTAATTCAGCAATCATTATGGGACTTTTTTGGAGAAGAAAAACCGGGGACGAGTTTGTCAGGCTGGGTCTGAACGAACCCGCGACAAAAGAAACCACTGAGACAACCAAGGTTGAAAAGCAAGCTGTAGTGCTGCCTGAGTTGGTACCGCCAGTTACGGGTACTGAACCGAGTCGTGTTCCTCTCGAGACAAAGCCGGAGGTTGCTGCTGCGCCGCGACGAGTTGAACCGAATCCGCCAGTTGTACGTGAAAAGCCGGTAGCTCCTCGTACTCCGTTTGCTACGTCGGTACTTGGGCTCAACCTGTCCATTGAAGAGTTGCAAGCGCAGGAAGCAGCGCTTGAGCAGGAGTTTTCCGCAAGATTTCGCCGAGCAGTTGCGGCAACACGAGACTCTTTGTCGGATCGACTTGATACGGTATTT
>Ga0134124_10003606_pt1 | contig 12462 bp, 12 predicted proteins | sample KB304_FD_96880 | JGI IMG/M metagenome (GOLD analysis project Ga0134124, IMG submission 96880) | Terrestrial soil microbial communities without Nitrogen fertilizer from Kellogg Biological Station, Michigan, USA - KB3-0-4 | ecosystem: Environmental > Terrestrial > Soil > Unclassified ... | reverse complement strand
GGCGTCCGGTAGCAGCGTGAAGTCTACCGAGGCGATTGTCTGCGCGCGGGGCTTGGCATTGTTCAGGCTCCACCAAGTGAGAGGGCCGACCGCTCCGTCGACGACGAGCGGCGCGCCGTTCGCGTCTAGATTTTGCGACTGGAACGCGCGAACAGCAGCGGAAATGTTGGCGCTGAAATCTCCGTCGATGGCCACTGCATAGCCGCGTTCCACGAGCTTGCGCTGCAGCGTCTCTACGTCCGATCCCGTGTCACCCTCTCGAAGTGTCTTCATGACCAACGCCTCCCAACATCACATAGCCTTCATGCGGTCAGGGTATTCCTGACTCGCGCAGCAAGTTCACCCCGCGGAAACAGCCGCGTTTTCCGGTAGCGCCTTGAAGGTCGTGCCACTCGACGCGTGCGGCCACTCGTTCACCAGCTACGAAGGTTTGCACGAAGGCGCCCATTGGGTACCGCTGGGGATCAGCGAGGATCTTCGACGCCAACGCGCCCAGGGCCGGGCTCACTGGTCCGGTCCAGTACTTCCAACCGTCGGGTGGGCGTGGATTGACGGGGCACGGCAGGGCGCCAACCACATGGTTGGTGACGACGCGCGGGTCGACGGAGATCAGCTCGTCTTCGCCAGCAAGTTCGGGTGCGAGCCACGCATCATCTAGACCAGGCATCCCTCACGAATAGGTCGGCTTAGGTCGTGACCGATATAGGTATTGTTTTTCTAAACCACGTTGGCACTCGCGAGTGCCTCTCTTGTTCGCTACGCTAGCCTTCGAGTTTCGCCTCAGGGGAGAACCACAATGGTTTGGACAGACATCGTTGGTCGGCGGTTTTCGCCCACAGAGCTCGAAGCGTATGTGCGAGAGCAACAATTCGCTGCCTTTCGGCCGAGATTCGTGGTCGTGCACAACACCGGTGTACCCAGCGTCAAGCAACGACCTCACGGCTTCACGGACCAGCACATGCGCAATTTGGTGACGTTCTATCGAGACACCAACCGCTGGAGCGCGGGGCCGCATGCATTCGTCGATCAAAACGGCATTTGGATCTTCACGCCGCTGACGGTGCAAGGCGTCCACTCCCCGTCGTGGAACGACGCTGCCCTCGGTGTGGAAACACTCGGCGACTATGAGACCGAAGCCTTCGACGATCCAATCAAGGCAAATCTGCTGGACTGCCTGGCCGTTTTTCATCGTGTCTTGGACCTCGACCCCCGCAGCCTGAGATTCCATAAGGAAGACGAGCGGACGACTCATCGCACCTGCCCCGGGAGGAACATGAACAAGGCGCAGTTGGTCGAGGACCTGGTGGCCCGTCTCAGTCCGCGCCCGAGCGATCTCTCGCCGCTCGTCTAGGCGTGGTCCGCGAACCGCCGCGCTCACGGCCAGAAGCGCGGCACGTGCGGATCGCCAATTCGTCTTTGAGCGCGACACCAATGTCGCCCTCCGCCGCCGCCGATGGGCCCACGCGCACGTCGATGCAGAACCGACCGTGCGTCGTACGCGACGGCCGCGACGGCCGCGACGTGCGCCGGCTGCTTGCCCGAGGACAAAAGCTGTAATCCGCCAGCGCGTCGAGACCTTGATCGGTGACCCCCCGAACAAGGAGTTTGACGTGGCTCGACACCCCAAAGCCCAATTACTGGATTCCGGCGATCTTTTCCCCAACCTTTCGCTGACCCTCACCAACGGCTCGAGCTTCGAGGCGCCGCTGGGTTTCAAGCAACCGTACAATGTGGTGCTGGTCAACCGTGGTGCGTGGTGTCCCTATTGCGTGGCGCAACTTCGCGGCTTTCAGTCGGGGCTCGCCAAGCTGACTGATGCCGGCGTCGGTGTCCTCAGTCTCTCGGCCGAACCGCTCGCCGCTGCTCGGGCAATGGTGAGCGAGCACGGACTCGAATTTCCCGTCGCTTACGGCGCGTCGCTCGAGCTCGTTGCGAGCAAGCTGGGTGTTTACTACGAGCCCAAACCCGAGCACGTGGCGCCGCATTTCCATTCGAGCGGCTTCGTGCTCGGTCCGGGCCATCGCGTATTGACGGCCGTCTATAGCTCTGGCGCGATTGGCCGTCTCACTTGCCCGGACGTGCTCGGCCTGGTTCAGTACCTGAAGTCACACGGTTGAGGGTATAGTGAAGCTCGTGACCAACTTCGTGGGCTGGGTTTCGGAGCTCGCGCGCGTGCATACTCGTTCGCTCGCTGCCGTCGCGGTTCGTGAAGGGTTGACACACGTGGAAGCGGTCGACGCCGTGCAGGAAGCGTTTCTAACCCTGCTCTCGTTGCCACAAGCCCGCGAGCTTTCGCAAGATGACGAGGGAGCGGAGCGTTTGATGGCGGTCATCGTGCGCAACGCTGCCCGCAACATGCGCCGCCGTCGGCACCGTTCTCGCCCCCACGAAGAGTTCGATAGCGCGCGGGAGATCGCCGATGATTTGCCGAGCGTCGAAGCCTTGCTCGTCGAGGCCGAAGAGCACGTCGCGTTTCTCGGTTGCGTCAAGCAACTGGCCGACGTTCAGCGCAGCGTCGTCACGCTGCGCGTGCTCGAGGAGCTGTCTCCGGCAGACACCGCTGCGACGCTCGGTCTGAGTGCAGGGCATGTGGCCGTGCTCCTGCACCGAGCCAAACGGGCGCTCGTCGATTGCTTGGAGCAAGGCAGAGTCGGCGAAAGCTGACCTGCTTCTGCGCAGCGAACAGCCGATACGCGAGTGCGCCCGTCACCCGCTTCGTGGGCAGCAAATGCCGAAAGAGAGAGCGAGTCGTGTCTCGAGTCGTCGTTGAATCGTCCGCATTGCCGGGCCCTGCCCGGAATCGTCTGGTCGGGATCGCCTGCGCGCTCGGCTCGGTGCTGCTGTTCTCTAGCTTCACGCTCGTCTCCCGGCTCGGGCTGCGCTCGTCGCTCGGGGTGCTCGACCTCGCCGCACTCAGGTTCGGTATTGGTGGCTGCCTACTGCTGCCGATCCTGTTGAGGTACGGCCTGCGAGGCGTCCGGTTGTTGGATGCATGCGCGCTGGCGCTGTGCGGGGGACTCGGTTTTGCGACGTTTGCATATAGTGGTTTTCGACTCGCATCCGCCGCCCACGCTACGGTGTTCTTGCACGGTACTTTGACGCCGTTTACGTACCTCATCCTGCGTGCGACGGGTCAGAGACCCCATCAGCGGGTCAGTGGCATTGCGATCATCGTCGCCGGCGTGCTGCTGATGGCGATCGAGGGCTTGGGAAAAGCCGGAATGCGAGAGCTCTTGGGGGACGCCCTCTTGCTCTTGGCCTCGGTGACGTGGTCGACGTACAGCGTGCGCTTGCGTGCGCTCGCCCTCCCGCCTGCACAAGCCTCGGCGATCGTCGCCGTGTTTTCGATGTGCGCATTTCTGCCGGTGTACGCGCTGTTGCCCGGAAAGGCGTTGTTCACGGCGCCTCCGCTCGAACTTGCGCTGCAAGCGCTCGTTCAAGGTGTGCTGGTGGGCGCGACATCCATCTTCATCTACACGCGCGCCACCGCCCTGCTCGGTCCAGGAGAAACAGCGCTGTTTACCGCCGCCGTACCTTGCCTGACGACCTTGGCCGCGATCCCGATGCTCGGCGAGCGACCGACGCTGCCCGTGCTCGCGGGCGAGTGCACGGTCACGCTGGGCATGGTGATCGCGTCGCGCGTCAAAAGCGTACGCTGAAGCAGTATGAGCGGGGTGCGTCCCTCGAGAGCTCAGGGCCAGAAGCGCGGCACGTGCGGATCTTCCTTGCCGCAGAACGAAAGCGCTTTCACGAACGTGGCGTCGAGCTCGGGGTTGAACTTGTGGAAGTGGCCGTTGTAGCCCTGGTAGCCGAGCGCGCAGCCCATGGCGATGGTCAGGGTGGTCAGCAGGGTGATGCTGGTGGTCGTGAGCTTGGGAGAGAGCAGGCCAAAGCGGCTTGCTCGGAGCGCAAACGCGCCCAGGAGCCCGAGCAGCACGAGGCCCGACGTGACGTCACCCAAGTAGCGCATGGTCGCCCCGTACACACCGAGGGGAGCGATGGCGGTGAGCACGGCCATCGCGCCGAACGAAAGCACACACCACACGTACACGCGGTCGCGCCGTAGTTGGAGCTTGGGCGGACGTGGCACGAACCAAAGCGCAGCAGCGCTGAACCAAGCGACCGGCACCGCGAGCACCCAGCCGACGACCGGCTCGACGGTGTTGTAGTCCGAGGGCAGCGAGAAGCCCTCGGGGAACGGAGCGCTCATGGGCTGATGCCAGGTTTGGAACACGTACGGGAACTGGCACGATGCAGCGAACGAGCCGAGGCTGTATCGGTACGCGTTCGGAATCCAATACTTGAGGCTGAAGTCGATCGGCAAATAGCCCGAGACCTGAAGCAGGAGACCGAATTGCAGGGGGTCGCCGAAGCGCACTTTGTTGTACACGAGCAGGGCTGCGCCGATGGCGGCCACGGGCAAGCCGAGCCAGAGCGAGCTCGAGAACGTGTTGAACCAACGGCGTTCGCTCAGCCACGCGTCGGCCAAGGCCGTGATGGCAATCAAGAAGGCGACGGTCGGCATCACGGTCACGCGACAGGCGATGGCGAGCCCCCAAATGAAGCCCGTCAGCAACAACCGAGAGCGACGCGCGGAGCTCGTGCCTGCGTACCAAACCACGTCGAACGCGAACAGCACCCCCAGCACGAGGAACGCTTGCGCGGACACGATCGCGCCCACGTAGGTGCCTGCGGTGGTGACGTTGTGCAGCATGGGGTTCGCACAGGCGAATGCCAAGATGCCGAAAACGAGCACGACTTTCGGCACCGCGCCGAACAAACGTCGGCCCATGCGCTCGATGATCAGCCCGCCCGCCCACACGTTCAGACACGCCGCGACCAAGCTGATGTACGCGTCGCCGATGGTGCGCGTGATGCCGAGGAGTGATTTGACCAGCGCTTGCACGAGCGCCGGGACCGGGCCCCAATAGGTGTAGTACTTGCCCTCGAAATAGCTGAGATCGAGCGCCCAGTAGCGCATGTTCACTCGGTCACGCGGGTTGGCGGCGCGCAGCAACTCGGGCGCGGGTTTGAGTGGCAGATAGGTGTGCCCCGCGCGAAAGCCGTCCGCTTGCAGATCGAGATACGTGCCGTACACCGGCCAGTTGCGGAGGCCGCCTGCGGAAATGAAATAGTAGTAGACCGCGCACGCAGCCACGAGCACGAGCAGCAGCCAGAGTCGTGACCGCAGATGCCGAATGCTTGCCGCGGCCTTGCTACCGGGTGGCGGCGCTCTGAAGAAGCGCGGCTTTCGTGCGTGCGTGTTGGGTGCGGCCCCTTGATCCATTGATGACTGTAGACTAGCCTCTGCACGGGAACTCTTGGAAAGCAAGTTCGAGTACGGTTGGGCGCGAGGCGGTGTCGCGGTGAGCGGCACGAGTGACGGCCGCGTGTCGCGGGTGGGCTAGCTTGGCAAGCCGCTTTCGAAATTGGCTGCGTGCGGTCAAAGGGGTGGATGCCCAAGAGGCCAAGCTCCCGGAGCTCGCGCCGCGTACCTCGGTGCTGGTCGGCCGCGCGCAATTGGCGCAGTTCCTCGCGCAGAGCGCCTTTCGCCCCACGGAGCCACTGCCCTATTCGGGCGGCGACGCCGTAGCCTGTGAGCTCTCGCGTGAGGCCGTTCATTGGGCACTTCTGGCGCTACGCGAGTCGAAGCGCAGCACGGGTCCTGACGCCGCAGAAGCGCCCTCGCCGGCTTCGCACACGCTCGAGACGCTCTGGTCGGAGGCTGAGCGCGAGTCGCTCGAGCGCGCCGCAGGTGCCCCCGGCGAAGCCGAGCGCCTGCATGCGGATTTGTTGAGCAAGTCCTTCGTCGACTTCGCCGAGCTCGACGCCGGAGAGCAAGCCGCGGCCGCCAAGCGCCTTCATGCCTTCGCCGATCGGCTGCTCGAACCGCTAGCGCGGCCTCAGCACGCGCAGGAGCGCACTTGGGTCGCGCGCGTGCAACTGGTGTTCGTATTGCTGGGCGCGCTGATCTTGCTCGTGATCCTCGGCAAGCCGCTGAAAGAGCGCTACGACTTGACTCGCGATCTGGCGCCCACCGCTTCCTGGAAGGCAAGCTCGCTCTATCGTGAATGCTGGTGTGATTCACCCGCGCAATCGTGCGACAATTGCCCCAACTTCTTCTTCCACACCGAAAATGAAGACCGGCCGAACGTCGTCTTCGATCTGCACAGCGTTCAAGCGCTGTCGGCGGTCGTCGTGGAGAACCGTCGTGATTGCTGCGGTGAGCGAGGCCTGCCACTGCTCGTCCAAGTGAGCGCGGACGAAAAGAACTGGAAGACCGTCGCCACCCGTAAGGAAGAATTCACGACCTGGCGCGCCAACTTCCCCACCGAGCACGCTCGCTGGGTCAAGCTGTTGGTCCCGAATCACAACATGCTGCACCTCGCGTCGGTGCGCTTGCTGCCCTAAACGGTGCGCCTGCTGCCCTAAACGGTGCGCCTGCTGTCTTAGAGCCGGCGAGTAGCGCCGGCCGAAGACTCACAACTGGCGCAGGTTGGCGACGATGCGCGCGCCGCCCGTGTCGAAGCGGAACGGCAGCGGCCGCAAACCGCGCTCGACCATCGCCGCATACACGCGCCGCCGGTCCGCGGGCGCCGTGTAGAACATGAAGAAGCCGCCGCCGCCTGCGCCCATCAGCTTGCCGCCGATGGCACCGGCTGCGCGCGCTGCTTCGTAGTGCTCGTCGATCGTGGAATCCGACATGTTGGAGGCGAGCTTGCGCTTGTTGGTCCAATGCTCGTGGAGCAGCTCACCATAGCTGTCGATGTTGCCGCGGATCAGAATTCGGCGCGTCTCGTAGCCGAGCTCCTTGATGCGGTGCATGCGCTCGACCGCGCTGTCCGAGTTGGATTTGATGTTTTGTCCCTGCTTGGACAAGACCGAGGCGGCCGCGCGTTCCACGCCCGAGTAGAAGATCAGCAGGTTCGACTCGAGCTCGGCCAGCACCTCGGGGCGAGCCGGCACGCGCTCGACCTCGACGCTGCCGTCGGTGTTGAAGGTGAAGGCCGTGACGCCGCCGTAGGCAGCGATGTACTGGTCCTGCTTGCCGATCGGCTCCTTCAGGATGTCGATCTCGATTTTGCAGGCCTCTTGCGCCAGCTGCTCGCTCGACACGTACTCGTGCTTGTACGTGTGCAGGGCGTTCAATAGCGCGACCGTGAACGTGCTGGACGAACCCAGGCCCGAGTTGGGCGGGCAATCCGCAGTGCTCGACAGCTCGATGCCCTGGCTGATGCCGGACATGCGGAGCGCCTCGCGGAAGATGCGGTGATCGATCTGGTCGACCGCATCGACCGTTTCCGTCTTGGAGTAGGCCAGGCGAATGCTGTCGTAAAAACGACGGTTGGCGCTGACGTAGATGTACTTGTCGATCGCCGCGGCGACCAAGAACCCGCCGTGCTGCGCGGAGTAGCTCGGCAGATCGGTGCCACCGCCACCGAGAGAAAAACGCACCGGTGCACGTGAAACAATCATCGAGACTTCTCCCCGTGGAGTGAGGCGGTCACTGTTTGCGGACGGCGACGGCCGTCGAGTGCAAGATCAGGGTGAACGTGAAGGTCATGAAACCGATGATCATCAGCAGCAAACCGGTCACCCAGAGGTTGTCCGTGACGATGCCCAGCGAAAAATCGTTCAGGTAGAACTTGATTGCCGTGTGAGCCGTCAGCGCCAAGCCTACCGTGAACAATGCGGCGCTGATGCCAACGGAGCGCGTGTATTCGAAGCGTCGAAACCACTTGGCCTTCGTGTCGCCCGAGTAGTCGAAGAACACCTTGGCCAAGATGCCCATGTACACGCATTGCAAGCCGAGCAACGCGAGCGAGACGCCGAGCAGCATGGAGTACAAGTTGAACGTGATAGGTCCAACGGTGATCGGTCCGAGCGACAGCGGAAAGGTCAGGGCCGAACCGATCGCGAGGAAGAGCACCCCCGGCTTGAACAAGAAGAAGTCCGCGCCGTACACGAACATCGCCTGCAAATTGATCCACGCCGCCTGCCAGGGCGAAAACCAGCCCGAGCGCTTGTGATGACTCAAGCGGCCATCGCGATCCTTGAGGAAGCGAATCGGCACTTCAGCCGTCTTGAGCCGCATGTGCACGGACTTCAGCACCATTTCCGAAGCGTATTGCCAAGACTGCGACTGCAGATCCATGCGGATGAAGGCGGCCTTGCTGATGCCGCGCATGCCGCAATGAATGTCGGAAAAGTGGCTGGAGAAGATGATGTTCAGGATCCACGTCGTCCCCGGCGTACCGAAGTAGCGGTGCAGGGGTGGCATCGAACCGGGCTCGATGTAGCCGCGAAAGCGCGAGCCCATCACGAACTCCGCGCCGTCGTGAAACTCTTTCACGAACGGGACGAGCTCGCGAAAGTCGTAGGTGCAATCGCAATCACCCATCAGGATGTACTTGCCGCGGATGTACGGTAGGGCATCTTGATAGGCGCGGCCGAGGCCACGCTTGGGCGTCTTGAGCACGCGGGCGCCGTGGGCGACCGCGATCTCGGCGGCGCGATCTTTGCCGCTGTCGATGATCAGGATTTCACCGCGCACGCCGGCTTTCTTCAGACCCTCCAAACACCAGTTCACGAAGTCCGCCATCGTCAGCTCTTCGTTGAGCGAGGGGATGACGATCGAAAACTCCGGATCAGCCACGTCTTGCTCGGGGACGAGCAGCTGCACCTCGGGATCCACCGGAGGTGCCGGGGGGATCGACGAGCGGACCACGGCGTTCACATTCGCCCCGCTTTCATGTCCGGCAGCATCGACAGAATGGCCTTCTGCAAGGCCTCGCGCGAGGAGTTCTTGTTCGCCCAGCCGAGGCTGCGAATGCGCTTCGTGTCCAGCACGACCACCGGCACATCGCCCTTCCAGCCGCGATCGCCGCCGGTGTAGTCGAAGCGTACGGCGGTCGGCGAGAGCCCGACGCATTCCACGGCCAGCTCCGCGATCTCTTTCACGGTGATCGTGTCGCCCGTGGCCACGTTGTAAACTTGGTAGGCCGATTGCGTGTGCGTGTGCGCGCGCAGCACGGCGGCCATGATGTCCGAGATGTGCACGTAAGACTTGCTCTGCGTGCCGTCACCCAAGATGCGCAGCTGCGTCGGGTCGTCGAGCAAGCGACGCGCGAAGTCGAAGCCCACGCCGTGCGTCTGGCGCGGGCCGACCACGTTGCCGAAGCGGAACGCGCAGCCCGAGAGCCCGAACATGAACGAGTAGCTGGCGATCAGCGCTTCACCGGCGAGCTTGCTCGCGCCGTAGGTGGAGATCGGCAAGAGCCCGCCCTGATCTTCAGGGATCTCCTTGTGTCCGAAGTCACCGTAAACGCCGCTGCCCGAAGCGTACAAGATGCGCTTGGCGCTGCTCGTGCGCATGGCCTCGACCACCGAGTTGGTGAGCGCGGTGCCTTGGTAAAAGTCGACGTCCGGCTCGGTCGCGGCTTTCGCGATGTCCGGATTCGACGCCAAGTGGATCACCACTTGATGGCCATCCATCGCCTTGCGCAAACTCGGCAGATCTTCGACGTTGCCGCGTGCGATGCTGAAGCGCGGGTCATTGGCGTGCTTGGCCACGTGCCACTCACGCCCGGACGAGAAGTTGTCGTAGATCGTGACTTTGCTGGCTTCGCCCTCACCCAGCAAAAAATCGACGAAGTGGGCGCCGATGAAGCCTGCGCCACCTACGATGAAGAAACGAGTATCTTTGATCGTGTTGATCCACGCTGATGTCACTTGGTCGATTCCCACTTCGTTGCCACGCGCTTCAAGGACGGGTGACTGACGATCAAGTGCCAGACCACGGCGCACAACCCCTCGGTGTGGGGCGTGATGCGATCCGGCGAGGCGGTCGGAATGATCACGCAGGCGTCTGCCACCTGACCGGTGTAGCCGCCGTCTTTGCCGACGATGCCGAAGATCTTGGCTTTGACCGCTTGGGCGACCTCGAGCGCGCGCACCAAGTTCACCGACACGTTCTTCTCTTTGTTGCCACCACCGACAGAGAACACCAGCACCGCGTCGGCCGCCGAAATGCGCGAGCCCTTGAGCCACTCGGAGAAGCTGGTGTCCCAACCCTCGTCGTTGATGCGGGCGGTCAGCTCCGAAACGTTGTCGGTCGGCGCGTACGCCTCGAACGCGCAGATCTTGCGAAAGTCATTGACCGCGTGGCTGGCATGGCCGGCCGAGCCGCCCACGCCCAGAATGAACAGCCGTCCGCCGCCGTCGCGCACCGCGCCGAGGCCGTCCGCGACGCGATCGATGACAGCGCCGTCCAACGCGGCGATCAGCTGTCCGCTCTCTTTCAGAAACTCGGCCGTGAACGCGCTGGTGCTCATAGTTTGAAACCTGCGGCGGTGGCGTCCGTGTGAAACATCTTCACCGTATCCAAGCTGTATTCGGCCAGGTCCTTACCGAACAAGGCCATCTTCTTCAACATGTCCGGCGGCACGGTGATGATGTGCGCGCCCGCCTGCTCGGCTTGGATGATGTTCAGCAGCTCGCGCGGGCTAGCCCAGAGCAGCTCCGCGCTCGCGCCCGAGGCGTCGCAAATCGCACGCGCGGCCTTCATCAGCGCTACTGGGTCGCGGCCGGTGTCGGCGATGCGGCCGGCGAACACCGACACCACGGCCGGAGCGCCACCGCGCAGCGCCTGCGTGGTGTGATGAACCTGCTCCAAGGTGCAGAGCGCCGTGACATTCAGCTGCACGCGGCCGTTCACCGACAAGTCACGCACGAGCTCCACGGACGATTCCCCGCGCGTGTTGCTGATCGGGATCTTGACGTAGACGTTGCTGCCCCAAGCCGCGATCTTCTTGGCTTGCTTGGCCATCTCCGCGAAGTCGTCGGCGAAGACCTCGAACGAAATCGGCCGGTCTTTGATTTCGGCCAAGACCTGATGAGCGAAGGCCTCGTAGTCCGTGATCCCGGCCTTCCGCATCAGCGTCGGGTTGGTCGTGAATCCGGAGATCCGAGGATTTTTCGCCATCTCGAGTAGTGACGCGAGATCCGCCCCGTCTGAAAAAAGCTTTATCGATTGCATCGCCTCGTTCTCACCCAATTTCACCACCGCACTGGCGGCCGAGGCTCGGCGATATAGCAGCTCTAGCTGGGGGGGCCACAACCTTCCCGAGCCCAGCCCCGAAGAATCCGCGAAAAGTCGCCCTGGCGGCACACCTTCGGCACCGTTTGCCTTGCCTACATCGGGCTCGTGGGCGGCCCATCCACTCGAGCGCACACCACGGTGAAAGCGCCCTAACCTTCGGCAAGGTCCGGCCCCCAATGCAGGCCCAGCCAGCGAGCCCGCAATTGTCGCTACTGGGTGCAATGTCGCGTCCCTCATGCGGGTCTCGCACTCGGGACAAACTCACGTATTGTCCCGACCGTGCGCACCCGAGCGTCTTTCAGTGTGAACCCTTCGGCCTGGATTTGCTTCGACGCGCGAGGGGCGCACTGATGCAGGCGGTGATTCTCGCAGGCGGCCTCGGCACTCGGCTCGGCGCGCGCACGCGCGATCTGCCCAAAGCGCTGATCCCGATCGCGGGGCGGCCGTTTTTGGCATGGCTGGTCGAGTCCCTCGCCCACAATGGCTATCGCAAGCTAGTGCTCTGCATCGGTCACTACGGTGAACAGATCATCGACTTTCTGGGCAAGGGTGAAGCCTTCGGAGTCGAGGCCAGCTACTCGAAAGACGGCGATCGCTTGCTCGGCACCGGCGGCGCGATCCGCCAGGCACTGACTCGCGACCTACTCGCCGACAGCTTCCTCGTGACCTACGGCGACAGCTACCTGCCCTTCGACTACGCCGCGCCCCTGCGCGATCTCGACGCCCACCCCGAAGCACTCGGCACGATGAGCGTGTTCGAAAACCACGGCGCATGGGACGCCAGCAACTGCGAAATCGGCCGCGGTCTCGTGCTGCGCTACGAAAAAGGCGCCAAAGACCCCGCGCTCACCCACATCGACTACGGCGCAATCGCCCTCCGCCGCTCGGTGATCGCAGCAAAGCCGAGCGACGTCGTCTTCGGTCTCGACACCATTCAACACGAACTCGCCAAAGCCGGCGATTTGCGCGCCTACGAAGCCACCGAGCGCTTCTACGAAGTCGGCTCCGAACTCGGCATCTCGGATCTGGAAAAGAAGCTCTCAGGGGTCTGACCCACACTCGCGTCGCCATTGGCGCTCATTGGCGCTTTCGCTGCTCATTGGCGCTTTCCCCGCGGCGAGAGCGAGAGTGGGCGCTCGCGCTCCAGCATCGCACCTCACCGCCACGCGATGTTCCCGTCGCTGAACGCAACCCGTTCGCGCAGCGAGTCGCCGTGCAAAACCCGCCGACAATGAGCGCGCTCGCACCGCGGGAGGGATATCCGTGCACGAATCAACGCGGTTCACTGAAGAGCTTCGAGCCGAAGTCTCGCTCGAAAATGCGCCCTCAGGACTCGAAAATCCTGTTCGAATTCGAACGAT
>Ga0134124_10003605_pt1 | contig 12463 bp, 10 predicted proteins | sample KB304_FD_96880 | JGI IMG/M metagenome (GOLD analysis project Ga0134124, IMG submission 96880) | Terrestrial soil microbial communities without Nitrogen fertilizer from Kellogg Biological Station, Michigan, USA - KB3-0-4 | ecosystem: Environmental > Terrestrial > Soil > Unclassified ... | reverse complement strand
TGCCGGAGACCGGAAGGCAACGATTCTATCGGCACTGGTCAAGACCGGCGGCATCGCACTGCTGTTCTGGATGGCGGTGGTTGCAGCCTGCTATCCGGTTCTGAAACGGGTCACACGGTCTTTCAACACCCTTACCGATGGACTTGACGGCATGATGGGAGGAGATTTTTCGGCAAAAATAATTATCGACAAGGATGATGAAGCCGGCAGAGCGGCACAGTCGGTCAACAGGCTTGCCGCCGCCCTGGAAGAGCGGGAAACTGAAAACCGCTCTCTGCAGGAAGAACTTGTCAAGGCTTTGCAACTGGAGGTGCAGGAGGAGCGCCAGAAGATCATGGCCAAGTTGATTCAGACCAATCGCATGACCTCCCTGGGTCTGCTGATCTCCAGTATCGCACACAACATTAACACCCCGAATGGCGCCATCAAGCTGGCCGCTCAACATGTCGCCGCTTCATGGAAGGATGCGCTTCCAATTTTGGAACAGGTAACAATGGAGGAGGGTGATTTTACCCTGGGAGGGATGCCGTTCGGAGTGGCAAAATGGGAGATCAAGGGAGCAAACGAATCGATTCTCAACAATGCCGACCGGGTCGAGAGGGTAATACAGGATTTACGCGCCTATAATCTGGGAGACCGAAATGAACTCTGCCCCGGAGTCTCGGTCAACCGCGTTGTCGAGGAAGCTCTGACGATAATCAGGGCCCATGGCCGCCAGGGGGAAATCACTATTACACCGACCCTCGCCCCCAATCTGCCGAGCATCACCGGCAACCAGTGTCAGCTGGAGCAGGTAGCTGTAAATCTGCTCCTTAACGCGATGCAGGCCATGCCGGGTAACAAGGGAACGGTAACGGTTCAGACGGAGTATTCGGCAGAAACCGCCGAGGTAAAAATAATAGTAACGGATCAGGGTGAAGGAATTGCACCGGAGGTCAGGAAGCATCTTTTCGAAGCGTTTTTCTCCACCAGAATCGACAAGGGGGGCAGCGGACTGGGACTCTACATATCGAACTTCATCGTTTCGGAACACAACGGCCGCTTGACCATCGACCCGGACAAAGACACCGGAACGGTAGCAACGGTCTATCTCCCGGTATCTTCGGAGGGGTGCGGTTCGTAATACTATCCTGAATCTGTGACGGCGGAGTGCCGGAATGCGCGGAATGCCGGAGCTGCCCGTCGCTTGTGCCGGAACAAGCCTGTATTGTCAGGTGCCCTCCGCTTCTCGGTTAATTATTCATGAAATCCTTAAGCTATAGGCGTTCCGGGCAAATGAAGGCACGGAGGCGTCACGGATTCAGGACTATTCTTCATCCTCGACCAGGCGTTTGCCGCCCGCCAGCTCCAACTTTCTCTGCAGTGTCGGCCGACTCAGCCCCAGCATCCTTGCGGCGCCGCTCCTGTTGCCATTCGCCAGGGCAATCGCCTTCTCCACCAGCAACGCTTCAACCTCGTAGAGGGTCGGAAAATCGTGAAAAATCCCGTGCAGTGCAAACTGGTTGTTGCCAAGGATGCGGACAATATCCCTGCGGGGGGAACCGGTGCCGGGGGCAAGACCGGGAAAATCGCTCAGAACCAGGATTTCCGAGCGATTCCGGGTTACGGCATTATGAACCATATTGATCATTTCGCGCACATTCCCCGGAAAATCGTACGACATCAGTGCCCGGCAGAGCTCCTTCGATAATTCAGGAGGTGTCCGCTGCATTGATTCGGCGGTTATGGCGGCAAAATGTTCCACAAGCGGCAGTATGTCTTCACGGCGCTCCCGTAATGGCGGAATTTGAAGCGCGTGGACACTCATTCGATAGTACAGGTCACTTCTGAAAGCCCCGGAGGCAAGCAGGACCTGGAAATTACCGTTTGATGCGGCGATAATTCTGGCATCGCTTTTATGAAGGACATCGGAACCGAGACGGTAATATTCGTTCTGCTGCAACAGACGCAACAGCTTGATCTGGGAAGCGTTGCTGAGATCGCCTATCTCGTCCAGAAACAGCGTACCACCCCTGGCCTGCTCGATCAGGCCGTTGCGGCTTTCGGTCGCACCTGTATAGGCGCCTTTTTTGTGGCCGAACAGCGCATCCGCCAACATGGTATCGTCCAAACCAGCCGCATTAACCGTTACCATCCGCCCTTTTAGTCCGCTGCATTTATGGATGGCCTGGGCAATCAGCTCTTTTCCCACCCCGGTTTCACCGGTGATCAATACCGGCTGACGGGAACTTTCCAGGGTTTCAATCACCTTGAATATGGCCATCATTCGATCGCTGCAGGTGATAATGTCACTGAATTTCCCGGGATCGGAAAGCGGTTCTCCCAGAAGGTATTCGGTAAGCTTGCGATTGCGGACTATAAGATCGCTGCTTTTGACGGCATTCTGAACGATCGATACCAGCCGCGGCGTATCAAGCGGCTTGGTTATGTAGTCGTATGCCCCCTGCTTGATGCAGCTCACGACATTGTCGAGATCACGCACACCGGTCATGATGATGACCGGTATGCTCGGATAGTGCCGAACTATTTCAGGGAGAAGGGAGGCGCCCGACGGTTCAGGCATGACCCAATCGAGCAGCAGAACGGAATGGGTTCCGGTTGCGAGAGCCTGAAGAACCCCGGAGCTTTCCTGCAAGGGGGTAACATTTCTGATGCCGTTGGCGAGAAGGGCACGACGCGCCCCATCAAGAAACTCGGCATCGTCATCAACGACAAGTATGGAATGCTCCGACTCATTCTGTCTGGACTGCGACATATCTACCCTCCGGGAAGTTCAGATTGGCATATTCCGGCCGGATCAATAATCTGCCGGCTCATGGCGAGTTACGTAATACACGGATAATGCCAATTTCGCACGGCTGTTTCATTACATCCTTCCACGGACTCCGGGGCGGTTGTTTGTACCGATGCTGAACACAATCAAGCATCCATCTTCACCAAACCAGTCACCAAAGATTGATGCCGAAAGGAAACATTCCTCGGAGGGGCGGGGTTCGGAATCGGTCAACATCCGGGGCTGCGAGCCTCCGATATCGGTCAGGCTGGAAGGTTGATCGAAATAGAACTCACCTTCCAGGTTTGAGGCAAAGCATGGGGTCTGTTTGCTGCCCGACTTCTTTCTTACCGCCTTGATGGTCCGTTTGAAAACCTGCTCAAGCGGGATACCGGGGGTCTTCAGCGCCTTGACCAGCTCGGCCGTATAGAGGCCGTTCATCCCTTCGCCATCATCCGCGGTATTTCCGGGGGTGGTTGCGTATGCTACGATGGCACCTTTGGGAACATCCATGCCGGCGCGGCAGAGATTGGTCGAACGGATCGACCAGGAGAATGGATTATCGCGGCAGGCGTCGAGTATGATGATATTGACGCCATTTCCGGACTGTTCCATTTTGGCCAGCACGAGTCCGGCATCAATGGATTTGTAGCTGACCTCACTCTCATTCTCAATCCGGGAGTCCACCGGGATAAGGTAGTTGTTGCCGTCCACCTGCATTCCGTGGCCGGAATAATAGAACAGGCCGACCCCGCCGGATTTAAGCTTTTGGCAGAAGCTATCTACACTCCTGTTCATCTCCTTGTAGTCGAGGTCGGTCTTCTCCTCCACATCAAAGCCAAGGCGGCGAAGGGTGGCGGCCATGGAACGGGCATCGTTGACGGAATTCTTCAGGGGAGAAAAGTGGTAGCTGTCGTTGCCGATAACCAGCGCTACACGCGTGCGGCTGTCGCGGCTTTTTTCTCCAATGGTAAGGCCGCGCTCATCTGTGGCGGCAAAAACAACCGACGATAAGGTCAGGGACGTAAGCACAAACAGAAATATCGAGCGCAGCTTGGTGAAACATTCAGGTAAAATCACCAGGCTTTTTCTCCTTAGGCGGTAATCTATGGGAACCGGTATTAATATTTCCTTGCTACGGTACAAATTTTTCCGTCATCACAATCTGGGTCCCGCCTTTTCCATCAGGCTTCAGAATGCATAATGCATTAATTGGCGGCAATGGAACGGTTGTCGACATCGATCTGCCTATCTTTCTGTATGCATCGTTCAAGGCCTGGATGACTTCTACATCCGCTATGCATTCGTTGCTTTTCTTGTTGTAAACGAACCAGTCGCCGGTTTCTTTTCGGATCAGCTGTTTCTCCGGAAGTCCGTTCCGCAGTTTGTTTAATCTTTCATGCACCGTCTCCGTATGAGTGAAACCGGCATTGATATTTTCATGCGTTGCAAGGTTAGCCTTTTCCGTCGCAGCGGCATTCGTTTGGATGAGCTCCTGTTTAACCGGATTCTCCAGGCTCTTTGTCAGATTTTTATCGTAATCTGCAATTTTTTTACTCAGGGTATCAATGCGCTCCAGAACCGATGAGCCTGCGGAATTCTGCAGACGCTGGATTTTATACAGGGAGAAAAACATATAAATCTGGATAATGACCAGCACGGCCAGGACCAGCGATGAAATGGTCAGAAACGTTTTCGAGAGCATACCTGTTGCGTTTGCGCCGGATGAGATTGATTCCATTTCCGCAGTCAGCAGCTCACAGTTGAGTGATATGCCGTTAACCTGTTTTATGAGGCCGGCAGTATCGTCTGAGACGGCATCTATCTTTGAGGAAATATATTGAGTATTGGCCACCGAATCCTGCAGGGCTTCCAGAATGGATTTTAATTCTTCCCCGGAAGCGGGAGCTTCTGTCCCCGTATTCGGTCGCCCGGCAATTATTGCCGGCATCGGCCGCTCATCCGGCTGGTCATGAAGCGAGGTAACTGCCGGAGCCGAAGCTTCCGTGGCGGCGGCGGCAATAACGCCGTCCGCCGGAATTGTGTCTTCATCCGCTGCAGAGTGATCCGGGTCCGGCGGTGCATTATCGATAACAGCTTTCATGTCGAGAAGACTCGGAATTTCTTCCGAGCGGTCAACTTCCCCCCGGTTCGGAATATTCTCGTGGCCGGGATCTGCCAAATCCGCCGTAACCTTGATATCGGGCCCGTCCGAATCCTCCCGGTCAGCGGCAGGTTCCGGCAGAACCGGTACGTTCATGTCTTCATTGCTGTTTGTGCCGGTCGAAACAGAAGCCTTTTCTGCTGTTCCGTCAGTTACAATGGCCATATCATCCGCTCCAGTACATTTTGGAGGGAGGATATATAACAACATGATCCATTACAATATTTTTTACTTGCCGCCATCATGGGTTTCATTTTTACTTAACAACTGGCGGGTACGGGAACGGCATGTTAATATGCTCCTGAATCCGTGATGCCGGAACGCCGAAGCGCGCGGAATACCGTAGTTGACCGCCGCCGATTTCAAAGGAGATTTCATGTTCCGTTTCTTCCGCCTGTCTTATCTTGCCTTCGTCTTGTGCCTTTTTGCCGCAAGCGGCTGCAGCTCCGTCGGCAAGCAACTTCTGGGTGATCCCGAAAATCCCTATCCGCTCAAATCTCCTCCCCAGATCGGCCAGATTGTCCATCTGCCGACCGGAACCCTGGTCAGTCCGGCCCAGATGCAGGCAATGGCCGGGGACGTACGCATCGTCTACGTGGGCGAGACCCATGACAACCCGGCGTCCCACCGCCTGGAACTGCAGGTTCTGCAGGCCCTTGCCGAGCGTCATCCCGGCAGTCAGGCACTTGGCATGGAAATATTCAAGCGTTCACAACAGCCGGCCCTTGACCGCTGGAGTGCGGGGAAGCTGGATGAGAAGGCATTTCTCAAGGAATCACGCTGGTTCGAAAACTGGAATATGGATTTTGCCTACTACCGTGACCTGCTGAACTTCGCCCGGGAGCGGCACATCCCGGTCATCGCCCTGGATGCCGAGAAAGACCTGGTAAAGGCTGTACGCAGCAAGGCCCCGGATCAACTCACCCCGCCGGAACAGGCCCAGTTGCCGGAACTTGATCTGGCTGATCCCTACCACCGCGGTCTGGTGACGGCCACGTTCGGAGATCACAGCCATGGCGGGCTGCAACTCGACGGGTTTGTCCGCGCTCAGGTCATGCGGGACGAAACCATGGCCGAATCGGCGGTCCGTTATCTGACAAGTCCGGCCGGACAGGACAAGCATCTGCTGGTAGTCGCCGGCGGAGATCATGTCGAAAACGGTTTTGGCATCCCGCGCCGGGTCTTTCGACGTTTTCCGGCTTCCTACACCATAATCGGCGGGAAGGAAATCAACATCCCCCCCGACAAGCGGGATCGATTCATGAACGTAACCATTCCCGATTTTCCGATGGTCCCCTATGACTTCCTGGTTTATCAGGCCTATGAGGATTTGCCGGAAACAGGAGTCCGTCTCGGTGTGATGGTGGAAGTGGCGCCGGCCGGCCGGGGTCTGGTCTTGAAGAACATGCTGCACGGCTCCAATGCCGAACGCGCCGGACTGCAGAAAGGCGACCTGCTTCTCTCGTTCGACGGCGAGGCTCTGACCGAAAATCTTGATCTTACCTACGCCGTGCAGCGGAAGCGCCAGGGCGACCATGCGGTCATGCAGGTAGAGCGGCAGGGTAAGCCGGTAAAGGTGGAAGTGCTCTTTCTGACTGTGCAGAAAGACCGGCCGCATGACAAACAATCGCCGTCTTCACCGATAGCGAAGTGATTTGGACGTTTTTGACCAGGACTTAAATGGAGAAGACGGATATGAAGGATCGTTTTATGTCCCTGTCATTGCGGACACACCTGCTGATAATGGCCTCATTACTGGCCTTGCCGGCTTTTATCCTGATCATTCATTTTGCCGTGCAGCAGAGCAAGGTTTCGCTTACCGACGGCATAGCAGACGCGCAAAAGCTCGTCTACAACATTTCGTCCGAACAATACAATCTTACCGGAGATGCGGAACAACTACTGACTGTGTTGGCACAGCTTCCGGAAATCAGGAGCCATAACGCAAGCGCTACCAATGCGATCCTGGCCGATATTCTCAAAAAGAGTCCCCATTTCGGGAATATGATTATTGCGGATAAGAACGGTGATGTCTGGGCATCAGGCCTGCCCATGACTTCAGCGTTTTCCCTCAGAGAGACCCGAACCTTCAAAAATACCGTCAAAAGCAGGCAGTTTTCTTCCGGGGAATATTTAATCGGCAAAATTTCGGCACGACCAACCATCGGATTCGGCTATCCGATACTCGGCAAACAAGGAACTGTTGACGGTGTAATAGCGGTAAATATCAATTTCAGGCATTTCAACGAACGGGTTACACATGCGGGGCTACCCAAAAATTCGGTATTTACCCTGATTGATCACAACGGGACCATCATTAACAGAAATCTTGCCCCTGAACAATTTGTCGGGAACAAGGAGCGGGACGATGTCTTCCAGCGCATGAAAAACGGGGCCGACGAAGGGAGCAGCGTTGATTACGGTCCTCGCCAAAGTATCGAAGCGTATCGAAAGTTGCGGCTGCCGGGCGAGCAGACCCCGTACCTCCACATCAGGGCGAGCATTCCCCTCCAGGAAGCGCAACGAAACGCTCTTTTGACCCTCGTCTATAATGTAGCCTTCCTGTCGCCGTTTCTGATTACCATGTTTGTCCTGGTCATTGTCATCGGCAACCATTGCTTCCTGAAAAGGATCAGCAAACTTCAGGAATCCGCTAAGCGCCTGGCCGAAGGTGACCTGCACATAAGGGTTTCCGAATTTGTCCAGGGCGGTGAACTGGGGAGCCTTGGGGTGGCCTTCGATGAAATGGCGAATAAACTCGCCGCAAGGGAGCAGTCACTTCTCGCCAAGCAGCTGGAACTGAACGACCTGAACCTGACCCTCGCCAGAAGGGTCGAGGAAGAAACGGAACTGCGCATCAAACAGGAACGCCTGTTGGCACGTCATGCCCGGCTGGCGGCCATAGGAGAGATGATTGGAGCCATAGCCCATCAATGGAGGCAACCGCTGGCAACACTCGGAGCGACAATTCAGAGCATACGGATGGCCTGGGAACGGCACAGCATTGACGCCGGGTTTCTGGAAAAAGCTGAAGCAGATGCGCAAAAGCAGCTCTATTACATGTCCGACACCATTGAAGATTTCAGAAACTTTTTCAATCCGGAGAAGATCACGGAGCGATTCGATATCAAGGAGAAAATTGTTGATGTGACTCTGCTTGTCGCCGCCCAGTTTGCCAATTCCGGCATCACCCTGGAAACAATCGATAATGCCCCGGATTGCCGGTTGATGGCAGAGGGGTATCAAAACGAATTCAAGCAGTCGCTGCTCAACCTTGTCAGCAACGCATTCGATGCGATAAAAGCAAATGACCGGCCGCCAAATGATGCCGGCGGAATTGTCACAATTTCCGTAGGGAGCGAAGATGGCGCGGCAGTCATTGAAGTACGGGATAACGGCTGCGGCGTACCGTACGAAATTGCCGACAAGATTTTCGAACCGTACTTTACCAGCAAATCCGAAGGCGAAGGAACAGGCATCGGACTCTATATGTCACGGCTTATCATCGAGGAGAGCATGGGTGGAAGCCTCAACTTCACAAGCGGACCGGACGGCACCGTATTCAGGATAAAACTGGCACGAGACCGCTCCGGCGAAAGGGATAACAATGAATGACAAGGTAGCGATAACACTCCTCTACGTGGAGGACGAACCGGATCTTCGCGAACGCATCCGTATCGTGCTTGAGATGTATGTTACGCGTGTTATTGTCGCCGCCAACGGCAAAGAGGGCATTGAGTTATTTGAACGTTATCTTCCCGATATCGTGGTGAGCGATATAAAAATGCCGGTCATGGACGGCCTGGAGTTGACAAAACGCATCCGGAATACCGCCCCGGATACCCCGGTTATTCTTACAACGGCTTTCACCGAGACCGACTATCTCTTGAAAGCCATCGAGCTTGGGGTCGCCGCATATGTCCGCAAGCCCCTTGATTGCCGGGATCTTGTTGAACAAATTATCCGCGCGGCAACCCCGATCCTGCAAAAGGCAGCTTTGGAGGAAGCGAAGAAGCGGGGAGAGGCGCCACTTGAACTGCTCCTTGGAGACAGTCCGGCGATGCATGACGTCATTTTGCAGGCGCAGCGCATTGCGGAAACCGACTTTTCGGTTCTTATCCTCGGGGAAACGGGTGTCGGCAAGTCTCATCTTGCCGCGCTCATTCACGGACTGAGCCGGCGCAGGCACAATCCATTCATCACGGTGACCGTCGGCTCCATGCCTGAATCACTGGTGGAAAGCCAGCTCTTCGGACATATCAAGGGCGCATTTACCGGGGCAATCACCTCAAAAAGCGGGCTATTTGAAGAGGCACAGGGGGGGACACTCTTTCTTGACGATATCGATTGCGCCTCGCCGGCTATCCAGGCCAAAATACTGCATGTCGTTGAGCAGAAGAATTTTTATCCACTTGGGGGCACGAAACGGGTTGATGTGGACACCCGCATCATTTCCGCCTGCAACCATGATCTTCTCCTGGAAGCGCGCAAAGGGAATTTTAGGGAGGATCTTTACTATCGTCTCAGCGACATGGTGATCACCCTGCCGCCGTTGCGCGAAAGAGGGGGCGATATAGCCGTTCTGGCACGCACCTTTCTTCATGAGGTTTCACTTGAACTGGACAGAATTCCTCCCCGCATTACTTCCGATGCTATCCTGCTGCTGAACCGCCACCCCTGGCCGGGAAACCTGCGCGAATTGAAGAGTGTCATGAAACGAGCCGCCCTGTTTGCAGAAGAGGCTCTCACAAGTGAATACCTGGCTAAAGCCATGGCCGCAACAAGCATGGCGCCAATCGGCGAAAATCCGGTCCGGACACAAACGCTGGAAGAGTTGAAGTGTCAAGCAATTCAACAGGCCCTCGCCGCCACGGACGGGAAAAAGATGGAAGCCGCCCGGCTGCTTGATATCAATTACAGCAGTTTCAAGCGCATGCTTGAAAAGTACGGACTGTAAGAATCACCATTTTGCCCACCCCCATCCGCATCTGATATTCATTCTGCACACCCCGGCGCACTCCCGCTCTCGAAATAACGTAACAATATCAAGGCATGACAGCTATGGCACTGTTGTTGCTCAAGTTACATAAACAGCGGCCCTCTTCAAGGCATCGTATCTTAAGGACGAGGCTCAATTATGGAGATGAATTCACATCCCGGGAACGGTACAGAGCCCGCATCATCGACATTACACGCAGAATGTGTTTTTTTGAGAAATCCTTTTCCGGAGTGTTACTGCATGAGCATTACCAGCCTGAAGATATGCAGGATGCTGAAGTACTGTTCCGGTGAATTCACATTATGCATGATCTACCGCAACAGGGTTGAGAGGAAACACAGCTAGCAGGCTGCCCGGGGAAAATATCAAGTCTTCACCTGACACGGCATACACCGTTTCAGAAATACACGAAGCAAAAGGAGTAACAAATGATAGTATACGGAATCGTAGCATTTCTGGTTGTGGCGGTTGCAGCGTTCGGTTTTCAGTATTCAAGATATACTGACTCGCAGCGTGACAAATAGCACGGAATCCAAAACGATGGAGTGAACCCGCACCCATGGGCAAAACATGTAGAAATCCGCGATACAATGTAATATCAATAAGGGTAAGCGAAGAAGAGCGCAAAAATCTCAACGCGCTCATCGGGCGCAACTACAAGAGTGTCTCTGATTTCATGCGTCAAGCCCTGGTGTTTTATACATCACGCAATGAGCACGCATGACTGATGCGCTATTGCGCAAGTTCAAAAACTGCCTTGTTAAAGACATAATACATAACTATTTAGCATAGTTGCACACTCCCCTTCCTTTCAAAGTCCAGTCTGATCCACTAAATCTACCTCAACGTCCCTGATTCCACTCAGTAGTATTACGGATATATAAAAAAGCAGCATTTTGTATAATGAAAATGCGGAAATTGCCGTGGGCTTTTCGCAACGGTTATACAGCGGGATGATTGAATGTGTAACCGGGAAAGGAGATCATCATGAGAAACCTCTTAAGCATAATCAAACATGCGATGAGATTCTCGGTTATCTTTGCTACAGTTCTGATCGGAACGGCTTATTTCTTTGTCGGCAGCGCAATTGCTGGAGCAGATGACAACAAAAAGGAATTGGCCGTTAATGCAAACGATGATAAAGCAATCGTAGAGGTGAAGGAAGTTAAGGCAGCGTCGGACAGCAACATCAGAAATGTCAGAAACATCCGGAATATCAGGAACATCAATAACCCGTTCATAAGGAGAGTCAACAACCCGTTCTTCTTCAGGAATGAAAATCCGTTCTTTTTCAACGAAGATGAGTTCTTTGCCGATTAGGCTGGAAGCATGAGAGCCGAGGTGAAGCAAAAAGGTCAGGACACAGGGTTCTGGCCTTTCTTTTTGGAGGGTGAAGTGGACCTGATTTTTAGAGTAATGTCATGCTGTTACCGTACTTTTGCCACGCAGCATTTGCGTAAGCATGCTGTCGAGGGATGAGGCAAAGCGCTGGCGGTCGGTGAGGCTGAACTGGGCCGGCCCTCCCTGGGCAAACCCTTCTGATCGCAGCTCCATCATCAGGTCGCGCATGGAAAGCCGCTCACCAACATTTTCCTCGGTATAGAGTTCACCTCTGGGGTCCAGGGCGATTCCACCTTTTGCAACGATCCTGGCAGCCAAGGGAATATCGGCAGTGATCACGAGGTCTTCCGGGGCAGAATGTTCCGCAATATAGTCATCGGCAACATCAAAGCCTTCGTCGACAACAATTGATTCAATCAGATTGGAGTTGTGTTTGCTCAGGCTCTTGTTTGCCACGAGCAGGACCGGCAGGTTTAGTCTTTCGGAGGCACGAAAAATAATCTCTTTGATCACCCTTGGACAGGCATCGGCATCAATCCATATTTTCAAGGTGCACAACCCCTTTGTTGATATGATCTTAATCCTAATGCAGCAGCCTTTTCCGTAATATGGGTCGCGTCTTTTTTCATTGCACGGGTTCCTTGTAATGCTGGCACGGAATTGATGCGCTGAGCTGACCGGTTTCGTAATACAGGGCCTTGAAAATACATTTCTCCAGTACCACATTAATCACCGAATTTAAAGCGGGATATTCACTCGCGACCCGAAAGCCCGGAGTAAATCCGCGCACAAAAAAATGGCCGTTGCTATTCGCGAACGGCCATTTAGTTTCAACCGTGAGACACTATCCTCAGTTTTACAAGATCACATGGCTGAGAACGTGACTTCAACCGGCGATCCCACTTTAGGATGTACCCCTGCCACGATGTGGCACACTTCAGTCAGCTTGTAGGTGCCCGTCATGCCTTTGAGCCCAGCAAACGGACCGGTCCCCTCAGCAACGACAAAGTCACCCGCGGAGTACAGAGTCTTCGTAAGCTTCATCAGGTCCACGGTTTTTTTAGCAGTGCCCTTATATTCCAGTACGAGTACGCTGTCGCCCACGGTGAAGCACAGCTTCCCATCATGATCGAACATCAGGGGCATTGTTCCCGGCTGCAGCGTCAGGTTGTTGCTCAGCGATACG
>Ga0134124_10003604_pt1 | contig 12463 bp, 13 predicted proteins | sample KB304_FD_96880 | JGI IMG/M metagenome (GOLD analysis project Ga0134124, IMG submission 96880) | Terrestrial soil microbial communities without Nitrogen fertilizer from Kellogg Biological Station, Michigan, USA - KB3-0-4 | ecosystem: Environmental > Terrestrial > Soil > Unclassified ... | reverse complement strand
TGGATGCAACGCGACATTTCCTGCATCGACACCAGCGGGCCGGCGTCCTTCGGATGCACCACGCGCTTCTCTTCTTCGTAGCGCGATTCGTTCTTGCCGTAGCCCACGGCCAGATCCTGCAGCTGGCATTCGCCGCCCTGGTCGCAGATCGGGCAGTCCAGCGGATGGTTGATCAGCAGGAATTCCATCACCGACTTCTGCGCGGCGATGGCCTTGGCAGATCGCGTATGCACCACCATGCCATCCATCACCGGCGTGGCGCAGGCGGGCATGGGCTTGGGTGCCTTCTCGACATCGACCAGGCACATGCGGCAGTTGGCCGCAACGGGAAGCTTCTCGTGATAACAGAAGCGCGGCACATACACATCGTTCGCGTCGGTGACGCGAATCAGCATCTCGCCCTTCTTCGCCTTCATCGGCACGCCATCGACGGTGATCGTCACCGTATCCGATGCGGGCGCGACAGCGGGTGTCGCAGGCGTGCTGGCAGTGGTGCCTGGATTGCTCATGCCGCCGCCTGCTGCGCACCGACGATGCTGCGGCCGCCGTGATCGATCATGTATTCGAATTCATGGCGGTAGTGTTTCACGAAGCTCTGCACTGGCCACGCCGCCGCATCGCCCAGCGCGCAGATGGTGTGGCCTTCGATCTTGTTGGCCACCTGCACCAGCAGGTCGATGTCTTCGCGACGCCCCTGCCCGGCCATGATGCGTTTGATCATTCGGTTGAGCCAGCCCGTGCCCTCACGGCAGGGCGTGCACTGGCCGCAGCTCTCGGACATGTAGAAGCGCGACAGCCGCTCGAGCACGCGCACCATGCAGGTGGTCTCGTCCATCACGATGACGGCGGCGGAGCCCACGGCAGAGCCGGCGGCCTTCACCGAGTCATAGTCCATGTTGGTCTTCATCATGATCTCGCCGGGAACCACCGGACACGACGAGCCACCCGGGATCACGGCTTTGATCTTGCGACCGCCTTTCATGCCGCCGGCAAGCTCCAGCAGATCGGCGAAGGGAATGCCCAGCGGCACTTCGAAGTTGCCAGCCTTCGCGACATGACCGGATACGGAGAAGATCACCGTACCGCCGGAATTCGGCGGACCCAGCCCCGCAAACCACGCCGCGCCCTTGCGCATGATGGTGGGCGTCGAAGCGTAGCTCTGCGTGTTGTTGATGGTGGTGGGTTTGCCGTACAGACCGAAGTTGGCAGGAAACGGCGGCTTGAAGCGCGGCTTGCCCTGCTTGCCTTCGAGCGACTCCAGCAGCGCGGTTTCCTCACCGCAGATGTAGGCTCCCGCGCCAACGGCGCAGTAAATATCTACATCGATGCCCGAGCCCTTGATGTTCTTGCCCAGCAAGCCCGCGTCATAGGCTTCCTTCAGCGCGGCCTCGAAACGCGGCACCGGCTCACCGAGGAATTCACCGCGGATGTAGTTGTAACCCACTGTGGCGCCCATGGCATAGCAGCCGATGGCCATGCCCTCGATGAGCTGGTGCGGATTGAAGCGCAGGATGTCGCGATCATGGCAGGTGCCAGGTTCGGACTCATCCGAATTGCACACGGCATACTTCTGCCCCGGTGCGTTGCGGGGCATGAAGCTCCACTTCACACCGGTGGGGAAACCAGCACCACCTCGACCGCGCAGGCCCGAAGCCTTCACGGTATCGATGATGGTTTCGCGCGGCGTCTTCTCGGCGAGGATCTTCTCCCACGCCACGTAGCCCTCGGCCTTGCGGTAGTTCTCGATCTTCCACGACTCGGGGTACTTCGTTGCCTCGAAGCACACCAGGTTCATCTTGTCGTCCCACTTTCCCATGGCGTTACTTCAACTTGTCGAGCACGTCATCCACCTTCGAAGGCGTGAGGTGCTCGTGGTAGATGTGATCGACCATCATCATCGGCGCGCCGGTGCAGGCGGCCAGACATTCTTCTTCACGCTTGAAGAAGATGCGTCCGTCAGAGGTGCTCTCACCCAGCTTGATGCCGAGCTTCTTCTCGATATAGGCGACGATGTCATCGGAGCCATTGAGCATGCACGAGATATTGGTGCACACGCTGACATGATGCCGGCCGCAGGGATGCGTCTCGAACATCGAATAGAAGCTGGCCAGCTCGTATACATGCACCGCGGGCAGGTCCAGGTACTCGGCCACCGCATCCATCAGATCGGGCGTGAGAAAGCCATTGTTCTGTTCCTGCGCAAAGCGCAGCGCAGACAGCACGGCCGAGCGCTGCTTGCCTTCGGGAAAGCGCGCCACCCACTCATCGATCTCGTGCCGGGTGTGTTCGTTCAGCAGCGCGGCCTTGCCGCTCGGTACGGCGCTCATCTGTCCAGCCTCACTGATACACCATCGCGGATACGTGCAGGATGCATCACCGGTCCACCTCTCCAAACACGATGTCCTGCGTGCCAATCACGGCCACCACGTCGGCCAGCATGTGGCCTTCGACCATCTCGCCCAGCGCCGACAGATGCGCAAAACCCGGCGCGCGGCAATGCAGCCGGTAAGGCTTGTTGGCGCCATCCGAAACCAGCAGCACGCCGAACTCGCCCTTCGGCGCCTCGACAGCCGCGTAGGTCTCGCCCACCGGCACGCTGAAACCCTCGGTGAAATACTTGAAGTGATGGATCAGCGATTCCATGTCGCCCTTCATCTCTTCGCGGCGCGGTGCGCGGATCTTGCGGTCATCCACCATCACCGGGCCGGGATTCGCACGCAGCCACTGCACGCACTGCGCCACGATGCGGTTGGCCTGGCGCATCTCCTCGATGCGCACCAGATAACGGTCGTAGCAGTCGCCGTTCACGCCCACCGGAATGTCGAAATCCATGTCGGCATAGACCTCGTAGGGCTGCTTCTTGCGCAGGTCCCAGGCCACACCCGAACCACGCAGCATGGGACCTGTGAACCCGAGCTGCATCGCCCGTTCCGGCGACACCACGCCGATGTTCACCGTGCGCTGTTTCCAGATGCGATTGTCCGTGAGCAGCGTTTCGTATTCATCGACGCAGGCCGGAAAGCGCTTGGTGAAGTCCTCGATGAAATCGAGCATCGAACCCGAGCGCGACTCGTTGCGGCGGTCGGCATCGGCCTTAGAGCGCCAGCGCGAGGCCTGGTACCTCGGCATGGTCTCCGGCAGGTCGCGATACACACCGCCCGGGCGGTAGTAGGTGGCGTGCATGCGCGTGCCCGACACCGCCTCGTAGCAGTCCATCAGGTCTTCGCGTTCGCGGAAGCAGAACAGGAAGACACTCATCGCGCCGATGTCGAGCCCGTGGGCGCCCAACCACATCAGGTGGTTCAGGATGCGGGTGATCTCGTCGAACATGGTGCGGATGTACTGCGCACGCACCGGCACGGTCACGCCCAGCAGGCGCTCCATGGCCAGCACGTAGGCGTGCTCATTGCACATCATCGACACATAGTCGAGACGATCCATGTAGCCGATGGACTGGTTGAAGGGCTTGCTCTCGGCCAGCTTCTCGGTGCCCCGGTGCAGCAGACCCACATGCGGGTCTGCCTTCATGATGGTTTCGCCGTCCATCTCCAGCACCAGGCGCCGCACGCCGTGTGCGGCAGGATGCTGCGGACCGAAGTTCAGCGTGAAATTGCGGATCTCGGCCATCAGCTGCGGCCCTTGATTTCTGGATCGTAGCGATGATCATCGCGGATGACGCGCGGCACGAGTATCCGCTCGGTGATCTGCACGGGCTCGTACACCACGCGCTGCTTGTCGGCGTCGTAACGCACCTCGACGTTGCCCACCAGCGGAAAGTCCTTGCGGAACGGATGCCCGATGAAGCCGTAGTCGGTGAGGATGCGGCGCAGATCCGGGTGATTGTTGAACACGATGCCGAACAGGTCGAAGGCCTCGCGCTCGAACCAGTTGGCAGAGGCGTATACGCCCACCAGTGAATCGATCGTCGGCTCTTCGCCCTCGATGCAAAACGCGCGCAATGTCAGTCGCTGATTGTGCGACACCGACAGCAGCTGGTAGAGCACGGCGAAACGCGGGCCGTCGTGTGCCCCGCCATTGCCAGCGCGGTTCACACCACGCCCGAAACCGCTGCTGGACGAGGACACCGTGCGCCACTCGCTGCGACCGTAGTCCAGGTAATCAACACCGGCCACGTCGATCAATATCTCGAAACGCAGCTCCGAATCATCGCGCAGCGCGGTAGCAACAGCGGTCAGATCGGCCGCCGGCACATCATAGGAGAGCTCCGTGGGCAGTGACGGGCGCCGCGTGAGCCGGCCGGGCAGCTGCGCCTCGATGCGCGCAGTCAATTGCTCAATATACTGCGTCATCCTGCGATCACCGAAGTGCGCTGGATTTTCTTCTGCAGCTGGATGATGCCGTACAGCAATGCCTCGGCCGTGGGCGGGCAGCCCGGCACATAGACATCCACCGGCACGATGCGATCGCAGCCACGCACCACGGCGTAGCTGTAGTGGTAATAGCCACCACCATTGGCGCAGGACCCCATGGAGATCACCCAGCGCGGCTCGGGCATCTGGTCGTAGACCTTGCGCAGCGCCGGAGCCATTTTATTGACCAGCGTACCGGCCACGATCATCACGTCGGACTGGCGTGGGCTGGGACGGAACACAATGCCGAAGCGGTCGAGGTCATAGCGCGAGGCACCGGCGTGCATCATCTCCACCGCGCAGCAGGCCAGACCGAAAGTCATGGGCCACAGCGAACCGGTGCGCGCCCAGCTCACCAGGCTGTCGACCTGCGTGGTGAGGAAGCCGCGCTGCGCGAAGGCCTCCGGATTTTCCGGCGGCAGTTCGACGTCGTCTAATCCCACTCGAGCGCTCCCTTCTTCCATTCATAGACGAAGCCCACCACCAGGATGGCGAGGAAGATGCCCATGGACCACAGGCCAAAGCTGCCGATGTGAGGCAGCGCCACCGCCCAGGGAAACAGGAAGGCGATTTCCAGATCGAAGACGATGAACAGGATGGCGACCAGGTAGTAGCGCACATCGAATCGCGCCCGGGCGTCTTCGAAAGCCTCGAAGCCGCACTCATAGGCGGAGAGCTTCTCGGCATCGCGCGGATTCTTGCTGGCGAGACGGCCGAAGATATTGCCGAGGCCCATCAGCAAGGCGGCCAGACCGGTGGCGACCACCAGGAAGATCAGAACCGGCAGATAATTAGCTAGCATGCGGCTTCCACAACAAAACGGGGCGCGTGCTACCTAACCGGGAGTACGCCGCCCCGCGACTAGCCACATATTCTAGCAAACGGCCTGAAAGATTTGGTGCCGACGAGGAGATTCGAACTCCTACACCTTGCGGCGCTAGCCCCTCAAGCTAGTGTGTCTACCAGTTCCACCACGTCGGCAATGTTGAATACGGCTATTTCGCCGGCGGCACCACTGGCGCTGGCGTGGTAGCGGGCGCGGTAGCGGGTGCTGCGGGCAAAGGCGCTGGTGCAGCAGGCGCGGGAGCAGCTTGAGTTCCCGCCGGCGCGGCAGGCACCTGGTTCGCTTCCTGTTCCGCCAGTCTGTCGAGTACCGTGTCGGGGCCGCGCTGCGCGGTGGTACGCGTGCCCATGTAGGCGAGTGTCAGGCTCGTGACCATGAACACGCCAGCCAGGATTGCCGTGGCGCGCGACAACGCGGTGCTGGCGCCACGCGCACCGAAAACCGTGCCCGACGCGCCGGCGCCGAAACCTGCGCCCGCGTCAGCGCCCTTGCCGCGCTGGATCAGCACCAGCGCCACAATGCAGGTGGCGCTGATGATGTGAATGAACAACAAAATCGCATGCATGTTTGCTTCAGACCTCTGCGGCCGCCGTCCAGATGGCGAGGAATTCCTCAGCCTTCAGCGACGCGCCACCAATCAATCCACCATCCACGTCCGGCATGCGGAACAGCTCCGCAGCGTTGCCAGCCTTGCAGCTGCCGCCGTACAGGATGCGCAGGCGGGCCGCGATACTAGCATCGAGCGCCGCCACCCGCCCGCGAATGAAGGCGTGCACGTCCTGCGCCTGGGCCGGCGTGGCCGTCCGGCCGGTGCCGATGGCCCAGACGGGCTCGTAGGCCACCACCGCCGAGCCCAGCGCCGCAACGCCACTGAGCGCCAGTACGGCATCGAGTTGCCGCGCCACGACGGCCTCGGTCTGGCCGGCATCGCGTTCTGCCAGCTGCTCGCCCACACACAGCACCGGGGTCAGACCGCGCGCGCGCGCTGCGGCAAATTTGCGTGCCACCAGCGCGTCATCCTCGCTGTAGAGCACCCGCCTCTCGGAGTGCCCGACCAGCACATGGCTGCAGCCGACATCCGTGAGCATGCTGGCTGACACCTCGCCGGTGAAGGCACCGCTGGCCTCGGCACTGACATTTTGCGCACCCAGCCCGATGGCCGTGCGCGTCAGCAATCGCGCCACATCGGCCAGATAGACGAACGGCGGGAACACCAGGCATTCGACGGATTCATCGATGCTGCCAGAAGCCACCAGCGCATCGATCAACGCGGCATTCTCGGCCCGCGAGCCGTGCATCTTCCAGTTGCCCGCAACCAGGCGGCGACGTGAGGTGTTGCTGGTCATTCGCGGCAGTTCCGAAGCGCCCATGGCCAAGGGCGCGCGATGATAGCGGCGCCCGCCATGGGGCGCAAACCGGCGCAGGGTGTCATATCCTTGCGATCACGAAGCGGCCGCCAGCTGCACCGCCGCTGCAATCTGATCGGCACAGGCCGCCGTCGCTGCCGCATCCCGCCCCTCCACCATGACACGGATCAGCGGCTCGGTACCCGAGGCGCGCAGCACCACGCGGCCATTGTCACCGAGCTCCCGCTCCACCGCAGCTACTGCCTTGACCACGGCCGGCACCGCGAGCGGATCGAAGCGCTGCGCCACGCGCACATTGCGCATCACCTGCGGGAACTGCGGCATGCCGGCCGCAAGCTGCGCCAGGCTCTGGCCGGTACGTTTCATCACCGCCAGCACCTGCAGCGCACTGATCAGCGCATCGCCGGTGCTGGTGCGATCCAGGCACAGGATGTGGCCGGAGGTTTCCCCGCCAATCACTCCGCCCAGCTCTTTCATCAGTGCGAGCACATAGCGGTCGCCCACCTTCGCGCGTCGGAAGCCGATGCCACTGTCGCGCAACGCAATCTCCAGACCCAGGTTGCTCATCACGGTGCCGACAACCGGACCTGGAAGTTCACCGCGTTCAGCACGGTCACGCGCAATGATGTACAGCAGCTGATCGCCGTCAAGCACGCGCCCCAGATGATCAACCATCACGAGACGGTCACCATCGCCATCAAGAGCAATGCCGCAGGCCGCATTCACGCCCGGCACGGTGAGTTGCAGCAGACCCGGTGAAGTCGAGCCACAGCCGTCATTGATGTTGCGACCGTTGGGCGAACAGCCCACCGGAATCACATCCGCTCCCAGCGCGGCCATTAGTCGAGGACCGACCTTGAAGCCGGCGCCATTGGCACAGTCGATGACCACTTTCATGCCGGTGAGATCGATGCCGCCGGGCACGGAGTCGGCGCAGAAGTCCTGATAAGCGTCGAGAAGGGCACCGGCGTTGCGCGCCTTGCCGAGCCGGTTCGACGGCTGGGTCTGAACGCCGCGATCCATCTCCTGCTCGATGCGCTCTTCCAGCTCATCGGAGAGCTTCTCGCCGGTGCGGTCGAAGAACTTGATGCCATTGTCCTCGTAGGGATTGTGCGAGGCACTGATCACCACGCCGAAACTGTCGCCCTTGTGCCTGATGAGGTAGGCGATGCCGGGTGTGGGAATCGGCCCGGTGAGCAGCACGTCGACGCCTGCGGCCACGAAACCGGCTTCCAGTGCGGACTCGAACATGTAGCCCGAAACTCGCGTGTCCTTGCCGATGATGACTTTGCCGCCTTCCGGCGCCAGCACGCGCGCCGCGGCACTGGCGAGCCGCAGCGTGAAGTCCACTGTCATCGGCGAATCACCGACGCGGCCGCGAACACCATCCGTTCCGAAATACTTGCGCGCCATGGTCTATTGTTCTCCGGTGCTCACGGCCCAGGCCACACGCACTGCATCCAGCGTCTCGGCCACGTCGTGGCAGCGCACGATACGCGCACCCTGAGCCACTGCAAGTGCAGCCAGTGCCAGACTGCCCGCCAGACGCTGCTCCACCGGGCGCCCCAGCAGCTTGCCCAGCATGGATTTGCGCGACAGGCCTACCAGCAGAGGGTAAGGACCCACCAGCTGTCCGAGACCATGCAGCAGCTGAAGATTGTGCTGCAATGTCTTGCCGAAACCGAAACCAGGATCAAAGGCAATGCGATCGGCATCAATGCCGGCCAAGCGACAGGCCTGTGCCCGGCCGTGGAGGAATTCCCCGACCTCCTTCACGACATCGCCATAGTGCGGTTCGCGCTGCATGGTCTGCGGAGTGCCCTGCATGTGCATCAGGCAGACGGCAGCCTGCGAAGCGGCCACGGCTTCCATCGCGCCCGGCGCCTGCAGTGCCAGCACGTCATTCACCATTCCGGCACCCGCCGCCACAGCGGCGGTCATCACCGCCGGCTTCATCGTGTCGATGGAGATCAGTACATCCAGCTCGCGACGCAGCGATTCGATCACCGGCAGCACACGATCCAGCTCTTCCTGCAGTGGCACCGGCTGCGCGCCGGGACGTGTGGATTCCCCGCCCACATCAATGATGCCAGCCCCTGCGACAGCCATCCCGCGCGCGTGATCCAGCGCCGCCCGCGGCGATGCATGACGTCCGCCATCAGAAAAGGAATTGGGTGTGACATTCAGCACGCCCATGATCACGGGGCGCGATAAATCGAGCACGCGATCTGCGCACCGCAGTTGCACGGCAGTTATCGGGAGCTGTGGATCAGTCCGCGTTGCGCGCCGCCGGACCGAAGGCCGGTCTGGCTTGAGGATCTGCACCAGGTCCGCCGGCCGTGGGCGGCCCACCGGCAAGTCCGCTGTCCCAGCCAGCGGGTGGCGTGGGCGGCTTGCCAGCCATGATCTCCTTGATCTGGCCATCGTCGATGGTCTCGAACTTGATCAAGGCCTCGGCCATGGCGTGCAGCTTGTCGAGATGTTCCTCGAGGATGCTCTTGGCGCGGTTGTAGTTGGTCTCGATGACACGACGCACTTCCTCGTCGATGGCATGCGCGGTTTCATCCGAAACCTGCTTGGTCTGCGTGACCTGCCGGCCGAGAAACACTTCGCCGGACTCCTCGGAGTAGGTCAGAGGCCCAAGGCGGTCCGAAAGCCCCCAGCGCGTGACCATGTTGCGCGCCACTTCGGTGGCGCGCTCGATGTCGTTCGACGCACCGGTGGTCACCGAGTCGCGACCGAAGATCAGCTCTTCCGCGAGACGACCACCGAACAGTGTGGCAATGCGGCTTTCCAGTTGCCGCTTGCTGGTGCTGTAGCGATCGCCCTCAGGCAGGAACTGCGTGACACCCAGAGCGCGTCCGCGCGGAATGATCGTGACCTTGTAGACCGGATCATGCTCAGGCACCTGGAAACCGACGATGGCGTGACCTGCTTCATGGTACGCCGTCATGCGCTTCTCTTCGGCGCTCATCACCATCGAGCGCCGCTCGGCGCCCATGTAGATCTTGTCCTTGGCCTTCTCGAATTGTTCCATCGAGACCACGCGCTGGTTGGCACGCGCGGCGAACAACGCTGCCTCGTTCACCAGATTGGCCAGATCTGCGCCGGAGAATCCCGGTGTGCCACGCGCGATCAGCGCAGGCTTCACATCGTCGGCCACCGGCACCTTGCGCATGTGCACGCGCAGGATCTGTTCGCGGCCGCGCACATCGGGCAGCGGCACCACGACCTGACGATCGAAACGGCCCGGACGCAACAGCGCCGGATCGAGCACGTCGGGTCGGTTGGTGGCCGCGATGACGATGATGCCTTCGTTGCCTTCGAAGCCATCCATCTCGACCAGCAGCTGGTTCAGCGTCTGCTCGCGCTCGTCATGGCCACCGCCCAGACCGGCGCCGCGATGGCGGCCCACCGCGTCGATTTCATCGATGAAGATGATGCAGGGCGCATGCTTCTTGGCCTGCTCGAACATGTCGCGCACGCGCGAAGCGCCTACGCCGACGAACATCTCGACGAAGTCGGAGCCGGAAATCGTGAAGAACGGCACCTTGGCTTCGCCCGCGATGGCGCGCGCCAGCAATGTTTTGCCAGTGCCGGGCGAGCCGACCATCAGCACGCCCTTGGGAATCTTGCCGCCCAGCTTCTGGAACTTGCCCGGGTCTTTGAGGAAGTCGACGATCTCGCCCACTTCCTGCTTGGCTTCGTCCACGCCCGCCACGTCAGCGAAGGTGACGTTGACCTGGTCTTCGCCCAGTAGTCGTGCCTTGCTCTTGCCGAAGGACATCGCGCCACGACCACCGGCCGCGCCCTGCATCTGGCGCAACATGTAGACGAACACGAGAATGAGCAGCAACGCCGGCGCGAGTTGTATAAGCAGCTGCGTCAGCAGGCTCTGCTGCTTCGGCGGACGGCCTTCGATGCCGACATTGGCCTTGTGCAGGGCGCCGATCAGCGCGGAGTAATCCGTCTCCGGGTTGTAGGCGCGGAACTGCGTTTTGTCCTTGCGGGTGCCCTGGATGAATTCACCCTGCAGCACGACATTGTTCACGCGCCCCTGCTCCACATCCTCGAGGAATTCGGAGTAACGGACTTCCTGCGGCGCATTGGCCGGCGGCATGAACTTGCTGAACAGGAACAGCGTAGCTCCGACCACCGCGACCCAGATCAGCACCTTGCCAGTCATATCATTCAATTCGGCAACCTCTTGCCCTACAGGCCGGTATTACCAAGCCTTTCGAGCACGCTACACCATCCTAGGACCACCCGCCAGCAAGCACAGCCCAGGACGTAAGGGGTGCTGTGAGAGGTGGTTCATGAGGGCGACGCCCACAGCCTTCAAGACGCCGGACGGCATGGGTCGGATAGAATGTGGCCGGATGATACTTTCCGAGAAACAGCGCAGGCACCTGAAGGGTCTGGCGCACCCCCTCAAACCCGTGATTCTCATGGGCAATGCCGGCCTGACAGAGGGCGTCGTCGCCGAGACCCAGCGGGCACTTGCCGACCATGAGCTGATCAAGGTCCGGTTGCCCGGGCTGGACCGGGAGCAGCGCGATGCAGCACTGCATACCCTGGCGCAGCGCACTGAGAGCGTCATGGTGACCCGTATCGGCCATGTGGCGGTGCTATACAAGGCCAATCCCAGCCTTCCGCGCATCGTCCTGCCTGGCTGAGGCCTCGTTCTCGACGTTAACCAACGGTTATCAACCGTATTTTTGGTGACAAGCCGACCTCTGGTCGGCCTAACTGCGCATCCCTGCATGGTCAGTTATCGGGAGTACCTATGCGCTCTACCACTCTTCTGGCTGCGGCGACCCTGCTCGCCCTGACAGCCTGCAAACCGGCTCCTTCCACCAAACCGGCCACCGAGGCTGCCGCCGCACCTGCGGCGGCGATCATGCCCCGCCCCCAGGCCAGCGTGGTCGAACTGATGGCCACCATTGTCGCCCCGACCGCCGACACCATCTGGGGCGCTGTGGGCACCACCGAGGGTCCAAAGGGACCGGTCGACACCAAGCCCACCACAGATAAGGACTGGGCTGAACTGCGCAAGAAAGTGATGCTGATGGTGGAAGCGGCCAATCTGCTGGCGGTACCGGACCGGGCCGTGCTGTTGCCGGGCCAGAAACTCACGAACCCGCCCGGACCCGGCGACCTGACGCCTGAAAAGAGTGCCGAGAGGATCAAGGCCGAGTGGCCCACCTTCCTGGCCTATGCGCAGGCCCTGCAGAACTCGGCCATCGCCACATTGAAGACGGTGGACGCCAAGGACGTGGATGCCTTCCAGGAAGCGGGCGGTGCCATCGACGAGGCCTGCGAGCAATGCCACAAGCGCTTCTGGTACCCGGACGCGCCAGCGGCTCCCTGATTCCATCCATTTCGACTCTTGCACCTCCCAGCCTGACGGGAGGCGCAGAAATTTTTCCCAGGGAGGACAACAGATGACGCGACGAGATCCGAATAACCGCAATCCGCACCTCGTAGCTGCATGCATTGCGGCCGCATTGGGTTCGGTAAGCCTTGCGACGCATGCCCAGGATGCTGCGACCAATGATCCCCCGCTGACAGCGCGGGAGAAGATGCTCCTGGATCGCGTCGAACAGCTCGAAAAGCGATTATCGGATCTTGAGTCTTCCGCGGTTCTGTCCGAGCCGGAAACCCGCGTGCGCAAGAAAGAGGTTTACGTCGACAAGAACGGCGCCGAGTCGGACGATCCGGTACCAGGGTCAAAGAAGGTCGTCACATACGAGCGTGAACGCGTGTTCCGCCGTCAGACCATCAGCGAGAAGATCGAGGAAGCCCTGGCCAGCGAATCCGAAAAGAGCGTGCAGCTGGGTATCGATGCCGCCATGGTGGTGCAGCAGGCCAATCAGACCAAG
>Ga0134124_10003603_pt1 | contig 12465 bp, 8 predicted proteins | sample KB304_FD_96880 | JGI IMG/M metagenome (GOLD analysis project Ga0134124, IMG submission 96880) | Terrestrial soil microbial communities without Nitrogen fertilizer from Kellogg Biological Station, Michigan, USA - KB3-0-4 | ecosystem: Environmental > Terrestrial > Soil > Unclassified ... | reverse complement strand
CAATCCGGCGTGAGGGCTGCATTCTTGTTCTCCTGAGTCGCCCGCAGCATGGGATCATGGGCGACCTCGCGTGTGGCCGCATCGATGACGCGGAACACCTGCGGCAGCGGCAGGCCGACAGCCTCGTCACGGCTCCAGCCCGTCAATCGTTCCGCCACTGCATTCAGATAAGTGATGTTGCCGGCCTTGTCCGTACCGATCACCGCGTCGCCGATGGATTCGAGCGTAGTCCGCGTCCGCTCTGCCTCGCGGCAAAGTGCCGCCGCGATTCGTGCGCGTTCGATCATGCAGCCCAGCGTCTTGGGCAGGAGGCTGTTGTTCGCATGAGTATTGAAAAGGTAGTCCTGGGCACCCTGCCGCACCGCCAGTCTTGCAGTTTCCTCATTGGCGGGGTCGCAGACCACAAGGATCGGTAGCAGCGGCGCGACACGGAGCAGCCGCTCCAGCGTTGCAACGCCGGCACTGTCCGGCAGATCCAGATTCACTACAGCGGCATCGATCGATGCAAGGTGGCCCGTGGCTTCGCCGCGGAGACACTCTTCGCCCTGCACGCAATGCCTCACCCATTGGACAGTGAAGTCGGGATCGGTCGAAGCGGACAATGCCTCAAGCACAGCCCGCGCGGCCTGCGCATCGTGCTCGATCAACAGTATGGTTGGTGAAGCGGGCCTTCCGGCGCCGCGGGGCTCCCGTGACATACGGTCCATTAAGCCCATGACCGATCGCAGCGTCTGTTCGCTACACCACCTTAAGGTACGGCACCGCACAGAGCAATGGCGCAGGCTGGAGTAGACTTATCGCGTGCTGCACGAATTCCTCACGGCCAACAGATCAGAGCTGATCCATCGCTGTCGTCTGAAAACGGCCAAGAGAGATCAACCCTCTGGAAGCGCCTCGACCTTCGATCATGGAATTCCACAGTTCCTGGATCAGCTCATCGAGACGCTGGAATTGGAACGCACCTCCGACCCGGCAAGGGGGCTGAGAATCTCCGGCCCTTCCGGCGGAAGTTTGGGAGCCTCCGAGATCGCAGTCACTGCCGTATTGCATGGACGCGAGCTCTCCGCGCAGGGATTCACGGTCGATCAGGTGGTTCACGCCTACGGTGATCTGTGCCAGGCGGTGACAGATCTGGCGGCCGAGCGTCAGTTCACCATCGAGGTGGAAGAATTCGGAACCCTCAATCGGTGCATCGACAACGGGATCGCCGATGCCGTGACCGAGTACGTTTTTCAACGGGATTCCCTGCTGGAAAACCGCAATGTCAAAGTCCAGAACGAGCAGTTGGGATTTCTTGCCCATGAGTTGCGGAATCTGCTGCATACCGCGGCCCTGGCCGTCATGGCCATCAGGACGGGAAACGTGGGAATGACCGGCGCGACCGGCGCCCTGCTCGACCGATCGCTGATCGGCATGCGCAATCTCATCGATCGCTCCCTCGCTGACGTACGGCTCACTGCTGGAATGACGTCGCGCGTCCAGCGCATCTCACTGGCCGATTTCATCGCCGACGCGAAGATCTCCGCCTCGCTCGAAGCCCAATGCAGGGAGTGCAGGTTCACGGTGGGCGATGTGGATCCCGAACTGGCGCTGGAGGTCGACCGGGAACTCATGCTGTCGGCGGTCGGGAATCTGGTGCAGAACGCATTCAAGTTCACGCACCCGCACACCGAAGTCAGACTGAACGCCTACGCGGCCGCGGAGCGGATCCGGATCGATGTCGAGGATCATTGCGGCGGACTGCCGCAGGGGTTTGCAGAAGAAGTGTTCCGGCCTTTCAAGCAGAGCGGCGAGGATCGATCCGGCATGGGACTCGGACTCGCCATCTGCCAGCAGACCGTGGAAGCCAACCGCGGCATCCTTCGCGTCCGCAACGTGGTCGATTCAGGCTGCATCTTCACGATCGACCTGCCCAGATTCCTGCTGCAGCGCCCCGAGTAGGCCCACCGCAGCGCCGCCCAGTGCGGCATCCTCCTGCATACAAATTGCGCAGCCCGTTGTATAACCGCCCGATCGGCACTCTTGGCCGATAACAGGCTTCAACGCAAGGACCGCGGACGGTGCAGGACCGGATCTCGACCACTGATACTCAAGATCTCGACCGGGCGCTGCTGGCAGCCATCATTGCGGGGTCGGAAGACGCCATTATCAGCAAGACGCTGAACAGCATCGTCACATCCTGGAATGGCGCGGCCGAACGTCTCTTCGGCTGGACCGCAGCCGAAATGATCGGCCAGCCGATCCTGCGGATCATTCCGCCCGACATGCTGTACGAAGAAGAACGCATCCTCACGAAACTGCGTGCGGGCGAACGCGTGGAGCGCTATGAAACCACGCGCATACGCAAGGACGGTTCGCGTGTCGCCATCTCGCTGACGATTTCACCCATCCGCGATGCAAGCGGCAAGGTGGTCGGTGCCTCGAAGATTGCCCATGACATCACGGAACGGCGGCGCGCCGAGGAAGCCATCGCGGCACTGGCCGATGAAGGGCATGCGCTGGAAACGCTCAGCCGTGTCGGCAAGAGCGTGGCTTCAGAATTCGATCTCGAGACCATCGTTCAGCGGGTCACGGATGCCGCGACGGAGCTGTCCGATGCGGCCTTTGGCGCGTTTTTCTACAATGTCATCGGCCGTGAAGGCGAGGAATCGTACTGGCTGTATTCGATTTCCGGAGTGCCGCGCGAGAAATTCGCCAATTTCCCCATGCCGCGCGCAACCGAAGTGTTTGCGCCGACGTTTCGTGGCGAGGCAAATCTGCGCAGCGATGACATCCGCAAGGATCCGAGATTCGGGCGCAATTCGCCCTATCACGGCATGCCGGAGGGCCATCTTCCCGTGGTCAGCTATCTGGCGGTGCCGGTCATATCCAAGAGCGGTGAAGTCATCGGCGGTATTTTCCTCGGCCATTCAGAGCCCGCGCGGTTCACGGCACGGGCCGAACGCCTGGTGACAGGAATTGCCAGCCAGGCTGCCATCGCCATCGACAACTCACGCCTGGTGCAGCAACTGAAGGAGCGCGAGTCACGGCTGAACCAGCTTCTCGGTGAGCGCGACGCCATCGTGCAGTCGGAGCGCGCTGCCCGCTCGGAGGCCGAACGTCTCGGGCATCTGAAGGACGAATTCCTGGCGACCCTGTCGCATGAACTGCGCACGCCATTGCATGCCGTACATGGCTGGACACGCGTACTGCTGCAGGGGCAAAAGACCGAAGAGCAGCGCAAGGCGCTGGAGATCATCGATCGGAATGTGCGGGCCCAGACACAGATCATCAACGATCTGCTCGACATGAGCCGCATCATTTCCGGCAAGACCGTGCTGGAAGTGCAGTCGCTGGAACTGCATCAGGTGACACAGGCCGCACTGGATACCGTGAAGCAGACGGCTGAAGCCAGGAACATCCGCATCACTGCCATGCTGGACTCGACCATTGGTTTCGTCCGCGGCGACCCGAACCGGCTGCAGCAGGCCCTCTGGAACCTGCTCACCAATGCCATCAAGTTCACGCCCGCTGGCGGCCGCGTGCATGTGGTGCTGGAACGGGTGAATTCGCATGTGGAAATCTCGATCGAAGATACCGGCATCGGCATCCCCGCCGACTTCCTGCCCTTTGTCTTTGACCGCTTCCGGCAGGCCGATGCCAGCACCACGCGCAACTTTGGTGGCCTGGGGCTCGGCCTTTCGATCGTCAAGAACCTGATCGAACTGCATGGCGGACAGGTGCGCGTGAAGAGCCGTGGTGAAAACCAGGGCAGCACGTTCATCGTGAGTCTGCCGGTTTCCCATGTGCACTCCGAGCCGGCGCAGGTGCGGCCGCGCGCCGGCGAGCGCAGGGCATCAACGCTCGACACGCTGGAGCTTCCATCATTGAAAGGGGCACGCATCCTGGTCGTGGACGACGAAGCGGACGGACGCAACCTGGTCATGCGCATCCTGAGCGATCAGGGCGCGGAATGCGTCGGGGCGGAGAGAGCCACCGCAGCGCTGGACCTTCTGCAGCGGGAGAATTTCGATATCCTGCTCAGTGACATCGGCATGCCCGACATGGACGGCTACGAACTCATCAGGGAAGCCCGCGCACTGGATGCTGCGAGGAGCAAGCCGTTGCCGGCGATAGCAATTACCGCCTATGCGCGGCCGGAAGACCGGCAGCGGTCGCTGGTGGCCGGATACGCCTCGCATCTGGCCAAACCGATCGAGCCCCGCGAATTGGTGGCAACAGTGGCGGGATTATTGCGGCTGATGCGCTGATCACCTGCCCTTTCGCGCGGCTGCTGCAGTCGCTTCGGGACGCGCGTCGCATGCCTCGGCGATCATCTCGCCCACACTCCTTCCACTGGCAGCGACATACTTGGCATAGTCGGTGACCGGCAGCTTCATCCCTTTGCGGGCGTTGAGGATATACGTGTCGGCGGCCTTCTTGCCGTCCTCGCCCAATACGCCGGCCGACCGGTTGACGATGTAGTCCCAGTTCACCAGAACACTGGCGTGCAGCTTCTCGAACGCATCGGCGAGCTGGGCCGGTGTCGTCAGCTCCTTGCGCTTCAGGCAGATCAATCTCGACTTTTCCACGAACTGGTACGCACCGTCGTCGATGGCCATGTACATGAAGTTCAGATATGCCCTGCTCGTCGCCTCGTCGATCTTCAGAGCCGAGCTGAGCATCGCCACGCCACTGCCGCTCTTCTGGCGTTCCTGGGCAATGACGTTCTTGTAGAAAGACATGCTCGCTTCGCTCAGCGATATGGCGGAGGGCTCTTTCGAGCCATCGCGCAGACTCTCATAGGCGGGAGTTTTTCCCGACAGTCCCTGACCGGGCGTCTGCGCGGAGGCGAAACCGGCCAGCAGCAATCCAGACGCCAGAAGAATCAGACGATGCGCTGAAGATAACGGCATATCCCACCCCCGGGACCTTGAGGAAATCCATCTCTACGCTACTCGAACGGCGGCGCAATCGATTTAGCCATAAGCACCGGCTTGCTGCGACTTTTGCATTGACCTACGCTCTTTGCAGCGTTGCGCCCAAAGGGAGTCAAGAAGATGCTCGCGGACCATCGTCGCAGGAGGACTGTTGCAAGCGGCGTACTGACCGCCTTGCTGCTCGCTTTGACGTCACTGTCATCTGCAGCCGCCTGGTCGCAGAGCCTCGACGCCACTACCGCGGCCGCCATCGATGCGGCCCTGGCCGGTCCGCACCGCAGTGACAAGAACAAGGCGCGCGACCAGTATCGGCATCCCAAGCAGACGCTGGCGTTCTTCGGGCTGCGCAGCGATATGACCGTGGTGGAGATCTGGCCAGCTGGCGGCTGGTACACGGAGATCCTGGCGCCGGTGCTGAAAGCGAAGGGCAAACTGTACGCCGCCCAGTCCGGGCCTTCGGGCTTTCAATATCAGCGCAACGATGATGCGGTGCTGCTCGACAAGAAGCAGAAGTATCCGGATGTCTTTGGCGCCTTGCAGTTCACGACTTTGTGGTCACCGGGCGAACTGGTCATCGCGCCACCTGGAACCGCTGACATGGTTGTGACATTCCGCAACGTGCACAACTGGGTGAATCCCGAATACAAGCAGGATGCGGCCCGGATATTCGGCGCGTTCTTTGCCGCGCTGAAGCCAGGCGGCATCCTGGGCGTGGAAGATCATCGCTGGCCAAACCCCAAGACCGAAGATCCGAATGCCGCCGAGGGCTATGTCTCCGAAGATCGCGTCATTGCACTGGCGAAGGCCGCGGGCTTCGAACTCGTTGGCAGATCCGATATCAACCGCAATCCGAAAGACAATCACGCACATCCAAATGGGGTCTGGTCGCTGCTGCCGGACCTGTCGCTGAAGGAAGGCGAAGACCGGGAAACCTATGTGGAAATCGGAGAATCCGACCGGATGACGCTGAAGTTCAGAAAGCCAGCCGGCAAGTAGGCCATCGGCGCCGAGGCTGGTGGGTGCGTGATGAAGCGCATCACTTCGTCAATCAGCCCAGGCATGCGAAACGCGCCGGGCCGCGACAGTCCCAGCACCGTATCTACATGGCCTCGGTGGGACTCGATGCGCAGTTCTACCGGAACTCCATTGGCACGCAATGCGGCAGCCAGCCGTTCGGAGTGATCGGGGCGCACCAGATCGTCCGAGCCACCGTGGACCAGCAATGCAGGCGGCGCGCCCGGATGCACCCGGGCCAGAGGCTGGAATTGCTCCGGCGTTGCGCGTGAGTTGAAGATTTCCTTCAACACGGCGGTGTCGGGATCCAGGGCATGCGGCCCGGAAAGCGCAAAGAATCCGCGGATGGTTCCGGGATCAACGCCCGCATCGCGCAGATAGCGTGGCTCCAATGCCAGCATGGCGGCGATGTAGGCGCCTGCGGAATGACCACCCAGCACGGTGTGCTTGGGATCGGCGCCGAGTTTCACTGCCTCCTGCTGCGCGCGGGCCACCGCTTCGGCTGCATCGCGCAGAAATTCGGGAAAGCGCACCTCGGGATACAAACGGTAATCGGGAACCGCCACCACCGTGCCGCGCGACGCCAGCGCCGCGCCGACAAAGGCATAGTCGGACTTGCGCCCGGACTGCCATGAACCGCCATACCAGAAGACGACCAGAGGACGTGCGCCCACGGCAGCCGCTCCGGCGGCGACGTAGAGGTCGAATCGGCCGCGGGGGCCCGGGGCAAAGGTCAGATCGGGTATGCGCCGAACCGAGGGTGACGCGGCATTGATGAGCTTCAGGCCGATGGTCTGGCAGCCGCACAGGGCCACAAGTACCAGGGAACCGAAGAGCAGTGAGAATCGCGTGTTGTGCATGATCAGACTGATACGCTCGAGGCGGGAGTCTGGATTCAGGCGGGGATGCTGTTTAGCGCTGGTCGCTACAGATCTTCTTTTCAGGTCGTGAACCCGGAGGCCCGCTCGTAGGCTTTCAGGTGCGCAAGCGCCGCCTCCAGCCACTGCACACCCTGCCCCAGCGCCCTTCCCCGCCGGATCATGTCGCCGACGAGATGATCGGCCTCCACGCGCCTACCGGCTTCGATGTCGCGCAGCATCGAGGCCTTGAAGGCGGATCCGGGCGAAAGCAGCATGCGCTCGGCGAACGCGGCGCCTTTTTCGCTCACGGGAAAGCCCGCCGCCCTGGCAACCGCGGCGCAGTCCGCCACGGTCTGCCGCGCAATGCGCTCACCCTCGGGGGTGGCCACGATGTCGCCGATGCTGGCACGCATCAGCGTCGTGAGTGCGGCACCGGCGGACATGAACGCAAACTTCTGCCACAGATCCGCGAGTACATTGGCGCTGGGGCGCGCATCGAAGCTTGCAGCGGCAAAGGCGGCGGCAATGCGTTCACAACGCTGGGCAGAGGCTGCGGCATCACGCTCGCCATAAGTCAGGGACTGCAGCTGGTTGTGGTGCTCGATCTCGCCCGCGGCATTCAGCGTCACGCTGATATGGCACAAGCCACCAAGCACCTGTCGAGCACCGAAGGCGGCATCGAGAGTGTCGAAATGCCGCAGGCCGTTGAGCAAGGGCAGCAAAGTGACGCCCGGACTTTGCATGGCCGGCGCGATGGTCCGGATAGCATCCTCCAGATCGTAGGCCTTGCAGCTCAGCAGGATGATGTCGTAGTCAGGCGCCAGGGACGACAGCTCGACCACCGGCGCTGCGAGATGCGCATCGCCGAGCGGGCTGCGGATGACCAGTCCCTCCGCACGCAGGCGCGCGGCGCGCGCGGGCCGCACCAGAAATGTCACGTCACCGCCGGCCTGAAGAAGCCGCCCGCCAAAGTAGCCGCCGGTACCGCCGGCGCCGAGTACAAGGATGCGCATGACGCGCAGTCTAGCGACGGGTTGGCGCGCCCGCTGCCGCTTGAAACGCAGCACCCGCCTCCCTATGCTGCCCTGACAGGCAGCGCGCAGCGCAGCCAGGTTCCATTTTCCAACAAGTGTTTCTTGGGGCGGCAATGCCGACGCGAGTCGGTCAGCCGCTTTATCCCGTGGGTCTTCTCCAATGCGCATACCTAGCCCCCTCCTCCTGTTCACAGCTTTCGCTTTCGCGCTCACGGCCTGCGGGAAGAAGCCGCCGCAAGGTCCACCACCCGTCATGGAGATCAGCGTGGCGGTGGTGCCCGAGCGCGAGATCACCGAATGGGATGAGTACACCGGCCGCCTCGAAGCCAAGGATTCGGTGGAGATCCGGCCGCAGATCACCGGACAGCTGCTGCGGATACAGTTCACCGAGGGCAAGGAGGTCAAGCAAGGCGATCTTCTGTTCCTGATCGACCCGCGTCCCTTTCAGGCCGAGCTCGATCACGCACTGGCGCAGGTCGAACAGGCACGGGCCGCCATGGAACTTGCCAAGGCGGATCTGGCGCGTGGCGACAAGCTGCTGGCCACGCGCGCCGTGTCACAGGAAGAGTATGACCAGCGCACGGCGACTGCCCGCACCAGTGACGCACAGCTGAAGTCGGCGGAGGCTGCAGTGCAGACGGCTCGCCTGAACCTGGCTTACACGCGCATCACTTCACCCATCAATGGTCGCGTCGGCCGCGCGGAAGTCACTCAGGGCAACCTCGTCAGCCCCACGTCGAAGCTGACCACGGTGGTATCGCTCGAGCCCATGTATGCGTATTTCGATGCGGCCGAGCAGGACTACCTGAAGTACAACGACTTGGCGCGTTCGGGCGCGCGTCCCAGTTCGCGCGAGGTGAAAAACCCGGTGCAGATGGCGCTGGGCAATGAGACCGATTTCAAGCATGCCGGCTACATGGACTTCGTCGACAACAAGGTCAACGGCAGCACCGGCACGCTGACCGGTCGCGCGGTTTTCGAGAACAAGGATCACTACCTCGTGCCCGGCATGTTCGTGCGCGTGCGATTGATCGGCTCGGGCAAATACAAGGGAGTGCTGATCAATGATCGCGCCATTGCGACCGATCAGGATCGCCAATACGTGCTGATCGTGGCTGAAGGTGGCAAGGTCGAATACCGTGCAATCACCACCGGACCGGTGGTCGATGGCCTCAGAGTCGTGCGCGGTGGCGTGAAGGCGGGCGAACAGATCATCGTCAACGGCCTGCAGCGCGTGCGGCCGGGCATGGTGGTGAAGCCACACATCGTGCCCATGGAAGGAGAGGCGCCCGCTGCTGCCGCAGCTGCACCCGCTGCCGGCAACGGCGGCTGAGTCGCCATGAAATTCGCGCACTTCTTCATCGATCGCCCGATTTTCGCGGGCGTGATCTCGATCATTATTTTCCTGGCAGGTTTCATCGCGCTGCAGCGGCTGCCCATCAGTGAGTATCCAGAGGTGGCGCCACCCTCGGTGGTGGTCTCCGCAGAGTACCCAGGCGCCAGCCCGGCAGTGGTGGCCGAAACGGTCGCCGCTCCACTGGAGCAGGCGATCACGGGCGTCGAGAACATGCTGTACATGTCCTCGCAGTCCTCGTCGACGGGTTCAATGACCCTGACCGTGACGTTCAAGAGCGGCACCAATGCCGATACGGCGCAGGTGCAGGTGCAGAACCGCGTGTCGCAGGCGCTGAACAAGCTGCCGGAAGACGTGCGCCGCATCGGCGTGACCACCGTCAAGAGCAATGCGGCCATCACGCTGTTCGTGCAGCTGATCTCGCCCAACAAGCGCTATGACCTGAAGTACCTGCGCAACTATGCCGAGCTGCAGGTGCGCGACACACTGGCGCGCATCCCGGGCATGGGCCAGGTGCGCGTGTTCGGCGGCGGCAGCTACGCGATGCGCGTGTGGCTCGATCCGCAGCGCGTGGCCGGACGCAACATGACCGCAGGCGATGTGGTGGCCGCGATCCGCGAGCAGAACGTGCAGGTGGCGGCGGGCGTGGTCGGCTCGCAGCCCATGGGCAGCGCTGTCGACCATCAGCTGCTGATCAACGCCCGGGGCCGCCTGGCTTCCGAAGAGGAATTCGAGAACATCATCATCAAGACGGGCGAGCACGGCGAACTCACCCAGTTGAAGGATGTGGCACGGGTCGAGCTGGGTGTCGACAGCTACAGCGTGCTCGGTTACCTCGATCAGACGCCGGCCGTCGCGCTGGCCATCTTCCAGGCGCCGGGCTCCAATGCCCTGCAGCTGTCGGACGATGTGAAGTCGACCATGGCCGAGCTGCAGCGCAACTTCCCCGAAGGGCTGGAATACAGGGTCATCTACGACCCGACGAACTTCGTCCGCGATTCCATCAAGGCGGTGGTCGAGACCTTGTTCGAAGCGCTGCTGCTGGTTGTGCTCGTGGTGATCCTGTTCCTGCAGAGCTGGCGCGCGTCGATCATTCCGCTGGCCGCGGTGCCGGTGTCGATAGTCGGTACCTTTGCCGTGCTGATGATGGCCGGATTCTCGATCAACACGCTGTCGCTGTTCGGACTGGTGCTGGCCATCGGCATCGTGGTCGACGATGCCATCGTGGTGGTGGAGAATGTCGAGCGCAATATTGCGGATGGTCTGTCGCCCCGCGATGCGACCTACAAGGCCATGGATGAGGTCAGTCGACCCATCATTGCCATCGCGCTGGTGCTCTCGGCTGTGTTCCTGCCCATCGCCTTCCTCGGTGGCCTGACCGGTGAGTTCTACCGCCAGTTCGCGGTCACCATCGCGATCTCGACGCTGATCTCGGCCTTCAACTCGCTGACTCTGTCGCCGGCACTGGCGGCCGCCCTGCTTCGCGCTCACGACGCGAAGCCGGATTTCGCCACGCGCGTGATCGATCGCGGCGCGGGGTGGATCTTCCGGCCCTTCAACCGCTTCTTCACGCGTGCCTCGGCCTCCTATGGCCGTGGTGTCTCACGCGTGCTGCGCCTGACTGGAATCGCATTGCTGGTCTATGTCGGCCTGCTGGCGCTGGGCGGCCTGGGGTTCCTGCGGGTGCCGCAGGGCTTCGTGCCAGTGCAGGACAAGGACTATGTCATCGCCTTCGCGCAGTTGCCGGATGCGGCATCGCTGTCGCGAACCGAGGCGGTAATGAAGCGCATGGGCGATGTCATGGGCGCCGAGCCGGGCGTGAAGAACGTGATCACATTCTCCGGCATGTCTATCACTTCCGGACTGGGACTGGCTTCGAACAGTGGCGTCATCTTCGCCACGCTCGATCCGCAGGCCGAACGCAAGGGCAAGAACATGTCGGCCACGGCCATCGCCCAGCGCCTGCAGATGAAGCTGGGTGGCATCGAGGATGCCTTCATCGGCGTCGTGCAGCCTCCGCCCGTCAACGGCATGGGCAATCTCGGCGGCTTCAAACTGCAGATCGAAGACCGCAGCGCGCTGGGATACCAGGGCCTGAATAACGTATTGCAGACCTTCATGGCCGAGGCGAACAAGACTCCCGGTGTCGTGGGCGCGTTCTCCAACTACCTGGTCAATGTGCCGCAGGTGTACGCGGATATCGACCGTGCCAAGGCCAAGCGCGAGGATATTCCTCTGGCCAATGTCTTCGATGCGCTGCAGACCTACCTCGGGTCGCTGTACGTGAATGACATCAATCTCTTCGGTCGCAGCTATCAGGTGATCGCACAGGCCGACGCGCAGTGGCGCGCCCGCAAGGAGCAGATTCTGGAGCTCAAGACGCGCAATGCCGCCGGCGGCATGGTGCCTCTGGGGTCGGTGGTGTCGGTACGCGACAGCGTGGGGCCGGACAGCGTCATCCATTACAACGGCTATCTCGCGGCGGACATCAATGGCCAGTCCGCGCCCGGCAGCAGTTCGAGCGCAGCTCTCGATGCCATCGAAAAGCTGGCGCGCGAGAAGCTGCCGGCAGGTGTCGGCTTCGAATGGACGGATCTTTCCTATCAGGAGATCCTGTCGCGCGGCAGCTCGACGCTGATATTCCCGCTCTGCGTGCTGCTGGCGTTTCTGGTGCTGGCCGCACAGTACGAGAGCTGGACGCTGCCGATGGCGGTGATCCTGATCGTGCCAATGTGCATCGTCTCCGCAGTGGTGGGGCTGTGGCTCACGGGCGGTGACAACAACATCTTCACCAAGGTGGGCTTCATCGTGCTGGTGGGGCTGGCGTGCAAGAACGCCATCCTCATCGTCGAGTTCGCGGTGCATCTGGAAGAGCATGGCCGCACTGCGCTGGAGGCGGCCATCGAATCGTGCCGGCTGCGGCTGCGTCCCATCATCATGACGTCTCTGGCATTCATCATGGGTGTAGTGCCGCTGGTGTTTTCCAGCGGCGCGGGCTCGGAGATGCGACATGCCATGGGTGTGGCAGTGTTCTCCGGCATGCTGGGCGTGACCTTCTTCGGATTGTTCCTGACGCCAGTGTTCTTTGTGGTGATCCGCGGACTCGTGCTGCGCGCCAAGGGAGGCGTTTCCCATGCGTAAAGTCAGCGTAGTCATCGCCGTATCAGCAGCGCTGGCCGGTTGCGCAGTCGGCCCCAACTATCATGCCCCGAAGGTCGCGACGCAGGACAGCTATGCCGGCGCAGAACTCGTCACGCCTGCGCAGGGAGCCGTCGATTCGGCCT
>Ga0134124_10003601_pt1 | contig 12469 bp, 9 predicted proteins | sample KB304_FD_96880 | JGI IMG/M metagenome (GOLD analysis project Ga0134124, IMG submission 96880) | Terrestrial soil microbial communities without Nitrogen fertilizer from Kellogg Biological Station, Michigan, USA - KB3-0-4 | ecosystem: Environmental > Terrestrial > Soil > Unclassified ... | reverse complement strand
GGCAGTTGCGCCATGCGGGTGTGCGTCGCTGCCGCTCTTTGCAACTACGGCTTTGGCTTGTTCGCTTCGATGTAATCCGTGAGCTTCTTCTTGTCAGGATAATCAGGCTTCTTTTGTAGAAACTTTTCATATTCCACGGCCGCTTTATCTTTCATCCCGGCCTTGTGATACAACCGCGCCAATTGAAGATGAACCTCTGCCATTCCCTCCGGATCCAACCGTAGAGCTTCTTCGAAGTACACCACCGCTGACGAGCCGCGCTTGTTCTGTAAATAGGCTTCACCGAGAAAATAGTTTCCATCTGCAGAGTCCGGTCGAATGTAGACCGCTTTTTGGAGGACCTGAATCGCGACATCAAACTGTTTCTGAAACAACTCCAGACGTCCAAGGTTTAGCAAGGCAAGAAAGAATTGCGATTTGGCATCGATGGCGCGGAGATACTCGTTCTCTGCCTCGACGAGTTTCTTCTGGCGGAAGTGAATATTTGCAAGCTCGAACCAAACTTCAAAATCTTTTGCGTCGTCAGTTGTTATTTGCTGAAGCAGTTGCGCCGCTTTCTCATACTGCTTTTTTCCAGCCGCCTGACGGGCCAAGATGAAAAGTTTCTGATTTGCGGCACTGCGGGCATAGATGACGCGCTCAGAAACAACGCCGGGCGCCGCCGCATTGTCCGGTAAGCGCCATTCGAACTCAATATCCCGCCGCACCTCTTTGAGCAAGGGGGATCGCAGATCAACGGTCAATCGCGCTATTTCATTGTTCTCGACTTCGATCGCCAGCTCATAAACCCCAGTCGGCAGATTGTTAAATCGATAGCGACCGTTGTTTGGAGTCGATTGCCGCGAAATCAGGATCTTGCTTTCACTGTAAAGAATTACGTCAAAGCTAAGCGGTTTCAAACCGTTGACTTTGCTTTCATCGACTATTAGATCGCCGTAAAGGGTGTGGTCGCTACTTTGAGCCGCAAGTTTGCGGGCGCCCAGGGCAAAGAGGGCCACTGCGGCGCAAAAAATTGAGAGCGATTGACAATAAAGACTGTGTCGCCTCACTGACACCTGAAACATCCTTTGGGAACGTTACGGCTTTTTGTTTGTTGAAATATATTCCTCGAGCTGCTTTCGATCCTGATAGTCTGGACGTTGCTTGAGAAATGCCTCGTATTCAGCGGCAGCTTTATCTTTCATTCCCGCGGTGTGGTAAAGCAACCCCAGGCGAAGATGAGCGTCTGCCATTCCTTTAGGATCGAGTCGCAAAGCTTCATTCAAATATCCGACTGCGATGGATCCTTTCTTGAGCTGTAGGTAGGATTCACCGAGAAGGTAATTAGCATCGGCAGACTTTGGTCGCAGCTTCAACGCCCGGCCCAGGATCTCTGCCGCCACGTCATACCTTTGCAAGCCGATTTCTGCTCTACCAAGGTTGAGGAGCGCTAGAAAGTAATCGGAATGAAGATCGATTGCGCGCAGGTATTCGGTTTCAGCTTCAACGAATTTACTCTGGAGAAGGTGCACGTTGCCCAACTGCGTCCAGGCCTGAAAGTCTTTCGGATCGCTCGTGACGATCTTGTTCAGAAGTTTAGTAGCTTCGTCGTAATTCTTCGTGTCAAGGGCACGATCGACTTTGGTGAATAGGGCTGTATTCGCAGAGTTTCTCTCATATTTATCAGCAGCAGAAACGGTATCTCCTTTTGACGATCTTGATCCGGTTGCGGACCATGCAAACATCAAGTCCTGCTTGACATCATCAACCATCGGCGATCTCAAATCGACCCTGACACGAGCGAGCTCTACACCCTCAACCTCAGCAACGAGCTCATACACGCCTTGTGGAATATTATTAAAGCGGTACCTGCTGTTGCCTGACACCGTATTGTGCTCAAAGACGTTTCTTGATTCGGTGTAAAGAGTGAGATCTACTTTGACTGGTTTGCCGTTATTAAGCTGCTCACCTTCAACGGTAACTTCTCCATAAAGAGCCTTGCCGCCGGACCTGCCGGTGAGTCCGGGATCTCGTACCTGGGCTAATGAACTGATACCGGCGCTAATAATTAGGCAAAACAACAGGGCGAATCGCATAAATGATTCGGCTGTGGATATCAGCCGCCTCCAGTAAGCAATGGCGGGCTGGCCTTTTAAATCAGCCAGCCCGCACATCGGGAGAGGATTCTGAGCGATTGCATGCTCAGAATCGATAAATCGCTCCGAACTGCATTTCCCTGGGCTTCCCTTGTATACCTGAGAAGTTTGACCAGATTGTCGGAGGTATTAGCGGATCAGTAGCACACGCATTGCCTGAACACCCGAAAGGAGCACCGCCCGGATCAAGACCAACTCCGTACCCGGTACGACCACCGGTCAAGGCGCCCATTCTTTGAGTGTTAGTTAGATTGAACGCCTCGAGGCGGACTTCCAACGTATGTCCTTCCCATGGCATTTTGAACTTCTTGGCCAGTCCAACGTCGAGCGAGAAGTAACCCGGCAACCGCAGCGTATTGCGCTCACCTGACTCGCCGGGTCTGGCGTTTCGTAAACTCTGATAAATCCCGGTCGGATCACAACCAAAGAGCTTCGGTGCAGTCAAGCCACCCCGATCCGGACACGACTGGAAATCTCTAGTGCGGAAGGTATTGCTTTGCACGTTCCAGTTTGTGGCCCAACGCGCATCGTCAAAGGGCGTGCTGATGGGCAGTCCGGAATTCCAACGCATAATTCCGGAAAGACGCCAGCCTCCGATTGCCGCATCCGCCAGGTTATTAGCGCCTGAGAAGTACTTGCGGCCACGACCAAATGGCAGCTCCCAAATACTGTTGGCGTTGATCAGGTGGCGGATATCGAAGTCGGAGTTTGCGTACCAATCATGCTGGCGAATCGGGTTTTGGATGAACAGAGCACCAAAACCGCCGCCAGTCTGCACACCGGAAGCATCGTCCAACGAATGCGACAAGGTGTAGTTAAAATCGAACGTCAGCGACCGGCCAAGGCGCTCGCGAATTGACACGGTGCCGGCGTTATATCTGGAGTGTCCGATACTGCTGTAAGTCGCCAGTGCGCCGTATTGTGGATGGAAGAAAAGGTTGGATCCCAACACTCCGTCTAAAACATCCTGGGTGTCAGTCCAATCATTTCCAAACACGTCGGTGGCAAGCAAGTAGACCGCCTGCGTTTGCGTCAGCGACGGATCTCCCCAAACAAGATCGCCTAAATTTGCCGGGAACAGATTGGCAAAATACGGGATCTGAGCCACCTGCGAGAATGGCACACCCTGAGAGCGAAGGATCTCGAGTTGGCCGGCAGCCGTGTACCAATCCACACCCGATTTCGGATCGACCAGGTTATTCAGGGCCATCGTGTCGCGCTGGGCGATCAGGTTATTGGCGTAACGGCCAATGTAGGAGGCCTGAAAAAAGAGGCCTTTGGGAAGCTGCCTCTCGTAAGTAAAGTTCCAGCTATAGTTGATTGGCGCTACCAGAGCCGAATCGAGCGAAGTTTCGATACGGCGTGAATTGTCGGCCGGTTGCAGGTTCGGGAAGTTTAGCCTAGCCGGGATGATGACCTTCGGCAGAGTTCTGACACTCTGGCCGATGCTCTGGAACTGCGGCGCTAAACAAGCGACGTTGTTGGTGCAGTAGGTGTTGGCCGGCGTAGTGTAATTGGAAACAAAACCGACCGCGTTCGCAAGGTCAAAGTTAACCGCGAGGGCCGAGCCGTACTGATCGTTTGTGATCGCAAAGCCACCGCGAAACTGTGATTCGTTATCGGCGCCAAAAAGCTTCGCCAGAAAACCACTCTTGAAATTCGGCGACCACGCGACAGCGACTCGGGGTTGGAAATTATTCGTGTCCCAGTTATACAGAGGCGGGCGATCATTTGCCGGACCGGAACGATCGAAGGTGATCGAAGTATTAACCACCTTACCCTGAGCGGCTGCATCCAGGCGTTGCTGGTAGAGTTCTCCCAGCGGGATGTTGCTCTTCATCTCAAAGCCGTTAGTCTCATAGATCGGCCTGGAGAGGCTATAGCGTAGTCCCACTGTGAACGTAAGGTTATTTCGAAACTTCCAAATGTCCTGAATGTAAGGTTCGTACTCCTGTGTAGCGAACGTTCGGTCTGTTGGCGTGCCGGCGTTTAGCAAAGTTCCATCCGCGCCGAAGGTGAAGTTGGCGGTGTACTGCGAGTACCTGCCAATCAAAGCTGAAACAGCATTCTGCACCGCAGCACGATCCGCGGAACTAAATACGCCGATACCATTAGCAATGGCGAAGTTCTGCACCGGCGTGGAAAGACTCGCTCCTGCGCCTCCCGAATAGAACGACGGGTTCGCAATCGCGTTGTCAAAGGCGTTACTAAAACCGATGCGATTATTCTTAACGAGACGAATAGTCCCGCCGAACTGAAGCGTGTGGTTCCCTTTTACCCACGACAGGTCGTCTGAAATAGTTTGCACCGGAGTTATTCGGGTAACCGTGCGACTGAATCCAAGTGGTGAAAACACAAACCTGAAACTTGTCGCGTTTACGTTAGAGTCACCCTGTTGCGTGAAGGCCTCACGAGTATAACCATAGGTGAACCTGTTGATAACCCGATTGTTGATTGTCCACGTGTGGCCCGCAGCAATACCGGTCGGGTGCGACCAAACATTCGGTCGTGGCGTATCCGGAAACTGCGGAGCCTGTCCAGTCAAGTCATAAATGACATTTGCGCGGACAAACAGTTGTTGATTATTGGTAAGGTTGAAATCGAACCTGCCAACGTGTGAGTTCAGATCTACCGGGGTAGCAGCATTGAACCTGAAGCCGGCCGTGTTTAGCAGCGCGTTTGGAGTGCTGTCACCGGTAGTGAAGTCGTTGGCGGTATATTTCGCCGCCGCGGTCTTAAAGATTTCGATAGCGGCCGGGTTCATGTCGAGCGCGGGAAATGCCGCGTTCAACTGTGCCGTAGTCAACGTGACGATGGCGCCGGCGCTCGTACGGTAACGCAGCTCGCCTCGGCCCAAGCTAGCCAAGGGGACTGTCCGCACCACTGAAGTCTGGCTCGTTTGGCGCAGAGCTTCAAAGCTATAGAAAAAGAAGGCGCGGTCCTTCATGATTGGACCACCGACGCTACCGCCGAAGCTGTGTCGAATTAACTGCGGTTTCGGAATACCAACTCGATTATTGAAGAAGTCATTTGCAGCTAACTTCTTCGAGCGGTATAGCTCAAATAACGACCCGTGGAAATCATTCGATCCACTTCTGGTTACCAGCGAAATCTGGGCGCCGCTTGAGTGCCCCGCGTTAGCATTTGCATTAGTCGTGGTAACACGAAACTCCTGGATTGCTTCGGAGTTCAATCTCAGAACGGTGTTGTTGTTAGGCAGGTTGGACGCTATTGGATCGTCCTGGACGCTCGCTCCAACCGAGTTTGTTTGAGTTTCATTAATATCAACTCCGTCCAGCGTGACGTTGGACTGGTCCGAGCGTGCGCCGGCAACATTGCCGTCCCTGGTTGTGGCTGGTTGCAGCGTGAGTAGGGCTGGAAGGCTGCGCGCATTCGTCGGCAGTTCTGTAATCTGCTTTGGCACAAAGGTATTGCCAAGGGTTGCGTCGTCGCGGTTGATCAGTGCCTCAGCCGCGCTTGCGTTGACAGTTACAGTCTCGTTCACCTGCCCGAGCTCAAGCTTGACGTCGGCTGACGTGGACTGCGCCACCAATGCGTGCACGTTATTAAGCACCGACTTCTTAAAACTTTTGGCTTCAACCTCAATGCGATAATCGCCGGGCTGAACAAACTCGAAACTATACTTGCCCACGTCATTACTGGTGGTCGTTCGTGACGCGTTCGTGCCCGTGTTGATAAGCGTTACCGAAGCTCCGGCAACAACCTGCCCTGCCGGGTCCGACACGATTCCCGTAACTGTTGACGTTCCGGCTTGTCCGAACGCAACGTTGGGCAAGATCAAGCACGCGATAAAAAGAATTGAAGAAACAATCAGACTCTGACTTCTTTTCATGAGTTCCTCCGTTGGGGAAGTGAAAGCTTGCCTGGATTACCTGACCGCTGGATCTCCGCCTCAATGACGTGAGTAAAACACTTGCTGCAACGTAAATCTGGAAAGGCTCAAGAGGCGGAATTACTACTGATACTTTTGTTCGAATTCACTCTTGCAGCTATTATTCCGCGGTCAGGGAGTCGCAGATTTCGGCGACAAATAACGTTTGTCCACTTTTTCGGGAGGAAAGTATATCCAAAAATCTGGCCCTGTATATAGAATTTCGTTGCGAGGTTGTTTATTTCTTGCGTAATCCCTCTACCAGCACTTCGGACAGCCGCGACATTATGAGGTACGCGGGATTGTCGACTGACCACATCGTCTCCGGCATATCGTCACAGGAGATCGCCATGGCGATCTTTCCGTGCTTCGTGTAAAGAATTCCGATCGCGCTGCGCAGCCGATCGAGCGCGCCGTACTTGCTCGCCATCGGCACGTTCCAAAGCGATCGTCCGATCGCGTTGCGATCTTGCTCGCGCTTCATCAAGTCGATCATTTCTTTCGATGCAGCGGGACTGATCACTTCGCCGCGCTCGAGTTTCTCCATCACAAGCACCATCTCGCGCGGCGTGGCCATGCCGAGACCGTACTTCTTGTTCTCCGGATCTTTCCCGGCAGTGCTCTCGCCGCCGCTGCCAACCTTCCGCATGATCTTGATCTGCTTGAAACCGAGCGACTCCATGCGCGCGTTCACCGCATCCGTCGTCAACACGTCGAGCACGAGGTTGGTCGCGGTGTTGTCACTGATCATCATCATCAGGTTGACGGCGTCGCGGAGCGTGAGTTTCAGCCCGTCTGAGAGTTCATTGAGAATGCCGGAACCCGAGACTTTCTTTTCTTTTGTGAGTATGACTTCGTCGGTCCACTTCGCTTTTCCTTCTGCTACGCGCGCGAATGCCTCGATCATCACGGCAATCTTTATCGTGCTGGCGGTGCGAACACGCTCGTCGGGATTCAATCCGTACGTCTCGCCCGTGTCGAGGTTCCTGGCGAAGAGACTCACCTTGCCTTTGAACGACGCGACGATCGGCTTCACCTGATCGTCGAGAGTTGTTTGCGACTGTGCTGAAATGCTGAATAGGAACAGTAAAGGAATCAGAAAAGCGATCTTGTTCATCATGAAGAATCTTGTTAATCCTGTCTATAACTGTCCTAAAGCGATCAACAACTCCGCATTGAGTATCGCCGCACCCGCCGCGCCGCGGATCGTGTTGTGACTCAACACCACAAACCGGTAATCAAGCACTGTATCTTCTCTCAATCTTCCAACCGTGATTGTCATCCCATTGCCGGCATCACGATCCAGCTTCGGCTGCGGGCGCTCCAGCTCATCACGAACAACGATCGGATTTGCCGGCGCCGAATGAAGCCCAAGCTCCTGCGGCAACGATCGAAACGAGCTCAACGCTTCGCGCAACTCGGGCAGCCCGGGTTTGCGTGTGAGGTTCACGCGCACCGCCGCCATATGACCGTCAGAAACATTCACACGATGACATTGCGCGCTTACAGCCATCGGAGCGGGCTCGATTGCGTCGTTCGCAAAGCGCCCGAGAATCTTCGTCGTCTCCGTTTCGATCTTCTCTTCCTCGCCGCTGATGTGCGGAAGTACGTTATCGATGATGTCGAGTGAAGCGACGCCCGGATATCCGGCGCCTGAGAGCGCTTGCAGCGTTGTAGCCACCGTCGATGTGACGCCAAACGTCGCATGGAGTGGAGCGATAGCCAGAGCGATCATGATCGTCGAGCAATTTGGATTGGTGACGATGAAGCCGCCCGACGGGTTGGTCCGTCGCTGGCGAGTAAGTAAGTCGAGGTGCTGGTGATTGACTTCGGGAATCAGTAACGGCACGTCTTCATCCATGCGGAACGCGGATGAGTTGCTGATGACCGGATAGCCTGCATTTGCAAAGCCGCCTTCCGTCTCGCGTGCGATATCGCCGGGCAAACTCGAGAACACGAGATCGCAGTCGAGTGGTGGAGCAGGGGGCTGTACTGGTAATGAGCGCACGGCGTTAGGCATTTCACCGTTCAGACGCCATGTACACGCCTCGCCGTAAGTTTTGCCTTGTGAGCGATCGGAGGCGGCGACAGCCGTGATCTCAAACTGTGGATGATTCTCCAGCAATTGAATAAACCGCTGGCCCACCATACCCGTCGCGCCTAAAATTCCAACACGATACTTTTTCATAACTTATTTCTATCCACAAATTACACCGATTTCACAGATCTTTTCTGTGTAATCTGTGGATGGCTTTCTTAATTCGACGAACACCTTCGTCTAACATCTCCAACTCAGCACAAAACGAGACGCGCAAAAATCCCTCGCCTTCACTTCCGAACGCCGCACCCGGTACGGTGATCACCTTCTCCTCAAGCAACGCCTCCGCAACCTTCATCGACGATCCATACTCACTAACGTCGAGCATCGTATAGAACGCACCCTCCGGCGTCACTGCTCTCAACCCCAACTCACTCTCAACCAATCCCAACAAATGATCCCGACGTACTCGAAACGTCTCTCGAAAACCGGCACGCGCGGACTTCGCCTCGTCACTCCACGCCACCAGCGACGCCTTCTGCGACACTGTTGACGCACACGTCGTCACGTACCCATGCAGCACAAGCATCGCTTTGATCAATTCTTCATCACCACAGACCCAACCGAGTCGCCAGCCCGTCATGCTCATCGACTTCGATAGTCCACTGATCACGATCGTGCGATCGTAAACGGAAGACAGCGACCCGGGCCGCTCTGTCGTGTAGTAAAGATCGCGATAGATCTCATCGCCGATCAGGTAAGCACCATGATCGCGCAACGTATTGGCAATAGCATGCAAATCTTCGTTTGTTAAGATCCGGCCAGTCGGGTTTGATGGACTGATACAAACAACAACCTTTGTCTGCGGCGTCAGCGCGCGTCGAAACTCGTCGATATCAAACGCAAATCCATGCTCGCGCGGCAAGCGATAAAAGCGCGACGTTCCTCCAGCCATCCGCACGATCGTCGGATAAGCAACGAAGCCGGGATTCGGCAGCAACACCTCGTCACCTTCATCAACGAGCGTCAGCAGTGCGAGATACAACGCTTCCTGCGAACCCGCCGTGATCACGACGCGCTCCGGACGCCCTTCAAGATACGGATACTCACTCGCGACTTTTTCACGCAAGGCCGGAAGTCCAGCATGTGACGTGTACCCGTTCTGCTCTTCGACAATCGCTTCGACTGCCGCTCTCCGAATCACGTCGGGCGTGGGCAAATCGGGCTCACCAAGTCCGAGATTGAGGCTGCCGGGCTGCGCGCGATCGAAGACCTGGCGAATGACGCTCTTCTCGATCCCCTGCAAGCGCTTCGGTGGTGCAAATTTATTCAACGCAGATAATCCTCTAATCGCACCGCCGTGTCAGTCTTTTCATCACGATACTTCACGATCACCGCAGCGTAGAGCGAGAGTCCCCACTCGCGTCCACGCTCGGTCGTCACAGCGCGGGCGCCGGGAACAACCACCGCGCCCGCTGGAATCTCCAGTGATCCATCGGAGGCGCGCTGGTAGATCTCGCCGCGTACAAGATCGTAAACCGGAGTCGAGCCAGTCAGGATCGTGCCCGACGCCAGCACCGCACGCTCACGCACGATCGTTCCTTCATAAACTCCGCAATTGCCACCGACGAGCACGTCGTCTTCGACAATCACCGGCACTGCGCCGACCGGCTCGAGCACGCCGCCAATCTGCGCCGCGGCGGAGATGTGTACGCGCTTGCCGATCTGTGCGCACGATCCGACGAGCGCGTGGCTGTCTATCATCGTGCCTTCGTCAACATAGGCGCCCGCGTTCACAAACATCGGCGGCATACACACGACACCCGGCGCGATGTAAACGCCGTCTCTGATCGTCGAGCCGCCGGGAACGATGCGCACGTTGTCTTCAATCACTGTCGGACGACCGGGGTAAGTGTCTTTGTCGAAAAACTTAAAGCTCTCGACGGACATGTTGACGATCGCGCCCATGCGAAAGCCGACGAGTATTCCCTGCTTGACCCACGAGTTTACGATCCACTTGCCGTCGCTGCTTTTTTCCGCAGCGCGCACTTCGCCGCGATTCAGTGCGCGCTTCAGCTCATCGAATACGGCTCTGTCTTCACGTGAAAACTGGTTGTCTTCGCGCGCCGCGAGGGCCTCGATCTGTTCATGCAACGGCATGCGAACTTTCCTTCAGTAGCCCGACTTCGGTCAAAATCTCGCGCATGCGATTGCGCGTCTTTTCCTGCACCGGCACGAGCGGCAGACGCAGGTTCTCTTCGATCATGCCCATCAGCGCTAATCCCGCCTTCACTGGACCAGGACTCGATTCGATGAAGTTGCCTTCCATCAACGGCAGCAGGCGATAGTGCAGCGCGCGGGCTTCGTCCCACTGGCCTGCGAGTGCGAGATCGTTGAGACGCGACATCATTTCCGGGGCTTCATTCGAAGCCACTGAGATCAGACCTTCGCCGCCGAGCGCGATCAGTGCGAGCGTGAGTGAATCGTCGCCGGAGATAACGCGAAAGCCTTCGGGCCGGCCGCGCAGGATCTCCATGATCTGCGAGAGATTGCCTGAAGCTTCTTTCACGGCGACGATGTTCTCGACGTCGCGTGCGAGTCGCAGTGTTGTTTCGGCGGAGATGTTTGACGACGTGCGTCCCGGAACGTTGTAGATCACGACCGGCAGACCGCTGACGGCTTCGGCGATCGCGCGGAAGTGCGCGTACAGTCCGTCCTGTGTCGGCTTGTTGTAATAAGGCGCGACTGTCAGCACACCGTCGACGCCGAGCTCGCGCGCGTTTTGCGAGCGTTGAATGGTGACGGCGGTTGAGTTACTGCCAGTGCCGGCAATCACTTTCGCGCGACCGCGAGCGAGCTCGACGGCGGTGCTGATGACGAGACGATTTTCTTCGTCAGTCATCGTCACGCTTTCGCCGGTCGTGCCGCACGGGACGAGGATGCGAACGCCGTTTGTAATTTGATATTCGATGAAGTCGCGCAAACGTGGCTCGTCAACCGCGCCGCTGGCCGTGAAGGGTGTAACGAGAGCCGTCGCGCATCCGCGAAGCCAGTCGAGTTGTGTTGTCATAACGATCTCCTTTAGCCACAAGAAAGCACAAAAAGCACAAAAGGAATTATTGATGTGTCTTTGTGGTGATTATTTCCTCAATCACGTCTGAGAATTCAAATACTCCTGTTCTTCCGACGATCCAATGCGCCGCGAGCAACGCGCCGTTTGCGAAGCCCTGGCGCGAGCGGGCTGTGTGCGTTAACAAAATCTGATCGGCTTCGGAATCGAAACCGACTCGATGCGTGCCGGGGATGTAGCCTGCGCGTGTCGATGAAGTCGGGATATCAGGCCCGAGATGTTCTGACATTATGTCGCGCAGTTTCAAGGCCGTGCCTGACGGTGCGTCGCGTTTGCGGTTGTGATGAGCTTCTTCGATAAACGGTGCGTAGCTGTCAACAGCAGAAAACAACGCGGCTGCCTGTTTCGCGATGCGGTAGAAAAGATTAACGCCGATGGAAAAATTCGCGCCGTAGACCATCGCGCCCGAGTGTTCGGTCATGAGCTGTTTCGCGGTGGGTTCGTATTGTTTCCAACCCGTCGCGCCTTCGACGAGTGGCACGTGTGCGAGCGCGCATGCCTCGACGTTTTTCATCACCGCATCGCCAATCGAGAAATCGATCGCGACGTCGTGACCACTCAACTTCTCTGCAAGTCGATCCACCGGCAGCTCGCCATCGTTGCTCTTTAAGACCACACCAATCTCATCGCCGCCCTTGCGCGCGCCGGCGGCAACCAGTTGGCCCATCGCTCCGTAACCGAATAAAGCGAGTTTCATGTTTACAGCTTCTTCGCGAGGTTCACATAAAGATCGACTGCGTCCGTTAATTCACGTTTTGAGATCCGTTCGTGAGCCGTGTGCGCGTCGAGAATCGATCCCGGTCCAAGCAACAACGGCTTGCCCCACTCAGACAAATACGGCACGTCTGTCGTAAAGCGCACCACGCACTCATCAAATCCCGGAACAGAAAACAGTCTCACCGGATTGTGCGCCGAGCTGTATTCAAGCCGCCCGCGCGCGCCGACCGCATCTCCCAATACACTTTTAACGTGCTCTATATCGATCCCGAGCCGAATTTGCAATTCCGCACGTGCTTTATCTGCGATCACGTTTGGCCGCGTGCCGCCGTTGAGCACGCCGATGTTGCACGTCGTCGTGCCGAAGAAACTATCTTCAGGCCACTCCGACGCACGAATGTCATCGAGAATGTCGAGCAACTTCTCGATCGCCGACTCGCCCGCTTCCGGGTACGCAGAATGTGCGGCCCTGCCCTCAGTCGTAATGATCACACGGACAGAACCCTTCGTGCCTGTTGCTAAGCGACTGTCAGTCGGCTCGCCATTGATGAGGAACT
>Ga0134124_10003600_pt1 | contig 12472 bp, 10 predicted proteins | sample KB304_FD_96880 | JGI IMG/M metagenome (GOLD analysis project Ga0134124, IMG submission 96880) | Terrestrial soil microbial communities without Nitrogen fertilizer from Kellogg Biological Station, Michigan, USA - KB3-0-4 | ecosystem: Environmental > Terrestrial > Soil > Unclassified ... | reverse complement strand
GATCCAGCTGCGCGGAATACCTCGCGGAGGCCGCGTGACCGTTGTGAAGTTCTAGGGAATGGCCTTAGAAGCATCATCCGTAGAAGTCAATTTTCCAGCGTCACCAGCCTCCACCCCAACAGGCTCGAAAACATATTTACCGTTTAGTTTGGACACCCGGTAGGTCGCAAGCAGACGGTTCGAGTTTTTTGCGCTCAACTCGCTACGAATACTTAATTGCCGTCCATTCTTCAAGAGAGCGAATACGGGCTGAGGATGCGCCGGTTCACCACTGACAAGAGCGAGCGGTTGCAAGCTGCCCGAGACAGCATTGTTAAAGGCGACGAGGATCTGTCCGGAATCTGCCACGGTGACATTGAACTTTGGGACACCAGGATCATAGGCAAAGGTCTCCAGAACCACCGCTTCTCCTTTCACGTTCGCTTTCAGTGCCTTAGCTTCTGCGACGGTTGCGTGTACACCCTCAATAGGCAGCGATCCCTTGAAGGTGAAAAATGCAACGCCCAGGAGCGCGACTGCACCTAAAGACGCGGCAATAGGGAAATACCCCCTCGATGCTGAAAAGGATTCCGCACCCCCTAGTACAGGAGCATCGACCGCCGAAGCTCTTTCATGTGCCGCCACCTGGCGAAGAGCCGCAGTCCGTTCGCTAATTTCCCGCTGAAACGCTTCAACCTTTGCCTCACTTGGCCGCAGGGAATTGGCTAGCTTCAGGCAAAATTTGCAGCTGCCAAGATGTTGGCGCTCGCCATCGCTGAACTTGCCATCACTCAGACGATCAAACGAAAGGTGGCCGCCGCCGCGGAATTCATCCGCTGTACGTCGGATGCTCGCACGCAGCTGCTCGACGCTCATGTCGCGTCGAGCGGCAACCCTCCGTAGCATCTCTGCCGGCTCCCATCCCTCCAACTCGTTCACTTCCGGCCGCTGGGATCGATTCAGTGGTGGTGTAGTCATTTCGATTGTTCCTCGGTGCCACACTCATATAAACGTTTCAGATGGCAAATTGTTACTTCTCTAACTCATTGTTTCTGCGAGTTTTTTCCTAAGTCGATGAGTGCGCAACCTGATGGCTCCATGGCTCGTGCCCTCCTTAAGTGCAATCTCGGCCGGGGATAGCCCCGCCAGCAAGTCTTGGAGGAGGGTGCGCTCGGCCTCGTTAAGCCCCGAAGCCAAGCGCTCGATGTCAATCAAGAGCTGATTTTGGTCTTCTTCATAGTAGATTCCGGTGCTGTATTCCGGCAGTTCAGAAAGAGAAATATTTTTACTCTCAGCGGACCGCATTCGATCCCGGAACAAGTTGCGTGCGACTTGGCGCAAATACGCGGCAGCATGTTCATCGTCGGGGATTTCATCAAGGTTGGCGTTTTCGAAGAAGCGAAGAAACGCCTCTTGAGTGATGTCTTCCGCAGCAGCGTGCTGACCTTGGGCTAACCTGTAGGCGGTATAGAAAACTGTCGCATGCATATGGCGGTAGAACATCCCCCACAATTCAGTGTCGCCGCGACTGCGGCGAAGCGCATCGACGAGTTGACTAGCCCGTGCCGTCATCAGGCTGCCCAAATTCAAAAAGCGCCAACTTCAATACTTCTGTAAAAGGCTCATTCGGCGCCTCTATCGCTGTGGTGCAGGCGATGGACATGAACTCTCGCAACAAAACTTCCTGCCTTTGCACATCGAGACTATCGAAAGCGAGATCGGGCCGTGCTCTGAGCCTATGAACGAAAGCGTGCCGGCATCGAGAAAGAACAATGGTTGCAGCGCGACGATCAGGAGGAGTCGCCACGACATTCGCAGCGATGTCTCGAAACCATTGCGAATAGTGTGCCAGGAGAATATTGCGCAATGGGAGGTAGCGACGATCGTCTCGAGAGCGCGGTTCTTTAATAGCGAAGTGTCCGTGGTCTAAGAGTACGGGGGGATTTCGACTAAACACCCCTTTTGCAGAGGCCTGACTAACGACTCGGTCACGCGTTCCAACGCAGGCAGTAATAGGAATTTCGTACTTGCCTGCTGCTTGACCGGGAGCGATTGTCGGGCTGTAGATTCTGTTGGTGACGTCAAGGAGCAGATCTTGCACGAACGGACCGGTGGCAAGATCTTTGATTTGCTTGTTCAGCATCCAACGTGTCTTGGAGAACAACCCTAGAGAATATTTCGCCGCCGCTGCAGCAATATTGCCATGGACGGGAGTCGCGTAAAGCACAATGTGCCGTGACAGTTTGATGGGGGTCTGTGCTCCACGTAAAAACGTCAGCTCATCAACAAGACCTTCCAAGATAGCGAGGCCGCCCATGCTGTGGCCAACGAAAAAAAGATGCTCACCTTGCTCAAATAGCAGTCTCATATCTGACATGAGCCGTCTAGCTTCTGTCGACACGCCATTGACGCCGGGTAGAAAAGAAGAGTTGTACCCCCACAACAAGATGTCTAGGCGCGGGATATCAGGATCGTGATACAGGAGTTCAGGAAATTTCTTCCATGTATCTCGGAAGTGTCCGCCAAGCCCATGCACAAACACCACGGCGTCGGTTGTAGTCGGCTCGTCGTTAAAGAATACAGCCTCATATCCGTCGGCCTCTCGCTTCTCATTGCGCTTGGCGTACCAGTCCTTGATCCCTTGAAACATCAATGTGTCCTCGAATTGGTACGTGCGAACCGCCGCAAAACATCATGTGGAAGTGACGATGCGCTAGCGAACAGTAGTGGCCACCGAGCGAATGTCGCATGCCGGGAGACCCAATGATGGTTCAACGGGCAAAACCTAATCGCAGCAAGGCATGTTCGGCACGTTCACGTCGGTGATCGCCTAAGGTGGTGGATCGCACTGCGCGACGTAGGTGATGTCTCGCCGCCTCAACGATCTCGCGAGGTGGTGTGTCGCTGCGGGTGGTGCGAGAACTTGCCCAATCTTCGAGCGAGCGACCTATCGCATAGTGCGCCGTAGCATTGGAACGTGCGCGCGGGAAAGCGCTTACGAAGGTGTCGAGAGAAGATATCGCGGAGAGTCGCTCGGCGGTAAGTCGCCGGTAGTACAGAAGTTGTGCGATGTCATGCCTGTGAAAGACTTGCTTTGCAGCCTTGTACGAGTCGCGGATAGTAGGTGCGAGGACATTCAGCTCAATCAAGTTGGAATGTAGAACGTTAGACGGAGATACTTGGAACTGAGCCCAGACGCGATGCACTCCAACGCGCCGAAACGTGAAAGCCCCGGATTCGCCGAAAATCGATATGTCGCGGCGAAAGGGTTTGTCGTGAGATATCCGGACTTTGCTCTTATGGCGGCAATAGTGCTTGGGAGAGCGGTATCTCCTGCGTTCACCGCTGGGTTCTTCAATCCAGATGGTGAAGGCATCGTATCCGGGATCGATCATGTCTGGCACATCACGACTGCGCGTCGCCCGCGAGCAGGAGATAGTTACGTCTAGTTCCATCGGCTCGAAAGGCCAAAACGCATCTCGATCCGTCCCTATCGTGAGAGTTAACCCAGTACCAGAATTCGCGGCCGCGCCGTCAACTGCAGCATTGGTTGCCAGATCGCCAAGATCCCCGAATGCCGAGCCACCAGGCCAGATAAAGCGACTCGTCGAACACTGCCCCAGTAGCGATTGCTCGCGTTTGTTGAATGCGCAGGATCCCACATCGAATGGCGACATCCGGTCCGCCGACACGGCCATGAATGAGCGAGGGTTTGAATGCTGCTGATTAAATACATGGCCCAACTCGTGTGTCCCGGTAAATTGCACTTCCTGAATGAAACCGTCGCCCTGACGCTTGCGGTCGATTGCACCAAGAAAGACGGCGCAGCCCTCCCGGGGTGTTAGCTCTCCGGGGTCCGAGGACCCGGGCACAAAGGCTTCGTCGAACATCAGCCCAAAGAAATCCGGGCGCGGCCCATATTCGCCCGCGAGCAGTATTCCGATATGCGTCACTTTGGCCGCTTCACGTTGGCGCCCTGTCATTGCCTCCAGCGCTCCGTGCAACATGTCAGCAGTTACTATTGAGGGCAGGTGGGTGTCATCAAGCATGGTTCCATCGACTACCCTCGTCTCAAGTGAGATATCACCGCTTGAGCCCTCGAAAAAGGCAGTCGTGATGAATGTCTGGAGCGCCTCGGCAGCTTCCGTCACTCTTGGAATGGCATTTGATGTTTCGCAGATACTCAGGTCGAAACTGAGACTCACCTTTCGATCCGAATTTTCACCAGACGTTTCTCTGCCGTGGCACCATCAGGTTGAGCGGGCGTGACAAGCAAATCTAGCTCGTAGTCACCAGACTCGTAGGTTTTAGGGATCTCAATGTCGATGGTCTTTTGGTCCTGCTGCAGCGACAGTACAGGAAGTATGCCGAATGCCTTGCCTTCACTTGTAAATGAGGCAACGGCCACCGCCTTTGCGGCAACTATCAGGTGAACTGGCTTCGAGAGTGCCCCTGACTTTGCAGCCGGGCGTACGACTATGCTAGCCGGGAATATCGCTTGACCTGGTGTTGCATCGGTCTTTGGCGCGACCCAGGTCGCCCGAGCGCTTTGAGCGAACGCCTGCTTAAGCGTGACTTTGTCCGCGTCCATAAGGACTCGGTAGAAAACAGGCTCCATGGCCTTAGGCCAAGAGTCTTCCTTCTTTTTACCGCCATTGGCCGCGTTCGTGTCTGGAGCCTTAGCGTTGGAAAGAAGCTCATTGTAGGCCGCGTCTGCGGCGTCCTTCTTGGCCTGTGCTTCGACGACGGCAAGTCTGGCAGCAAGAATCTGCGCGGCAATGTCACTAGGTAGTGGGGCATCGAGGTGTTCAAGGAGATCGACTTTGCGCTGCGCCGCATCAAGCGCTGCGGCTGCGGTCTTCCTTGCACTATCCGCGGTCTCCAGTGCTGCCTTTGCCTTCTCTACGTCAGCCTTCGCCTGATCTGAATCGGCCTTGGCTTTTACCGTCCTGGCATCAATTTCTGCAGCGCGAACAGCGGCTGCGGAGGTCGCGAGTTGCTGTGCAACACCAGTGCTATCGGAATTGAATATGACGGATTTCAGGAGCCCCTTCTCGTCACGTTCGACCTCGAGCGTGTGAGCACTTAAGAAGGAACGAGCGGATATGGAATACTCGTGGCTGGGGTCTGGCAAATACAGCTTTTCCACAGCAATTGTGCCGTCGGCCGCGGGAGTGACCTGAATGAATACCTCCGGAAGAAAGTACCTTATGCCCTCCGCGTTGCCGTCGGCCTTCTTGACTGTAACTACGGAAACGCAGCCGAACAAAAGGGAAGCGGTGGCCACCACGAAAATGCAAAGTGGACGCATGATCATTCACTCTTGTACTTAATGATCGACGGATTCGTATCAGCGGCGTTTTCGGCAATGCCGCCAGCCAGCGACCATGTGCCGTGGTTGTCGCGGAGTATCCGAAAAAGGTAAGGCCCGGGAATCCCGTCGTTACCACCATTGGCAGCTTTTGCCGCCGAAGAGGCGATCTTCTCCAGGCCTGATATGACGGCCTTTGGAATGACCGTCTCATCGATTTCGTTTGTCGCCTTGACTAAGCGTCCGTTGTCGAAGGCGAGCGTAGTCTTGTTGGTCGCCCCCCAACCATATGGCTGTATTGTTCGAAGCTTGGTGGTATCCGGGAGGAAGAGAACTTCACTCTTAAGGCCACCCTTCGCATCGGTATAGAGAAGTAAGAAGGGTGAAGTGTCGTAGTACCGAAATCCTTCAGCCTTTGCATCGTCCGCGACAGGTTTGGCGGTCATGCCTGCACAACCTGAAAGAACGATGGTGGATATAAGTATCACGACGGCCAGTGCTCGCTGCATAAAAGCTCCCTGGTCCCTGTTTGACAGGCGTTTTCTAGTGTGGAGTTTTCGCCGTACCCAAGTGTAGCCGCTCTTATGACGACTGGAATACGGAGTTTCAGCGCGAGTTGGTATCGGTGAACAACGATGATTAGTCAACAGTGGATGCTATAGCCAACCGTCATTGAACGAGGACGTCTCGCTCCCTGTCGCAGCGCGGCCACGCCGCCCTGCTGCGTTCCGGAAGCAGCCTTGATGAAGCCCGGCAGCTTAAAGATTACCCATCAGTCCTGGTCCATTTCGGCCGGACTGAGAGTGACTTCAGGTCCTTTGGTCTTCCAGTGAACAGCCGCCTGATTTCGAATCCCGGTACTATGTTTTTAGCCACTTCTGGCGATTCCTGAACACACGCGCAATGCCTTCCCGCTTCATCTTCGTCTCGGTTCAATCGGGCGCCGAGCGCGCCTTGAAGAACGAGATCGCGCGCGAGCATCCCGACCTCAAGTTCGCGTTCTCTCGCCCGGGCTTCGTCACGTTTCGCTCGTCGGAGGATCTTGCAGACGACTTCGAGTTGCACTCGGTGTTCGCGCGCACCTGGGGCTTCTCACTCGGCAAAGTCAACGGCAGCGACGACTTGCAGCGTGCACGCGACGCCTGGCGGCTCCTCGGCGAGCAGTTGCCGGATGAATCGATTGACCTTCTGCACGTTTGGCAGCGAGATCGCGTGCTGCCTGGCGACGAGGGTTACGACGGCTCCGCCGACGAACTCGCGCGCTCGCTCGGCGCGCTGCTCATCGAGAATCGACCGGCTGCTGGCAAGCCTCGCATCGTGAACAGTGCGGCCGCGATTGGCGATCTCGTGCTCGTCGAAAGCGACGAATGGTGGCTGGGCTGGCATCGCGTAACTACCCCGGAGACGCGCTGGCCCGGCGGCGTGCCGCCGATCGCGCTGCCACCGCGCATGGTCTCGCGCGCATACCTCAAGATCGTCGAAGCGCTCGAGTGGTCAGAGCTTCCGATTCAGCGCGGCGACCGCTGCGTCGAGATCGGCAGCTCGCCCGGCGGGTCATGCCTCGCGCTGCTCGAGCGCGGCTTGCTCGTGACGGGCATCGATCCGGCCGAGATGGACCCCGAGGTGCTCGCGCACCCCAACTTCACGCACATCCGCGCCATCGCGAAAAACGTCAAGCGCGGCATATTCCGCGAATGCCGCTGGCTCGTCATGGACGCGAACGTCGCGCCGAACTACACACTCGACACGCTCGACGGCGTGCTGACGCAGGGTGGCGCCCGGCCCGAAGGTCTCGTGTTGACTTTGAAGCTGACCGACCCTGCGCTCGCGGAAAGGCTGCCCGCGATAGCCGAGCGCATCCGCCGCTACGGCTACCGCCGCGTGCGGATGCGACAGCTCGCGTACAACCGACAGGAGATCTGCGCGGTCGCCGATCAGGCTATCGCCGATAAGTAACCGGCAAAAGACGCTAGCGGCGCGTGGTCTACGCCATCAGCGGGATGCCACCGGCGACCCTTGAGTGGGAATGGGAGAGTCGGCTCGGCTGACCGTGATACTGGCTTGCAGATCCGTTGGACGGATGATCTGCATGACCGGAGCTGCGGCCACCAGTTTGACCCACACGTTATTCCCGTCCTTGAACCAGGACGTCTCGGTCGCCTTGCGCAAGGCATCCATGCTGCTTTGCTGCGTTCCGGAAGTGGCCTTGGCGTAACCAGGCAGCTTGAACATGACCCATGAGCCCTTGTCCATTTCGGACAGGCTGAGCGTGACTTCCGGCCTTTCGGTCTTCACCTCGATCTCGGTGCCGGCCTTCACGGTGCTCTGGTCGCCGGGAGCCTTGAATTCCTTGCCGTTGCGAATCAGCGTGACCGGTGCCTGCGGAGGACGACGCGTAAACAGCGCGGCACGTTGGGCCTGCACGAGGGGGTCATTTGCACCCAGCCCACCAATCGAAGACAGCAACGCGTACCGGGCGGTCCGCGATTCGAGATTCACCGCTCGCGGCATTTCTCCTCGGCTGTCGGAGAGATTCAGGCGGCCGACGTCGCCCTTGCACACCGATGCGTTCCAGGTGGGCTCGATCTTGCAGGTGTCGTCGGTGGCGACGCTGTCGTTCTCGCCATCGTGCAGCAGGACCTGGGAATTGGGGATGCCGGTCACCGAACCATCCAGGTCGCGGAACGACAGAGTGCGATATGCGTTGCCGCCGCGGTTGTCGTTATCGAACCGGGTATCGAATTTCGGGAAATAGACCGGCTTGGCGTTGACGAATTTCGCACCAGTGATCGAGCTTCCAGTGCTCAGGCCCGCGCTCGTGAACAGCAGGAAGGAAAGCGCGCCGGTCTTTCTGAGCTTGTTGTCCTGGTAATTCACGAATGTCGTGTTCACCACATCATCGCGGTAGTCATAGTATTCGTAGCCGCGGATGGGGAAGTCCGGAATCGCAGGCTTGGGCAGGCTGCGGCCATAGGCCTTTTCGTCGGGCGTCGAGGGGTTGCCGATATTCTCGGTCTCGCCCACCACCAGCGAATCGACCAGCTTTGCACTGAACCGCGAGCTGCCGACGTCGCCGGCGGCCTGCGTCATGCCAACGGCGTTGTCGGCAAACTTCGCGTTGCTGTAGACGTAGAGATCGCCGCGGCCCCAGAGACCCCCATTGCGGTTCTTGTAGCTGGTGAGATTCTCGAAGTGCGTCTCCAGCGCTTCGCTTTCCAGATCGTTGGGATCCTTCAACGGCAGCAACGGAATGGAGGCCAGGCCGAAGGTGTTGTCCTCGTTGATGTGCCGGTCGATCATGAACCCATCGAAGTTGGAATGGGACACGTTGCCCCTGAATGCGCGCACCGGCGTGCGGCGCGGCCAGATGTTCTTGGCGGCGTCCGATCCCAGGAAGGCGCCTTGCGGGTGCATCGGCAGGGAAAACCAGAAGCCAGTCTCATCGGCACCGGCCGAGACGTTATCGATGAAGGAGTTGTCCGGGTTGGTGATCCAGTAAGCCGCCACCGTGTTGTCCGAGGGCAGCAGGGTGTCCTTGCCGGAAAAGCTGGCTTGCCGGATGGCGTTGCGATTACCGGTGATCTCACCGTTTGCGGCGAGATTGTTCGGGACGCAGGGCTTGGTGGGATGGCACTTCACCTGGATGGCGAGGTTGTGCACGAACTCGTTGCCGTGCTCGATGCCGTCTTCCAGGAAGAAGCAGTGACCGACGATGTTGTAGGTCACATTGTTTTCGACGCGCACATCGTTCGTGCCGTGCACGGTCACGCAGCGGTTGTAGGTGTCGTGGATGGACGCGTTCTTGATGTATTGGCCCTTGCCGGTATCGCCGACCAGATGCCAGTGGATCGGATAGCGTGCCAGCTCCATGTGCTGGCCCATGCGATTGAGCTCGACACCATCCACATACATGTGGCTTGTGACCATCGCCATGATGTGGCCGCCAAAGTAGGACTCGGCGGCATCCTCTGATGCCTGAACCTTGATGTTGCGCGTCAAGAGTCCCACTTCGCCGCGCTCATCCACGTCGAAGGTGATCTTGCCGAAGTGCATGTAGTCGAGTTTCTTGTCGAGCGTGATCGTGTTGCCGTTTATGGCGGCAATCGTGCGCCGCTCGGCCTGGCGGGGGTTGTAATCCGTCGAGGCCAGAACGATTTCATCGCCGGCCTTCCACTGCGCGGCATTCAGCACCTCGATCGAGGTGCTCCCCGCGTCGGCGGTCTTCGCCAGTTTGGTCCAGGTGTTGTTGCGGTTGCCGTGCAGGTTCAGCGTGCCACCCGAGAGCATGATGCCGCGGTCACCCATGCCCATCATCTGCTCACCTTTTACTTTGTCGGTGAGGGTGATGGTGGCCTTGTGCTGGTAGGGCTTGGCTTCGGTGCCGACCTGCAACTCCCCGTGCACCATGATCCACTCGGTGGTGAGTGTCAGGTCGCTCTTGTCGGCGAAGGTGAGCTTGCCCATGACGGTGATGCCGCCCAACGCAGGCGGGCTCACGTCCAGGATCACTTCCTTGCCGGTGGGGATTTCCACTTTGGCCCCTGCGACCGGCACCTTCTTGTTCGGCCAAGTGGCGGGATTCGACCAGTTGGTCTGTTTGACCGCTCCAGCACTCTGGGCCTGCATGGAGAATACGCCAGCGAGAAGGAATGCCGGACACAGCGAATAAAGCACGAGTGACCGATTCGGCTTGCTCATGACCAACCCCCGAACTTATGCAAATAACCCCGAAACCAGACTGGACAGGATAGCGCGAATCTCCGGGGCCCTTCCACGACAGTCAGGGCTGTGATGGCGGCTTTCCCTTGCAAATCAAGCCCTCGGGGCTGGCGGCGAGCGCCTTTTCGGTTCGCGGAAAAAACGTACTAGGATCGGCGTCCGCACCGATGGACGCCTATTCGCTCCCACTCTTCGACGACCCCGCTCCGACCATCCAGGCATCGGAAAGCCCCGCCATCGAGCGCGCACCGCTGCGCCAGTTGTACTACCTTCACAACTTCCGGGTGGCGATGGAGTCACTGCGCGACCGCTACGCCGATCTGATGAGCCCGGAAGAGTCGCAGTTCATCCGGTGCTTCCTGCGTCTTCCAGAAGCCCCGCAGTGCCTCCTTACGCGCCTGGCCATGCGCAAGGGGCCCTTCTTCCGCCGCACGACCCTGCGCTACCCCGAAATTCCGGACATCGCGCAGGCCATCAACATGCTGGCCTGGCAGGGACTCATCGAGCTGGATCCCGAGGTGGAGGCCGCGGCGCTGCCCGAGGTCCTCAACAAGGCCGAGCCGCGATGGATACTGGGTACCGCGTCCTCCCGTGCCCGGTCCGTTGAATCCACGCGGGACCAGCTCTTCCTCCCCATCGAGAACCCAATCATCGAATCCCGGTGCCTGTCCCGTTGGCATGGTGCTCTTAAGGATCGATTCATCCGGCTGACGGTGGAGGGCTCGATCCGGCGCCTGCAATGGCTGTTCTTCGGCAACGACCACCAGGACTGGACGGAGTTCGTGCTGACCGACCTGGGCGCGGTGCGCTACGAGCACGTGCCACTCGACGCTCGCTCGCGCGGATTCCAGAGCCGCGAGGAGATCGAGCATTTCTATCGGCTCAACGAGTGTCGGGCTCGCCTGAAGGGTGGCGAATCCGCCGTAGCCATCTGCACGGCCGCCCATCGCCCCGACACCGCCTGCAGCTGGCTGCGCGATCGGTTCACCCGGCTGCACCTTCCGCTGGGCGAATGCCTGGAGACCGAGGATGAGCCGGATCTGGCGATCCAGCACTATCAAGGCACGGGCTGCACCGAAGGGCAGGTGAGAGCGGTGCGCCTGCAGGAGCGGTTGGGGCGATATGAAGCCGCGCGCGCCGATGCGCTCGCCATATCGCCTGATGCGTGCACGGAAGCGCAGGCTCGTGCTGGATCGTGTGCTGATCCGGATGACACGGTGTCTGGACAGAAGGATCGTGCCGCATCGGCTCGGCAAACCTTCAGACACGCTGGAGCTCCGGCTGCCGGAGCCCACAGATGAGCGCATCGAGCGCGTCGTGGCCACCGCGTTGTCCACAGAAGACGCGCCCGTGTTTTACGTGGGGAACGGCCTGCTCACGTCGCTGTTTGGGCTGTGGTGCTGGGAAGCGCTGTACGCACCCTTGCCCGGTGCGTTCTTTCACGCCTACCAGTCGGGACCGGCCGACCTGCATACGGCCGAGTTTCGCGAACGCCGCAGAGAACTGTTTGACGGTCTGCTGGGGCTTTTCGATTCCGGAGAGTACGAGGCGGTGATCCGTCGGAACTACCGCGCCAAGGTCGGCATCTGGACGCAGTTCGTCCGGTGGAGAAAGCTCAAGCCCCAGTTGCTGGCGCACGCGCTGCGCTGCATTCCGGCAGAGCATCTCAAGCGCTGCTTCGGACGCATGCTCGAGAACCTGACCGACAACACCGCAGGGCTGCCCGACCTGCTCCAGCTTTGGCCTGAAGAGCGGCGCTACCGGATGATCGAAGTGAAGGCGCCGGGCGATCGGCTGCAGGACAACCAGCGCCGCTGGCTCACCTTCTTCAATGCGAACCACATGCCGGCGGTGGTGTGCAGGGTGAGCTGGACTGACGCGGACGCTTGACTCGCCACGTCAGGAATTCTTGAGACTTTCGGCGACGCGCTTGTGGGCCTCTCTGAACGGTATCCCTTCCTTCAATGCGATCTCATACGCCTGATCCGCCGCATGAATCCCCGGATTCACCTTCGCATTGATCGCTGCCTCATCAAACACCACCTCCGCCAACGCCGCCGCCATGATGTCCAACGTCTGCGTGCAGATGTCGATGCCCCGGAACAACGGAAACTTCAGCAACTGCAGATCCCGCTGATACCCCGAAGGCAGCTTCGCAAAGATCCCCAGCGCCTCATTGAGGCAGGCATGCGCCGTAGCCGTCCGCCCGCGCACCAGCTCGAACACATCCGGATTGCGCTTCTGCGGCATGATGGATGAGCCGGTGGTGAACGCATCCGGCAGCTTCACGAACCCGAACTCCTGCGTGTAGAAGAGCATCAGGTCGGAGGCGCAACGGCCGAGGTCCTGCATGGTCAGCGCGATCTCGAACAGCAGCTGACTCTCGGCCTTGCCGCGCGAGAGCTGCACCGAGGTCACGGGCACTTGCACGCTGGCGAAGCCCATCTCCTTGGCCGTCTGCTC
>Ga0134124_10003599_pt1 | contig 12473 bp, 9 predicted proteins | sample KB304_FD_96880 | JGI IMG/M metagenome (GOLD analysis project Ga0134124, IMG submission 96880) | Terrestrial soil microbial communities without Nitrogen fertilizer from Kellogg Biological Station, Michigan, USA - KB3-0-4 | ecosystem: Environmental > Terrestrial > Soil > Unclassified ... | reverse complement strand
TTACATCAAAATGTTTTACACAGTTATTTTACGATAGAATAAAGGGTGAAACTACCTTTTCAGCAGAAAAAGCTTTCATTAATTTTCCGCTTATAAATTGCAAGAAATTTTCAACTATTGCGTTTTATGAAATCGATATACTATGAAACCATGTACCACCATTATTTTTCTGCTTTTTATTTCTACGGCTAGTTTTTGTCAGACCATCAGCACTTCGACAATAAATGCATCTGGCGGCGCTGCAAAAAATGGCTACTACCAATTTGAATGGAGTGTTGGAGAATTGGCACTCGTTGATGAAATGGAAGTAGCGGGTAAATTGATCGTCACCAATGGATTTCTTCAACCCTATCTCGTGAATCCCGGATCGAACGATCCTAATTATTTTTTTTCAGTAGATGAGATCAAAATTTTTCCCAATCCTGCATCGCGGTATGTAGAAATAAATTTTTTTACAAAACAAAAAGGCCGAGTGACACTGGAGCTTTATGATGCGATAGGACAAAAAGTTTTATCTCATGAAATTATTTGTTACGGAGTTGATCTTATACACAGGATCCCTGTAACCAATTTGCAAAACGGAAGTTATATCCTGAATATTAATTTAAATAGTAACCTGGGGTTCCCGGTAAAACAGGGAGCCTACAGGATCATCAAAATCCAATAACGATCCAATATCCATTTTGAACCAAAATCCTAATGACCGATGAAAAAAATTTTACTCGCTTTATTGCTTTCGATCAGTTTCGCAGCTTATGCCCAGGTGCCTTCGCAAATAAATTACCAGGGTATTGCCCGGAACTCAGTAGGCAATGTGTTGCCGAATAAAAAGATCACGGTGCGTTTGTCTGTTCATGATCAAACTGCAACCGGCACTGTCGTCTATAGTGAAGCCCGAAATATAACAACAAGCAGTTTGGGTTTGTTCACTATTGCCATTGGAAGCGGTGGCGCTACTTCTACAACAGGAAATTTTGCCGGCATCAATTGGAACTCAGGTGCTAAATTTCTGCAAGTTGAAGTTGATCCTGATGGAGGGTCAAATTTTTTGAACCTCGGTACTTCACCTTTGCTTGCAGTTCCTTATTCTTTATACGCGGCCAATGCAGGCAATGCAACTCCTTCCGGAAATGCAGGTGGCGACCTTGTTGGAACTTATCCAAACCCGGTTGTTGCGGATAAAGCGATCACTACAGCAAAACTGAATGACAGTTCTGTTTCTACTATTAAGATCCAGGACCTCGCTGTTACTAATAATAAACTGGCAGATAATTCTGTGACGACTTCAAAAGTTGTAGATAGTTCCATTACACTTGTAAAACTTGGTTCGGATGTGATACTGGCAATGGGCGGTGGTGGTGGTGGAAATCCAACAGGACCTGCTGGCGGAGATCTTTCCGGCATTTACCCAAATCCTTCTGTGAAAGATGCTGCGATCACCGGAAATAAACTTGCTGATAATGCTGTAACAACAAATAAAATTTCTGACAACTCTATCACTACACCAAAAGTTGTAGATAGCTCCATTACACTTATAAAGCTTGGATCCGATGTAATCGCTGCAATGGGTGGCGGCGGTGGCGGTGGAAATCCGACTGGGCCTGCAGGCGGAGACCTTTCTGGCCTTTATCCAAACCCATCTGTGAAAAATGGTGCCATCACAGGAATTAAACTTGCTGATAATGCCGTGACAACTGTAAAAATATTGGATGCATCTGTGACGAGTGCAAAACTTGCACCGGGTGTTATTCCATCAACTCTTCCTCCTACCGGTCCTGCAGGTGGAGATCTTATTGGAACTTACCCGAACCCGATCATTGCCGATGCTTCAGTAACGCAAAATAAAATTGCAAATAATTCAGTGGGTACGATAAACCTTATGAATGCATCCGTCTCAACAATTAAACTGGCTGATAACTCAGTGACGACACCAAAAATTGTAGATGGATCTGTAACGAGTGCAAAACTTGCTGCCGGTGTAATTCCAACATCATTGCCGCCAAACGGTGCAGCCAATGGTGACCTTTCAGGAAGTTACCCCAGCCCGGTAGTTAGCAAAATACAAACTGTTACTGTCAGCAATACAACGCCAACAACAGGACAGGTTCTTAAATTCAATGGTGTCAGCTGGGCGCCAGGAACTGATAATGGTGGTAGCGGTGGAAACCCGACAGGACCTGCCGGCGGTGATCTTTCAGGAAATTATCCGGATCCTAATATTGCTTCTGGTGCGATCACAACACCAAAAATCGCGAACGGTGCAGTAGTAACACCAAAAATTGCAGACCTTGCTGTTAATACAAATAAACTACAGGATCTCGCAGTGACCACACCAAAAATTGCTGATGCTGCAGTTACCATGGCGAAACTTGGACCTGACGTGCTCCTTGCAATGGGCGGTGGTGGAGGCGGAAGTCCCACCGGACCTGCAGGTGGAGATCTTGCCGGATCTTATCCAAATCCAACCGTTGCCAATCTCGCTATCACAACAAACAAGATCGCAGATAATTCTATCACCACTACTAAAATTGTTGATGCTTCTGTAACAAGTGCAAAACTTGCTCCTGGAGTTATCCCAACAACATTACCTCCAAGTGGTGCAGCCGGTGGTGATCTTACAGGAACTTTTCCAAATCCAACTGTTACCAATCTTGCCATCACGACGAGCAAGATCGCAGATAACTCTATCACTACTGCTAAAATTGTTGATGCTTCTGTAACAAGTGCAAAACTTGCTGCGGGTGTTATCCCAACAACATTACCTCCCAGTGGGGTTGCCGGTGGTGACCTTACAGGATCTTTTCCAAATCCAACCGTTGCCAATCTTGCTATCACGACGGGCAAGATCGCAGACAATTCTATATCGACAACAAAACTGATCGACGCTTCAGTCACTAATCCGAAACTTGCAGATAATTCTGTAGGAACTTCAAAAATCATCGATGCGTCAGTTACAAGTGTGAAGCTTGCTGCCGGTGTTATTCCAACATCATTGCCACCAAACGGAGTGGCGACCGGAGATCTTTCCGGAAGTTATCCAGCTCCTTCGGTAGTTAAGTTGCAGGGAATTGGTGTGAGCAGCACTGCTCCTCTTAGTGGCCAGGTGTTAAAATATAATGGAACACAATGGTTGCCGTCAACTGATATCAGTGGTGGATTTAGTTTGCCTTATTCAGGAACAGATAACAACGCTGCCACTTCATTTCTCGTAACAAACCAGGGAAGTGGAGCTGCGCTGGAAGGAGTCAACAATTCAACGAGTGCAAATACGATCGGTGTAACAGGCAGAATAAATTCAGCATCGCCGGGCGCCTCATCTACAGGATTGCGTGGTATTAATAATGGAGTTGGTGTGAATGGTTACGGTGTCTGGGGTTCTCATAATGGATATGGCATTGGCGTGTATGGAGTTTCTTTACATGGCAATGGTGTGCAGGGAAATTCAACTGATGGAAATGGAATCTTTGGTACCAGCGTAAATGGCTCTGCCGGTTATTTTGATGTTTCGAATTCAGCGAACGCATATGATGCGGTGTCTGTTTATACTGTGGGAACAGGAACCGGAGTGACATCTATCAGTGAGCAGGGAAATGGATTGTGGGGTATCACCTACAGTGCTTCAACTGCCGGTGTTCTCGGATATAATACGGGTGGTGGTGAAGGTGTTGTTGGTCGCACGATAAGTAATACATCGGCTGCTGTTGTTGGTAAAAATGATGGAACCTATGCCGGTGTTGAAGGAATCGGTTATAATGATAATGCAACAGGAATACATGCAATTGTTAACCAGGATGGATGGATAAATGGTAACGCCCTGGTTGCTGAAGTTGCCGGATCAGCCAATGGTAACCCTGCAGTGTTTAAAGCAAATGGCGCAAACGTTGCACGGATTGATAAAACAGGTAAAGGCTTTTTTAATAATGGTACACAAGTGGGTGGTGCTGACGTGGCTGAACTTTTTGATGTGACTGGTGAGAAAAAAGATTATGAACCAGGTGACGTGCTGGTCATTTCAACTTCTGTTGACCGCCAGGTAGAAAAATCGAATGCTCCTTATTCAACATTGGTTGCTGGTGTGTATGCAACAAAACCCGGCGTAATGCTAACGGAAAAAAATGCAGAGGCTGATCAATTAGATAAAATGGTTCCCATGGGTGTGATCGGTGTGATCCCAACCAAGGTTTGCCTGGAGGGTGGGTCGATCAAACGTGGTGATCTGCTTGTCACTTCTTCAATTTCTGGAGTGGCAATGAAAGCTGATCTCGACAAAGTGAAGCCAGGCCAGGTGATCGGAAAAGCATTGCAGGATTATAATGGCCAGGAAGTAGGAAAAATCAATGTTTTGGTCAGTGTAAAATAAAATTGTTTATGAAAAAAATTACAATCAGAAATTTTTTCCTGGGTTTAATAATAGTTTTCTGCGGATTGAATGGTTATGCTCAAAAAGCAAGTGACCGACCTATTTCATCTGAATTAAAAAAATTAAAAGAGATGAAGGAAACAAGAAAGCAAATGCTTCAGCGAACTCAGCAAACAGCTTCAAAGACAGAAATCCAGGCAACAACAGTGACGGCAGATAAAACGAAACAACTGCCGGCCACTAAGCCGTCAGTGCAGCCAATGGTGATTCCTGCTAGATCTAAGCGGCAATAATTTTTTATAGTGAAAGGCTTGTGCTAAGTTGATGGCCCGGATTACAAGGATGTGGTACTATTTGAATACAGATTCATCCACGCCCTGGTTGATGCTGTAATTAGTAAAACTGATCTCCACCTTGCCTTTTTTATTTTTCAAAACTTCCTGCTGGTTCTTTTTTTTGCTGCCGTCATCATAATCAAGTGTCACCCCTTTGGGCATTTTATAATCCTTGGTGTTGAAAGAGAAAATGGTTTTATCGGGGAGGCCCCAGTCAGCATATTTTCCATAAGTCATTTCCAATTCGTAACTACCGTTTTCCTTTGTGGTTGTTTTTGATCTTTTAATGAGCGAATTTTTTTCGTCAATATATAATGTAGCCAGGATGATCTCAGCAGTGTCTTCTTTAGGTAATAATTTAATAATGCGCAGTCCGCTGCTATCCTTGCCCACGTCAATAATATCATAGTTGTTATTGCTTAGAAAAAGATTGGAAAGACTGATGTTCACTGAGCCTTTTGGAATTAATGAGATGCCGCTTTTATTAACGACCTTAAGTTTGCCCGGTTTTTTATAGTAGATAGCGACATTGGCAATAGGAGCTTTCAGAAAACTGACATTGGTTTTTAATTTTCCATCTGCCTTGTAGTTGTTCACTTTCTCCAGTTTTGTTTTCACCTGTTTCACCAGGTCTTCTGCTGATTGCGCTTGCACATTCATCCCTAAAAAAAACAACGCTATAAAAGAAAAAAGAGATCGCATATCTAACTCAGAATATTTTTCTTATTGAAATACCAAAAAGCAACTGACAAAAATACCACAGTATATCCCAGCAGGAACACAGCACTTTTAATGATTTGTGAAATATCCTCGATAGAGCCGGGTATCGTGACCCCATCTTTTCCCTGCACATAAAAAAAACCTTTCCACCCCAACATGTGCGTGGTGAACAACCAGGGCTTCACTGTTTCATCATAAAAAGGGATCTGCATTTGCGTTAATATGGTGAACACAATGATGACACAAACTGTAGCGACAATCGGTCCAACTGAATTGTCTGAGAAAATGGAAAACAAAAATGCAAGAGCAGCCACTGTTATTAACCCCAATCCCGCAAAAACAAAAGCGGCGGCATATCGCCACATTACGTCGGAGGCGGAAATAATATTTGAACCATATTCTCTTGCCACAAACAGATCATTTGTTCCGAACAAAGCAACACTTAAGATCAACGAGAGGACCGCCACCCATATCAATAATAATATTGTATAGATCGACGAAGCTAAAAATTTCACGAACAGGAGCCGGATCCGGCTCACAGGCTTTGAAACAAGCAGTCTTAGCGTTCCCATAGTTGCTTCGCCGGCGACTACGTCACCGGCAACCAGTGCAACCAATATGGGCACGTGGATCAGGAGAAGGTTGAGAATAAGATAGCAGACGAAATATCCATTCAGAATATCAGTATAAGGAACTTCAAATGATTCATTCATTCCAGCCATCATCAACCCGACATATTCCTTTCCTCCATATTTCAAAGCGATCTGAACCAATAAAATAATTACAGCGATGACTGCAAAAGCAATATATGTTCTCGGCCGCTTAAAGATCTTATAGAGTTCAATTCGTAATAGTGGCAGCATGCTGATGTGCGGTTAATGATAAAAAATAATCTTCCAGACTATGTTTAGGGCGAACCGAAATAATATCAATGTTCATTTGTGATATTTCGCGGATCAGTTGAGGGATATCGGCGCTTGCCATTTTTAAAATGATCTTTTCTTCCTCTACCCTGCTAAAATATTTTCCCCAGTTCGAGCTTTGAATTTGATCGACGGCCTCCTGCAAACTCAACGTTTCTATCTCAACATTGATCTCATTCGGATTCAGTAATTCCGAAACCGATCCCTCTATCACTTTTTTTCCCCGATCAATGATCAACATAGAGTCAGCGATGATCTCCATCTCGCTTAATAAATGAGAGGAGACGAAAACAGTTTTGTTTTGATCTTTGCTCAAATGCATAATTAAATTTCTCACATCAGCGATCCCCTGGGGATCCAACCCATTCATAGGCTCATCCAATATGATCAATTCCGGGTCATGTAATAAGGCAACTGCAATTCCCAACCGCTGCCTCATTCCCTGGGAGTAAGTTTTTACTTTGCTTTTGGCCCGTTCAACCAATCCAACTTTTTCCAGCTGTTCCATCATTTTTTTTTCCGGAAGCTTTATTCCGCTCATCACTGCGAACATCTTCAGATTCTCAACGGCAGTGAGGTATTTGTAGAGATCAGGTTTCTCGATAATTGCTCCTGTTTTTCTTAGAATTTCTTTTCGGTGTTTTTTCAAATCCATTCCAAATATCTCGATCTCTCCTTCCGTTGGTTCGATCAGCGTGAGTAACATGCGTATGGTGGTCGATTTACCGGCGCCATTTTGACCCAGGAATCCATAGACCTTTCCCTGGGGAACAGAAAAGGAAAGATCATCTACAGCCTTTACTTCCTTAAAATCTTTTGATAAATTTCTTACGTCAATTACAGATGCCATCGTGATGGATAATGAGCAAATGTATTTAAGATTTTGCCGGTAAATTAAAATGAGATCAAAAAGAGATTAAAGAGAGAAATCCAAAAGTTTTTCAAGAAATATGCAACAGGGCAATTTGTTTCATTAAAAAAAAATCGGGGTTCTACGATTAAAAAAAATGTTTACTGAAAATGAATCAGTTATTTTTTTTCAAGTTTAAATTTTCTTTAAAAAACTTGCAAGAATAAAAATTGGCTATTAGGTTTGTTATCCGATTCCACTTATCCCCCGAAAAACTTTGATTATCTCAATCCGTACTTGTCAACTCGCTCAACAAACAATTTCCCTTGTTGTCATTACGGCTTGTATTTAATCTGAGTTAATTACTCTTCCAAACTCCTATTGAACGTTACTCTCCAAATCCTGGGAACAGACTTCATTACTGTCCAATGTTTCTATGGCAATTGAATAATGAAAATTCAAAGCCTGGCATTAGAACATAAGAATCATAAAGATCGTTTCCAAACTCCTATTGATCCCTCTTCCAGATCCTGAGAAATAAGCTTCGTTAGTTTCCAATGTTTCTATGGGAATTTGAAACAAATTTTTAATCAAACCCTAAGAAATGAAAAAGATTTTTACCCTCATCGCCGGGGCATGCACGTTATTTTCAACTGCTAATGCCCAGTTCACTGAAAACTTTTCAAACGACATCACATCACTTTCTGGCAATTGCTGGCAATTCGCAAACGGAATGGCCTGGACGAATTCAAGTCCAAACATTAATGGTGGAACCATTTACGGGACCACATCAGGCGACGTTACAACGCCTTACATTAATGTGACTTCAACTTCTGTAACGATCTCCTTCAATTATCAGTTGAGCGGCAACCTTAACGGACCGGCCATGCGTACAATTGATATTGGTTTGTACGATGTTCTTGGTAATTACAGTTCTCTTCAAACCATCTCTTTAAACAATTCCTCACCAACCACACTCCAAACTTTCAATAATACCTATACTTTGGGTTCTACAGGTCTCAAAAAATTAGAGATTAGCATTGGAGGTGCCGGTGGAACGGTGAAACTAATGATCGATGATCTGTCAACCAATGCAAGTTTTAGATACGGTCCTATCAACCATTGCAACAACTCTCCTAATCTTGCAAAGGATACATTCCTTTTCACATCCGGAATGACCGGTTTTGGAAATGTAATGAGCAACGATGTTGAGCCAGACGGAGAAAACATGACAGCAGTTGTATTAACTCCTTCTCCAGATGGCACCATTACAATGAATACAAACGGAAGCTTCAGCTTTACACCAAATATTGGTTTCACTGGCACGAGCACAAACTTCGTTTACCAGGTTTGTGATAATGGATACCCATCAGCTTGTGCAGCGACTACAGTTAAGATCTATTTTGTTGCAGCAGCACCATTGCCGGTTAAACTGACCAAATTCCAGGGTAACAAAAATGGAGATAAAGTGTCATTGCAATGGACGGTAGCTACAAACGAAATTGTTGATCGTTTCGAAGTGGAAAGAAGCACAAACGGAAGAGATTTCAGCACAGCAGCCCTGGTATTTGCTTCTGAGAAATTTGGAGATGAAAATTATTCTTTCAAAGAAACGCAGTCAGCTGATGTGGTTTATTACCGCTTAAAAATGTACGACAAGAATCATGTTGCGGAATATTCTAAGATCCTCGTGTTTCGTTCAGCATCTTCAACCGGTAATGCTATCCGCATCATCAACAATCCGGTAAAGGATAAATTGACAGTTAGTTTCAGCTCATCACTCAACGATGCTGTTACTATGAAAATATATGACGTGAACGGCGCAACGTTAATGTCTCAAAAGTTAACAGTCTACGAAGGAAGCAATCTTATTAGTCTGCCTTTGAGCTCCAGTTTCAAACCGGGGTTTTATGTTGTTGAAATAAACAACGGTGCTGAATCTCAAACAGCAAAGTTTGTAAAGCAATAAGAATTCTTACAACCGAATGAATCGCAGGACGGCGTAATTAACGCCGTCCTTCTTACAACCATGGAAACTTTATCCAAGATCTTATGGGACTTGAATCGAATTATAAAATTTCAATCCCTAACAAATGAAAAAAATTTTACCCTTACTGATCCTGAGCTTTTTTGTCCTCGTTTCCAGGGGCCAGGTTGTGCTGAATGAAGTCTATCCTGAGCCGGCAAATGGAAAGTCTGAGTTCTTCGAATTATACAACACCAGTGTTTCTGCTTTGCCACAATCAATGGATAACTATACGATGGTTACTTTTTTTGAAGCACCAGGTGAAAAAGGATTTTGTGTGATGGATCTTCCGAATTTATCTGTGAGTCCAAAAGGCTTTTTTGTTGGAGCTGCGTCTTTACCATTTAGCTACCAGGGCGTGACAAATTCAACCGCTGCTGATTTTTCCTGGAACAGTTCGTCTTTAACTTCTAACAATGGTTACATAAAAAAATGGAAGTATCAAAACAATAATTTATCTGACGGCAATCCGAATTATGATGAAGTTACTCTTCCGCCAAATTTTAATGATTTCTTTCAAAAACGGACAGGTACTGGATCAACCTACACAGTTTTTTTATTCAAGAATGGTGTTCTTGTAAATGCAGTGTGCCTCGGTACAGGCGGTGCCACTGATGTATTGCCATCCATCATCAACATGCCCGCACTGAATATTGACATGTCTGGCTCCTCTCCTGATTTCACCATTGATTTTTCCAGCTTTGCGAATATAGCAGTGGAAACGGTTAGCCAGGATGCAGGAACCGACAATGGTTATATTCGTGAGAGAGATGGATTGTGCGGCGGCTGGACAAAATCGAGTTCACAAGTTCAACATACTCCTCAATTATCCAACGGAGCTGTGGATGGGTCTCTTGGAACTGTTTCTGCAACTGCGATCATTCAAAAAGGAACAGTACAAAGTGGTTCAAGTTTTATCTATGACGTGATCTCTGCGCCTTCATCAAGTTTTCCGATCGAGTTACAGGTGTACAAGGACAATGGTTCATCCATATTGAGTCTTGATGGCGGAGATGAATATGTTGAATCAAATTTTGAAAATGTCGTGACCGATGGATCTTTTACAACTTTATTCACGCCTTATGATATGAACATGCTGCTGGTAATAAAAACCAATGCGGGGTGTATTGATAAAGTTCTGTATGCTATCAATAGCGGAGTTCTTCCTTTAAAGCTTATTTATTTCAAGGGTGACATGACAAGACTTGACTGGAAAATAACTCAAAATGAAACTGCGAAATTTTTTGAGATCCAAACAAGCAGTGACGGTGTAAATTTTATCACCTCGTCAACAATGAATAGCAGTGGCAGAACCGGTGATGGTCTTTACAATTATTCAATTTCTCCGGCTGTGCAAAAATCGTATTACAGGTTGAAGATCGTCGGCATTGACCAAACTGTAAATTATTCTAACATTATTTCAGTTGGCTTTGGGGCCAATGGAAAAAATAGTTTTTCTATTCTTCAAAACCCCGTAACAGATGTTCTCAAGGCACAATTCTTCGCCACCAGCAATCAAACTATTGGCATCAGGATATATGATCTTAGTGGCTGCATACGCCTGGAAGACAAATTAAGTGTCAGTGAAGGAAGCAATGTCATCAATCTGCAAAAGGCGAATAGGTTGAATCCCGGCACTTACGTTATTGAAGTAAAAAGCGCCACTGAAAAATTTGTAGAAAAACTTATAAAGCAATAAAGTAAAGACCTTAGGGATTGGTTTTATTCTGAATAGCAAAAGAAAGGAGCTCTATATAGGGCTCCTCTTGTTTTTATATTTGCAGTCAGGAGGCAATGATCTTGTCATGTGAACGCTTCTATCAATCCACCCAATGAAAAATGCTGGTGTAATTTTCCAAATTCCCTTCGTAAGATTTCAATTTTAAACGCGATTTGATTCTAGTAATACTACTGGTAAATCGGATTTTTACGGCTCTGCTTTCGAACAGAAAATATTTTTCTTTGGGCAGTCTTCTCAGGCTCAATATTTTAAGAAAACACTAGGGGAAATTCCGGATTTCCCTGAGAAAAATACTTAGAAACACTTGCACAAACAAAAAACGGAATATAGCTTTGCCCTCACGTTCGACGAAGACAAATTATCCTAAGAAAGATTACGAACTGATGAAAGTAGATTCCGTACCGACAGCCTCTTCCACTTGAATTTTCAGCTCGCTACGGTCTCCAGCTTAAAGGTTCCAGAAAACAAACAGAATTTAACCCGTATTTCAAACCCTAAGAAAATGAAAAAGATATTACTCTCTTTAACCGCTCTCATCGTTTTAGTTTCAGCCAAATCACAGGTTGCAGAAAATAGTTCAACTGCCGTGCAGCAAACTGCTTTCACAGCTCAAAACAACCAGGTGATGCCGGTTGCCAATGAAATTACTGGTTCTTATGCTTCGGGTTTATCTAATCAATCTTCTATTGCCCCGGTTGCGGTTAATCTGACTAGGTTTTCTGGAAATCTGAATAACAGCAAAGCAACATTGAACTGGACCCTTGCTTCAAACGAAACAACAGACAGGTTTGAAATTGAAAGAAGTTTTGACGGTATTAATTTCAATACTGTGGCCCTGGTTTTCACTAGTGAAAGATCTGGCGCAGAATCATACAGCTTTCATGAGAACATTAATTTGGGTGGCAACGCTTATTACAGGCTTAAAAGATATGATAACAACCAAACAGTGAATTATTCAAAGATTATCGTCTTCCGCACTGATTTGATGCAAAAAAGCAAATAATAATATTAGCAATGCTGTTTTCCTGGCAAACTAAGAGTGAGTTTTCAATCTACAGTAAGCTGAAATAAACTCTCGGGTAAACTTCACAAGCAAATTCATCAAGCAATAAAATATTTTTTAGGTATACTGTTAGAGTACAAAAGGGCCTCGTCCTGAGGCCTCTTTTCCATTTAAGTTAACAAGGGTTTCTACGAGTTTCATTTTGACGGTGATCAAGCGTGAAAATCAATTATGAATTTTATGAAAAAAAGCTTGTGTAAATGATGCCGGCTCAGTAGTTTTGTTATTCCCCGCTAAGTCATATATCCCTGAAAAATTAAGACTAGATTGATTTCCAATTTTTCTATGGGCATTGAATAATCATCATTCAAAACCCTCAGAAAATGAAAAAAATAATAATAACCGCTCTCCTGATCCTCGCTTTCTTTGCGGGAAGATCACAATCAATAAGTTTTTCGGGTAGTTTCAGCAATCATAAACTACAGTTTGCCTGGTCTACTGATCTAAATGAGTTA
>Ga0134124_10003598_pt1 | contig 12473 bp, 10 predicted proteins | sample KB304_FD_96880 | JGI IMG/M metagenome (GOLD analysis project Ga0134124, IMG submission 96880) | Terrestrial soil microbial communities without Nitrogen fertilizer from Kellogg Biological Station, Michigan, USA - KB3-0-4 | ecosystem: Environmental > Terrestrial > Soil > Unclassified ... | reverse complement strand
CAAGCAGAACGCCGACAACGCCCGCCAGGCCAACCAGCTGGCGGCCGGCGCCTCAGCCGTGGCCGTCAAGGGCGGCCAGGTGGTGGCCCAGGTGGTGGACACCATGAGCTCGATCAACGACAGCTCCAGGAAGATCGTGGACATCATCAGCGTGATCGACGGGATCGCGTTCCAGACCAACATCCTGGCGCTGAACGCCGCCGTCGAGGCGGCGCGCGCCGGCGAGCAGGGCCGCGGCTTCGCGGTCGTGGCCACCGAAGTCCGCAACCTCGCCCAGCGCAGCGGCGCGGCGGCCAAGGAGATCAAGGGCCTGATCACCGATTCGGTGGGCAAGGTGGAAGAGGGCTCGCGCCAGGTGGACGAGGCCGGCCAGACCATGGGCGAGATCATGACTTCGGTGAAGCGCGTCACCGACATCATGGCCGAGATCGCCGCCGCGTCGCAGGAGCAAAGCTCGGGCATCGAGCAGGTGAACAAGGCCATCGCGCAGATGGACGAGGTCACGCAGCAGAACGCGGCGCTGGTGGAGCAGGCGGCCGCGGCCGCTGAGTCCATGCAGGAGCAGGCACAGCGCCTCAGCCAGGCCGTGGCCATTTTCCGGCTGGAAGACGGCGTATCCCGGGCTGCCGAGGCGGCGTTTGTTCCGGCTGCGCCGCAGCCGGCAGAGCGCCGGTCGCCCGCCCGCGCCGCCAATGTCTCCCGCCTGCCGCGAAGGGCCGATGCAGCCCAGGACCCCTCGGCGCACGCCGAGCCCGCTTCCGCCCGCGCGCGCAAGGTGGCCGGCGGCGACGATGCCTGGGAGGAATTCTAGGCCGAGGGTCGGAGGGCCCGACGGACGTCCGGCGGGACCCTCCTTGGCCTAGGCGGCGAGCGCCACGGGGGACAGGTGTCTCTCCGGGCGCTCGCCGCTTTGGGCCGCCTGCAAGTGGACATTCAGCGGGGCCTTCAGCGTGAAGCGGAAGGTGGCACCCTGTCCGGGCGCCGATTCGGCCCAGATGCGGCCACCGTGGCGCTGCACCAGGCGCCATACCGTGGCAAGCCCGATCCCGGTGCCTTCGAACTCGCCGGCGCTGTGCAGGCGCTGGAAGGGCTGGAACAGCCGCTCGGCGAAGCGCGGGTCGAAGCCCACGCCATTGTCACGCAGGTAGAACACCTGCTCGCCGTCCCGCTCCTCGGCGCCGAATTCGATGCGCGTGTCGTCCTGCCGGGATGTGTACTTCCAGGCATTGCGGATCAGGTTGTCCATCACCGCGCGCATGGCCACGGGGTCCGCCTGGGCGCGAAGGCCGTCCTGGATGTGCCAGTCCACCCGCCGCTGCGGCGCGGACTGGGTGAGTTCGGCGCGCAGGTCGTTGGCCAGCGCGCTGAGGTCGACCCTGCCAGCGTGCATTTCCGCGCGCGTCTGGCGCGCCAGACGCAGCATGCCCTCGACCATGTGGTTCATGCGTTCGCAGGCGCTGCGGATGCGGCCCATGTAGCGCTGCGCCGACTCGGTCATGCCGCCCAACTCTTCCTCGAGCAGGCCGGCGTAGCCGTCGATCTGGCGCACCGGCGCGCGCAGGTCGTGCGAGATGGAATAGCAGAAGGCGTCCAGGTCCTGCGTGCGTTCGGCCACCTGCCTTTCCAGGTTGGCGTTCAGGTTCTCCAGGGCGCGTTGCGCCGTGCGCAGTTCGGTGACGTCATAGAGCACGAACACGTAGTGCTCGCTGCCCTCCAGTTGAATGGGGCTGGCGTTGACGGCGAACATGGCCCGTTCCCTGCCCTGGCGGGTGTACTCCATCTCGTGCCCTATCACGCGCTCGCCGGCCTTGAGTCTTTCGTACATGGCCTGACGCAGCGCGGGGTCGGCCACCAGGTCGATCTGGGCCGCGGTCTTGCCCACCATCTGCCCGGCGGGCAGACCGGCCAGCTCCTGAGCGGCGCGGTTGAAGATCTCGAGTTCCCCGCTGGGCGCCTTGCAGATGATGAGCGGAATGGGCGCGGTGGCCACGATCTCGCGGAGGTTCTGCTCGGCCATGGCCTGCCGGCGCTGGTTGCGCTGGCAGGCCACGAAAATGAAACTCGCGACCACCAGCAGCGCAAACAGGGGGGTTGCGATCATGTTGCGCAGCTCTCCGTCCCAGAGCTGGCGTCCCGTCACCACGAAAGCGGTCTGGGCGGCATAGGCAAGCGCCGCCACCCCGAAGCCGAGCTGGCGGGTGTGCTGGTAGTTTTTCCACAGGCACCACACCGACAGCATCGATATCAAAGGCATGATGGCGTAGAAAATCGGGTAGGCCATGTCCTCCTGCGCGACGCAAACGATGGTGGCCGCGCCAAATACTCCGGCGAGCGTGAGGCCGGCCGGCCGCAAGGAGATTCGCCGTTTGGGCAGCAGGTCGATCGCGCCGACGAGGATGAGACTCAGTCCAAGCGAGGCGGCGATCATTTCCCCGAAGCGCATGTAGAGATCGGTCTCGCCCCAATAGTGCAGGACCCAGCGCAGTGAGAGCGCGGCGGCAGCCAGCCCCCAGAACAGCAGATAGCGGTCGCGGCGCGTGATGCCGTACAGCGTGAGCGCGGCGACGGCGCCCAGCGCGTGCACGCTTGCGCCGACGATGACGGTTTGCAGAACGGGGTCGATACTGCCATTCATGGCGGGGGCTCCAGTGCGCACCCCGGTGTTGTCCCCGCTTCGGATGCATTGATAAGCGAGGTGAAGAGTAGGGGCGGTCCCCGCCGGGGCCAATTGTCCTTTGGTACAGGAAAGCGGCGGCGGCCTGATTTGTGAGGGCTCGCCAACCGCGGCGGCGCTAGAGCGCCTTGCCCTGGCCGCCGATGATTTCCGCGGCCAGGTCGTGCAGCTTCTGGCGCCGGTCGCGCGCCGCCTTGCGCAGGCGCTCGAAGGCCGGGTCGCGGCCCAGATGCAGGCGCTCCATGATGATGCCGATGGCGATGCTGATGTCGCGGCTCTGGTTGAGCGCTTTTGCCAGGCCCGCCTCCGAGGCGGCCAGGCGCCGCAGGTCGGCCGACCGCTCCAGCGCCGTCTTTATTTCCGGCAGCATCTGCTTCACGTCCAGGGGTTTTACAAGATAGCCGATGGCGCCGGCGGCGTTGGCTTCCGCGACCACCTGCTCGTTGCTGAACGAGGACAGCACGACGAAGGGCATGCCGGTTTCTTCATGGATGCGGCGCGCCGCCGCGATGCCGCTGATGCCGGGCAGGCGCACGTCGACGATGGCGAGGTCGAAATGGCCGGCCAGGCCGAGTTCGATGGCCTCCTCGCCGGAGTGCGCTCCGGCCACGGCGTAGCCGGCCTGCTCCAGCCCGCGGGTCAGCGCGGCGAGGATGATTTCATCGTCCTCCGCAATCAGCACGCTGCCGCGCCGCTCCGTCGTGGCGCCTGCCCGGCCGCTGTTGTCGATCGACGTGCCTTGCATACGTTTCCCCGGCCAACTTTTGATGGAACAACAATACGGCCAGCGCAGTGGTGCAAACACACCCGGCGCTGACGTCTCCGACCTATCTTGCTGGCGGGGGCTGGGCCATTCACGATAAGAAGCCCCAGGATGTTAATCAGCGTTAAGCCCTTTGGCAATTGTTATGGCGGTCTCCTCCTGCCGGATGAACGAGCGGGGGCCGGCCTGCCGACGCCGGCGAGGCAGCAGGCCTGGCCGGACTTCAACCTGTCCGAATAGCCGGCGTTTTCGGCCATTAATCCGGCCTAAGGATTCCGTCTCCCCTTCCGATAATGGCCACAAGCGCTGGAACTGGCCATTGCCCGTCCAGCCGCAGACAGAAGGCCCCAACCCCGCCTTGCAAGTGGTGGTCCGATGCCCGCTCCCAAAGCCGGTCCGGACCGAGTGAAGAACCGAACCACGGGATTGCGCGGGGGAAACACCCCCCTTGCCCGCCGCGAACGCCAGCGTTCGCCGCGGCGCCGTCTTCCCCGCGTTCGCACACGACCGGCCAGGCCGGGGGGGAGATCTGCATGCGCAAAGTATTGCGGGCCGTCAACGGCGCGGGATTGCCGCAACGTGCCACGGGCACCTCGGGCGGCGTCGAGCGCGCCGCCCAGCGGTTCATCGAGGTCGCCGGCGGCGGCGGCCGCTATCAAGTGGCCGTCTGGGTGAAGGGCGGCCGGAGCGTATCCCGTCCCCGTCTTTCCGATTTCCTAACTCATGGCGTTTTAGGCCGCCCGCCGGATCAAGCCGCATCGGCGCCCGTCGATATGAGCGGAACAACGATGCCGTTGGGCAAGGAGTGAACCGTGGCGAACGAAATGAAATTCCTGGTGGTGGACGACTTCGAGACCATGCGCCGCGTGGTGCGAAACCTGCTCAAGGAACTGGGCTACACCAACGTGCACGAAGCCAAGGATGGGGCCGAGGCGCTGGAGAAGCTGCGCTCGGGCGGCGATTTCGAGTTCGTCATATCAGACTGGAACATGCCCACCATGGACGGCATGTCCATGCTGAAGACCATCCGCGCCGACGCGGCCCTGTCGAAACTGCCGGTGCTCATGGTCACCGCCGAAGCCACCAAGGACAACATCATCACCGCGGCCCAGGCGGGCGCCAGCGGCTACGTGGTCAAGCCCTTCACCGCCGCCACGCTGCAGGAAAAGCTGGGCAAGGCCATCGAGAAAATGAAAGCGGCATGAGCACGAACCCCGCAGCGCGCGGCGCCCCGCCTGCGGCCGGGGAAGGCCGCGCCGACGAGGAGCGCCTGCTCGAGCGCATCGGCATGCTTACGCGCGCCGTGCACGAGGGCTTGCGCGACCTGCGCGTCGAGGCGCTCATCGGCCGCGCGGCCGAGGCTATCCCCGACGCCCGCGACCGCCTGGCCTACGTGTCGCGCATGACCGAGCAGGCCGCCGGGCGGGTGCTGAACGCCGCCGATGTGGCCGGGCCGCTGCAGGACGGCGTGCGCTCGGGCGCCGAGCGCATGCAGGCCGAGTGGCGCGCGCTGCTGGCCGCGCCGGCGGGCGGCGAAGAACTGCGCGGCCTTGGCGAGCGCACGCTCGTGTACCTGTCCGAAGTGTGCGTCGCCACCACCGGCACCAAGGCGCAGCTGACCGAGATCGTCCTGGCGCAGGAGTTCCAGGACCTCACCGGCCAGGTGCTGGAAAAGCTTTCGCAACTGGTGCGCGGCATGGAGGAGCAGTTGATGGAACTGCTCGCCGACTACGGCAAGCTGCCGGCCGCGGCGGACGCCGGGCACGGCGGGCTGCACGGGCCGCAAGTGGCCGTGCGGCCGCGCGCCGACGTGATGGCTGGCCAGGACCAGGTCGATGACCTGCTCGCCAGCCTTGGACTGTGAGCCAGACATGGACCCGATCGAACAGGCGTCGGACTCCCCCCTGGGCCGCATCGCGCTGGTGTTCCAGGCCAACAACCGGGAATGCGCCCGGCAGTTGTCGGCCGCGGATGCCGACCTCGAGCGCCTGCAAGGCTTGCTGGACGAGGCCATGAACAGGATGTCATCGGCGTTCCGGCGCGTGTCGCATGCGCTGGACGACGGCGAAGTCCACACGCTGGTGGTGAACCTGCAATACCAGGACATCTGCGGGCAACTGGTCGCCTCGCTGCGCCAGCGCTTGGCCGGCACCGAGGCCCTGGTCGGCGGACTGAACATTCCCTTTGCCGCGGCCATGGCAGCGGGGCGCAACCTCGCCGACCCGCCGCTGAGCGGGCAGACGGCGCAATGGGATGCCGGACTGGCGGAGGCCGCGCGCGGCCAGCCCGCCTGCCCGGTTGCGCAGGAACACCCGGGCTGCGGCCCGGTGGAACTGTTTTGAGAAGGGAAACAGCGATGGCGTCAATCACGGTTTTGGCGGTGGACGATTCGGCCTCCATGCGCAGCATGGTGTCCTTCACCCTCAAGGGCGCGGGATACCAGGTGGTGGAGGCCGTGGACGGGCAGGACGGCCTGGACAAGGCGCGCGACCGCCGGGTGGACCTGGTGCTGACCGACCAGAACATGCCGCGCATGGACGGGCTGACCCTGATCCGGTCGCTGCGCGGCACGCCCGGATACCAGGGCGTGCCCATCCTCATGCTCACCACCGAGTCCAGCCAGGAGATGAAGGCCAAGGGCAAGGCCGCCGGCGCGACGGGATGGCTGGTCAAGCCCTTCGATCCCAAGCAGCTGGTGTCGGTGGTCCGCAAGGTCGTGGGCTAGCGGAGAACGGTCGGGACCAGGGGAAACAGATGGCACAGAACAGTGGACAGAACGACGGCGACATGGCGCAGTTCCACGCCATGTTCTTCGACGAGGCGGCCGAGCACCTGGAGCGCATGGAGGCGCTGCTGCTGGAGCTGGACATCGAGCGCGCCGACAGCGAGCAGTTAAACGCGATTTTCCGCGCCGCGCATTCCATCAAGGGCGGCGCGGGCACGTTCGGCTTCCGCGACATCGCCGATCTCACCCACGAGATGGAGACGGTGTTCGACCGCATCCGCAAGGGCGAGATGCCCCTGTCGCCCGAGCTGGTGAACGCGTTTCTCACCTCGGGGGACATGCTGAAGGCGCTGCTCGCGCACAGCCGCGGCGACGGCGACGCCGTGGCGGCGGAGGAGGTGGATGCGCTGTGCGCGCGGCTGCGCGCCTTCCTCGAAGACGGCTCGGGCACGGCGTCCGCGGCCCAGCGCCATGCGCTCGAGCTGATTTTCGGGCCCTTCGACGCGCGCTTCAGCAGCAAGGACGTGGACGCGGCGCTGTCCGACCTGGCGGACTTCGGCGTCATGCAGGAACTGCCCCAGGACCCGCCGAAGAAGGGCGGCAGGAAAAAAGCCGTTGAACGGCGCTTTCGCATCCTCACCGAGGTCAGCCAGTCCGACATGGTGGACGCGCTGGGCTTTATGCTGCCCACCGACAAGGTGAAGGTGAACGCGCTCGAACCGGGCGCCGGGTCGGCCGGCGCGCAATTGGTTTCCGGAGGGGCCGGCGACGCCGGGGAAACGCAGGCCGACGGCGCGGAATCGTTCGGCCTGTTCGTGGATGCGGCCACGCTACCGGCCAACCGGGCGGCCGCGGCGAAGGGAGCGCAGGACGCCGCGGCCGGCGCGCCGGCCAAGGCCGGCGTGACGCCGCTGCGCCGCGACGCCAAACCCGCCACGGGCGCGGGCGCGTCCGCCGACGCGGCCTCTATCCGGGTCAGCGTGCAGAAGGTGGACCAGCTCATCAATCTGGTGGGCGAACTGGTCATCACCCAGGCCATGCTGGCGCAGACCGCTTCCACCGCCGACCCGGTGCTGTACGAGACGCTGTTCAACGGCCTGGCGCAATTGCAGCGCAACTCCCGCGATCTGCAGGAAGCGGCCATGTCCATCCGCATGCTGCCCATGTCCTTCGTGTTCAGCCGCTTTCCGCGCGTGGTGCACGACGTGGCCGCCAAGCTCGGCAAGGAAGTGGAACTGCGCACCGTGGGCGAGGGCACGGAACTGGACAAGGGTCTGATCGAGCGCAACACCGACCCGCTCACCCACCTGGTGAGGAACAGCCTGGACCATGGCCTGGAATCGCCGGACGAGCGCGAGGCCGCCGGCAAGCCGAGAAAGGGCGCCATCACGCTGCGCGCCTATCACCAGGGCGGCGCCATCGTCATCGAAGTGAGCGACGACGGCCGCGGGCTGTCGCGCGAGAAAATCCTGGCCAAGGCGCGCGAGCGCGGCATGGCGGTGTCGGACGGCATGAGCGACGCCGAGGTGTGGGCGCTCATTTTCGAGGCCGGCTTTTCCACCGCCGAGCAGGTCACCGACGTCTCGGGCCGCGGCGTGGGCATGGACGTGGTGCGGCGGAACATCCAGGAGATGGGCGGCCGGGTGGAGATCGAGAGCGCCGCCGGCATCGGCAGCCGCATTTCCATCAAGCTGCCGCTGACGCTCGCCATCCTGGACGGCATGTCGGTGCGGGTGGGCGGGGACGTGTTCATCATCCCCCTGGGCTACATTTCCGAGTCGCTGCAGCCCACGGCCGACGCCATCAAGTCGCTGGCCGGCGGACAGCACGTGGTCGCGGTGCGCGGCGACTACCTGCCGGTGCTGTCGCTGGCGCAGGCCTTCAACGCCCGCGCCGAGGTCGAACGCTACGAGCAGGGCATCCTGGTCATCCTCGAGTCCGAAGGCGCCAAGACGGCGCTGTTCGTGGACGGCCTGGTGGGCCAGCACCAGGTGGTGATCAAGAGCCTGGAAACCAATTACCGCAAGGTGGCGGGCGTCTCGGGCGCCACCATCATGGGCGACGGCCGCGTGGCCATGATCCTCGACGTGGCCCACCTCGTGGGGCTGGCCAACAGCCGGCTGGGCAAGGCGGCATAGCGACGAAGCCGGGCCACGGAACGCACCGGCGGGCAATTTCAGTCAATTGACGGGCGCAAGCCCCGGAAAGGAGACGTCATGATGATGCAACAGGCGACACAAGCGGGAGGCCAGGGCGCCGCGGCGGAGGCGCAGGCCAACGAGTTCCTCACGTTCACCCTGGGCAGCGAAGAATACGGCATCGAGATCCTCAAGGTGCAGGAGATCCGCGGCTGGGAGCAGCCCACCACCATCGCCAACGCGCCGGATTTCATCAAAGGCGTGATCAACCTGCGCGGCACCATCGTGCCCATCGTCGACCTGCGCATCAAGTTCAACCTGGGCGACCCGCAGTACAACCAGTTCACCGTGGTCATCATCCTCAACGTGGCCAACCGCGTGGTGGGCGCGGTGGTGGACAGCGTGTCGGACGTGCTCACCCTGGCGGGCGAGCAGATCCGCCCGGCGCCCGAGTTCGGCGGCGTGCTGGACATGCAGCACATCACCGGCCTCGGCACCGTGGACCAACGCATGCTGATCCTGGTGGACATCGAAAAGCTGATGACCAGCGCCGACATGGCGCTGGTGGATGCCGGCACGGTGCATTAAAAAAAACCGACGGTCCCCACCCTAACGATAACGAGAGGAAGAACATGAACGTTGGTCACATGAAAGTGCGGACAAAGCTGGGCATTGGCTTCGGCATCATGGCGGTGGGCCTTGCCGCCACAGGCGGCATGGCGCTGTGGCGCATGGCCGACATGAATGAAGGCCTGGATCGCATTGCGCACAAGGATTGGGTGAAGGCGCGCCTGGCCATGGAAATCGACTCGCGCGCCCGCGACAACGCCGCCAAGACGGGCGAGTTGCTGATCATCGACGGCGCCGCGGCCGCAGCCGTGCGCGCGCGCGTCGACGACAACAAGGCCGCCATCACGGCGAAGCTGGATGAGCTGGACAAGCTGATCTACCAGGCGGACGGCAAGGCGCTGCTGACCGCCATCCGCGACACGCGCACCGCCTACGTGCAGTCCTTCACCAAGGTGCAGAAATTGCTCGCCGAACCCAAGGGCCGCGGGGAGGCGGCGCAGATCTACCGCACCGAGACCCTGCCGAAGCTGGACGCATTCATGGACAACGTGTCCAAGCTGGCTGACATCCAGGCGCGGCTGGTGAACCAGACCGCCGAAATGGGCGAGAAGGACTATCAGTCCTCGCGCACGCTGATTCTGGCCATTTTTCTCGCCTCGCTGGCGGCCGGCGTGGGATTCGCCTTCCAGATCGTGCGCAGCCTGATGAAGCAATTGGGAGGAGAGCCGGGCGAGGCGGCGGCCGTCGCCAACGGCGTCGCCAAGGGCGATTTTTCGTCAAAGATCGAACTGAAGGCCGGGGACACCACCAGCGTGATGGCGTCGATGGCGCGGATGCAGGCGGTGGTGCGCGAGGTCGTGGCGGCGCAGGTGGAGATGCAAAAGCAGCACGACGAGGGACGCATCAGCTACCGGCTGGACGCGGCCCACTTCGAGGGCGGCTACCGCGAGATGGCCGAGATGACCAACAAGCTGGTGGCCGGGCACCTGGACACCATCAAGCGCATTGTCGAGGTGGTCAAGCGCTACGCCGCAGGCGATCTTGCCGCCGACATGGACCGGCTTCCCGAGGAAAAGGCCAGGATCACCCAGGCCATCGACGGGGTGAAGGCGAGCCTGAAGGCGGTCAATGAGCAGATCGCCATGCTGGTCGAGGCGGCCTCGCGCGGCGACTTCAAGGTGCGCGGCGACGCCAAGGCCTTCGACCACGAGTTCCGCAAGATGGTAGCGGGCCTGAACCAGCTCATGGAAATGAGCGACATGGGCCTGGCCGAAGTGTCGCGGGTGCTGGGCGCGCTGGCGAAGGGGGACCTGACCGAGAAGATCACCAACGACTACCAGGGCACCTTCGGGCAACTGAAGGACGACTCCAACAAGACCGTGGACAACCTCACCACCATCGTCAACCAGATCAAGGAAGCGGCCGACACCATCAACACCGCCTCGGGGGAGATTTCCCAGGGCAACGCCGACCTGTCGCAGCGCACCGAGGAGCAGGCGAGCTCGCTCGAGGAAACCGCAAGCTCCATGGAAGAGCTGACCTCCACGGTCAAGCAGAACGCCGAGAACGCGCGCCAGGCCAACCAGCTCGCGGTGGGGGCGTCGGACGTGGCGGTCAAGGGCGGCGACGTGGTGCGCCAGGTGGTGACCACCATGAACGGCATCTCGGAATCGTCCAAGAAGATCGCCGACATCATCAGCGTCATCGACGGCATCGCCTTCCAGACCAACATCCTGGCGCTGAACGCGGCCGTCGAGGCGGCGCGCGCCGGCGAGCAGGGCCGCGGCTTCGCCGTGGTGGCCACCGAAGTGCGCAACCTGGCGCAAAGGAGCGCGGCAGCCGCCAAGGAGATCAAGGAACTGATCACCGACTCGGTGGGCAAGGTGGACGCCGGCTCCAGGCTGGTCGATGAGGCCGGCCAGACCATGGAGGAGATCGTGAACTCGGTCAAGCGGGTCACCGACATCATGGCCGAGATCACCGCGGCCTCGCAGGAGCAGTCGAGCGGCATCGAGCAGGTCAACCAGGCCATCACCCAGATGGACGAGGTCACGCAGCAGAACGCCGCGCTGGTGGAGGAGGCCGCCGCGGCCGCCGAGTCCATGCAGGAGCAGGCCGGCTCGCTGGTGCAGGCCGTGGCCGTGTTCAGGATGGCGGGAGCGGAGGCCGTCCGGGCGCACGCCGTGCACAGGGCCGAGGCTGCGCCGGGATTCGAGCGCCGCGGGCCCAATCGCGCCGCGAACGTGGCGCGGTTGCCCGCCAAGGACGGGGCCCGGGCCGCGGTGAAGCACGCGGCCGCCGCGCCGCGCAAGGCTGCCGCCTCGAAGATCAAAACGGCAGGTGGAGAGGAGCACTGGGAGGAATTTTAGCGCGGACCGGGGCGCGGCCCCAACCCTGACGCGCAGGCCGGTCCACAATTCATCAAAAGGAGCTTGAAATGACGATCGGAAAGCGTATGGGGTTGTTGGTGTTGATGGCATTGACCGGCATCGTGCTGATGGCGGGCATGGGGGAATACGAGATCGACAAGGTGTTCACGGCCGCGAACTACGCCAATGTGAACACGGTGCCGAGCTACCGGGTGTTGTTCCAGATCAGGAAGGCGTTCGGCGACGTGCGCGAAAGCTCGCTTCACCACGTCATCCTGACCGACGGCGCGGCCATGGCGGCGATGGAAAAAAACATCGCCGCCCAACGCGCCGAGCTGGAAGAGCAACTGACACGATATTCCACCAACGGCTGCAACGGCGCGTCCTGCGTGTCGGACGACAAAGAGCAGAAAATGCTGAACGATGTGAAGGCGCTCATCGCCGCCTACGACGTGGAGCGCCTGAAGGTGCTGGAGCTGTCGCGTGCCAACAAGACCCACGAGGCCATGGCGGCGTTCGAGAGCCGGGTCATCCCGGCCATCGACAAGGCGCAGCACGCCATCAATGTACAGCTCGACTACAACACCGAGCTGGCGCAGAAAGGCGCCGACGACGGCAAGGTGGCGCAGCATTCGGCCATCGTGATGTCGGTCAGCGTGGCGCTGCTCACGCTGCTCGGCGTGGGCCTCATGGGCTTCATGATCACGCGCGGCATCACCCGCCAGATGGGCGGCGAGCCGGCCGATGCGGCCGAAGTGGCCAACCGCGTGGCGGCGGGCGACCTGTCCAAGGACATCGCGCTGAAGCCGGGCGACACCACCAGCCTCATGGCGTCCATGTCGCGCATGCAGGCCGCAATCAAGGACTTCACGGCGGCGCAGGCGCGGATGAAAGCCCAGCACGACGAGGGGACGATCAGCTACCGCATCGATGCCTCGCCCTTTGCCGGCAGTTACCGCGACATGGCCGAGATGACTAATGAACTGGTGGCTTCCCACATCGCGGTGAAAATGCGCATCGTCGATGTGGTGACCAGGTACGCGGCGGGCGATCTTTCCGTGGACATGGACCGGCTGCCGGGCGAGAAGGCGAGAATCACCCAGGCCATAGACGGAGTGAAGGCGAGCCTGAAGGCGGTCAATGAGCAGATCGCCATGCTGGTCGAGGCGGCCTCGCGCGGCGACTTCAAGGTGCGCGGCGACGCCAAGGCCTTCGACCACGAGTTCCGCAAGAT
>Ga0134124_10003594_pt1 | contig 12483 bp, 7 predicted proteins | sample KB304_FD_96880 | JGI IMG/M metagenome (GOLD analysis project Ga0134124, IMG submission 96880) | Terrestrial soil microbial communities without Nitrogen fertilizer from Kellogg Biological Station, Michigan, USA - KB3-0-4 | ecosystem: Environmental > Terrestrial > Soil > Unclassified ... | reverse complement strand
TTCCGCCGCATCCAGATAACGGTCTCAGGGCTGGCGGCGGATTCCGGCTTCAAAGTGCGCCATCGGACGGGATACTACACGTCCAAGTCGCATTGAAGATGTGGTGTGTGGGGCGGGCGCCCTCGCCCGCCGTTTTTGAAGTTGACTGTGATCTTGAAGTTGGTCGTTGTCACCAAATAGCCGCAAGAGTCCAAGTCAAAGGCGGCGGGCGAGGGCGCCCGCCCTACACCGTGCGGTTGACGGGACAAATTCTGTTGTGAAAGTCTTGTAGGATTGCCAGCGCGATTCCGTGTAAGGAAGGTAAGCGAGACGAATGTCGAGCAATACTGGTTGTGCCCGTTCCCTCTTCAGGCCGTCGAGCCTGTGGGCGGGAGCGATGGCGGTCCTTCTGGTTATTTCAACGCTGGCCTACGCGCAGGATTCTTCCACCGGCAATGTTTCCGGAACGGTTACCGGGCCCCGAGGCGCCTCGGTCAGCGGGGCCGACCTCACTATCACCAACAAAATAACCGGCCAGGCCTCTCGCACGACAACCAGTCCGGCGGGCACGTACGCGGTTCGAGACTTGCCTCCCGGAGAATATGTTTTGCACGTGGAGGCGAAAGGCTTTCAGCCTGCCGACATTTTGGTCAGAATTCAGGCGGCCGCAACCGCTACCGGCGACATCAAGCTGCAGCGCGTGGTCGCTCCTGTCGCCAAACTGGTGGACACCGAGAATCCCGAGGTGCGCGGCGCAGTTGATAGCGCGCAGATGGAACAAATTCCCACCGACCGTGGATTTTTGGACCTGACCAGGCTTGAGCCGGGAGTGCAGGAACTCGACGGCAAGGTGCTTGCGCCCTCCAAGAGCGGGTTGACGGCGGCATCCATCGTTGGGCGCAATGGCCGCACCACAAGGATGGTGGTGGATGGTATAGACATCACCGACGAAGCTGTAGGCGCTACCACGACGAATATCCCGGTGGGCGCAATCCAACAGGTCGGGGTTGAGCAATCGTTGCTTCCGCTTTCTTCCGGGCTAGCTTCTGCGGGACAAGTGAATGTGATTACGAAGTCCGCCACCAGCGACCTGCACGGCCAGCTGTTCGGCAACTTTCGCGACAAAGCTGCAGGCGGGGCCAGTCTTCCCGGAAGCAAGGACCACGACTACTCCCGCGAGGTTTTCGGCGGAAACGTCGGCGGCGCGTGGAAAAAGGACACACTGTTCTACTACCTGTCGGGAGAGTATTTGAAGCAGGATCTCGACGCTCCGGCAGTTTTCAATGCTCCGTTCAATCTTCTTGACGGAAGCTATAAAGCTCCGTTCCACGAGACCGAAGTCGCAGCCCGCCTCGATTACAAACTGTCTTCGCGGTCGCAGCTTTTCTACCGGTTTACCTACGACAACGGCAGCGACGTCAATTCATTCGGCGGGGCCAACTACCAGCCGCTGAAGAGTAATGACGATACGTTCGGGAATGCTGTCGGCTTCAATTTCACCCGCGGACCGTATGCCTATAGCCTTCGCTTTGCCTACAACCGCTACACCAACAAGATCGTGGACGCCGTCGGCGGAAGCGGCGCTTTCAATCCTGCCCCCGGAGTCAATCTGAATTTTACGGGCGGCTCCGGATTCGCCAGCGGACCCAATGCACAAGCCCCGCAGCAGACGAAGCAGGACAACAAAGAGGCTCGCTACGACGGTACCCGGACGTGGGGGAGCCACACCATCCTTTTCGGCCTGGCGGTGAACAAGATTGACAATCTGATTTCTGCCGATCTGTTCGGTCTAGCTCCGCAGATCGGTTCGGACACGGATGCGTCCTCGGTGCTGTTTGCCTCCAGTGGGCCTTTTGCGGGCGGTGCCGGCAATCCGCTGAACTATCCGGTGGACAGCATCACTTTGGGAAACGGTTCGAGTTGCTTGAGCGAAAAGTCCGGATTCGGCTCTCCTTGTGGCGCCTTCGGCGACACTCGCGTGCAGGCGTATCTGGGCGACACCTGGAAATTCCGTCCTAATCTGACCGTGACCATCGGAGTGCAATACGTTCGCGATACGGGGCGTAGCGATTCTGATTTGCCTGCCATTCCGTGCTCGGCGGTAGCAGCTTCTTATGGAAGCCAGGCGCCGTGCGCCGGCAGTGACGACCTGCTGAGTCATTTCGGAGGAAATTCCCTACTGGGCGGCCGCATCCGGCAACCCAACCTGAATTTCGCACCGCAGTTTGGGCTGGCGTGGGACCCGGGGAAGCACGGACAGACCGTGATCCGGGCTGGGATTGGGATGTATTACGACGACAACGTATTTCGCAATCTGGTGGCCGACCGCGCTGCCCGTCTCGCCAACGGACAGTTCAATGCCCAGGCCAACGATCCGTGCGCCAGCCACGAGGTTGTTATTTTCCCCGGTAACCTTCCTCAAGATGCATCGGGACTCTGCGGACAGCGCATCGGAAACGTGGCGACTCAAGTCGCGGACTTGCAAACCGCTTTCCAGACGGCGAGTGCGGCCCTGAATTCCAGTTCTTCGAATCCCAGTTTCCTGGGACAGGCGCTGAATAGCCAGCAGGGCCTACTTGCGCCCAACTACCAGACGCCGCGCTCGTTGCAGATGAACATCGGTCTGCAGAAGCAGTTGTGGCCGTCCACTCTGTTTACTGCGGACTACGTACGCAACGTAGGGACCCATTATTTGATTGGTTATGACACCAACCATGTGGGGGACGCCACCCACCTGAATACGAACGCCGCGATAAATGCAATCAACAACACGCTGGGCTCGAACCCACTGAGCCTGGGTTGCGCGCCGGCGACCAGTGCCGGCGCCAGTTCGCAGACCGCCGTAAACTGCTACATGGCTTCGGTGCCCGGCTCTAGCATTGCCGATTTCGCCAGTCATGGCCTCGACTCCGGCGGTCAGTTTCTTGCCGGAGCTCCGGCATCTCTGTTTGGGCTGACGCCTGATACGGGCGCGGCCTTCCCGGGAATCAATCCGCTGGTGGGACGCAACACCATGTTCTTTCCAGCAGGGCGCTCACTCTACAGCGGGGTACAGCTTTCGCTACGCACACATCTCACCAATCCGGTGCGTGGAGTCCTCGGGGGAAGCCTGCAGTTTACTTACACGCACTCCAGCTTCCGCAGCAATTTTGCCGGCGGGCTCGCCGACCAGGACTTGCTTCCTCTGGCAGCTGATTTCAACCACCCGATTGCGTTTTTCGGCTCTGCATCGCAGGACCGCAAGAACCAGTTTTCCCTGGGCTCAATTCTGGATTTGCCTCGGGGCATCCGGCTGGGCCTGGTCGCACAGGTGGCTTCGCCTTTGCCGCAGACCCTCTATATTCCTGCCAGTGGCGGAGTTCCAGGAGAGATTTTCCGTAGCGATGTGACCGGCGACGGGTCGTTCGGCGGGCAGAGCCAGACCGGGGACAGTTCCTACGGCGATGTTTTGCCGGGAACCAACATCGGAGCCTTCGGACGCGCCATCAAGGACACCACGCTGAACCAGATCATTCAAAAGTTCAACACCAACTTTTCCGATCAGGTGACACCCGCCGGCCAGGCATTGATCAATGCCGGTTTGCTTTCGCGAACACAACTCGTGCAACTGGGCGCCGATGGGCCAACCATCGCCGCTCCTCCGCCCGGAAGCGTGGGCCTGGGGTGGATGAAGACTTTGGACGTGACCCTGGGCCGGCCCTTCCGCATGGGAGACCACTTTGTGGTTGAGCCCAGCGTGTCGGCATTCAATGTCCTCAACTTGGCCAACTTCGACGGCCCGGGTAACAAGCTCAGTGGAATACTGAACGGAACCATCGGATCCGTGAACGGAACGTCAGCCGCCGATCGCATCACCAACCGCATTGGACCCGGTTCAGGGTTGTTTACTCTGGGCGCTCCGCGCCAGATCCAGTTCGGAATAAGGCTTACCTTCTAGAGCAGGCTTTGGTGCGTGTAAGATAACTTTTATGCCATTTCATGGACAAGGACCCGGCGCTCCCCGCAAGGGACGGCCTGCCCCTCCCGAGCAGACCTCGGAGGAAGCGGCCTACCTGAAGTCTCTGGGAGAAAAACAGAAGCCAGTCAGCATCAAGTTGGCGGATGGCGAGGTGGTGCGCGGCTGGATCGAATACTACGACAAGAATATGGTTCGGCTGACCCGCGAAGACCAGCCCAATCTGTTTATCTTCAAACACGAGATCATGTATATCGCGGAAGACGGCGGAAAGCGCAAGTAGCCTCGCCGATCTCCTTGGCGTGCTTTGCCGAGACGGAGCTTCTAGCTCTTAGCCCGGTCCAACGGGATTCAAGCTCGAGGCTAGAAGCCACAAGCTCCGACTCGGCCAAGCACGCCAAGGAGACCGTAGAAAATTTTTTCATGACGCAATCGAATCACAACGACTTCGTTCCCGGCATGTCCGAGATCGCCCGTGAGGCGGGCTCCTTGCTAATAGGATACTTCCAGCAGCACGTAAAGGTGGAGTACAAGGGCGATGCCGATCTGGTCACTATCGCGGACCGCAAGTCGGAAATTTTGATCCGGGAACGCATCAAAGCACGTTGGCCCAGCCACGATGTACTCGGCGAAGAGCAGGGGTTGGTAGATACCGGCAGCGACTATCGCTGGTATGTGGACCCGCTCGATGGCACTACTAATTTCGCGCACGGCTTTCCGGTATTCTGCGTTTCTCTTGGGCTGGAGCGCAAGAACCGGTTAGTTGCTGGCGTGGTTTATGATCCCACGCGCGATGAGATGTTCGCCGCCGAGCAGGGAAGTGGAGCTTATCTGAACCAGCAGCGAATCCAGGTTTCGAAGATTGCGAACCTGTCCGAGAGCCTGGTGGCCACCGGTTTCCCCAGCCACAAGCGGCACAAGAATCCGAATATTCACTTCTATCACCAGATCACTTTGCGTACGCACGGTGTACGGCGAGCGGGTTCAGCGGCCCTCGATCTATGCTGCGTGGCCAGCGGACGTTTCGATGCATTCTGGGAGTTCAACCTCAACCCCTGGGACACAGCCGCAGGCGTGCTGATGGTCGAAGAGGCGGGCGGCAAAGTGTCGGATTTCAAAGGCGGAGCCTTTCAGCTGAACAGCCGTGAAACCCTGGCGTCGAATGGTCTGCTGCACCCTGCGCTGCTCCACGAATTTTCCCAGATTTTCGAAGGACGAGGCCTGGAGCCGCTGCCCGACATTCAGGAATACCGCAAAAAAGGAATATGAACCGAAGATTGGGAGTGATGCTGGTAGCCGTCTGCGTCCTGGGCGGAATTTCATCCGCTGCGGACAAGGCGAATTCCGCCGTCGTTGACCCTGCCTACCAGCAGTCATTCGAGAAATGGAAAGCTGGACGGGTCGACGATCTCAAGCAGGAATGGTTGCCTCTGGCCGGACTGTTCTGGCTCAAGCCCGGCGAAAACAGCTTTGGCAGCGATCTAAAAAATGCCATCGTCTTTCCCAAGGGCCCGGCCCACGCCGGATCGTTCGTTCTGCAAGGCAAGACTGTCACAGCGCAGTTTGCTCTGGGCGCCAATGCCATCATTGCGGGCAAACCCGCCACCATGGCCGAGCTTCAGCCCGACACCACGGGCGATCCCACAGTGGTCGAATTGGGCAACCTCCGCTTTCATGTGATCGTGCGCGGCGAGCGAGTGGGTATCCGGCTCAAGGACCTCGAAAGCGACGCGGTGCGGCAATACCACGGACCACAATTCTTCCCGCTGGATTTGTCGTATCGTGTGACCGCGGCCTGGCTCCCCTCTGACGGCAAACAGACAGTTGAGGTTCCCAATGTGCTGGGCGACGTTTCCCCGACCCCGATCGCGGGCACGGCGGTTTTCAAAATCAACGGTCAGGAATTGAGGTTGACCGACCTGGGCGGCGATGCCGCCAAAGGCCTGTTTTTCGTCTTCAGCGATCCCACCAGCAAGACCGAGACTTACCCCGGTGGCCGCTTTCTGAAGACCGGCCCAGTAACTAACGGCACCGTGGTACTCGATTTCAACCGTGCTTACAACCCCCCGTGCGCGGTCACTCCCTATGCCACCTGTCCTCTGGCGCCAAAAGAGAACCGGTTGAGTGTGGCGATCCGGGCGGGGGAACAGTACGACCACAAAAAACACGGCCATCACTAGCTTTACTCAAGAACTTGGTTAAAGCCTTTTGGGGAGCGGCACTTGCGCGCTGCAGTCGCAGCGGTAGAATGAGAGAGTGATCGACTCGCTGCTGGATCGAAAAATCGAAAAACGCCCCGACAAAGTTCGCCTGCAAGGGCGCATCCTCTTCCTCACCGAAGACCCCGAACTGATCAAACGCCAGCTTGCCGGCGAAGACCTACCCTGGGACGCAAAGAATCCAGCCAACAATCCCAAGCTCCGCGACGATATCTCGACCGACGAGATCACTCCCGCGCACTACTGTTTCTATTTCGATGAAACGCTGGGTGAGATCCCGTACCTGGGCCTGAAATGCGGCGACCTGCATCCCATCGGACGCAGCGACGTGAAAAAAGGCGGCTTTGTATGCGCGGTCAGCGGTAAGCGGCGAGGCAAAGGTTCAAGCCGTGAGCAGTCGCCCTACGCGGAAATGTGCGCCGGAATCCAGTTGGTGATTGCCGAGAACATTGAACGCATTTACAAACAGAACTGCCAGAACCTTGGCTTGCTCACCTCAACCAATTTCTCGCTGATCGAAAAGCTTCGAGCGGGAGAAGAAATCCTACTCACCGAATTCACCGGCGGTGAAGACGAAATCACGCGACAGGTAATCGAGTACGGTGGTTTGTTTCCTTTCAACGTTGCGCGATTGCAGAAGAAAGTATTTCTTCCTCCGATCAAGAGTGAGATCAAGACGGATATCGCAGCGAGGCCACGCCGCTACGCCCTGCCGCAAATGACCATAGCGGAAAAGATTTTCGCCCGCCACATGCTCAACGAGGAAGGAAACGTTGGGGTCCCATCCGTAAAGCCCGGGGACACCGGTTTTGCCCGCGCCGACCTTCGCTTCAGCCACGAATACGTCACGCCCATGGCAGCCATTTTCTTCGAGCGCTACGTCGGTAAGGACGCCAAGGTCAATGATCCTGCAAGCATTCTTTTCTTCCGCGACCACCTGACTTTCCTCGATGAGGTGATCTCCGAAGAGAAAAAGAAACTTGGCCTGCTCGATCTCGCCACACAACTCAAATTGAAGCAGCAGGATTTTGCCGTGAAGCAGGGAATCACACTGCATGGAGAGTTGAAGGACCGCAAGGGCTCAGAAGGAATCTGCCACTCCATCGTCCTGGAAAGCTATGCGCTGCCGGGACAGTTGAATATCGGTTCCGATTCGCACACTCCGCACGTAGGCGCGATCGGGTGCGTGGCCTTCGGTATCGGCACCACCGACGTTTTCAACTCATGGATCACAAAGGATGTACGAGTCAAGGTTCCGGAATCGGTGAAAATCATCATTCGCGGCAAGAAGCATCCGAATGTGACCGCCAAGGATTTCATCCTGAAAATTCTCAGCCTCGATTACGTGCGCCACGGCAAGGCCCTGGCCAAAGTGATGGAATACGCAGGTGAGGCCATCGAAGAATTGAGCGTCGACGAGCGCGCCACCATGACTAACATGGCAGCGGAAATCGGCGGCTTCACAGGCATCGTCGCGCCCGATAAGAAAGCAGTCGATTTCCTGCTCGAGCGACGCGGCATGGACCGCCCGCAAGCTGAGTCTATGATTGAGGGCCTGTACAGCGATCCCGACGCTCAGTACGTACACACCATCGAGCTGGACGCCACGGAAATCACGCCCATGGTGGCGACGCCTGGCGATCCGGGCAACGGCAAATACGTCCGCGAATTGAATATTCCAGTTTCGGTCGAGTTGGCTTATGGCGGCACCTGTACGGCGGGCAAGAACGAAGACATGGACATGTATGCCCGCGTGTTGGCCGATGCATTAAAGCAAGGCAAGCGCGTGGCCGACTCGGTGAAGTTCTATATTCAGTTCGGATCGCAGGAGACTCGCGACTACTGCATTCGCAAAGGCTACCTGGAGATTTTTCAGAAGGCGGGCGCGCATGTGATCGAGCCGAGTTGTGGAGCTTGCATCAATGCCGGGCCGGGAGTGACCACGCGTCCCGAGCAGGTGGTGATCAGCGCGCAAAACCGAAATTTCCCCGGCCGCAGCGGGCCTGGCCAGATGTACCTGGCCAGTCCGCTCACCGTGGCGGCAAGCGCCGTTGCGGGATACATCGTGGAGTACGAACCGAGCACGGAGAGGGAATTGGCCGCAGCCCCTCGTTAAAGCCTGTCATCCTGGTGCAGCGAACCCATTCGCTCGCGAATGGGCTGGTGGAATCGAACGACGCTTCGCATCTTTAGGCCGCGTCCAGAGTGGGCAGGCGGTTTCATATCACGCGGAACCGGTGGAGCACCAAGGGGTCCGCCTGCGCAGAGCCACTTCGCTCAGGATGACAACACTCAACCCGTATTGTGCAGTCCCGCCGCAATCCCGTTGATCGTAGCGCCCAAGGCATAGTCCACGCCGTCCTGATTTCCACCCGCACGTTTGCGCCGCAAAAGTTCGACCTGCACCAGGCTCATCGGGTCCACGTAAGGGTTGCGCAAGCGGATGGAGCGGGCCAGCACTGGATTCCCCTTCAGCAGTTCCCCCTGGCCCGTGATGCTCAGCAGCATTCGCCGAGTGCGCTCGAATTCATCCACCAGCAAGCCCCAGACACGTTCGCGCAGGCCCGCGTCAGGGACAAGTTCGGCGTAGAGTCGCGCAATCGTCAGGTCAGCTTTCGACATTGCCAGCTCCACGTTGCGGATCAAGTCGGAAAATAGGGGGAAGCCTCGCATCATTTCGCAGAGCAGAGACTCATTCGCGCAGTCCCGGTTCACAAAACGCTCGAGAGCATGACCGACTCCGAACCACGCTGGAACGGCGTGGCGGCTCTGCATCCAGCCGAAGACCCAGGGGATGGCGCGCAGATCCTCCAGACGACGTCCCTGGGCCCGGCGCGGTGGACGTGAGCCGATGCGCGCGTGCTCCAGTTCATTCACCGGCGTAGCCTGTTCGAAGTATTCGATCACTTCGGAATTCTCCGCGATGTTGTGGCGGTAGAAGGCGAAGGCGCCGGCGGACATCTGCTCCATCGCGGGGGTCCAGCGCTGGTCGGCGCCGGGCTCCGGTCCCCGCGTGCGGGTAAGCGCCTCCAGGCAGGAGGCGATCATGATCTCGAGGTTCCACTCGGCCAGCACAGGGTCGGCATATTTCCAGTTGAGAACTTCGCCTTGCTCCGTAATGCGAATCTCGCCGGAAAAATCACCAACCGGTTGGGCGAGAATCGCGGTGTGAGTCGGCCCACCGCCGCGTCCGACTGTGCCGCCGCGGCCGTGAAACAGGCGCAGCTTTACATTGCACTGGCGCGCAACGCGGTGCAAGTCGCGATGCGCCTTGTACAGCTCCCAGATACTGGTCAGCATGCCGCCGTCTTTGTTGGAATCGGAATAGCCCAGCATGACTTCCTGCCAGCGCCCCCACGAATCAAGTGGCAGCTGATAGTCGGGGGCCCGCCAGATACGTTCCATGACCGAGGCGGAGGCGCGCAAGGCCTCGATCGATTCGAAAAGAGGCACCGGCATGAGCCCGGGATCATCTCTCGAGGCGGCAACTTGCACCCCACAGAAGGCGGCCAATTTCGTTACGGCGAAAACATCCGCTTCCGCTTCGGCTCCGCTGATGATGTAACTGCGAATCGCGCACGCGGGGTAAGCCTTCTTCAGTTCGGCGATCTCACGGAAGGTATCGAGGACGTCCTGAGTCGGAGCGGATATTCCACTACTACCGATTTCGGCCAGCGCCTGAGTGTGCAGGCGCGCGTGCTGGCGGATGTCGAGAGTCGAAAGATGAAATCCAAAGGTGCGTACCTGGCGCAGCAGCGGATCCGTCACCAGCTCTGCCAGCCGCTGCCCGCGGTTGGCCGCCAGGCTCTCGCGGATCAGCGAGAGATCGCTCTCAAAGTCCCGGGCAGACCTGTACGCCTTGGGGTCGCCGAGCTCTTCGCGGCTGTGACGCAGGCGAACAACCATCAGGTTCAGCAGTCTCCGATAGAGTTCAGAGCTCGAAATCCGCGATTGACGAGCGTATTCGTCGCCCATCTGATTGCTATAGTCCGCCAGCCTAGCGCGGACTGAATCGGAAACCCCGACCTGGCGAACCGAGGCGCTGAGCTGGTCGGCAGCACGCTCCAGTTCCGCGATGTAGTGGCCGATGATTGCGTTCCGAGCCCGCTCTAACGCTTCACGAGTGGATCCGGGCGTAACAAAGGGATTGCCGTCGCGATCGCCTCCGATCCAGGAACCAAAAAAAAGCAGATTGGGGACTTCGCAGTCCTCCAAATCAATTTCATAGATCGCGCGCAGGGAGTCGACCAACTCGTCGTAAAGGCGCGGCAAGGCGGCGAACAGGGAAAAAGGATAGTGGTCGAGCCCCATCCGAATCTCGTCCGTGACCAGAGGCTTTTCCAGGCGCACTTCGTCCGTCTGCCACAGCGAGGTCACATCCGCAAAGATCAGAGCTTCGAAACGGCTGGCATCGGCCTCGGTCAGAGGCAGACGGTCCAGTCGTTCGAGTTGCTTGCCAATGCGGCGGCGTTTGAGCAGCACCGTCCGGCGCGCGACTTCGGTGGGGTGCGCGGTGAAAACTGGAACAACCTTTATTTTTCGCAGGACCTCGAGCGCCTGTCCGGCCTCGATTCCAGCGGTGCGCATGCGCCGGAACGTGCCCCGGAACGAGCCTTCCAGTGCAGGCTGCTCGGCATGCAACTTGGCGGCACGCCGCCGCCGCTTGCGATGGTTGGTTTCGGCAAGGTTGGTGAGTTCGAAATAAATCGCGAATGCCTTGGTGACCCGATGGGCCTCATCAACCGTGAGACCGGAGATAATCTGGCGCGCTTGGTTTAGCAGAGGATCTTCGAAATCCGACGCGGCCGTTTGGGAGCGCGGCTGTTCCCGGTGCTGAATGAAGATCCGCCGCAGTTCCTCGACCACACCCAGCAGCGACTCACCCACCTGTTCGACCAGGACGCGTCCCAGCAGGATTCCGAGCAAGCGCACATCCCGCCGGAGAGGAAGGTCCTTGGCGGGATTCATGGAGCTGGCAGTCAGCTCGTCGAGACGGCCGCGCTGGTCACCAGTACCCCAAAGTGAGGGCTCACCCATATCCAATCATAATTGAAGTCGGCTGGGTTGTGCTTACGGGCGCGTTCTCAGTTGCCGTAGAATTTCCTGCGGTTCCGGCCTCTGGGTGTAATCTTCGTCGCCGGATGCATAGAGAATCGTGCCATCGTGGTCAATGATGAAGGTCGCCGGGATGGGCAGTTCCCAACTGTTATAGCCATTGGCAAAGGGCAGATTGACGAAGGCGCGCCGGTAGATGGCTTGTTGGTCGTCCGGCACACGATAGACCAGCCCAAACTGTCGCGCGACCTGGTTCCCGGCATCGCTGAGTAAAGGGACGCGCAATTTGTGTTGGTCCGCCATGAAGAATGACTGCTGTACTGTCTGTGGTGAGACTGCGACCAGAGATGCTCCCGCCTGTTCGATCCGCGGGAGAAGTAGGTTCATCGCTTCCAGCTGTCCTACGCAAAACGGGCACCAGCGGCCGCGGAAAAAGCAGATCACGAGGCGGCCTCTGGCAAGCAGCTCAGTCGATGAAAGAGGCGTTCCGCTATGATTATTGAGTTCAAAAACAGGGGACTTGGCGCCCGCTGACAGAATATTTCCTGCCAGGTGCTTTTCCTTCAGCTCCGCGATCACTCGGGCGTGGACACCCTGGATGTCCGGCGGGACATACTTGGCGACGAGCGCTTTGCGCTCGGCGAAAATGTCCTGTAGAGAACGAGTATCCGTGCCGGGCGTGGAGTCCTCGAGAGAGCGCCACTTCATAAGTCGGACCTCGGACGTCGGCCCTCAGGCCTTAACTTCAAACCCAACCAAGATTTCATGCGATGCCAGACATGTGATCGTCGAATCTTGAAGTCCGAGGTCCGACGCCCGCCTTCACATTCCCGGCATCTTCATCCCGGCCAGTTTGCGGGCGAAGCTGGGCTTGCCGATTTGCTTGAACATTTTGCGCATCTGGGCGTACTGGCGCAGCAGGTTGTTGACTTCCTGCACGCTGGTACCCGAGCCGCGAGCGATGCGTTTACGGCGGCTGCCGTTCATGACTTCGTGATGCAAGCGTTCGTGCTGGGTCATCGAATTGATGATCGCTTCCACCCGGCTCAGCTGCTTTTCGTCCACTTTGTCGGCATGCTTCTGAATCCCCGCAAAGGGCCCGACACTAGGTAGCATGCCCATCAGGTTCTGGATCGAGCCCATTTTCTTTAGCTGGCGTAACTGATCGCGAAAGTCCTCCAGCGAAAAGCCGTCGCCGGTCAGCGCCCGGCTGGCCATTTCCTGAGCTTTTTTCTTGTCAACATTCTGCTCCGCCTTTTCAATCAGGGAAAGAAT
>Ga0134124_10003592_pt1 | contig 12489 bp, 12 predicted proteins | sample KB304_FD_96880 | JGI IMG/M metagenome (GOLD analysis project Ga0134124, IMG submission 96880) | Terrestrial soil microbial communities without Nitrogen fertilizer from Kellogg Biological Station, Michigan, USA - KB3-0-4 | ecosystem: Environmental > Terrestrial > Soil > Unclassified ... | reverse complement strand
GGCCTCCACCAGTACCACCCTGGCGGCATGGGTGCTCAGCTCCGGGTAGTCCTTGGCCAGGACAAAATGAACCAGCTCGATCAGCGCCCCGGCAAACTCGACCCCCGTAGGCCCCCCACCGACGATGACGAATGTCATCAGCGCCCGTTTTCTGGACGGATCGGGCTCGTTGACCGCCCTCTCAAAGGCGGTGAGAATGTGATTGCGCAATGTCTCTCCGTCCGCCAGTTCCTTGAGGTCGAACGAGTGCCGCTCGACCGACTCAAGCCCGAAGTAGTTCGTGACGCTGCCGGCGCCGATCACAAGGTAGTCGTAGGGGATGCGTCCCTGATCGGTCATCAGCTGGCGATTTTCGAGATCGACGGCGCTCACCTCGGACAGGTGGAACCTGGTTCCGGGCCACCTGCGGGCCATTGCCCGCACGGAATGGGCGATTGACTCCTGTTCCAGTCCTGCGGTCGCCACCTGGTAGAGCAGCGGCTGGAACAGATGATAATTGTTCCGGTCCACCAGCAGGACATCGTGTCCCCTGCCTGCCAGGACGCGCGCCGCCCTGATTCCTCCAAACCCCATGCCGATAATTACGATCCGTTTTTTTGTCATCGTCCATTCTTTCCGTTTGTTATGGCTCTCTCCTGGTGAATTATAGCGAATATTTCCTGATCGTTATTGACGCATGTCAAGGGAACCGGATTGAACGTTGAAACATCCGATCAAGCCGGTTACAGCTGCATATCCGGATCATTGGCTGGCATCGGAAACATTCCATGGCCACAAAAAAGCCCCCGGCATTAAACCGGAGGCTTGCTCGCACCCAAATCGGCAGAAGTTCCGGGAGTCAGCCCAGATCCACCAAAATTTCATCTCCGTCAAGTTTTACCGGAAATGTTGCCAGAACGTATTCCGGGTATTCGGCACAGCTGCCGTCAGTCAGGCTGAAACGATAGCCGTGACGCGGGCAGGAAATGTAACCATCCTTGACGACCGCGGCGGCCATCGGACTCCCCTGATGCGGGCACTCGTTCTCTACGGCATAGATAGTACCTTTGACATTGACAAGCAGAATTTCCCGGCCTGACACCGAAACAACTTTTTTCCCGAAATTGGGTACTTCGCTGATTTTTGCAACGTTAACCATACTCTTCCTCCTTGGTCGGTGAACCGAACGACTGAACCTACCTGAAAAATATCATCTCCGTCAATTGCTCTCAGCATAATTATGAACCGTCAAAAAATAATTTTAAAGCAGGCCTGCCTAAAAAATAGACAGATATTGTGCGTGAAGCGTTTCAATTATCGGCCCCGAACGCTCCTGCATATTATAACTCACTGTATATGTTACATTTTAGTTGTTTGGCACGCTATCTGCTGAACCGGATAATTAAAATACGATGCAACTCGAATATTTTGAGTTGTTGTGGCCAACAACAGTCAACTTCAACAGAACGTGCAGCGATGGGACCAAGGAAGCTTTCATCTGAACACCGTTCAAAATCAACGATGAAAAGGAGAAGATGATGAAACGTGTATTAATGTTAGCAGCGGCAATCGTGGCAATGGCATGTGGTTCGGCGATGGCAACCCCTTCGACAACCTACTGGACGCCTATGACCCTGGATATCCAATCGTACAAGGTTACACATCTGGGCATCGACAACTATTTCACTGTAGACAAGAAAGCAAGCTCCGGTCAACAGGGTGCGTTTCCGACCGACTTAGGCCTCACTGTCGGCGTATTGCCGTTTGAAAAAATCCAGATGGAAGTCGGAATTGATGCCAACTATCCATCCGACAATCCATACATGTTCAACGCAAAGATAGGCGCCCCGGAAGATGTTCTGTTCAAGTATTCCCCCGCACTGCAGGTGGGCGTTTTCGGCTTGGGAACAAAAAACAAGGTAACCAACCAGAATGTCCTCTATGGCGTAATCGGGAAAACCATTCCGTCAGTAGGCCGCTTGTCCGTCGGCCCTTATATCGGTAATAAGGATGTCCTGGTAAATGCAAGCGGCGCAAAAGAAAATACCGGTTTTATGGTGGCTTTTGACCGCGGCTTTGTTCCTGCGAAGGACGCTGCGGGCAATGAGTACAACAAGGTCGTCTTTGCTGCTGATTACGCCTCCGGTAAAAATGTCATCGGAGCGGGCGGTGCCGGCGTCTATTACTTTTTCACCAAGGACATCAGCCTTCTGACCGGGCCGGTATGGTTCAACGAAAAAGCTATCAACGGCGCATGGAAGTGGACGACCCAGCTTGACATCAATCTACCCTCATTCTAGCTGTTCCTCCTGCGATCCGGGGGCGGCGTGGGGTGCCACCCGTCCCCGACTTTTTAGGAGTTAAACCATAAACGCTCACACGGAGGCCCGGCAATGAAACTTATCGAAGCTATAATTAAACCGTTCAAGCTTGACGAAGTAAAAGATGCTCTCAATGCGATCGGCATCGAAGGAATAACCGTCAGTGAAGTAAAAGGATTCGGCCGCCAGAAGGGGCACACCGAGCTGTATCGCGGCGCTGAATATGTCGTGGACTTTATACCCAAGATCAAGATGGAAATCGCCGTGAGTGACGACCTGGTAGGCAAGGTTGTCGAGACGATTCAAAACACCGCCAAGACCGGCCGCATCGGCGACGGTAAAATATTCATCATCTCTCTTGAAGAGGCGATCAGGATCAGGACAGGCGAAAGTGGCACAGACGCGATCTGATAACGACGTTAAAACCACCTACTACGGAGGAACACCATGAAATTAAAACTATATGTTGCATCAATAATGCTCGTTATCCTGGCCGGACTGGTTCCGATTGCCGCAATGGCCGAAGAAAAGAAAGATGCCGCACCGGCGGCAGCAACTGCCGTGACGACTCCGGCTGCTGCACCGGCAACTCCCGCAGCGGATGCGGCAAAACCAGCCGATGCGGCTGCTCCGGCCGCAGCCGCACCTGCGACACCGCCGGATGTCAAGCCTGTCTTGAACACCGGCGACACCGCCTGGATGCTGGTCTCATCGGCGCTGGTACTGTTGATGATCCCCGGCCTGGCGTTGTTCTACGGCGGCATGGTCCGTCAGAAGAACGTTCTCTCTACCATCATGCATTCATTCGTCGCCATGGGTATCGTCGGCGTACAGTGGGCGGTGGTCGGCTATTCACTCGCCTTTGGCGGTGATGTGGGTCACATGGGACTGGTCGGCGACTTCAGCAAGGTCATGCTGAACGGCCTGGTCATCATGAAGGACGCCGCAACCGGCACCGTTGACTGGGCACTGTTCCAGAACTACACCAAGGAGCCGGGCGCGATCCCCGAACTCGTGTTCGCCATGTATCAGTGCATGTTCGCCATCATCACCGTCGCACTGATCTCGGGCGCCATGGCCGAACGTGTCAAGTTCTCCGCCTACTGCATCTTTGTTCTCCTCTGGACCACCCTGGTCTATGACCCGCTGGCACACTGGGTCTGGATGACCGACGGCTGGCTGTTCAAAAAAGGTGCACTCGATTTCGCCGGTGGTACCGTTGTTCACCTCTCGTCCGGTATTTCGGCCCTGGCTTTCCTGATCTTCCTCGGCAAGCGTCATGGGTACCCGACCGAGCGGATGGCTCCCCACAATCTTCCGCTGACCCTGCTGGGCGTCGGTCTGCTCTGGTTCGGCTGGTTCGGTTTCAATGCCGGTTCCGCCATCGTCGGGGTCAACACCTCCGATGCCGCCGGCGGTTTGGCCGGCCTGGCCTTTGCCACAACAACAATAGCCCCGGCCGCAGCCGGCCTTTCCTGGATGGTCGCGGAATGGATCCATTCCGGCAAACCGAGCGCACTCGGCTTCGGTTCCGGCGTCGTTGCCGGTCTGGTCGTCATCACTCCTGCCGCCGGTTTTGTCCAGCCTGGTGCGGCGCTGCTGATGGGTCTTGCAGCCGGTCTCGTCTGCTACGGCGGTATCCTGCTGAAAGCCAAGCTGAAATATGACGATTCGCTCGATGCCTTCGGCGTACACGGGGTCGGCGGAACCTTCGGCGCCATCATCACCGGCGTATTCGCCACGGTCGGCGCCACCGGCCTTCTGGCAGGCAACGCCAAGCAGCTGATGATCCAGCTGATCGCCGTACTGGCAGCTGGCGCCTACGCCTTTATCGTAACCTTGGTAATCGCCTTCATCCTGGACAAGACCATCGGTCTACGGGTTGAGAAGGAAGATGAAATCATGGGTTTGGACCAGACACAGCATTCGGAAAGCGGCTACAACATGTAAACGGAAACGATTCTTTTCCGCCCTGGTTTCGTCAATCTTCAGGATTATTTGTGCGGCGTACCAAATGGTACGCCTCCGCACAATCCTTCGATTTCCTGCCCAGGACAAAAAACTCTCCGTTTCCAAAACCCTTAAGCCGCCCGATTGTGGGCGGCTTCTTTCTCATCTGGAGCACCTATGAAAGATTCAGCTGCCGGAAATAGCAACGTAGCTATCACCCCGGATCTGCTGCGGCAGTTGGCCTATAACGAAAAAATGGCCGAACTGGGCAAGATTTCCGCCGGTGTCGTGCACGAACTGAATGCTCCGCTCTCCGTCATAATCTCGGCATCCCAAATGATCCTGCGTGAAGAAGGTGTTCCGGAGTCCGTGCTGGAAATGATCTCCCGCATCAGCTCGGAAGCGCAACGCCTGTCACTGCTGACCAAGGGGCTATTGAACTTCAGCAGCCACGATGAAACCATCGGCGAGGTGGATCCCAATCTCACCGTCGATTTCATCCTCAATTTTCTGAATTTTGAAGCCGCGCGGCGCAGGGTTGTCGTCCTGAAACAGTACGACTACACGCTGCCGGTCATCCGCCTGGACTCCAACCTGCTGAAGCAAATCCTGCTCAATATCATCATGAACGCCCTGCAGGCCATGGAACCTGACGGCGGCAAACTGCTGGTCGAAACGGCAGCAACAGAAAACGAAACCATTCGCTTAACTATTGCCGACAACGGCCCGGGGATACCGGCCGAAGCGATCGACAGGATCTTCGACCGTTATTTCACCACCAAAAAGCCGGGTGAAGGCACCGGGCTGGGTCTGTTCGTCACGAAGAATCTTGTTGAAACCATGGGGGGGCACATCGAGGTAACCAGCAGAATCGGCGGGGGTACGACGTTTACGGTCACGCTGCCGGCAGATAAGTAAAACAGCCTCACCCGCCACACAGCGGCACGTCAGCCGATCATTAACCCAGCTTGCTCCGCCAGTTGTAGGCCTTTTTCTGGCAGGCGATAACAGTGTCAAGCGTAATGCCCAGCTTTTCAAGACTCTCCGCCGCCTCATCAAGTGCAAGCGACTCCATCATCTCCGCCAGGCAGAGCAGAGTTCCAAGATCTCCTCCCCGGAATATCAGGGCATCCTGAATTTCGTCCGTCAAATTCAAACGGGCTACAATATCCTTAAGTTCTACATCGTAAATATCTTTAAGCATCGAGAGGGTGCCAACCATGAATGCCTGTTCCGGTTGTGCGTGGCGTAATAACCGCGGGCTGTGAGGCTTGACACGGGACAGTTCTTCCATGAATGCCGCCCGTACTGCCGCCATGTCAAGGATGGCGCTATTCAGTCCCTGACCGCCATCATCGGCAAAAAGGGCAAGCTGCACCCAGCGATTGAGATTATCCATGCCGATCTGGGTAATGGCATGCCGGACTGTGCGAATCTTCTCCCGCGTTGAAAAAGAAACGGAATTTACCAGCAGCAGAAGTTTGTAGGTGAGTGCCGGACTCTGTTTAAAGGTCTGCTCGATTTCATCAATATCGGCATCATTTGATAATTGCTGCATCAGATTAAAAAACGTGCCGGACGAATTTTCCATCCGGGACTTCTGCATCAGTGACGGACGTGCGAAAAAGTATCCCTGGAAAAGCTCAAGCCCCATTCTGCGGCACCTGAGATACACATGCCTGCTATCAACCTTTTCCGCCAGGAGTTTGACCGGGTAACGGCGCAATTGCTCGACATCCTGACAAAGCTCATCCATCGATGTTGCAAGCAGATCCAGTTTGACAATATCGATCACACCGTCATAGAGCTCCTCGTATGCCAGGGAATAGCGATGGTCGTCGAGAGCCAGAACAAACCCTTTGGCCTTGAGTTTCCGGCACCGGTCAATGATGCCCGGAGTGACAATGATGCTTTCCAGCAGTTCCAGTCCGATCATCTCTGCCGGCAACAGTTCCAGAGCCTCATTCATCAGCATATCGGCATCGACATTGATGAACCCGCGATAACCTCCGAGAATTTCACGGATGCCGAAATGGGAAAGTACGTCAAGAATAACACTGGATGTAGCCTTGGCAGAGTCGAGTATGGCGGCCGAAGAAATGGATTGCGGCGAGCGGAAGAGCAGCTCATAGCCGACGACCTGCTCAAGCCCGTTCAGAATTGGTTGTCTGCCCATGATATGGCTGGAATGATACAAGCCGCACTCCGTAAATTTTGACAAACCGAAAGAGTTATTTTCTGAAACCTGGAAAGCTTTCCCGTCGAGCCCCTATTAGTTCTCCATTCAGAGGTGCTGATGTTTGATGTTTGCTAATCTATACTGATGCCAGCTTGATTAGCAAGTACAAACTTACACCGGATGGCTTTTGGGCGAGGCGTGGCGTGGTGTGATGGTCGGGATGGAAAGCGGGGGAACAGGTTGGGATCAAACCGTACACATTACCTGCCTGACCCGGTATTCTCCGCCGATGACGAGATACTCTCCCTCCCCCTTCATGATGCTGCCGGGGAGCAGATCATTGTAGAAGAAGATCTTGCTGAGCGGCACCAGAACCTCCCAGACCGTCGACCCGAATTACCAGGCCCGCTCCTCATCGGACGTGAACGACACCAGGTTGTTCAACCGGACGATATGGGTGCGCCTGTCGATCTGCTCGATGACGTCATGCTCGCTGGCGTCGCAGGTGCCGCGATAGAGAGGAATTATTGGTAAGTTAGAAGTAGTTTCCTGCGATTTTCTGGCAGGAAATGAGTTCGTCGACGCACTTATCCTGTTTTCCCGGGCGGGAGTTGACGGGAATTTCCGGGCCAGCTCGTACTGGCAGTATTCGTAGAGGATATCGAGCTGCGACTGGATCGCATTGGTGCGGGCGCTCCCCTTCATGACCTCCACCGAGTACTCGAAATATGCCTCGCTGTGAATGCCCTTGATACGGGCACGGTGGAAACTGGGCACGATACCCATGCGGCTCTCGACCCAGCGCTTGAGGACGGCTCCTTCGATCGAGTTGGAATCCATCATCCAGCCGCGCAGATAGCGGAGGTAGCTGTTCTTGATGCTTTTCCGGGCGGTATCGGTCTGATCCTGCCACTGGTGCAGCTGGAACTTCACCGACATGTAGTCGTTGAAGGTCAGGGCTCGTTCTTTCTGACTCTCGATGGTTGCGAGCTTGTCAAAAAGAAACCGGTTACCCTCCTTGACCCCCTGAATTTCAAGCGGTTGGGGATTGTCGTTGAAATGGCGCGAGGCGATGACCCAGGGCGGCAGGTTGCAGTTGTTAAAGGAACCGTTGTGCATGACGGGTGATCACCTCGTTTTGAACAAGGATGAAGGTTGAGGGATGAGGGATGAATGAAAGGCGATACTTCAACCTTCATCCTTCATCCTTACAGAATCTTCGCCAGCTCCACCAGGGTCTGCTTGATCGGACCGCCGGTCGTGAACGGTTCGACACCGAGCTTTTCAAGTTCGCACTTCGGGTGTTCCCCCATCTGGACGGTCACAACCGCCCGGCATCCGGCAAGAGCATCGGCGATACCCTTGAGCAGATGCCCCCGCAACGGGTGTTCGGGGTCGAAGCTGCAATAACGCTCGACCTTGCGTTCGTCAACCAGTTTCGCATCGCCGTTTTCGACATCATATATCAAAAAACGCTCGGCATGACCGAAATGCTGGTTGATCTCCTTGCCATCTTTTGATGCGACTGCAATCAACATGCTGCACCTCCATGAAAAGTGAAGGGTGAAGGGTGAAGGGTGAACAGTGAAGGTTTTTAATTCACCTTTCACTATTCACATTTCACAGTTTTTTTACAGCACCACCGGTTCAAAACTGAAGCACTTCTTCGAGCAGGTCCGCGCACAAGCCTGGCAGCCGATACAGTTGCCGGGGTTGCCCACCTTCATGTACATCTTGGCGGAATCTTCGCCGTCCAGCTCTTCAAACTCCAGCACATCGTGGGCACAGACCTTGTAGCAGCGTCCGCAGCCGATGCAGGTCTCCTCGTCGATGCTCTTCACAAACTGGGGTGTCCATTCATGTTTGTCGCGTGTCAATCCGGTAATGTAGGCCATCTTATTCTCCTTTTACTGTGTAATATTTCTGTTTTGTCACATTTCGTTCAAAGCAGAATCATTCGTCCAGAAATGATGTTGATGCACCCTTGTTCATGGCTTTGCGCAGCCAGGGTGGCGGATTGCCGCGCAGAACCTCTTGAAACCGCGCCACGGTCTCTTTCAGATTGACCTCGCTGTTGGTCTTCATGGGATGAATCTTCAGCGCAACAAGTTTGGCCGCGGCGGGACCACCGATCTGCATGGTGTAGACGATGGCACAGTCGGAAAGTATCTTTGCCCGGGCGGCAATGCGATCTTCCTCGTCGCCGCCATGTTCACCCACGGTGAGCGTTTCCAGAAAAAAGGCCTCGTCCGGCCCGACTTCCCAGACGTGGAAATTCTGGCACTGGCCGAAGTGCTGGTCGATGATTTCGCCGGTTGATGTGGTAAATGCGATTTTCATACATACCTCCTGTTCTGACTGATTACCGCTCCCGGCAAATAAAAACGGCGCCACCCCCCGATCGGGGAATGGCGCCATTGCCGGAGTTAAATCGTAATTACCTGCACTCTAGCACAGGACGTGCCAACTGCTATCAGATTGAAATAGTTGAATTTTAGTCCCTGCGGGGTTTACCTTGCCGGACACAGGGCGGTGACAAGTGCCTATTTTTTCACCACCAGATCCGTCTGCTGCACAATGCCATCACCTGAGGCGGTAGCCGACCCCCGGCTCGGTGATGATATGCCGCGGTCGGGAAGGGTCGCTTTCCAGCTTGCGCCGCAGATTGCTGATGTTGACACGCAGAACGTGAGGTTGCTCCAGATAGGCGATACCCCAGACCTGTTTCAGAATCTGGCGATGGGTCAGTACCTTGCCGGCGTGGGATACCATCAGGCGCAGGATTTCGTATTCGGTCGGTGTCAGCGACAGATCCTCGCCATTGACCGTCACCAGCCTGCTGACCAAATCCACCTGCAGATCGTTGCTGATGAACAGCGGCTCCGGGATCTCCTGCAGCGAACGGCGCAGCGCGGCCCGGATGCGGGCCAGCAGTTCGCCGACTCCGAACGGTTTGGTGAGATAGTCGTCGGCCCCCGCGTCCAGCGCGCCCACCTTGTCGTTCTCGCGGTCACGTACCGAGAGCACGATGATCGGCACCTGGGACCATTCGCGAATCCGCCCGATCACCTCGATGCCGTCCAGATCCGGCAGCCCCAGGTCGAGCAGGATTACGTCCGGGCGAAACGCGGCGGCAGCCGCCAGTCCGGCATGGCCGTTTTCCGCCTCGTGCAGCAGAAATTCCTCGCCTGACAATACGGTATGCAGAAAGCGCCTGATCGCCAACTCATCGTCTATGACCAGAATGCGGGGGAGGTTTTCCGTAGTTCGTTCAGCTGTCATAATATTATTTCCCAAAGCCGAGCAATCTGGAACCACAACCATCTTGTTTCACGCAACGACGCGACGACGCAACGCTTTAAAACCTTAAATCAAAGATTTGTTTAAAGATTTTCGTTGCGTCGTTGCGTGAATAATGTCTTTAGAAGTTTATTCACACATATCAGGCAGCAAGAGACAGCGGTAAACGTATCACGATTCTCAAGCCGCCGCCAGCCCGGTTTTCCGCCGTGATCCTTCCGCCGTGGGCTTCGACGATCCCCTTGCAGATCGACAGACCCAGGCCGGTACCTCCCGCTCCCTCGGGAACCGGAATCCGGTAGAACTTGTCGAAGACCCGCTTCAGATCATGTTCCGGCACGCCGGGACCCCGGTCGGCCACTTCGAGCACCAGCCAGGGCGCCTCGGTTGATGCAACTACCTCGATCAGGCTTCCGGGCGGAGCATACTTCAGACCGTTATCGAGCAGGTTGACCAGCACCTGGGTCATCAGCACCAGATCCATGGGCACCAGAGGCATGACCGGAAGCATCCTGAACGACACCTTGCTGCTGTCCAGACGTGTTTCGATGGCAGCCAGGGCGCATCCGACCAGGTCTTGCACGTCGCATGGCTCAATATTCAGCCTGACCGCACCGGCCTCGATACGGGTCATATCCAGCAGGTTGCCGACAAAACGATTCAGGCGCTCCGCCTCGCTGCAGGCCGTTTCCAGCAGTTCGCGGCGCGCCCGGTCGCTCAAATGAGCCCCCTCCTCTTTCAGGCTGGAGAGGACGCCGGACACGGAGACCAGCGGCGTGCGCAGATCATGGGAAATGGAGTTCAACAGGGCGCGTTCCAGATTTTCCCTGGCCTGGAGGATCTGGGCCTGCTCCGCCTGGCGGGAGAAACGGATCCGCTCCATGGCCATGGCCGCCTGGGTGGCAAAGGCGTCCAGCAGGCGGCGATTGTCCTGTGAGTGATAGGCGGCATCATTCTCCAGACTGACCCCGATGACCCCCAGTACACTTGTCGTGGTCTGCAGGGGAAGATAGATCAGATCGGCTGATACGAGCGTATCCGTTGCTCTCCCGGCCGGGTGGTTGTTGCGGAAGGCCCAGTCGGCCACGGCCTGCTCCTTGATACCCAGTGTGAGCCCCTCGCTGGTTGCCATGACGTCGAGCCGTTCCCCTTCCGGCAGCAGGATCACCACCTGGGCGTTCAAGGCCTCTTCCACGTTCGTGACCACCGCCCTCAGTACGGCGCTGATATCGACGGAAGCGGCCAGATCCCGGCTCAGGTAGTAGAGGCTGGCGGTATGAACCTCGCGGGCGCGCATCACCTCGGCCCGCTCCTTCGAGCGGGCCACCAGGGTGCTGATCACGACCCCCACCACAAACAGTCCCAGAAAGGTGAGGAGATACTGGGTGTCGGCCACGTCAAACGTCAGACGGGGCGGAACAAAGAAGAAATCGAAGGCCAGCACGCCGAGCAGAGCGGTGGCAATGGCCGGTTTGCGGCTGAGTCGCACCGAGGCGACAACCACGGCCAACAGGTAGAACATGATCACGTTGGTCGGCGCCAGGAAGGGACGCAACAGCTCGCACAGTACTGTAGCCACGGCAACAAGAACAAGGCTTGCCGCATACCCGCGCAGTTCGAACGGTTTGCGGTGTTTATGCACGGCAGCGGCTGCAGGAGACTTCTCGGGTTCAAAGCTGACGATGACGACATCTATGGCACCGCTTCTGCGGATGACGCGGTCGACGATCGGTGGCTGCAGAAGTTCGCGCCAGCGGGGCCTGCTTGGTTTGCCCATCACGATCTTGGTGATGTTGTGTCGCGCCGCGTATTCCATGACTGCATCGGTAATATCGGTGGCGGTGACGCTCGCAACCTGGGCACCCAGCCCCTCGGCCTGACGCAGGTCGCGCCAGATATGCTCCCGGTTCTCCCGAACCTGACGCCCGCCTGCCGGTGTCTCAATGTACAACGTGAACCACTGCGCCTTCAGCTCTTCGGCAAGGCGGCAGGTGGCACGGATCAGCTTCTCGCTGTAGGGGGAGCCGCTGACGCAGACCAGCAGCCGTTCCGCCGTCGGCCACGGCCCGGTAATGGACTGGGTCTCCATGTAGGCCCGCATCTGGTCATCCACCCGGGAGGCGGTACGGCGCAGTGACAGCTCGCGCAAGGCCATCAGATTACCGGGACGGAAGAACTTTTCGATCGCCTTGGCGGCCTGGTCGGGGATGTAAACCTTTCCCTCGTGCAGCCGCTGCAGCAGGTCTTCAGGGGGGATGTCGATCAGTTTGATCTCGAAGGCCAGATCCAGCAGCCGGTCAGGTACGGTTTCGCGCACGGTGATGCCGGTGATCTGGGCCACCACGTCATTCAGACTCTCGAAATGCTGGATGTTGACCGTGGTGTAGACGTCGATCCCGGCCTCCAGGATCTCCTCCACATCCTGCCAGCGCTTTTCATGGCGCGAACCGGGGGCATTGGAGTGGGCCAGTTCGTCCACCAGCACGATCTGGGGCTTGCGGGCAAGGATGGCATCGAGGTCCATCTCCGGGAGTTCAACCTCCAGATAGTGGACTCCCCTGCGTGGCAGAACCTCCAGTCCTTCCAGCAGGGCGTCGGTCTCGGCGCGGCCGTGGGATTCGACATAGCCCGCTACCACGTCGCGTCCGTCCTTCTTGCGCTGCCGGGCCGCCTCCAGCATGGCATAGGTCTTGCCAACCCCGGCCGCATAGCCGAGAAAGATCTTCAGCTTGCCCAGTTCGGCGGTGACCTCCTCGGCAT
>Ga0134124_10003591_pt1 | contig 12490 bp, 12 predicted proteins | sample KB304_FD_96880 | JGI IMG/M metagenome (GOLD analysis project Ga0134124, IMG submission 96880) | Terrestrial soil microbial communities without Nitrogen fertilizer from Kellogg Biological Station, Michigan, USA - KB3-0-4 | ecosystem: Environmental > Terrestrial > Soil > Unclassified ... | reverse complement strand
TCATCGCCGATGGCCGAGGCGGCCGCCAGGGCCTGCTCCATTTCGCCGGGATCGAGCTGGTTCAGCGTGCCGGCATGATGGCCCCACACGCCCGCATAGCAGTCGGCCTGCAGTTCCATGCGCACCGACAGGCGGTTGGCCTCGGCCGCGGACGCCCCGGAACGCAGGGCCTGCATTTTGTCAAAGCGCCCGGTGAGCTTTTGCACGTGGTGGCCCACCTCGTGGGCGATCACGTACGCTTCGGCGAATTGGCCGGGAGCGCGAAAGCGCGTTTGCAGGTCCCGGAAGAAGGACAGGTCCAGGTACAGCTTTTCGTCATTGGGACAATAGAACGGACCCATGGCCGACTGCCCGGTGCCGCAGGCCGACCGCACGGCCTGCTCGTAGAGCACCAGCGTCGGGGCGCGGTAGCTCTTCTGCGATTTCTGGAAAATGCCCGACCACACGTCTTCGGTGCTGCCCAGCACCTTGGACACGAACTGCCCCATGGCGTCCGCGGGCGCCCCAGTAGGCGCCTTGCGCGTGTCGGCCTGCGGAGCAGTCTGCTCGGCCAGGTTGAGCACGGTGCTGGGATCAAAGCCGAGAAAATAAGCCACCAGCGCGATCACCACGCCGCCCACGCCCAGGCCGCCGCCCACCATGCCCATGCCGCGGCGGTCCTCGACGTTTCCGCTCGCCCTTTGGTCGCCCAGTTCCATGGCCTGCCTCGTTTACTTGCCCGGATGCCTATTATCACCCCGCGCAGGGAAAAACCCATGGCTGAAACGTCCTGACGGGAAGTAGGAAAACGCCGCCCGGCCTCAAATGCTCAACCCCGCCTCGCACTCCTCCCTCACCCTCACGATGGCCGGGCCGTAGTCCGCTCATACCAGGGCGCCATGACCGAACCGATGGCGCCGTCGTGGAAACTGTACGTTTCTTCTTGCGCACGGTACACGACATGCAAAGGCGTTGGCGTATCGGGTTTGCGGTGCTCATCGCCGTGTTGGCAACGCTCGCGGCCGTGCTGCTCGTCCTCAACGCCAGCAGCGGCGAAAAGAAAATCCTCCACGAGCTGCGCCATGACTACCCCATTGAAGACCCGCAGTTCCGCCAGACCATCGGGGTGCTGCTGGGGCCCAATCTGCGTCCCGGCAACCGCGTGGCAACCCTGATCAACGGCGACCGGATTTTCCCCGCCATGCTGGACGCCATACGCGCCGCGCGGCACAGCATCTGTTTCGAGACCTATATCTATTGGTCCGGGAAGGTGGGGGAGGCTTTCGCCGACGTGCTCTCGGAGCGCGCCCGGGCCGGCGTCAAGGTGCACGTGCTGGTCGACTGGATCGGCAGCCAGAAAATGGACGACAAGCTCATCGCTGACATGCGCGCGGCCGGCGTGCAGTTCGAGAAATATCATCCGGTGAGCTGGTACACCCTGGGCAAGCTCAACAACCGCACCCACCGCAAGCTGCTGGTCGTCGACGGCCGCATCGGCTTCACCGGCGGAGTGGGCATCGCGGACAAATGGGCGGGCGACGCGCAGGACGCCGACCACTGGCGCGACACCCACTACCGCGTGGAAGGGCCGGCCGTGGCGGAAATGCAGGCCGCCTTCATGGACAACTGGACCAAGACCACGGGCGAAGTGCTGCACAGCGCCGACTATTTCCCGGCCATCGCGCCGGCCGGGGGGCAATATGCGCAGGTGTTCCAGAGTTCGGTGGAGGGCGGCTCGGAAAGCATGCACCTCATGTACCTGCTGTCGGTGGCGGCGGCCAGCCGCAGCATCCAGCTCTCCATGGCCTATTTCGATCCCGACGCCATCTCCATGCGCGCGCTGAAGGCCGCGCTGGCGCGGGGCGTGAAAATCCAGATCCTCCTGCCCGGCCCCATCACCGATGCCGAGCTGGTGCAGTCCGCTTCGCGCGCCACCTGGGGCGAGTTGATCCGCGCCGGCGCCGAGATCTACCAGTACCAGCCCACCATGTTCCATTGCAAGGTGATGGTGGTGGACGGGCTGTGGACCTCGGTGGGCTCCACCAACTTCGACAACCGCTCCTTCCGCCTCAACGACGAGGCCAACCTGAACGTCTACGACGCCGGCGTGGCGGCCGAACAGGCGGCCGTGTTCGCGGCCGACCTCAAACACGCCCGCCGCCTGAGCTATGAAGAATGGCAAGGCAGGCCGTGGCGTGAAAAGCTGGCCGAACGCCTGGCCGGGCTGTTGAACAGCCAGCTCTAAGTCCCTCACGAGCCGGGGAGACGTGGTGAGCTGCTACGCGGCGCTCAACCTCCCGCTGTCAGCCCATGCCATGCCGGTGCTGTCCAAGTAGTCGCCTTTGTGTCTTTGTTGGGGCGCCAGAGCGGGCCGTATAATCCCCGCTTTTTCGTTCCATGCTGCTCAAGAATCTCGTTCTCTACCGCCTCACCAAGAAGCGGATCATCAAAGCCGAAGACCTGGAGCGCAAGCTCGCCGCGCGGGCCCTGCAGCCCCCCAGCGGCCTGGAGATGGAAAGCCGCGGCTGGCTGTCTCCGCGCGAGGATGAACGCTACCTGTACAGCCAGGCCAAGCACTGGCTGCTGACCCTGGGCATCGAACAGAAACTTCTGCCCACTTCCGTGGTGCGCCAGCTCGCCAAGGACAGGGCCGCGCAGATCTCGGCCAAGCAGGGCCGTCCGGTGGGCCGCAAGGAAATGCGCGACCTGCGCGAGCGCATCACCGACGAACTGCTGCCGCGCGCCCTGGTCAAGCGCAGCACCACGCGCGCCTGGATCGACGCCAAGGGCGGCTGGCTGGCGGTGGACGCCGGCGCCGACAAGAAGGCCGACGAATTCCTCGAAGCGCTGCGCCGGGCGGAGGACGATTTTCCCTGCAAGCGCCTGGACACCCAGCGTTCCCCGGGCGGCGCCATGACGAGCTGGCTGGCCACGCAGCAGGCGCCGCACGGCTTCAGCATCGACCAGGACCTGGAGCTTCAATCCCAGGACATGAGCAAGTCCACCATACGCTATGCGCGCCACAGCCTGGAAGGCAAGGAGATACGCGACCACATCAAGGGGGGCAAAAGCGCCATGCGCCTGGGCCTGACCTGGAAAGACAAGATCTCCTTCGTCCTGACCGACCAGTTGCACATCAAACGCATCAATTTCGTGAACGTCCTGTCGGAGGACGCGGGCGGCGATCCCGTCGACGAGGAAGAGCAATTCGACATCGACTTCGCCCTCATGACGGGCGAACTGTCGCAGTTCCTGGAGGATCTGGTCGAGGCTTTGGGCGGGGAGAAAACCGCGTAGGGCCGGTAGTCTTGCCCTTCTTCGCTCACCGCCTCGCGGCCTGGGCTCATGGCGTATCGCCAATCGGCGTCCTTCCAGTCGAGTTTCCAATCACGGTTGTCTGATTTATGCCGCAGCCGGTTTCCACAATCGGCGACGGAAAAACCGGTTCCGCACCGATTCGCCGGAACGGACCCAGGCGCTAAAAACAAACGACATCAACCCGGTGGACCACTCGGAGAACAGGAATGGAAACGGCAGACCAGAATTCTTCATGGCCCCGCGCTTCGGACGCGCAGGCTTCAGCGGAGAAAGCGGCTGACAGGATGGCCGACAAGGCGGACACCGCCATCGACCGGGCGGCCGATACCGCCACGGACGTGGTCGAAAAAGCGCGCGCCATGACCGAACGCATCGCCGCTTCGGCGCACGCCGCCGTGGACAAGGCGGCCTCGGCCGCCGGTCCGGCGGTCGAGTGGAGCGTGAAACAAGGCTCCAATCTCAGGCGCCAGCAGCAGCGCGCCACCGAAACCACCGTCACCTACATTACCGAAAATCCCCTGAAATCCATCGGCATTTGCTTCGGCGTGGGCGTGGTGGTGGGGTTGCTGGTCCGGCGCAACCTGTAAGCCGGCCGCGCGCCAAGTCGGAGGGCCGCTACACGTCATAGGCAGTCAGGCGGCCGACCGACGGGGGCCTTTTTTTACCCGTCGACGCGCCCCCTCGCTGCAAAGAGCCGCTTGACGCCCATCCATACACCCGTGACGGCGGCAAACAACAGGCTGAAGCCTCCCAGAACCAGCAGCAGGTCACGCTGCACGGGGCCGGATGCGCGATAAAGGGCGATGGCCGCGGCGACGCCATAAGCAACCCAGAAGGCGATGACGGCCACTGATAACGGCGACACCCGTCGCATGTTGCCCCCCGGACGTCAGGCCCGCGCGATCGCCGGCGCCCTGCCTTTGGCGGGCGGCTTTGCACCTTTGGCGGCCTGCGCCCTCACCGGAGCCCGAACCAGCACCACCGGCACCGTAGATTTCCTCACCACGCCCTCGGCGTCGCTGCCCATCACCAGCCGCGTAATGCCTCTGCGGCCGTGCGTGCCGAGGACGATGAGGTCGGCCTTGGCCTTGCGCGCCTCGCGCACGATCACGTCGGCCACCGGCTCGGAAATGTCTTCGATCACTTCGCCGCGCGCCTTGACCCCGGCCCGGTGAGCGGCAGAGAGCGCCCGCGCAACAATGACGCGGCCCGAGCGCACCAGGGCCCTAAGCACCTCATCGAGAAAAAAGCCGGCCCCGTCGAGGCCCATGCTGCGGTAGGTCAAACCCTCTTCCACCACGTGCACAAGGGTAAGGGTCGCGCCCTGCTCCCGGGCCAGGCGGATGGCCTCGCGCAGACCCTTGTTGGCGGTGGCGCTTCCATCCACGGGAACGAGAATGTTCTTGAACATGGTATTCCTTTCTTTGCCGGCGGTTTGCCCACGAGGGCTGGCTCCACTGTAAGCGGGCCGCGCAACCTCTTCTTGACCTAAATCAAGAAGCCGGGAAACGCCGGCTTGATCTGGGTCAAGGCCGCCATCCGTCCGGCGGCTAAGGTAGCGGCAGGATCGAAGAAAAGGACCGCCATGCTTGAATCCATGCATCACCACTTCCGTGCGCAGCTCAAGTCCCGGCGCGAGGCGCTGGAAAAGGAAATCCAGGCCAAGCTCGAAGATGTGCGCGGCCTGCATGTCTCGGCGGACGCGGCGAATGCCGTGGACGGCGGAGACTTGGCGACGCTCGCCAATGAGAGGAACATCGACCTCGCGGAAGCGGCCCGAGACAACCGGGAAATGGCGGAACTGGATGCCGCGCTGGCGCGCCTGGACGCCGGCCGCTTCGGCGTATGCTCGGATTGCGGAGCGGAAATCCCGCTGGCGCGGCTGCTGGCGTATCCGCCGGCGGCCCGTTGCGCCGCCTGCCAGCAGGCACACGAATCGAGCACCTCCGGAATTTGAAAGGAATTGCCATGGCGTACAAGCATGCAGCCATCTGGATTGACCACCAGCGCGCCCGCGTCGTGCTTTTCAACCGGGAAGACAGCCACAACGTGAAGCTCGAGTCCCATGCCGAGCAGCACATCCACCACAAGCACGGCTCCGTCGGCTCGGGACACGCGCCGGAGGACCGCCACTTCTTCGAAGCCATCACGCAGGCCACCGCCGGCGTCGATGAAGTCCTGGTATGCGGACCCGCCCAGGCCAAGTTGGCCTACGTCAAACACGTGGAAGCGCACCAGCCCGCGCTGCGCAGCCATATCCTCGGCGTCATCGACAGCGACCACCCTAGCGACGGCCAATTGCTGGCCGAGGCCCGCAAGTGGTTTGCCGCGGCCGACCGCATGCGGCCGGGCGGCGGAATACGGCTGCCCTGACCCGCCGCCTCTTAGTCCGCCATGACAGCCGTCATGCACGCCATGCGGCATCACCTCGCAGGAACGCCGCTCAGCCACGAGGCCATGCCCCTGCCTGTGCCGGGACCGGGACAGTTGCTGCTCAAGGTGGCGGCCTGTGCCGTGTGCCGCACCGATCTGCACATTGTTGACGGAGAACTGGCGGGCGGCCGTTTGCCGGTGGTGCCGGGGCACGAAATCGTCGGGACGGTGGTCGAGCTCGGGCCCGGCACCTCGCGCTACGGTGCCGGGGAGCGCGTGGGCGTGCCCTGGCTGGGCCGCACCTGCGGCCATTGCCGCTATTGCCTGTCGGGTCGTGAAAACCTCTGCGATTCGGCGTGCTTCACCGGATTCGACGTGGACGGCGGCTATGCAACCCATGCCGTCGCCGAAGAAGCCTTTTGCTTTCCCATCCCGTCGCGCTACGATGACTTGCACGCCGCACCCCTGCTGTGCGCGGGGCTGATCGGCTATCGCGCCCTCAAATTGGCCGGTGATGCGCGCCGCGTCGGGTTGTACGGCTTCGGCGCGGCCGCGCACATCATTGCGCAGGTGGCCGTGCAACAGGGCCGCGAAGTGTACGCCTTCACCCGATCCGGCGACTCGGCCGCCCAGGTCCTGGCATTGCGGCTGGGCTGCCGCTGGGCGGGAGGTTCCGAGGCGCCACCGCCCGAGCCGCTCGACGCCGCCTTGATTTTTGCGCCGGTGGGCGCGCTGGTGCCCACCGCGCTCAAGGCCACGGTGAAAGGCGGCTGCGTGGTATGCGCAGGCATCCACATGAGCGACATCCCCGCCTTCCCCTACGGTCTGCTGTGGGGGGAGCGCGAGGTCCGGTCGGTGGCCAACCTCACGCGTCGCGACGGCGAGGAATTCATGGCCCTTGCCGCCGGCATGGACATCCGCACCGAGGTGACGCGCTATGCGCTCGCGGACGCCAACCACGCACTGGCGGACCTGCGATCGGGACGCGTCACCGGCGCCGCCGTGCTGGTGCCTTAACCCGCCCATGCTTACCGAAACCGTGGGAGCGGCGCGGGACTTCAACCGGCTGCATGCCATTGCCGGCGTCCTCATGCGCCACGGGTTCGGCGAGGCGGTACAGCGCTCCGGCATCGCCGCATTGCTGCATTCGGTGGGACACGCGCTGCACGTGAGCGGCGAAGCCCCAAGGACGCCGCACAGCCAGCCGGAACGGGTGCGCATGGCGTTTGAGGAACTGGGCACCACCTTCATCAAGCTGGGGCAGGTCCTCTCCACCCGTGTGGACCTGTTCGGCCCGGAGTGGATCGCCCAGTTCGAAATGCTGCAGGACCAGGCGAAGCCGCTGGAATTCGAAGCCCTGCGCCCGCAGTTGCGCGAAGACCTCGGCGACGAGCCCGAGCGCGTGTTCCGCTTTGTCGATCCCCGGCCGCTCGCCGCCGGGTCGATCGCCCAGGTGCACCGGGCAGTGCTGACCGGCGGCGAGGACGTGGTGCTCAAGATCCGCCGCCCCGGCATTGTCGAGGCGGTTGAAGCCGACCTGCGCCTCCTCGGGCACGTCGCCGGCCTGATCGAGAGCAACTACAAGGAGTGGCAATGGTGCCGCCCGCGCGCCCTGCTGCAGCACTTTGCGCTCTCGCTGCGCCGCGAGCTCGACCTGGAAAGCGAGTGCCATCATGCCGAGCGGATCGCCCTGGCATTCGCGGACAATCCCGACATCGAAGTGCCCAGGGTGTACTGGGAATGGACCGGCCGGCGCATGAATGTGCAGGCCTATGTCGAAGGCATCCACGGCCGCGACATGGCCGGGCTGGAGGCGGCGGGCCTCGACCGCAAGCTGCTCGCGCGGCGCGGCGCCAATGCCGTGTTGAAAATGGCGCTGGAAGACGGCTTCTTTCACGCCGATCCTCACCCCGGCAACGTGTTTTACCTGCGTGACAACCGCATTGCGCTCATCGATTTCGGCATGGTCGGGCGGCTCACGCCCGCCCGGCGCGGTGAAGTGGCCGACCTGCTCTATGCCCTGGCGGGGCGGGAAGCCTCCAAGGCCGCGGACATCCTGCTCGCCTGGTCGGGTGACAACGCGGTGCAACGCGAAGCGCTGGAAGACGACGTGGAAGCCTTCATCGACCGCTTTCACGGCCGGCCGCTGGAGCGCATCGACCTGGGCCGGTTGCTGGGGGATTTGACCGCGCTGCTGCGCGATCACCACCTCGCGCTGGCCGCCGACCTGGCCCTGCTTTTGAAAACCGCCATTTCCCTGGAAGGGCTGGGCCGCATGCTCAATCCCGATTTCGACATGGTCACCGAGGCCGTGCCCTTCCTGCGCCGCACCATCCTGGCGCGCCGCGCTCCCGGTGTGTTGGCCAAACGCGCGGCCACCGCATTGTCCGAGGCAATGGAAGTGGCCGTCACGCTGCCCGGGGAGCTGCGGCGCCTGCTGCAGTCCGCCCGCGGTGCCGCCTTGCCCGTGAAAGTCGAAGTGTCGAGGCTGGAACAGACCGCCGCGCGGCTCGAGCGCTCGGTCAGCCGGCTCACCATCGGCATCATCACGGCCGCCCTCATCATCGGGTCCTCCATCGTCATGACGGTGAGCGGCGGCTCCGGCTGGTTCGGCCCCTCATTCCTCGGCCTTGTCGGGCTGGCAGCAGCCATTGCCGGCGGCCTCGGCCTGCTGATTTCCATCTGGCGCGGGGACAGATCCTGAGAGGCTTCGGAGGCGGCGTGACTCAAGCCGACCGACCCGCAGACAGTCTCGATCCTCGGCACGCCGGGTTGAGCGAGGCCGAGGCGCGCCGCCGCCTCGCCTCCGAGGGGCCCAACAGCCTGCCGGACGCGGCGGGACGCAGCTGGTGGAACGGGATTCTGGACGTGGTGCGCGAGCCCATGTTCGCGCTGCTGTTGGCAGCCTCGACGATCTATCTGGCGATAGGAGAACTGCGCGAGGCCGTGGTGCTCGCGGTGTCCGTGATCGTCATGATCGCGATCACCATGGCCCAGACCCGCCGCTCCGAGCACGCGTTGCGCGCGCTGCGGGACCTGTCCAGCCCGCGCGCACTGGTCATACGCGATGGCGCGGCGCGGCGCATTTCCGGCATCGACGTCGCCCGCGGCGATCTGCTGCTGCTCGCCGAAGGCGACCGCGTGCCGGCCGACGCGCGGTTGCAGGCAACGAACGCATTGTCGGTGGATGAATCGCTTCTGACGGGCGAATCGCTGCCGGTCGCAAAGTCGGCCGGGGACAGCGTCTATTCCGGAACGCTGGTCGTTTCCGGGCAGGCCCGCGCCAGCGTCGAGGCGACCGGCCCGCGCACCGAATTCGGCCGCATCGGCGCCAGCCTCGCCGGGCTGGAGAGCGAACGCACGCCCCTGCAGCAAGAGACCGGCCGGGTGGTGCGCTGGTTTGCCGCGGGCGGGATCGCGCTCTGCATCGCGCTCAGCGCGTACTACGTGGTCGCACGTGGAGAATGGATGAGCGGCGTCCTCGCGGGACTGACGCTGGCCATGGCCATCCTGCCGGAGGAATTCCCGGTCGTGCTCACCGTGTTTCTCGCTCTGGGTGCCTGGCGCATTTCCCGCCATGGCGTTCTGACCCGCCGCATGCCCGCCATCGAGACGCTGGGCGCCGCCAGCGTGCTGTGCGTGGACAAGACCGGCACTCTGACGGAGAACCGCATGAAGCTGGTGGATGTTTACACTGGCGCGGACCCATCCCGGCAGCGCACCCTGGAGGCGGCGGCGCTCGCCTGCGAGCAGGACCCCTTCGATCCCATGGAACGCGCCATCCTGGCCGCCGCCGGCCGCGTGGCCGAGGAGCAGCGCGCGAGCTGGACACTGGAGCGCGACTATCCTTTTGGCGCGGACTTCCTCGCCGTTTGCCACGTCTGGCGCTCGCCTGATGGCACCAGGCGCGCCGCCGTGAAGGGCGCCGCGGAAACCGTGATGGCCTTGTGCCGGCTGGATGACGCCGCCGCGCGAGGCGCACAAGGGCGTCTGGAACAGGCAACACAGCAGGGCCTGCGCCTGCTCGCGGTCGCCGAAGCGCCCCTGGCCGGCGACCCGCCCGCCGATCCACACGCCCTGGAATTCCGCTGGCTTGGGTTTGTCGCCCTCGCCGACCCGCTGCGCGCCGAGGTTCCGGCCGCGGTCGCCCTGTGCCGCGAGGCGGGCATCCGCGTGGTGATGATCACCGGGGACCATCCCGGCACGGCGCTCGCCATTGCGCGCCGGGCGGGGATCGACGAGCGGGCCGGTGCGCTATCAGGGCCCGAGCTGGCGCGCATGAGCGCCGAAGAGTTGGCCGCCGCGGTTCGCCGCGTCAATGTCTTCGCGCGCGTGCGCCCGGAGCAAAAGCTGGCCTTGGTCCGCGCCTACAAGGCGGCCGGAGAAGTCGTGGCCATGACCGGAGATGGCGTGAACGACGCGGCCGCCCTCAAGGCCGCGCACATCGGCATCGCCATGGGCCGCCGCGGCACCGACGTGGCGCGCGAAGCCGCGGCATTGGTGCTGGTGGAAGACGATTTCGGCTCCATAGTGGACACGGTCCGGCTGGGGCGCCGCATCTACGCCAATATCGCCAACGCCATGCGCTACATCGTGGCGGTGCACGTGCCCACCGCCGGCATGTCGTTCCTGCCGCTTGTTTTCGGCTGGCCGCCGTTCCTGTTTCCGGTGCACGTGGTGTTCCTCGAGTTCGTGATCGACCCCGCCTGCTCCATTGTGTTCGAGGCCGAGGATCCGGGCGCTGACGTGATGCGCCGCCCGCCGCGCGACCCGCACGAGCGGCTGTTCGGCCCGCAACGCCTGCTGATCAGCCTGGCGCTGGGCCTGTCGGGGCTGGCCGCGGTGTGCGCCGCCTACGGCGTGGCCGCCAAGAGCGGCTTGGCGGACGGCGAATTGCGGGCCTTCGGCTTCGCCGCGGTGGTGTTCACCAACCTCGCCCTGATCCACGCCACGCGCTCGCGCGACCTCAGCCTGGCGCGATCGCTGCGGCGACCCAATGCGGCGCTGTGGTGGGTGACGGGACTTGCATTGGCGGCGCTGCTGGCGGCGGTGTACTGGCCGCCAATGGCCGCCATATTCCGCTTCGAGGCCCTGCCCGCAGCCGCCCTTGCGTGGTCCGCCGCCGCGGGCGCCGCCGGGGTGCTATGGTACGAAGCATACAAATTGCTCAGGCCGGCCAGACGCACATGAACCGTCAAACCTCCATCGGCATCATCGGCACCGGATGGGTGGGATCGAGCGTGGCCATCTCGGTGCTTCACCAGGGCATCGCCAACCGCCTGATGCTGTGTGACGCCAGGCCCGGCCTGGCGGAGGGCGAGGCCATGGACCTGCGGCACGGCTCGGCTTTTTATCCCGCGGCCGAGATCGCCGGCGTGGAGCCCGAGGACATGCTGCAGGCACAGGCCATCGTCATCGCGGCCGGGCGCAACAGCCGCGCCGACCAATCGCGCCTGGAGCTGCTGCGCGACAACGCCGCGGTGGTGCGCGACCTGGCCGCGCGCTTGCGCTCATACCAGGGGATCGTGGTCATGGTCAGCAACCCGGTGGACGCGCTGACCGCCCTGTTCACCGAGGAGTCAGGGATGCCCCCGCGGCGGGTCATCGGCACCGGCACGCTGCTCGACACCGCGCGCCTGCGCCAGGCGCTGGGCCGCGAGTTGGGCCTGAGCCCCCATTCGATGCACGCCCATGTGGTGGGCGAGCACGGGGATTCCGAACTGGTGCTGTGGTCGAGCGCGAGCGTCGGCGGCATCGCGCTCCGGCAATGGCCGCAATGGGGGCATGAGCGCGAAGCCCGCGTGGCCGAGGCCGTGCGCACCGCCGCCTATGAAATCATCCGCCGCAAGGGCGCCACCAATCACGCCATCGGCCTGGCCACGGCGGCGCTCCTGCGCGCCATGCTGCGCGAAGAGCGCCGGGTGCTGACGGTGTCCACGCTGCAGCAAGGCGCCTGCGGCGTGCGGGACGTCGCCCTCTCCCTTCCCGCCATTGTCGCGGGCGATGGGATCGTCCGAGTGCTCGAACCGTTGCTGGATGAGCGCGAGCGCCTTGCGCTATTGAAATCCGCCGACGTGATACGCAACAGCCTGGCTGCGCTGCGGGTAGGCGCCTAGCCCGTCAGGTCGCCTCTCGTCCGCACGTACTCTTCCCGGCCGATGTCTCCGCGCGCGTAGCGCTTGTTCAAGATCTCCAGGGCGGTCTCCTCCGGGCTCGGCCCGCGGCGAGACCCAAGCAGGACCAATACCAGCAGCACCAGGAACAGCAGCCATATGGTCGCGCCGGGGAAAAGGTGCATCCCGGTCCAGCCCCACCAGCCATCATGAAAGGCCCACATGGCGCTCTCCCCGTGTAGATGATCAAAGAGTAGCCACTCCGCGCGGCGGACGGTTTGATCTGCATCAAGCCCGCCCGCGCCCACCACGCTAAAGTTCATCCAAAGAGCGCCCACCACGGTGCGAGCACTGCCCTAACCAATAATTCAAAAGAGAGGAAATATGAAAAACCTGGCCGGAGCCCTGTTTCTCGCGCTGGGCTTGACAGCCTGCGGACCGGAGCCATCCAAGCCCGTGGACCGCTACGACGTTTCCAAGATGGACCTGAAACCCGCTCCGGCCAAGCTCTCCAATGAGCGCCACACCGGTCCCTTCGCGCAGGGCAACGCGCTCAGCATGACGGCGGAGCTGAAGCCGCTCGATCCGTCGCCGGTCAAGGAGGTGCGCCTGGACACGATGCATAAGGTCATCGAGATCGCGCCGGGCGTCAAGTTCAGCGCCTGGACCTTCGGCGACCAGGTCCCGGGGCCGGCCATCCGCGCGCG
>Ga0134124_10003588_pt1 | contig 12490 bp, 9 predicted proteins | sample KB304_FD_96880 | JGI IMG/M metagenome (GOLD analysis project Ga0134124, IMG submission 96880) | Terrestrial soil microbial communities without Nitrogen fertilizer from Kellogg Biological Station, Michigan, USA - KB3-0-4 | ecosystem: Environmental > Terrestrial > Soil > Unclassified ... | reverse complement strand
TAGAGAGTCAGCGCGTGATGATTCGGGTGCGCATCCACGAGCGCAGCCCTTGGTGGTTACCGAAGTTCGTCGATCAGCAGATCTTCGACGAGCTCGTCGGCGGGCTCGAGCAGATCCTCGACGCGATCGCTAGCGCCCCACGACATCCGGCCCGCACCGAGATCGCCGAGGCGCTGAAGTCCCTAAAGGACTCGCTTGCGAACGACCCGGCGCTCGCAGCACGCAGCCGCGCTTTGCAGACGGAGGTGATCGAGCACCCCGCGGTTCGCTCTTACGCGCACGATCTTTGGCAGCGGCTCGACACCGATCTGCACGCGGCGCTCGCGGACTCGCGCTCGCCGCTGCGGCTCGGAGTCGAGCGCGAGATCCGCGGCATCGGGACGTCGCTCGCGACCGAGCCGGCCGTCGCCGCGAAGCTCAACGCGTGGCTCGAGCAGGTGCTGCTCTACCTGGTTGAAAACTACCGCGACCCGCTGAGCGAGATCGTGTCCGAAACCATCGAGCAATGGGATCCGCGCGCGACCTCACGCCGCATCGAGCTCGCGATCGGCACGGACCTCCAGTTCATCCGCGTGAACGGCACGGTCGTCGGCGGTCTCGTCGGCCTCCTGCTCTACCTCGGCTGGCACCTGCTCGGCTGAGCGGCTCGCGCCGCCGTCTTCGCTCGATCTCCGGCCGCAAACATTCGCAGATCGTGCGAGGACGTCGAGCGTCCTTTCCGGGACCGTCGCCGCACAGGGATGTGCGGCGCCGAGCCCCAGGGATGGTCTTCCGGCGTGTCCCGGGAAGGATGCTCGGCGGCCTCGCACGATCCACCGCAACCGGGCGAACGCCGGAGATCGAGCGAAGACGGTGGTGGGAACCGCGCGGCCGAGCGTCAGGTGCGGGCTTTGAGCGCGCGGCGCAGCACCTTGCCGACGTTGCTCTTCGGCAGCTCGTCGAGGAACTCGACGTGGCGAGGGATCTTGTAGCCCGTGAGGTTCGCGCGCGCGTGCGCGATCACGTCGGCCTCCGTGAGCTTCGGGTCGCTGCGCACGACGAACAGCTTCACCGCTTCGCCGGTGCGAACGTCAGGCACGCCGATGGCGGCGACCTCTCGCACTCCGCGCTGCGCCGCGGCGACGTCCTCGATCTCGTTCGGATAGACCTTGAAGCCGGACACGACGATCACGTCCTTCTTCCGGTCCTCGATGAAAATGTAGCCGTTCGCGTCGATGTGGCCGACGTCGCCGGTGCGAAGCCATCCGCCGTCGAGCATCACGAGCGCCGTCTCGTCGGGCCGCCCCCAATAGCCGGCCATCACCTGCGGGCCTCGCACGCAGATTTCGCCGACGTCGCCAGGCCCGAGCGCGCGGCCCGTCTCGTCGCATATCTCGACGTCCGTCGACGGAAACGGCACGCCGACCGACCCATTGAAGCTCTTGATATTCAATGGGTTGCCCGCCACGACGGGTGAGGCCTCGGTCAGGCCGTAACCCTGTGCGATCGGAATTCCGGTGACTTTCTGCCAGCGCTCGGCGACATCGCGCTGCACGGCCATGCCGCCGCCCATGCAAACGCGCAGGGCGCTGAAGTCGAGCTCCGCGAAGCCCGGAGTGTTGAGCAGCGCGTTGAACAGCGTGTTCACCGCGGTCATGTACGCGACGCGCGTGCCTCGGAAGAGCTTCACCAACGCGGGCAGATCGCGGGGGTCGGTGATCAGCACGTTGTGCGCGCCGACTTCCATGAAGCACAGCACGTTCGCGGTGAGCGAGTAGACGTGATAGATCGGCAACGGCGTGATCACGACGCCGCCTTTCGCGTCGTAGAACGGCGCGACCCAGGCCGCGCATTGCAAGGTGTTCGCGACGAGGTTGCGATGCGTGAGCATCGCGCCTTTCGCCCGCCCGGTCGTGCCTCCCGTGTATTGGAGGAACGAGACGTCGGCGCCGCGAATTTCCGGCCGCCGGAACGGCAGGCGCGCGCCGCGCGCTAGCGCATCCCGGTACGCGATCGCGTTAGGGATGTGCGCCGGCCGCACGCGCCGCTGCACGTGCTTCACGACGAAGTTCACGATCGCGCGCTTCGGCCAAGGCAGGTGATCGCCGACCTTCGAGACCAACACGTGCCGCACCTGCGTGTTCGCGAGCGCGTGCTCCACGGTCGCGGCGAAGTTCTCGAGCACGAGGATCACGCGCGCGCCGCTGTCGGCGAGCTGGTGCTCGAGCTCGGGAATCGTGTACATCGGATTCACGTTCACGACGACGAGCCCCGCGCGCAGCACGCCGAAGAGCGCGACCGGGGACTGCAGCGTGTTCGGCAGCATCACCGCGACGCGCTCCCCCTTCTCGACGCCCGGCAGCGACTGCAAGTAGGCTGCGAACGCTCGGCTCAGCCGATCGACCTCGGCGAACGTCAGCGAGGTGCCGAGATTCGAGAACGCTGGCGCCGCTGCGGAGCGCGCGAAGCTCGCGTCGAGTAAGTCGCAGAGCGACGAGTAACGGTCAGGATCGATCTCGGCGGGTACCCCGTGCGGATACGCGCGGGCCCACGGCTTGTCCGTCATTGCGGGCGCAAGACGCCGGGGAGGACGCGCCAGACGTTGGCGAACACGATCTTTTGTCCGGACGCGTTCGCATGAATGCCGTCGGCCTGCATGAGCTCGGGGTGCAACGCGACATCGGCGAGCAAGAAGTCGACGAGCGCGACGTGGTAGCGCATCGCGAGCTCCTGGTACACGCCCGCGAACGCCTGTGTGTAAGACGGCCCCAAGTTCGGCGGGATCCGCATGCCCGCGAGCAGCACGCGCGCGCCGCGCTCCTGGCTGAGCTCGATCATCTTCGCGAGATTCGCGCGCAGCGTGTCGACCGGTTGGCCGCGCAGCCCATCGTTACCACCGAGCTCGATTACGACAACCTCGGGCGAGTGCTCCTTGAGCAGGCGCGGCAGCCTCGCAAGCCCGCCGGCCGACGTGTCGCCCGCAATGCTGGCGTTCACGACGTCATAACCGTACGCTTCCGCGTCGAGGCGTTCCCTAAGCATCGCGACCCACGATTGCTCGGCGGTGAGTCCATAGCCGCTGCTCAAAGAATCGCCCACGACGACGATCGTCTGCGCGGCAGACGCGCTCGCCGACACGAACAAGACGGCGAGCGAAACGAGCACTTTGAGGCGTTCGAGCATGAGCGGCGCAGCGTTCGTATTACGAGCCCGGGAGCTCACCAAAAAGGTTAGCAGCCCCGAGGGCGAGCTGACCATCCTAGACGACGTGACGTTCGACGTGGCACGCGGCTCGACGGCCGCGATCGTCGGCCCGTCGGGCGCCGGCAAGTCGACGCTGCTCGCGCTGCTCGCGGGGCTCGACGAGCCGAGCTCGGGGCAGGTCTGGCTGAACGGCGCGGAGCTCACCGCGCTCGACGAGGACGGCCGCGCGAGCGTCCGCAGTCGCGAAGTCGGATTCGTATTCCAATCGTTCCATCTCCTGCCCGCGCTCACGGCCGTCGAGAACGTGATGTTGCCGCTCGAGCTCAGCGGCTCGCCCAATGCGGCCACGCGCGCGCGCGAAGCACTGAGCGACGTCGGGCTCGAACAGCGCCTGCGTCATTATCCACGACAGTTGTCGGGCGGCGAGAAACAGCGAGTCGCGATCGCGCGTGCGTTCGTCGCCGGCCCGTCGCTGCTATTCGCCGACGAGCCGACCGGCAACTTGGACAACAAGACCGGCGCTCGGATCCTGAATCTCCTGTTCGACATGAACTCCGCAAAAGGCACGACGCTGGTTCTGGTCACGCATGACCTGGACGCCGCGCGTCGCTGTGATCGGCTCCTCGAGCTCGAGGGTGGGCGGCTGGTTGCTGGGAACGTTGCCGCGCGCTAGCTGACGGCGTTTGGTCGCGTTGCCTGCGGGTCAACCCGTCGTCTGCATCGCGTGCGCGATGCCGTGGATGCTCGCGGTGAGCGCCTGGAGCACCGCGTCGTTCTGCCGGCCGCCGGCTCGCCAGCGCTCGAGCATGTCGACCTGCAGGAAGCTGATCGGATCGACGTACGGGTTGCGCAGCCGAATGGCGCGCCGAAGGATCCTCGATGCCTCGAGCAGCTCGCGCTGACGCGTGAGCTTGAGCACGAGATCGACACAGCTCTTGTACTCGCCGCGGATCACCGGGAAGAACCGCTCGTGCAACGGCCCGGCGAGCTGCGAGTACAGCGCCGCGATGTCGAGGTCAGCCTTAGCGAGCGCGATGCTGACGTCGGCGAGCAGCACGTGGAAGAACGGCCACTGCTCGAACATTTCGACCAGCGCCTGCTCGCCATGCTTGTCGAACGCGACCTTGAGGCCCGTGCCGACGCCGAACCAGCTCGGCAAGAGACAGCGGTTCTGGAGCCACGCGAAGATCCAGAGCGCGGCGCTCGGCTCGTCGCTCGACGCGCCGAGGTGCTCCGCGCGTTCCGACGTGCTGCCGATTCGCTCGATCACGTCGATCGGCGTCGCGGCGCGGAAGTAGCTCATGAAGTCGCCGGACTCGAACAGCAGGCTCTGATATGCGCCGCGGCTCGCACGCGATAGATCGTTCATGATCGCGTGCCAACGCGGCTCGGCCGGGCTCGTCGGCGGCGGCCGCGCGGTCACGAGCAGCACCGACGACACCGTCTGCTCTAGGCTGCGCATCGCGATGCCGCGCAGGCCGTACTTCGAGTTGATCGACTCGCCCTGCTCGGTCATCCGGAGCCGCCCGGCTATTGCGCCGTGGGGCGCGGCGAGCACGGCTTCGTGCAAGTGGCCCGCGTTACGGCTCAGCGTCGCGCCGCGGCCGTGGAACAGCGTGAGCTCGACGCCGTGGCGCGCGGCAGTCTTCACGAGCGCTTCCTGCGCCTCGTGGAGGCTCCAGCGCGCGGCCGCGAAGCCGCCGTCGCGATGGCTGTCGGCGTAGCCGAGCATCACGACTTGGCGGTCGCCGCGCCCGCGCAAGTGCTCGCGATAACGCGGGTCCGCCAGCAGCTTGTCGACGATCTCGGGCGCGCGCGCAACGTCCTCGACGGTCTCGAACAGCGGCGCGATGTCGAGCGGCACGGCCGCGCCCTTCGGCCCGAGGTGCCCCCACTTCGCGAGCAGCAGCACCGAGAGCACGTCGTCGGCGCCGTGCGCCATGCTCACGATGTACACGCCGATCGCGTCGCGGCCGTACTTGCGCCGGCAGTGCGCGATCGTCTGGAAGATCGCGAGCGTGCGCCGGCCTTCGGTCGATAGCGCGCCGAGCGGAGATTCGCGCCGCTCGAGCGCCTCGGTCAGCCGGCGCGCGCGCTCGGCATCGTCGAGAGCGAGCCAGTTGCTCTCCTGCAGCGCCTCGCCGATCACGCGCCGATGCACGAGCGCGTTCTGACGAATGTCGAGCGCCGCGATGCAGAAGCCGAACGTCCGCACGCGGCGCAGCAGCCGCCGCACGCCGAAGAGCCCCGCGTGGCGGCCTCTGTTCGCGCGCAAGCTGTCGGCGATCAGCTCGAGATCGGCGACGACCTCGTCCGAAGATTCGTACGGAAACGCGGCGTCGCGATACGTGGCCTGAATGCGGGCGCCGACGAGCCTCAAGAACGCGCGGTACGGCATGCGCCGATGGCGCGCCGGCAGCGAGCTCGCGGCGTCTTGGAAATGGCCCGCATAAAGCTGAGTCCGCCGCTCGAGATCTTCGGCAACGCCGACGCGGGTCGCGCTCTGGCTCAAATGGCCTGATAGATCTTGGCACTCGCGATAATAGAGCTCGAGCGCAAGCGCACGGTGGCGAGCGAGCGTCTCGCGGATGCTCTTGGCGGTGACGTGCGGATTGCCATCCATGTCGCCGCCGACCCAGCTGCCAAACCTGACGATCGTCGGCACTCGGATGTGCAGGCCGCGCTCGGGGAACGTCGCGGCCAGCGCGCTTTCGAGGTTCTCGTAGAACGGCGGCACCATGCGATAGAGCACGTCGGTCAAGAAGAACAGCACGTGCTCCGCCTCGTCGCGCAGCCGAATCCCTTCGTCCGGGTGCTCCGCGGTCTGCCAGCCGGTCGTCATGTCTTGGCGAATCTGGCCGAGTGTCGCGCCGAGCTCGTCCGGCGTGAGATACGGATCCATCATCCGCACGAGGCGGCGCGCGATGCTCTGCTCCTTGCGCAGCAGCGTGCGCCGCGTGACCTCGGTCGGCAGCGCCGTGAACACGGGCTCGACGAGGATACGTCCGAGCAACCGCTCGGCCTCGTCGGCGTCTACGCCGTCCGCCTTCAAGCGCTGGAGGATGTCGAGAAAGCCGTACGGTTGCGGCGTTTTCGATTCGCGCTGATACGCGCGGCGGCGGCGCAAGCGATGGACCTTCTCCGCCGTGTTGACCATCTGGAAATACGTCGAGAACGCGCGAATGAAGTCGCGCGCGGTGCTCGGCGCGAGCGCCGACAGCAGCGTCTTCAGCTCCGTGTACGCACTCGGATCGCCTTCGCGGCGCGCGATCGCCGCGCGGCGCGCGGTCTCGACCAAGTCGAACAGCGCCTCGCCGCCCTGCTCGCGGACGATCTCGCCGACGAGCTCGCCGAGCCGGTGAACGTCCTCGCGCAGCGCCTGATCCTTCTCGGCGAAGACGATATTGGCGCGGACGGTGCGTGAGGTGGATGACATCGAGGTGGTCGGCTTGGCGCCCCCGGCGCACGGCCAGTCCGAGCGGGAATTGTAGCGCAGCAGCGGCGGCCACGAGCTTGCGAGCTACGGTGCGGCCGTGTGGTAGCCTTTCGGCACTTTTCGAGCTCGAGCCGTCAATGACCGGCAGGCGCGACGCGACCGATGTGCGCGCTCTGGGTCGACCCGAGGAGACTCGGCCACGCTGCCACGTTGTCCCTGATGAACCCATCGCTCCTCATCGCCTTCGGCGCTAGCTTCTTCTTCGTCGCGCTCTCGCCGGGCCTCTGCATGACGCTTGCGATGTCGCTCGGCATCAGCGTCGGCGCGCGGCGCGCGCTCTGGATGATGCTCGGCGAGCTCACGGGCATCGCGTTGGTCGCCACCTCGGCGGTGCTCGGCGTGGCCGCACTCCTGCTCAGCGCGCCCACGGTCTTCGTCGTCTTCAAGTGGATCGGCGCCGCTTACCTGCTCTATATGGGTTGGCAAACTTGGCGCGCCGAACCGCTGCGGCCCGAACAGCTGGCCGGTGGTGACACGCACCGCACGCGCGCCTCGCTGATCGCACAGGGCTTCGTAACCGCTGTCGCCAACCCGAAGGCGTGGGCATTCTTCGTCGCGCTGTTGCCGCCCTTCGTCGACACGACTCGTCCGCTCGCGCCGCAACTGCTCGCGTTGCTGGCCGTGATGCTGGTCATCGAATTCGCGTGTCTACAGATCTACGCGCACGGCGGGCGGGCGCTTAGCGAGCAGCTGCATCGACGCGGGAAGGCACGCTGGCTCAACCGCGTCGCAGGGGCGCTGATGGGGGTGGTCGGGATCTGGCTCGCGCTCGGCTGAGACTAAAGAGCGGCTAGAGCGCAGATGGCTGCGATTAAGTTCGACTGGCGCGTGCAGCGCGTGGCTTCTTGGCCCGTGGCTTTATTGCGGACCGCTTGGATGCGGACCCCTTGGGCGCGCGGCGCTTGGTCGCCGTCCGCAGCGGTCCTCCACGGTAGAACCATTCGAACGCCGCGTCGTCCTTCAACATCTCGCGGCCGAGCCGCGCGATGTCGTCCGAGATCTCCGGCGTCACGCCGTCGTCTTTCGCCGCACCGACTCTGCCTTTGCGGACCATCGCGCCGGAATCGAGGATCGGCACCGCCCCGACCGTGCGCAGCTCGAACTTGTCCTCGTGCGCCTTCATCCACGTGAACGACGTGTACTCGAGGATCTTCGGCCATTGCTTCGCCGTGGGGCGGAAGCCGAGGAAGCGCGCAATCTTGCGCACCGAGCCCTCGTGGTCGACCTTCATGTCGGAGAAGTGCAGCAGCAGTACGTTCTTCGCGCGGCGCAGCGGCCACCACGCCGCGACGAAGCCAAATAGGGATCGCGGAAACAAGCCCCTCCCTACCTCCTCGTAGAAGGTCGCGAAGCTCGGCTTGCAGAATGCTTCGCGCGGCAGCTTCCAGAGGTCGAACCACTCATGTGTGTGCGCGTGGGCGAACGGGTGCATCGACGCGATCGCCTCGTCCGGGTTGCGCGCGACGACGACGTAGCGCACGTCCTTCCGCTCGCCCGGCTTTTGATACGGCAGCAGCCCGGGAGGCGAGTGCGTCTTGAACGCGCGGCGGCGCTCGCGCGGCATCGCAGCGAAGTTCGCGAGCCGTTGCTCGCGCGTCACGCCGGGCGACGGCACGAGCTCGAGCCACGGCACCTCGGCGTAGACGTCTCGAAAACCAGGATCTCCGCCCGAACGCAGCTGATGGACGATGTTCATCGTCCAAGTCGTGCCGCTCTTCACGGGCACCGAGACGACGATGTCGCCGTCGCGCCATTGCACGCGGCTCTGGATCTCGGGATCGATCCAGCCGGGGCCTCTCGCGCCCTCGGGCGGCGCGGGATTCCCACCCTCGGTTTTCGTGTCGCGAAGCTTCGCCTCCGCGCGCTTCGACGCGATAGCCCGCGTGCGTGCGGACTTCGGCTCGGCCGGCTTCGCTTTGGCTTTCGAATTCACGCGCGGCATGGCGCGCGACTATAGAGTGCGCGCGCGGTTCTGCCTACTGAGTCGGAGACTCTTTCTCAGCGGTACGCGCGCGCCTGCAAGTCGAACAGCCTGGCGTAGCGCCCGCCGAGCTTCATGAGCTCCTCGTGATTGCCTTGCTCGATCACGCGGCCCTGGTCGAGCACGACGATAGTGTCGGCGTGGCGAACGGTCGAGAAGCGATGCGAGATCAGGATCGAGATTTTGTTCGCGGTCAGCGAGCGAAAGTGGTCGAAGATCTGCGCCTCGGTCTCGGCGTCCATCGACGCGGTCGGCTCGTCGAGCACGAGGATCTCCGCGCCGCCGCGCATGAACGCGCGCGCGAGCGCGATTCGCTGCCATTGGCCGCCCGAGAGCTCTTGGCCGTTGTTGAACCAGCGGCCGAGCTGCGTGTCGTACGCGGCGGGCAAGCCCGCGATGAACTCGCTGGCTTGGCCTTTCGCCGCCGCGTCGCTCCAGCGCGTACGGTCCTCGAACGCGAGCACGTCGCCCGCGCCGATGTTCTCGCCGACCGTGAGCTAGTAACGATTGAAGTCCTGGAAGATCACGCCGATCTTCGTGCGCAGCGCGACTGGGTCCCACTCACGCAGGTCGCGGCCTTGGAAGCGAATGGTTCCCTCGTCGGGTGCGTAGAGGCCCGCGAGCAACTTGACGAGGGTCGTCTTACCGGAGCCGTTGAGACCCACGAGTGCGACGCTCTGTCCAGGCGCAATCTTCAGCGTGAGGTCCTGGACCGCGGGCGTCTCGGCGCCGGGATATGTGAAGCGAACGTGCTCGAACTCGATCCCCGCCTCTGGCTCTGGGCCGTCCGCGGCGGCGCCGCCGAGAACGAGCGGCGGCTGCTCGAGGTAGTCGTAGAGGTTCGACAGATACAGATTGTCCTCGTACATGCCGCCGATCGCGGACAGCATCGCGGCGACCGCTGATTGGCCCTGGCGGAACAGCGTGAGGTACATCGTCATCTCGCCGAGCGTGATCGCGCCGCGCACGGTCTCGATCGCGATCCACGCGTACGCGCCGTAGAACGCAGCGTCGCTCACGAGCCCGAGCGCGAAGCCCCAGCCCGTGCGCCGCATCGTGAGCCTGCGCTCCTCTTCGTAGATGCGCCTGAAGATCTCGCGGTAGCGCGACATCAGTCGCGGCCCGAGATCGAACAGCTTCACCTCCTTCGCGTGGTCCTCTCGAGCGAGCACGATCTCGAGATACGCGAGCATTCGACGATCCGGGCTTCGCCACTGGAATGCGCGGAATCGCTCGCCCGAGAACTTCGTCTCGGCGATGAACGCTGGCAGCCCCGCGATCGCGAGAATCGCGACCGCCCAGCCCGAGAAGTGCAGCAACAGACCCGCGTAGCTCATGATCGCGATGCCGTTCTGCGCGAGCGCGAAGGTGCGATTCACGAGCGACAGCGGTCTCACCGACGCTTCCATGCGCGCGCGGTTCATCTTGTCGTAGAACTCGGAGTCCTCGAACTGCGCGAGCTCGAGCGTGAGCGCTTTGTCGAGGATCAGCAGATGCACGCGCTGCGAAAGCAGCACGCGGAGCAGGGACTGGCAGAACTCTATTCCGCGCTGCACCGCGGCAATCAGTGCCGCGAGCACGCCGAGCGCGAGCACGAGCTCTAGCGGCCGCGCGTATTCGGCCACGCCCGTCGTGCGATAGACGTCGAGCGCGGCGACGACCGCGTCGACGATCAGCTTGCCGACATAGGCCATGCCGGCCGGCAGCAAGCCGGCAGCGCAGGTCAAGAGCGCGATCGCGACCGTGAGCCCGCGATGCGTGGTCCAGACGAGCGCGAGCGCCCGCCTTGCATAACGCCCAAGCCCCAAGTAACCGTCAAATTTCGCCGCCATCGCTTGACCGCCGCCACTCCACGCGGCAATACTTCCGCCCCTATGACCGGACCGGGACCGCATCGTGCCTACAATCACCGCTGGTGGCGAGGATCCACAGCGGAGCGGGTAGTGCGCGCGTAAAGACAGTTCAGTCCGTCTCGACCCATGCAGACCCATCTTCGCGAACCCGAAGATGGGTTTTTCGTTTCTAGGGGCCGAGAAGTGAGGTTTGCGACCGGCTCCTGCAAGACCGAAGCAGAGCGTCGCTAACCAGAGGAACAAGGCAGGCCAGTCATGGAGTCACCGTTCGACATCGCGGCCGATCTCGATACCCCCGTGTCGGCCTACATGAAGCTCGGGCCGTTCAAGCCGCGCTTCTTGCTCGAGAGCGTCGAGAGCGGCGAGCGGCTCGCGCGCTACTCGTTCATCGGCCTCGGTGAAGCGCTCACGCTCGAGCTCTATCCGGATCGCTTGAAGATCGACGGCAAGACGGAGAAGCGGCCCGCGAGCGTGGCCGAGTGGCTCGCTCTGATGCGCGGCGCGCTCGAGCGAGCGCCGCTCCTGAAACCGCAGATCGAGGACATTCCGTTCGACGGCGGTCTCGTCGGCACGACGGGCTACGACGTGGTCCGGTTCTTCGAGCGGCTGCCGCCGAACCGCGCGGAGCTCGACGGCCTGCCGCAAGCGGTCTACGTCGCGCCCGAGTCGCTGCTCGTGTTCGATCACCTCACGCGCCGCGTCGCGCTGCTGCACTCGGGCTCGGAGCGCGATCGGCAAGCGTTGCGCACGTCGGTCGTCAACGCGCTGCGCGGAGGCCTCGACGCGCCGCAGCGCGGCAGCAAGTTCGGCGCCGCCGACGCGAGCATGACGCAGGAAGAGCACAGCGCTGCGGTGCAGAAGGGCAAGGCGCACATCAAAGCCGGCGACATCTATCAGATCGTGCTGTCGGTCCGCTTCTCGGGGCATAGCGACCTCGATCCGTTCCAGGTCTACCGCGGCTTGCGCCTGCTGAACCCTTCGCCCTACATGTAGTTCCTCGAGCTCGGTTCGCTCCGCGTCGCGGGCTCCTCGCCGGAGGCGCTCGTGCGGCTCTCCGGCCGCACCGCGAGCCTGCGTCCGATCGCGGGCACCCGGCCGCGCGGGCTCACGCCCGAGCACGACGCCGCGCTCGAGATTGAGCTGCTCGCGGATCCGAAGGAGAACGCCGAGCATGTGATGCTCGTCGACCTCGCGCGCAACGACTTGGGCCGCGTCGCGGCCTCGGGCTCGGTGCACGTCGACCCGTACCGCAAGATCGAGCGCTATAGCCACGTGATGCACATCGTGAGCGGCGTGCAGGGGCTCGTCGCGCCGGACAAGGACGCGTTCGATTTGTTCGCGGCCGCGTTCCCGGCCGGCACGCTCGTCGGCGCGCCGAAGGTGCGTGCGATGCAGCTGATCGCCGAGCTCGAGCCGGTCGCACGCGGTCTCTACGGCGGCACGGTCGGCTACTTCGCGAAGAACGGCAACATGGATCAGGCGATCACGATCCGCACGATGGTGTTCGACGGCGACGAGTACAGCTTCCAAGCGGGCGGCGGCATCGTCGCGGACAGCGTGCCCGAGACGGAATACCAAGAAGTGCTCGCGAAGAGCGCGATCTTGCGGCGGGCGCTCGAGCTCGCGAAGGAGGGTCTGTGAGCGCGCGGCTTCTCTTGATCGACAACTACGACTCGTTCACCTACAACCTGGTGCAGGCGTTCCTCGTGCTCGAGGCCGAGGTGCTCGTATATCGCAACGACGCGCTTAACGTAGCCGACGCGAGGAAGCTCGCGCCGACGCATCTCGTGATCTCGCCGGGACCGGGCCGGCCCGACGACGCGGGCGAGTCGCTCGCGATGATCGACGCGTTCGCCGGCAAGATTCCCGTGCTCGGTGTCTGCTTGGGGCACCAGAGCATCGTGCAGCACTTCGGCGGTGAGATCATCGGCGCGGCTGCGCTGATGCACGGCAAGACCTCGCTCGTCCAGCACGACG
>Ga0134124_10003587_pt1 | contig 12492 bp, 12 predicted proteins | sample KB304_FD_96880 | JGI IMG/M metagenome (GOLD analysis project Ga0134124, IMG submission 96880) | Terrestrial soil microbial communities without Nitrogen fertilizer from Kellogg Biological Station, Michigan, USA - KB3-0-4 | ecosystem: Environmental > Terrestrial > Soil > Unclassified ... | reverse complement strand
CGTCAGCAGCGTATTGCGCGCGTTGAGATGCCGCTCCTGGTCCTGAAGATCATCGTGGGTCAAGAGCACCTGCGCGACGTGCAGATCGAATTGGGCGAAAAGTTTTTCGTAGGTGGCCATGAGCCGGGACTGGCCGACGGCGGCGCACGCTTGCAATTCGGCTAACTTGGCGGGGCGCTTCTCAAAGCCGAGCGCACCCATGCCCGCGCCGACCGCGCCGGAACTCACGAGCAAGATTTCCTTGCCGAGTTTTCGTTGCGCCGCGATCTGCCCGACTAATTGCTCCATTTGCGCCAGGTCGGGATGCTTCCGCTGGTCGGTCAAGACACCGGTCCCCAACTTCACCACAACACGGCTAACATTTTTCAAAAACTCACTGCGCACGGGCTAAGGAGAAACGAAAATTGAAAGAGGCAAAAGGTAAAAGTGAAGTTCCTGTCTGACTTTAATTTATTTTGTTTTTACCTTTTTTGTTTTGCCTTCTACTTTTCCGCCATGCGCGATGAATCACTCCAATTCCTTAAAACGTTAATCAACACGCCCAGCCCTACCGGCCACGAGGCGCGCGGCCAGCGGGTTTGGCTCGATTACGCCAGCCAGTTTGCGGACGAATCTTTTTCCGATGCGTACGGCAATTGCGTCGCCGTGCTGAACAAAGGCGGGTCGCCGCGCCTGATGCTGGCCGGGCACGCAGACGAAATTGCCATGACCGTCAATTTCATTAATGCCGAAGGGTTCATTTACGTGCGCAAACTCGGCGGCGTGGATGCGGCCATCACCAAAGCGCAGCGCGTCACCATTCACACCAAAGCCGGTCCGGTGATTGGCGTCGTGGGCAACGTCGCGCCGCACTTGATGAAGGAATCCAATGACGAACGCAAACTACCGAAAATCCACGACCTGTTTATCGACATCGGCGTCGCTAACCGCAAGGCGGCGGAGAAACTGGTTCAAATCGGCGACCCGATCACCTTGAATGACGAGTTTGAATTGTTGCGCGGCGACCTGGCGGTGGCGCGCGCGTTCGACAATCGCATCGGGACGTTTGCCGTTGCCGAGGCGCTCAGGTTGTTGACCGATGACCGGAAAAAACTTCACGCGGAGATTTCGGCTGTGTCCAACATCATGGAAGAGGTCGGCCTTTATGGTGCGCGGCAGATTGCTTACACGCTGAAACCCGACGTGGCGCTCGTGGTCGATGTGACCCACGCCACGGATTACCCGACCGTGAGTCAACCGCAGCACGGCGATGTCAAAGTCGGCAAAGGCCCCACAATCACGCATGGCGGCTGCAACCACGCCGAAGTTGTGGCGCGCATTGAAAAAGTGGCTCAGGTCCGCAAGATCAAACTCCAGCACGAAGCCATGTCGTCGAGCAGCGGCACGGATACCGATGCGATTTTCTGGACCCGCGGCGGCATTCCCAGCGCTTTGATCAGTCTGCCCAACCGTTACATGCATTCGCCGGTGGAAGTGGTCAGTCTGAAAGACCTGGAACAAATCCCCGAATTGATGGCGGGTTTTGCGTTGTCGCTGAAGCCCGGAGAACAATTCAAGGTGAAGATTTGAACTGCGCCGTAGCCGCCGTAGCCGCCGACGTAAGGAGGCGGGCGCGCGGACATCGAAGGGGTCCGCCTCCTTACGTCGGCGGCTACGGCGGGTCGGCGAGGCTTTGCAGCGTCCTCAGTCGTTGGTGGCGTTACCCGCACCCGGCACAATCACAGCCGCGGGCTTTTTCTCACGACGCGAACGTTTGGCCCGATCCGGTCTGCCGACACGAACTGATTTTTCGCCGATGCGATCAACACCTTTTTTCACCAGATAACTCATCAGCCAATCGGTAAAGTCGGATTCGGACTTGATATTGGTGAGGACTTCATTTTTGACGCCGAGATCATATTCCTGGTTGTTGGCCGGATTCTGCAAATCCGAATAAACAATTTTGCCGAGTGTAAGGTTTAGTTGGTCGATTCCCTTGAACTCGAAACCGGTTTTTCGTTGGACGGAATTGAGTTCAATCGCCGGATCGGTTTCTTCGGCCCACGCCACGTTCATCTTGCCGGCCTTGTTTTTGACGACGTGAATCTGGGCCAGCTCGAAGCGAAGTTGTCGGAAATGCAGCGTTCCCGATAACAATTCGCCGGGCGTATATTCCAGTTTCACTTCCGGAATGTCCAGCAAGGGCGAGCCGCCAAAATCTGCGGTGTTGAGAATTTTCAGCTTGTGGAGAGTCATCGTCGGCGACAGCAAGCCGAGATGAAGATTCTCAACGCCTACCTCCAGGCCAATCTCCTGTCGGAGGCGGCGTTGAAAATAAGACTTGGCCAAACTGTCTTTAAGCAAAACCAACGTGGCGCACAGCGCGACGCAAATCAGCGCCGCGCACAATCCCCAACGCCACAGCCGCTTTTTCATTGGTCGTGGATAACACACGACGGCGGCAATCTCAATCATCATGAAGCAAGGCTCGCCCTCACCCCAGGGAGAGGGAGAATCGTTTTCCGTCTATCTTGCTGGATCGAAGCGCTCGGGCTTCTCGACAGACTTGGTGCTTACCACCCTCCTGGGGAGAGGGCCGGGGTGAGGGCGAGCGTAAATTTTCTTCCACCGCAAATATCCAACGCAGCGAAAACTTTGATCTTTAAAATCTGAAGCTTTAATGTCGCCGCCATGCCGCCGTCGCCAAAGACTAACGCGCTCGATAAGCCAGTTGGCAGTCTGCGCGGTGTAGGCCCGGAACGCATGGCGCATCTGGCACGGCTGGACATTCACACCGTCGGAGATTTATTGCTGCACCAGCCGCGTCGCTACGAGGATCGCCGCCATCTGATTTCCATTCGCGAACTGAAACTGAGCGAGGCAGCGACCACCCGCGGCCGAATCGTCGCCCAAGGCTTGAAACGCTATCATCACGGCGAGAAGTCGGTGTTTGAAATCATTCTCGACGACGGCACGGCGCGGTTGCATTGCCGCTGGTGGAACCTGCCGTTCATGGAGAAATATTTTCAAGTCGGTGACGAAGTCTTCGTCTATGGCAAGCCCAAATCGCTCAAGCCGCGCACCATTGATCACCCCGAAACTGAAACCATCCACACGGGCGAGGAAGATGCCGTTCATTTGAATCGCGTCACGCCGATCTATCCGTTGACCGAGGGACTGCCGCAAAGATGGCTGCGCGCGCTGATTTGGCGGACGCTGGAGCAATTCGAGCGGCACATCGCCGAGCTGTGGCCGCAACCTCCGGCCTCCGGCGCGCGGACATTCCTGTCCGCAGCAACGTCGAAAGGGACTGGAGCAACCGAGGCTTTCAATGCTGAAAGCCCTTCCATCCCGGCTGCAGGCAGGAATGTCCGCGCGCTTCGCCCAGACCACCGACTGCCACTTTCCCGCGCCAGCGCCATCCGCAGGTTGCATTTCCCGGAAGAAATTCCCGACGCGGAAATCGCCCGGCAACGGCTGGCGTTGGATGAATTCATCGCGTTGCAAATCCAAATGCAGACTCGCCGCCGCAAGTTCGAGGTGAGCGCCCGCGGCCTTCCTTGCTCTGGCGATAACCATCTGATCAAGCCATTTCTCACCCAGCTCGGCTTCAAGCTCACGGCGGCTCAGACGAAAGTATTGCGCGAAATGCGAACGGACCTGGGCGGCGCGCATCCGATGCGCCGCTTGCTGCAAGGCGACGTCGGCTCCGGCAAAACCGTGGTGGCCGCTTGCTGCGCGTTGATGGCCATGGAAAGCGGGTTCAACATCGCGCTGATGGCGCCGACGGAAATATTAGCCGAGCAACATTTCAACAATTTTCGCCAATGGTTTGAACCGCTTGGTCTCGCCGTTGAGTTGCAAACCGGAAACCGAAAAACTTCGGATCTCCGCAATGCCCAGGAGACTCCTGAACTTTCTTCCCTGGATGACACATCTCGCGGCACGCTCTTCGTCGGCACCCACGCGCTCATCACTGCGGGCCTGGTCCTCCCCAACCTCGGCCTGGTCATTATCGACGAGCAGCACAAATTCGGCGTGGCCCAACGGGAACAGCTCGTACGCAAAGGCCAATACCCGCACTTGTTGGTCATGACCGCTACGCCCATTCCGCGCACGCTGGGTTTGACGCTGTACGGCGACCTGGACATCTCAGTGATCGATGAAATGCCTGCGGGCCGGGGTCGCATCCGGACTTTCGTACGAAGCAACGAACAGTTGCCAAAGGTCTGGGATTTCATTCGCGCCAAGCTCACCGAAGGACAGCAAGTGTATGTCGTTTATCCGCGCGTGGAAGACACCGGCACGAGCGAATTGAAAGCCGTCATCGAGGAATCCGAGCGCCTGAAAAAAGTCATCGCGCCATTTCGCCTGGAAATTCTTCATGGCCGATTGAGAGGAAAGGAAAAGCAGCGCGTGATGGAGGGCTTTCGTAAAAATGAAATTCAAGTGCTCCTGGCCACGTCGGTCATCGAAGTGGGATTGGACGTGCCGAACGCTACGGTGATGTTGATCGAAAACGCGGAACGGTTTGGCATGGCGTAATTGCATCAAATGCGCGGCCGGATCGGACGCGGCGCGCACGAGTCCTTTTGCATTCTGGTGGGCGACCTAAAAACCGAGAACGCCCGGCAGCGGCTGCGTGTTTTGGAGGAGACGACCGATGGCTTCAAAATCGCCGACGCGGATTTGAAATTGCGCGGGCCCGGCGAACTGCTCGGCAGCGAACAAAGCGGTCTGCCGGCGTTTCGCTTTGGCGATTTAGTCGAAGACCGCGAATTAGTTGAACGGGCGCGGGAGCTGGCGCGTGGCATGGTGAGCAGTCTTTCCGATTCGTAACTCTGCAGCCGAGATGAGGATGAGGAGTAAGAGTAAGAATGGGCCAACTCAACTCTTCCTCCTACTCCTCATCTTAATCTTACTCTGCGCTACGCCAGCTTCCAGCCTTTGCGATAGTGATGTTGGATGAATTGATCGGCTTCAGCACAGTTGGTCGCGCGCAATTTTTTCGTGTCCCATTCCAGTTTTTTCCCAACGCGATAAGCCACGTTGCCCAGCAAAGCTGTTTCTGTCAGCGGCCCGGAGTAATCGAAGCTGCAGCTCGTCGGCCCACCGGTCTTGCACGCGGCGATCCATTCGTTGTGATGGCCAATGGAATCTTTGATGAACGGCGCGGGAGGAACGAAGCCGGCGAAATCTTTTTCCGGCAAAAGCGCGCGCTTGCCATAATCCGCCAGCAACATGCCTTTTGAGCCGATGAACAACACGCCGCTTTTCCATTTGGGTTTGAGTTCATCGGGCAACACCGAAGGTTGTTTGCCGCCGTGATACCAGGTCAAGGTGACCGGCGGCTGCTCGCCGCGCGCCGGATGTTCGTAACGCACGATCAGCCATGGCGGCGTCGAATCCGGATGCAGCGGCGGGCCGTCCACGACTTCCGCCGACAGCGGTTGGCGCAAATCAAGCGCCCAATGCGGCAAATCCATATAGTGACAGCCAAAGTCGGCCAACGCGCCGCCACCAAAGGCCCACCAGTTGCGCCATTTAAAAGGCACCCATTCCGGACTGTAGGGCAAATATTCGACCGGCCCGAGCCACAAGTCATAGTGCAATTGCGCCGGTACGGGCGGATATTCCTTCGGCAAATCGTGTCCGCCGTAGGTCGCATTCACCCACACGTGCACCTCGCGCACCGGGCCGATCGCACCACTACGCACCAGTTCGACGCTGCGCCGATAATTGGTTCCGGCGTGAATTTGCGTGCCGATCTGAGTGATGCGTTTGTGCTTGCGTGCCGTGTCAGTAATGATGCGCGTCTCGGAAATGGTCCGCGCCAGCGGCTTTTCGCAATACAAGTGTCGTCCGCTCTTCAACGCTGCCACTGCTGCCACTGCGTGCGTGTGGTCCGGCGTGCCGACGACGATGGCGTCGATGCCCCGTTGGTCGATGAGCCGCCGGAAATCATTGTAGGTTTTCGCGCCCGGATATTTTTGTGCGGCGGCAGCGAGATTCTTGTCATCGATGTCGCACAACGCGACAATGTTTTGGCTACTGACTTCTCTCAGATCGTCCCCGGCCCGCCCGGCCACGCCGATGACGCCGATGTTCAATTTTTCGTTCGGTGAACCTGCGGACCAGGTTCGGGCGGAGCCGACCAGCCAGAGGCCAGCGGCCGTGAGTGTGGTTTGCTGCAGGAACTTTCGGCGGTGAAGTGGATTTCTCATGAGCAGGAGTGTTGGAATGTTGGCCGGGGAGAGCGGGCGAATATATCGCTGCGTCACTCCACCACCTCGTTTTTATTTTCTCGCCAATTCGCGGATATAAACATTTTTGAACCACAACGTGTCGCCGTGATTTTGCAATTCGATCTGGCCGGTCGGGAAAATGGGCTGGGTACGGTCCCAAAAATTTTCCAGCGTGGTGTTATTGACAACCATTTCGCCGTTTAAGAAGACATGAACTTTTTCGCCTACCATCAGAATGCGAAAGCGGTTCCATTCGCCAATCGGTTTGTCAGCCAACTTGAGTGGGCCACTGGGATTCTTTTGGTTGTTGTAAAGACCGCCGGAGCCTTGACCTTTGGGGTTGGGTCCTTTGTTCGTTGGATCCCAAATCTGAACCTGCGGAGTGCCGCGCAAATAAATTCCGCTGTCGCCCTTTTCCGGAATCTTCCAATCGACATACATTTCAAAATCGCCGTAATCCTTGGCCGTCGCGAGACTGCGGCCCTTGCCGTCGAAAACGATTTCGCCATTCTCGACCTTCCAATGAGCGCGCATGTGTTCGTCTGACTGCTTCTGAGCCGCAGCTAATTCTTCGGGAGAAAGCTTCGCGCGTTTGATGGGATTGTCGTTCGGCCCAGCCAGCAATCCTTTCCAGCCGGTAAGGTCCTTTCCGTTGAACAGGGCGACGAATCCAGCGGGCGGGGTGTTGTCTTTTTCCGGCGATTCGGGTAATTCCTTGACACGAATGTTGCGGAACTCAACGTAATCGTTGTGACCCAAAAACCCGATGTGACCTCGCTCGCGCAACAAGCCAGGATGAGATTGGAGCGCATTAGCGTCGGTCGCATCGTTCAGGTTGGCCTCCAGAATCGTCTGGCCGTTCACCACGACTTTGATGTGGCGGCCTTGAGCAGTGATTTCCTCCGAGTTCCATTGGCCGACCGGCTTGAGCGCTCCGAGTTTGGCGGGCACGACGCCGTAAATCGATCCATGGTACTGCTCGGGCCGCAGCTTGCCCCACTTGCCGGACCGCGCGGCGCCTTCTTCGAGAATCTGGATTTCCATTCCCACGTAAGCGGCGTCGCCTTCATAGGGCGCGCGGATGCCGACGCCATTGTTGGAACCGTCCTCGAGCTTGAACTCAAAACGGAAGACAAAATCGGCGTATTCTTTTTCCGTGAACAAATTTCCGCCGCCGCCGCGCGCGCAGAAAATGACGCCGTCCTTGACACCGTAACCTTCGCCATGTTTGCCCACCAATCTCCACCCATCCAAAGTTTTGCCGTCGAACAACTCGACGAAGCCGGGTTCGGCAGCGACCAAGACGCCGCCAGCCAAGAGGATGAATGCCGCCACCATCGCGGCGGGCTTGTTCAACGCACAATGTAATTTCATAGTCTTCAAATCTAAATTTTGTTTTACCGGACTTGGTAAAATCGGGATGCCCAAGGCTGTTGCAAGGAAGCCAGGGTGTCAAGTCAGCCTTCTAAAGTTTGCGGGCCGCCCTGGTACATCGTGACCCCCCTGACGAGAAAGAAGAGACTCTAACGGGATGGGGTAAAGCAAGAAGATCCTGGGTGAGATTTTGGGGGCCTTGAGGGCGGACAGTCGGCGAGCGTTTTAAATCCGCGCGAGCTGTCCTTGCGCGCGCCATTGTGCCAGAGTTGATAGGTGGCGGCTTTGGCGAAGAAGTCCGTTTTGGAAAGCAATGATTTCAAAGTTAAAAATGAAAATCGCAGCGATGAGATTGGCTGACGCCTACAAAGCATGGGCCGTTTGGCTAATAGTCCTTGTCTGGGCAACTGCGACTTTTCGCGACCATTTCTGGCTTATGTCAGCGCAAGCGCTGCTTGGAACAGTCGGCGTTTACTATGGTGCTCGCGCGCTGATTCGCGGACCGTTGCGGATCTTAGGTGGAGTCTTCCTATTGCTGAATGGGCTTGTAGTTAGGGCTTTTGTTACAAGGTTGTTGTTAAAAATGACCGCGGGTTAACAATTCAAATGAGTCTCCTCGAAGTCCAAAACCTGAAAGTCCATTTCCCGGCGAAGCACGGAGTGTTCAACCGCGTGCGCGCCACGCGCCGGTTGACGTGTGAGCGGAACTGCGTTTAGCTTCCAGCCATGACAGTCGAAGAAATCAAAGCGGCCATTCCTTCGCTCACTTTGGAAGAGCGCGCGGAAATCATCGCCGAATTATCCGCCTGGACGGACGACGATTGGGATCGGCAGATGACGAGTGATGCCGCTGCTGGCAAGTTCGACGCGCTCAACCGCGAGGCTGACGCCGAACACGCCGGCGGGAAAACTATTCCGCTCAACGACGGACTCCGCGAAACGTGACCATCCCCAGCCGTGGAACGCCCGAATTCTGGCGGCTGTATCGCGCCCTGCCTGCTGACAAGAGATTGCTTGCGCAAAAAACCTATCGGCTTTGGTCGGCGAATGCATTTCATCCCTCACTGCACTTCAAGCCCATCGGCAAACCCAACTGGTCGGCGCGTATAGGCGACCATTACCGTGCTGTCGGCAAATTCTCGGGAAATATCTTTCTTTGGGAGTGGATCGGTACCCACGAGGAATACAACAAGCGGTTTTAATTCGCTTTGAATTCCATCATGCCGCTCCTCGAAGTCCAAAATCTCAAAGTCTATTTCCCGGTCAAGCAGGGGGTGTTCAGCCGTGTGCGCGCGCACGTGCAGGCAGTGGATGACGTGAGTTTCAGCATCGCGCCGGGCGAAACACTGGGGCTGGTGGGCGAGAGCGGTTGCGGTAAGACGACCTTGGGCCGCGCCATCGTGCGCCTGGTCGAGCCGACGGCGGGGCGCGTTTTGTTCGAGGGCGACGACCTTGCGAAGATGAGCGGCGCCGATTTGCAGGCGCGGCGACGGAGGTTGCAGATGATTTTTCAAGACCCGTATGGCTCGCTGAATCCGCGCATGACGGTGGAGGACATCATCGGCGAAGCGCTGGACATTCACGGGCTGGCAGAAAGCAAACCCGCGCGGGCGAAGCGCGTGGCGGAATTACTCAAGGCGGTGGGGCTGGACGCGGTGTACGCGCAGCGGTACCCGCACGAGTTCAGCGGCGGGCAACGGCAGCGCATCGGCATCGCGCGCGCGCTGGCGGTCGAGCCCAAGCTCATCGTGTGCGACGAACCGGTGAGCGCGTTGGACGTGTCGGTGCAGGCGCAGATCATCAATCTGCTCCAGGATTTACAGCAGGCGCACGGCATCGCCTACCTGTTCATCGCCCACGATCTTGCCGTGGTCGAACACATCAGTCGCCGCGTGATGGTGATGTATCTGGGCAAGGTGGTGGAACTGGCCGAGGCGAAGGAAGTCATCCGTGCGCCCAAGCATCCTTACACGCAAGCGTTGATTTCCGCAGTGCCGGAGGTGGATCCGGACACGAAGCGGAAACGCATCGTCCTGCCCGGCGATGTGCCCTCACCGATTCATCCGCCGCCGGGCTGCCGGTTTCATCCGCGTTGCCCGATGGCGGAGAAGCCGCGGTGCGAAACCGAAGCGCCGGAGTTGCGCGAAGTCAGTTCCAGGCACTGGGCTGCGTGTCATTTTGCCAAGTAAATCCAGACTGAGCGGCACCCGTCTGAGAATTTTAGCTTCGCTTTGAATTTTTTTGAGGCAAAAGCGTCGGACATTAACGTCACGGTTCCTCAACCGCAGATGGCAGAAAAAATTCGTGAAAAAAATATGAAAATGTTGAGAAATCTATATGGCAGCACATCGCCGCGAACCCGGCGTGCTTTTACGTTGATTGAACTATTGGTCGTGATCGCGATCATCGCGATTCTGGCCGGCATGTTGTTGCCGGCATTGGCGCGCGCCAAGGAAGCCGCCAAGCGCATCGCGTGCGTCAACAACGCGCGCAACCTCGGCCTGTCGTTGTCCATGTATGCCGACGACAACAACGGATATTTCACGCCACGCAAATCGGGCGACTCGCGCTGGACCTCGTTATTGCGAGAGGGCTATCGCGATATCAAAGTGCTGCGTTGCCCGAGCGATGGTCCGAATCCGGCGACGTTCGGCAAGGGCGAAACCAACGAAGCCAATGCCGCGCCCCGCAGTTACATCATCAATGGCTGGAATGATTATTTTCTCAAAACGCTGACCGCCGACGATTTTGCCGCCTACATGGGAAACCGATCAGATATCGCCGTAAAGGAAACTCAGGTGTTGGAGCCTTCAGAAACAATTGTGTTCGGCGAAAAGGACACCGACTCCGGCCATTATTACATGGACTATAACCAGCTGGACGATCTTTCCGAATTGGAACAGAGCCGGCACGCGGTCAGCGTGAAAAAATCGCGCGGAGGAGGATCGAATTACCTTTTCGCCGATGGCAGCGCGCGATTTTACCGCTTCGGAAAGACGCTCACGCCAATCAATCTCTGGGCCATTGATCCGGACACGCGGAAGATACCTGTGACCAGTCCTTAAGGAAATTAGCCGTCCGCTTGATTCTGGCGAGGGCGCGTATTGTCGCGAGTCGCCAGGATCGCAATGGCCGGATTCAAGAGCAGACTCACAAGCACTGTGATCCATAAGTGGTGTTTTGAATTTCCTGCGGCCAGGTAAAGATTGATTGAAAGCCAGACCCACAACGGGACAAAATTTTTGGGTTCCGGCAGGGGCCGCTTTCTGATGAACCACGGAGCCAGGCAGAGAAGAATGCCAAACGCCAGAACCAACCAACCGAGAAAGTTTATCCAGGGCAAGGTGTTCGTCGCAGAAATTATTTTTGGCCATTGCCAGTAACTCCGCACCTTCACGGCGAACGGCTCCAAACCCAGATCAAAAAGCACCGCCAGCGACGCCGCCAATCCCGCCAGCCAAAATCCGTACGAGCGTGACCGCCGTTGCGGTTGGAGGCAAAGCCGCGCTACTTCCCGTGCATTCAAAATCACCATCACCCAGAGCAGCGGGACGGGCCAGGGCAGCACTGCGAACAGTTTGAGCCTGGCTGCGTATTCAACTTTGCCGAACGGAACACCGGACGCTGGCGAAACCGATGCTGCGACTCCAGCAATCACCGCGATGAGCGCCGCGGCCGCGAAAATATTTTGCGTGGGCAAACGTTGTTTAAGCGTGAAGACCGTCAGGGAGATGGCCGACATCAGAACGAGAACATCAAGCACCGGTCCGATGGGCGAATGTTCGGGTAATAGCCAAAAGCTTGCGCAAGCCAGAATCGTCGTCGCCGCAAAGAATATTTGAAGGCGCATTTACCATTACGATCTACGAGGTTTTGGGAAAATCCGCATCGGCGTGTAAATCGTGAAATCGGAAATCCGGCGCCGTTTTACCAATTCGGTTTTTCCGGCAGGCAGGCGTCAAATTCCTTCACCAACGCGGCTTCATAATTCCCGGCAAAGGTCCCGGCGAAAAAGCGGTCGAGGGCTTCCTCATAAAAACGTTGCCAGGAAGCTTCTTCATGGCCGGGGTTAATCGGGTAAAAGAGGGCGTGGTTGGATTTGGCCGCTTTGAAATCGCCAAGAGCGTCGCCGATCATCAACATTTTTTCCGGCGGATATTTCCCTGCTGCCGCAAATTTGATGTGCTCGGTTTTTGTGCCCAGCTCCTGGCCGGCGATGAACCGCACCTGATTTGCCAGATCGTGCTCGGCCCATTCGCGTTCCAATGCCTCCGTCGGCGTTTGCGAGACGACGATGGTGTCGGCGTTGACGGTCATTTTTTGGAGGCTATCACGAAACAAGGGGAACGGCGGCACGCCCTTCACCAGGTCTTCGATCGACTCATTCACGGCGACGGACCAGGCCAGCACGGTTTCCAGCGCCTGGTTGCCGCGCGCGACTTCCTTTTCGAGCGCCGCATTGCCGAGCTTGGTTTCGCGCGCCACCCAGCCTTCGAGAGCTTGCGTTTCTGCCACGTTGACTTTGCGCGCGATGACTTGCGGGCGGTCACGCAACAAATTCAAAGCGCGCGCCAGTGCTGGAAAACGGTTCGCCCCGCGCGTCTTCGAATAAAGATTCACAAAATCCCAGGTCTCGCGAGCGTATTTGCTGACGGCTTGCAGGTTGAAATGCTTGATGAAATTCGGCGTGAAACATTCCTTGTGCTTGATCTCCATCGAATCGAAAACACAGCCATCCGAGTCGATGCCAATGAAGAATTCTTTCGCCGGCTTGAAGTCGCGCAACGCTTGTGCTGGATCATTCATAGATTTGTGAGGCGAAAGTAGGCGGTGAACGGCGAGGCGAGTCAAACATGTTTTCCGCGCGCGCGAGTTATGCAACCGCCTAGGACTT
>Ga0134124_10003586_pt1 | contig 12492 bp, 11 predicted proteins | sample KB304_FD_96880 | JGI IMG/M metagenome (GOLD analysis project Ga0134124, IMG submission 96880) | Terrestrial soil microbial communities without Nitrogen fertilizer from Kellogg Biological Station, Michigan, USA - KB3-0-4 | ecosystem: Environmental > Terrestrial > Soil > Unclassified ... | reverse complement strand
CGATCGCAGTCTCCGAACGGGTCGGCTGCTCGTATGTGTCCAGCTTGCCGAGGTCCTCGCCGGTGCGCCGCTGGAACGGCGCTTGATCGGGCTCGGAACCCTCACCGGGCTCGCTCACGAGCACGACCATTCCCTTGAGCTTGCCGCGCCACTTGTCGAAGTCGCGCTCGCGGCGCAGCGGCGCGACGATCACCGGCGCGCTGATCGTACCGTTCGTCGACGGAGTCCAGGCCACGGGGATCGCGCGCATCGGTAGCACGCGCGGGGTCAGCATGCGCGCTTCGATCCGCTCGATCGACCAGCCTCGGCCGAAATCGAAAGCCTCGGTGTGAACGTTCTTCAGCCCGGAGGCGCGGAATTGCTGCTGCGTCCACTGCTCGGCCGCGCGCATCTGCGGCGAATTCGTCATGCGGCCGCCGATGCGATCGGTGAGGTACGCGGCGGTCTGCGACAGCTCGCTGTGGTTCAGCTCTTCGTCGATGATCCGGGTGATCATCGCGTTGTCGACTTGAGCCGCGCTCGCGGACGCGAATGCGAGCGCCAGGATCGCCAGAACGTAGCGCATTGTCGCCTCGATGGATTGGAAGGCCGAGCGAGTATAGCCCCGAGCCGAATCGCTCGATCTGCGCAAGAGGCGGTCGGGGGACATCTGCGGCGCGCGGCGGCATCGGCGTGCCGCGTCGCCGCCTCGCCGACGGTTGCGGGTGCCAGGTTCGCCGAGTAGACTGCCGCGTTCAATTCCCCGGCCGGAGATCCCTGATGCGGATCATTCACGAGGCGCTCACATTCGACGACGTCCTCCTCGAGCCCGCTTACTCCGAAATCTTGCCCCGCGAAGTTCAGCTCAAGACACAACTCACCCGCTCGCTCACGCTGAACATCCCGATCATCTCGGCGGCCATGGATACGGTCACCGAAGCGCGACTCGCGATCGCGCTCGCCCAGGAAGGCGGCATCGGAATCATCCACAAGAACATGTCGCCGAAAGAGCAGGCGCGACAAGTCAGCCAAGTCAAGAAATTCGAAAGCGGCGTGATCCACGACCCGATCACGGTGTCGCCCGACGCGACGATCCGCCAAGTCATCGATCTCACGCGCTCGAAGAACATCTCCGGCGTGCCCGTGGTCGAGGGCGAGGATCTCGTCGGCATCGTCACGCACCGCGACCTGCGGTTCGAGACGCAGCGCGACGCGCCGGTCTCGTCGGTGATGACGCCGAAAGAGCAGCTCGTGACCGTGCGCGAGGGCGCCGACAAGGACCAGGTCCTCGGGCTCTTCCACAAGCACCGCATCGAGAAGGTGCTCGTGGTCGACAAGGCCTTCAAGCTCCGCGGCATGATCACGGTAAAGGACATCCAGAAGGCGCACGACAATCCGTACGCATGCAAGGACGCGCTCGGCGCGCTGCGCGTCGGCGCCGCGGTCGGCACCGGCATCGACACCGAGGAGCGCGTCGCGATGCTCGTGGAGGCGGGCGTCGACGTCGTGATCGTCGACACGGCGCACGGCCACACGAAGGGCGTGATCGACCGCGTGCGCTCGGTCAAGCGCGACCATCCGAATCTCCAGCTGATTGCGGGCAACATCGTGACGGCCGCGGCCGCGAAGGCGCTCGTCGACGCGGGCGTCGACGGCGTGAAGACCGGCATCGGCCCAGGCTCGATCTGCACGACGCGGATCGTGGCGGGCGTCGGCATCCCGCAGATCACCGCGGTGGCCGAGGTAGCCGAAGCGCTCGAGGGCACGGGCGTGCCGTCGATCTCCGACGGCGGCATCCGCTACTCGGGCGACATCGCGAAGGCGATCGTCGCCGGCGCGCACAGCGTGATGATCGGCGGCCTGTTCGCGGGCACCGAGGAGTCGCCGGGCGACGTCGAGCTCTACCAGGGCCGCTCGTACAAGTCCTATCGCGGCATGGGCTCGCTCGGCGCGATGGCGCAGCGGCATGGATCGGCCGACCGCTACTTCCAAGACTCGGCCGACGAGCTCGAGAAGCTCGTGCCCGAGGGCATCGAGGGCCGCGTGCCGTACAAGGGCAGCCTGGTCGCGATCATCCAACAGCTCGTCGGCGGCTTGCGCGCCGCGATGGGTTATACGGGCTGCGGCAACATCAACGAGATGCGGACCAAGCCGAAGTTCGTGCGGATCACGGGCGCCGGCCGGCGTGAGAGTCACGTGCACGACGTCACGATCACGAAGGAACCGCCGAACTATCGCATGGGCGAATGAGCGACAAGATCCTCGTCGTCGACTTCGGCGGCCAATACACCCAGCTCATTGCGCGCCGCGTGCGCGAGGTGGGCGTCTACAGCGAGATCCTGCCGTTCGACGCGGCGCCCGAGAAGATCGCGGCGCTCGCGCCGAAGGGCATCATTCTCTCGGGCGGTCCCGAGTCGACGGTCGAGACCGGCTCGCCGCAGATCGCAGATGCGCTGCTTGCCGCGAAGAAGCCCGTGCTCGGGATCTGCTACGGGATGCAGGCGCTCGCGATGAAGCTCGGCGGCGGCGTCGAGCCGTCCGATCATCGGGAGTACGGCTACGCGACCGTGAAGCTCGCCGGCAGCGATCCGCTGCTCAAGGGACTCACGAAGGAGGGCGCCGAGCTCAACGTTTGGATGAGCCACGGCGACCGCGTCGAGAAGCTGCCGCCGGGATTTGCCGCGATCGCGTCGTCCGCGAACTCGCCGCTCGCGGCGATGGCCGATGTGAAGCGCAAGATCTACGGGCTCCAGTTCCATCCCGAGGCCACGCACACCGAGAACGGCCTCGAGATCATCCGCCGCTTCGCGCTCGAGATCTGCGGCTGCGAGCCGAGCTGGACCGCGAAGAACATCATCTCGGAGCACCTGGACAAGATCCGTGCACAGGTCGGCTCGGACCGCGTGCTGCTCGGGCTTTCGGGCGGCGTCGACTCGACCGTCGTTGCCGCGATGCTGCACGCCGCGATCGGCGATCAGCTCGTCTGCGTCTTCGTCGACACCGGGCTCCTGCGCCTCGACGAGGGCGACCAGGTGATGTCGATCTTCACCAAGCACTTGGGCGCGAATGTCACCCGCGCGAACGCCGAGACCGAGTTCCTCGCGGCGCTCGATGGGGTTGCCGACCCCGAGGGCAAGCGCAAGATCATCGGCCGCGTGTTCGTCGAGGTGTTCGAGCGCGAGGCCGCGAAGATCAAGAACGTGCGCTGGCTCGCGCAAGGCACGATCTATCCCGACGTGATCGAGTCGGCGGGCGCCGCGACGGGCAAGGCGCATCTGATCAAGTCGCACCACAACGTCGGCGGCTTGCCGGCGAAGATGAAGCTCAAGCTGCTCGAGCCGCTGCGCGATCTTTTCAAGGACGAAGTGCGCCGGATCGGCGCCGAGCTCGGCCTGCCGCCGGACCTGATCGGCCGGCACCCGTTTCCGGGTCCGGGCCTAGGCGTGCGGATACTCGGCGAGGTCAAGAAGGAATACGCCGATCTCTTACGGCGCGCGGACGACGTGTTCATCTCGGAGCTGCGCAAGCAAGGCCTCTACGACACCGTGAGCCAGGCGTTCGCGGTGTTCCTGCCGGTGAAGTCCGTCGGCGTGCTCGGCGACGCGCGCAAATACGACTACGTGATCGCGTTGCGCGCGGTCGAGACGGTCGACTTCATGACCGCGCGCTGGGCGCGGTTGCCGTACGAGTTCCTGGATCACGTGTCGCGCCGGATCATCAACGAGGTGCCGGGCATCTCGCGCGTGACGTACGACATTTCGGGGAAGCCGCCCGCGACGATCGAGTGGGAGTGATCTCCGACCCGGACGGCAACACGCTCCTAGTCAATCAGCACGTGCCTAGCCCGAAACGCTAGTAGGAGCCATCGCCGCCGGCGAGCTAGCGGCGTTCGTGCGCCGTCTCGGTGGGTCTCACGTGGGTCCGTGCCTGATAGTCCACGAAGGACTCGCCGGGGTCGCGATCCTCGTCGAGGGCGACAAGCCAACGTTGGGCGTTGCGAAAACGCGCTGTCTCTGCGAGCCCGCGCCGGTTGCCGCGGCGCTGCCGAACGACCCAGTAGCCCAGAAGGGCAATGCACCCGATCAAAATTGCAGTCGCGATCATGGATCGAGCATAGATGCGCAGGTCGAGGTACGCGAATTGACGTCGTTTGGCGACAGGTGACTCGACGAAGTCCTCCCGTGCGGCCCGTGGCACGATTGTTGCTCATGTTCGTTCAGGAGGACGAACGATGAGCCACTACAAAGTCCTATCGCTGGCCGCGGCGCTGATCGTGTTCGGCGGATGCGCCACCAATCCCGTCACCGGCAAGCGCGAGCTCTCGCTGATCTCCGAGAAACAGGAGGTCCAGATCGGCAAGGAGCAGGCGCAGGAAGCTGCCGAGCAGATGGGCCTCGTGAACGACCCGGGGCTTCAGCAGTACGTCTCGAGCATCGGCATGGAGCTCGCGAAGCACAGCGAGCGCCCCGAGCTGCCATGGCAATTCCACGTGATCGATGACCCGACGCCGAACGCGTTCGCGCTGCCGGGCGGCCCGGTCTTCGTGACGCGCGGCCTGATGACGCTGATGAATTCGGAGGCGCAGCTCGCGACGGTCGTCGGTCACGAGATCGGCCACGTGACCGCGCGGCATTCGGTCAATCAGCTGAGCAAGCAACAGCTGGCCCAGCTCGGCCTCGGAATTGGCGCGGTCCTGGTGCCCGGAGGAGATCAGGTCGCCGGCCTCGCGAGCCAGGGTCTCGAGCTGTTGTTCCTCAAGTATGGGCGGGATGACGAGCGCCAGGCGGACGAGCTCGGATTCCGCTACGCGTTGAACGACGGCTACGACGTGCGCGAGATGGGCAAGGTGTTTCTCGCGTTGGAGCGTTCGAGCGAGCTCGAAGGCGCGCAGAAGATCCCGGACTGGCAGTCGACTCACCCGGCGGAGCCGGAGCGGATCGCAAACGTCGACAAGCGTGTCGCCGCGCTCGGCGCGGGCTACAAGCCCGGCCGCGTCGACGGCCCCGAGTACCTACAACACGTTAACGGTCTCGCCTATGGCGAGAACCCGCGCAACGGCTTCTTCCGCGACGGCACGTTTTACCACCCGGAGATGAAGTTCCAGTTCACCGTGCCCGCGAACTGGAAGACGCAGAACGCCCCGACCGCCGTGCAGGCGATCAACCCGCAGCAGAATGGCGCGGTGCAGCTCACGGTCGCCGGCAAGGGCTCGCCCGAGCAGGCGGCTCGGCAGTTCCAGCAGCAGGAGGGCATCGAAGCCGGCGAAGCGACGCGCGAGAACCTCAACGGCGTGCCGAGCGTCGTTGCGCCGTTTCAGGCACAGACGCAGCAGGGCACGCTGACGGGCTTGGCGGGATTCATCGGCTACGGCGGCACTACTTACGAGCTGGTCACGTACGCGCCGGCGCAGGCTTTCGAGCAGAACGAGGCGGCGTTCCGCAAGATCATCAGGAGCTTCCGGCCGCTGGACGACCCAAAAATCCTGAACGTGCAGCCGCCGAAGATAGAGGTCGTGAAGCTGGACCGACCGATGTCGCTCACGCAGTTCGCGCAACAGCGCGCCGGCGGACTGTCAGCCGAACGGCTCGCGGTGCTGAATCAGGTCGAGGATCCGAAAGCGACGCTTCCCGCCGGTACGCAGCTGAAGCGCGTTACCGGCGAGGTGCGTTGACGGCGCGCGCCGCCGCACGGGTCCCGCGATCCTCTCCCGAGGACTACGGGATGCGGAGCGCTTCGAGCGGCTCGCGCCCTAGTGCCGGATCTGGCTCGTCACGCTTCCGGCGTCGTAAGGCTCGCAGTAGCCGCGCTCCGTGCCCACCAGTGTGGGACTGCCGAAGCCGCCGGCGTTCGCGACGGCCTTGGTCATCACCACCGGGTTCTGTTTCCAAGGCTGCAGCAGCACGTCCGGGTCCTCGACCGTCACCTCGTAGAGCAGCTCATCGCCCTTGCGAGTGAACCGTTCGATGACCTTCATATTCTCCGAGTGGAAGAACCCGCCGCGCGCGAGCCAAGTTTCCGGCACGAACCCTCGCGACTCGATCACGAGCGTATCGCCGTCCCAGTGGCCGATCGAAGTGCCCGTGTATTTGGTTTGCTCGAGCGCTTTCTCGTCGAACGGATGGCCGTCGGTCGCGATGACGCGGAAGTCCGTATAGCCGCCGCCACCGTCGCCGCCGCGACCGTAGAGCAAGGTGATGTCGTCCGCGGTCTGGTAGATGCGCCCAGGTGCTCCCTGCCTCGGAATGCCCATGGGCTGACACGTCATGATCGGATCATCACGGTTCGTCCACATGTCGTGATAGACCACTTCGTCCCACTCTTTGGGCAGGTAAATCGGGCGGTTAGGCCCGAAACGTGAAGCTGCCTCGAATTCGAAATCGAGCGTTTGATTCCACGCCGGAGTGCAGCCGTCGAGCTGAGTCGGGGCGCAGCGGCGGTTGCCGTAGCGCCAGATGAAGAACTTGTTGCCCGGGTTCCAGCTGCCGGTCAGGTCCGGCTTGCCGCTAGCCAAACGCGGCGTCGCAGCGGTTGAAGTGAGCGCGGGGACTTTCTGGTCGCTGCCGAACATCGGCAGCGGCTCCGTGGGACCGACGTTCGGCGGCACCGGCACGACGACATAGACACTGCCGGTTTCAGTCACCGCGGTCTTGATGTCGCGTACGACCTTGCCGTTGTCGCGCTCCACCATCTTGCCCGCGTATTGGGATTCGATGCGATTGAGCTCGTTGTTGTAGTCGTTGTAGTCGCTGTACGTGAACTCGTAGGTATTGCTCTTGTGCTTGACGACGACGGTTTTGGGCATGAACTTGTCGTCAAGCGTGGCGACGGCCGTCGCGCCGGCGACGCCCGGAATAGGGAACGTGACGATTGGCGTCTTGCCTTCCCAGCGGACAGAGGTGTCGCCGATCTTGTCCTTACCCTCCGCGAGCAACCCGCCGGGGTTACGGAACGTCTTCATCAAATCGATTCCGGCGCCTGCCAGCGCTGCCTTGGCCGCGCCCTGCGGGCTTGCGTACAGGCGAATCAAGCGCTCGTCGCGCTTGTCCGGCATCGGCTTGGCCGTGCCTTCGCCCTTCACGAGACCGGCGCCCGGTCTGTCTTCATCCCAAGCGTACTTGCCGCTGACGACCTCGATGTTCTTGTACATCTGACCGTTCGGCAGCTTGCATTCGATTTGCGTGCGGCTGCCCTCGAATTGGTACGCGTTGCTGACGCGGTACCCCGAGGTGCCGAGCTCGCCCTTGCGCTTGGTTACCTTGTAGGGCGTGATCGCGCAGGGCTGACCGTTCACTTGGATCGTGCCCTCGCCACGGTACTCGAGCGTTACGGCGAGCTCGTGCTCCTCGATGCCGCGCAGCATCACCATGTGCCACGGCCAGTTGAAGAGCACGGACTTCAGGTCTCTGGCGTCTTCCTTGGGCGTGTAGGGTGTCGGCGGAGGACCGCCGAATTGCGCGTACGCCGCGACCGACCAGAACGTTGCGAGACCGGCTGCGAGCGCGACGCGGGTCGAGGTCGCACCTATCGATAAAGTCATGTTGGTTTCCCCCTGCAGCGAAGAATGTTGCTGGTATTCGGCGCGGAAGTCGATGGGTCTCGCATTCGCCGCGTGATGGCAGTCTTGGACAAGCTGTTAAATCGCCGGAAAATGATCGAGCGGGAATAATGCGGAGCCCCAGTGACTTATTCTAAAGGCGCGAAGCGCCTCGTATGGCGGTTGGCGCGCCCCGTGTATCGCCGCCTGCGGAAGCCGGCGCCTCAAGAATTCTCGATCGGGATCGCCGTGGGCGACTCGCCCTGGTCGGTGCGGCTGCCCCAATCCATCGCGAATCCGGTGCTCACGCTGGAAGACGTCACGGACGTGCCCGCCACGCTCGTCGCGGATCCGTTCATGTGTCAACGCGATGGGCGGTGGTATCTATTCTGCGAGGTTGTCAACCATCTGACCCGCCGGGGAGAGATCGGAGTCGCCGTGAGCCCCGACGCATCGGCATGGAAATATGAGCGCATCGTGCTCGCGGAGCCGTTCCACCTCTCGTACCCCTACGTGTTCGAATGGCAAGGGTCTCATTACATGATCCCCGAGAGTGGGGCCGCAAAGTCCGTGCGGTTGTACCGCGCCCAGGAGTTTCCTCTCCGTTGGGAGTGGGTCGGCAATCTTCTCGAGGGGAGGCGCTACGCCGACTCGTCCATCCTCTATTACAGCGGGAAATGGTGGCTTTTCACCGATGCCGGCCGCGACGGAACGAGCCCGCAACTGCGCCTCTATTTCGCGGACGAGCTGCTCGGTCCTTGGAGGGAGCATCCGGCGAGCCCGTTGCGAGACGATCCGCATCTTTCGCGACCGGCAGGGCGAGTGGTCGTCGCCGGCGGACATCCGGTTCGCTTCGCGCAGGACGTCTACCCGGTCTACGGGAGCAGCGTGTCGGCATTCGCTGTCACGAAGCTGTCGCCCACGGAATACGAGGAGCAGCGACTGACCGATCGGCCAATCCTCGGCGCCGGCGACGCCGCTTGGAACCGCGACGGCATGCATCACATCGATGCGCACCTGCGTCGCGACGGGTCGTGGATAGCGTGCGTCGACGGTTTCCGCAGCAACGAGCCCGCGAAGGATCCCGCCGCGCGATGATTGCGCGACTCGCCGGCACATCGCCGGCGGACGCTTATTCTCGCGACCTACCGCGAGCTCAGACGTCGTCGTCTGATCGCGGTCCGCCGGTCGTCTCCTGCGAGCTTTCCAGTCCGGATTGAGCGTCCGAGGTGGCGTCCACCGTGCTTTCCTTCACTGTGTCCATCGCATCCATCGCGGCGTCACGGAGGTCCGCTGCGCGGGCTTGCGCTTCGCTCTTGACGCGCGACTTGGCGGCGTCGCTGGTGCTACCGATCAAGCTATCCTCGGTGGCCGTCGACGGCAGCGCAGCGCCGACTGCGGCGCCGACCACGACAGCGATGGCGCCGAGAAGGAACGGTTGCTCGCGGCACAAGTAAGCGTAGCCCTCCGTCACGGTGCGCAGGCTGTTGCGAGACGTTTCGGCTACGCGGTCGGCCGCGTAGCGCGTCGCATCCGCCGCCTGCTGCGCCGCCCGGGACGTTGCGTCGACCGCGCGCCGCGCCGTATCGGCGGTGGCATCGACCGCGTCGTTCACCGCGTCCTTTACCGAGTCCGTCGCGACCCGGGCGGTGTCGGAAGCCGAAGCGGCTGCGGACGACCAACGCTCGGTCGCGTCGATGTCCGCTTCGCCGCTCGCGCGAGCATCGCCGCGAGAAGAGCCTTGCCCGACCTCGGACGCGCGACTAACGGGTCGCTTCGAAGCGGCCATGAGCCACGCGACGCCGATGCCTGCAATGATCGTCGGCAACGGATTGTTACGGACCTGCGTGAGGAGGTTCTCGCCGAACTCGCCCCCATTTCGCTTCACCATATCCGTGACGCGATCGAGCATTTCGCCGGGCGACAGCCGCTGCTCGAGCTCCGCGAGCGTGCCTTCGACCGCACTGCGAGCGGTGTCGGCTTCGCGCTCGAGCTGCTCGGGCGGCTTGTGCACGTCGTTGCGCAAGGTTTCCATTGCGGCGCTCATGACACTTGCCTCCCCACCGCGTCTACGTCCTTGCGCAGCGACGCGATCGTGCGTTCGGGCGTCAGCGTGTATGTGCTCATGCGCTTCTTGCCGGCGCTGACCATGATCGCGCCGATGAGCGTGACGATGGCGCCGACGATCAACGCCGATAACCACACCGCGAGGAAGTTGGCGATGAACAACGTGATCGCCGCGAGCAGGAACAAGACGCCGGCGTAGAGCACCGCGCCGCCCGTGATCATGCTTTGCACGCCGTGCTTGGCTTCGTCGACGGACTGGCCCACCTCGGACGCGACCAGCGCGAGCTCCTTGCGGAACAGCATGCTCACGTCGGCGACTAGCTGCCGCAGCAAGTCGCCGGCCGATCGGCCGTGGCCGCCGACGGAAGCCTCGGCTTCTGATGTCGATGAATCGTATGCCATGACTCGTTCCCCTCCTTGGGTCGCCGATAGCTCTTGGGAGCGGCGGCTGTAGTTGCGGATTTGAAGACTATGAAATCCTTCGGCTGCCGCCGGTAGCTTTGAGGAAGCGGCTGAGCGTAAAGCCGAGCGCGACGCCGCCGGCGACGAACAGGGCCGGGTTACGCTGCGCGAGGCCGCGCGCGTCGTCGACCAACTCTTCGAGCTGGCGGTTCTCGAGATAGTTCGAAAACGTGCGCACGCGATCCGAGATCGACGCTGCAAACTGGCTCAGCGTCTCGTGGCCCGAGTCCGCGAGCGCGTCCGCCGTCGCGTCGATCGCGTCCGATGCGTCCGCAGCGCCGCTCGACGTCGCGCGGTAGAGGTTTTCGGCTTTGCGCTTCGCTTCCGTTGCCGTGTCGCGGGCGACGTTCGTGGCGCGTTCCGCGGCGGTGGACAGCGCGTCGTCAGACGAGCTCGCCGTCGCCGACGAGGATTGCGAGCGATCGCTTTGCGGTGAGAAAAATTCTTGGCGTTGGCTCATGAGCGTCCCTCCATGGACTATCAGGCGGCCCTTTTTCGCGGAGACTTTGATCTGCACCTTCCGTGCCACGACTTCGGGGAACCGAGCGCAACGCTCAGCCGTCGCCTGCGATCGCAGCGAAACTTTTTCGCGTCATCGTTTGAACTCAAACTCTGAAATCGAATCTGGAATAGCGGCCGATAGGCGATCGCCGAGAAGGGGTCGCCCATCGTTCGACCTCGGGCACGTGCCTTGCATCGCTGCGACCGGGTCGAGCGATGCGAGCGAAGGGATGACTGCACGGCGGGTCTGGGAAATGACCAAGGCGTCGGTCGGCGCTTGGCGCGCCGATCGCGCGTCGAGCATGGGCGGCGCCCTCGCGTACTACACGCTTTTTTCGATTGCGCCGGTGCTGATCATTGCGATCGCGGTAGCCGGCTTCGTGTTCGGCGAGGAGGCGGCGCGCGGCGAAATCGCCACGCAGCTTCGCGGTCTCCTTGGCGACGAAGGCGCGAGGGCGGTTCAGGGCCTTCTCCAAACCGCGCGCCGCCCGACGGAGGGCGTGTTCACGACTCTGGTGAGCGTTGGTGTTCTCGTCGTCGGCGCCACCTCGGTCTTCTCTGAGCTCCAAGCCGACCTCGACGTTATATGGAAAGCCGAGTCCGTCGAGCGCAAGGCCGGGCTCTGGTCGCTGCTGCGCGCCAGGATCCTTTCCTTCGGGGTCGTGCTCGCGCTCGGGTTCCTCTTGCTCGTCTCGTTGATCGTGAGTGCCGGGCTTGGCGCGCTCGGGAAATGGTGGGGCGCGTATTTCGAGGGATGGGACGTGTTCCTAGAAGTCGCGAACTTCGTTTTTGCGTTGATCGTCACGACGGGGCTGTTCGCGATGATCTACAAATGGCTGCCGAGCGTGCCGATCCGCTGGCGAGACGTGTGGGTCGGCGCCGGCGTCACGGCGATTCTTTTCACGCTCGGCAAGACCCTGATCGGACTCTATATCGGACGAAGCAGCGTGGCGTCCGGATTTGGGGCCGCCGGGTCCTTCGTCGTGCTGCTCGTATGGGTCTACTACTCGACGCAGATCTTCTTGCTCGGCGCGGAATTCACGGGCGTGTACGCGCGCGAGCACGGCTCGCATGCCGGCCGCGCGGTCGATCGCAGCGCCCGCGGCCGCGAGCAGTCAGCGCCGGCCGAAGCGAGGAGGGCGCCGAGCCGCTGACCGATGCCCCGCTACACGAATGGCGACTGGCCCGAAAAACTCTGGATCGTCAGGCACGGGCAGAGCGCGGGGAACGTTGCGCGCGACGCAGCGGAAGCCAGCGGGTCTGAGAGAATCGAGCTGAACACTCGCGACGCCGACACACCCCTCTCCGACCTCGGCGTGCAGCAGTCGGAGGCGTTGGCAGAATGGTTTGCGAGCGCCGGCGGCGCCGATGCGAGGCCCGACGTCTTCCTGACCTCTCCCTTCGTGCGCTCGCGGCAGACATTGAGAATCGTCACCGATGCTCTGTCCGTCGAGGGCTCCAAGATCCAGCCCGACGAGCGGCTACGCGAAAAGGAATTCGGGATCGTCGATCGTTACACGAAGCAGGGCATGGCGGAGAGCTTTCCTGCGCTCGCCGCGCAACGCTCACTGGTCGGAAAGTTCTATTTCAGACCGCCGGGTGGTGAGAGCTGGTGCGATGTGATCTTGCGTCTGCGCTCCGTCGTCGAAGAGCTCCGCCGGGACTACGCCGGGAATCGCGTGCTCATCGTCTCCCATCAGGTCGTCGTGAACTGTTTTCGCTATTTGCTCGAGCGAATGGACGAGAAGACCATCCTTGCGATCGACCGGCAAGGAGATGTCCCGAATTGCGGTGTGACGGAGTATGGCTTTGCGGACACCACGCTTGGTAGACGGTTCGGTGTGCTGCGCACGAACGCGGTCATTCCGCTGCTCGCGGCAGGCGCGCCAGTCACCAAGGCGGCCGATCAGCCTGTGGGGCCGAAATGAGGGCGACGGAAATCCATCTCT
>Ga0134124_10003585_pt1 | contig 12492 bp, 13 predicted proteins | sample KB304_FD_96880 | JGI IMG/M metagenome (GOLD analysis project Ga0134124, IMG submission 96880) | Terrestrial soil microbial communities without Nitrogen fertilizer from Kellogg Biological Station, Michigan, USA - KB3-0-4 | ecosystem: Environmental > Terrestrial > Soil > Unclassified ... | reverse complement strand
GACTTCGCCGTGTTGAAAAGGCGACATCGTTCCGGGATCGACGTTGATGTAAGGATCGAGTTTGATCAATGCTACGTTGAGACCGCGGCTCTCCAGCAAACAGCCGATCGACGATGCTGCCAGACCCTTCCCGAGACTCGAGACCACACCACCCGTAACGAAGATATATTTAGGCATCAGGCTCTCCATTGGTTACTGTTCCACTGCCGTTATCACCCGCTTCCGGAGGATCTCCGGATTCCTGTTCCGCATCTAAATACCCTTGTCGAAAATCGGCCTGCACTTCAGCCGCTTTTTCCATCGCCGGATCGAGTGCTTTTTGAATACCGACTAAACCGGCGCCGAGCAAACCCGGTCCTTCCTGCGCGCGTCTTTCGAATTCCTCGTTCGAGACATCGTAAGGCTTGGTGATACGCGAAAGTCCAAACAGTCCGCACAAAACTACCAAGCCGATGATCGCCAGCCCGACGAGATCGTTCATACGGTTAACTCCTCCAACACCTCTTTCACTCTTTCCAAATCCGCGACTGTGTCGACGCCGGTTGAAGCTGAACAGGCTTCCACGACTTTGATCTTTACTCCGTGGGCCAAGGCGCGAAGCTGCTCCAGTGCTTCAATCTGCTCGAGCTGCGACTGCGGCCACTGTGTAAACTGCAAAAGCACATCCCTTCGATAGACGTACAGGCCAGTGTGTTTACGAAAGAGCTTAAACAGATCCGGTTCATTCTTCAGTGCCGGTTCGGGTGATCCGTGCCTCTTTACTGCATCGCGCGGATACGGAATCGGCGATCGTGAAAAGTAAACGGCGTTGCTGTCGTCATCCACGACGACTTTAACCAGATCCGGATTGAGCAGATCCTTAATACAGTCTATTGGCTCCCACGTTGTTACGATTCCTGCGCCGTTCTGTTTCGAAATCTCAGCAGTCATCGTCTCGACGGCTAATTCGATCGTTGCCGGTGAGATCAGTGGCTCATCTCCCTGAACGTTAACGATGATTTCAGCCTGCGGAATATTCGCTGCGACTTCAGCCACACGGTCGGTGCCACTGGTGTGATGTGCGGCAGTCATGACCGCCTCGAGGCCGTGTGCGCGAACCGAATCGGCGATCTGTTCGCTGTCAGTAGCCACTATGACCCGGTCGACATTACGAGCGGCACGGGCGCGTTCCGCAACCCAGCAAACCATGGGTTTACCAGCAATTTCGATTAAGGGTTTTCCGGGGAGTCGGGTAGAAGCAAGGCGGGCTGGGACGATGGCAACCGTGTGATTCACGGGGTAACAGGATAGCTTGCGCTCACAAAGGCTGTCAACGAAATCGGGAAGCCGCAAAAAAGCACAAAAAGTCGCTACACCGCTGAGACCGCCTGTGCAAGCGTGCGGCCCTTGCGATAAGGAATCGGAAAACGGACGCAAATCTCAGTTCCGCGTTGTGAGGCCGAATCGATGGTGATTGAACCGCCCAGGGCCTGCGCTCTTTCTTCCATGCCGCGCAGCCCAAGCGTCGCCGAGCCGTTTCGAAGCACGCTCATGTCAAATCCAGCGCCGTCATCTGAGATCCGCAAAATCAACTCGGGTCCTGATCTTTCGATGAGCACCGACACCCGGTTCGCTTTCGCATGCCGGACGACGTTCGTTAAACCTTCCTGCACAATTCGAAAACAGGCGGTCTCCAGCTCGGAAGGAAAGCGATCGTCTTCACTCAACGATTCGGCAATGAATTCTGCGACCACGCCGCCCCGTTTTGTCTGCCGGCTGAGATACCAACGCAGCGCGACTACCAGCCCGAAGTCGTCCAACAGGTGCGGACGCAGATCCACGGAAAGATCTCGCACCTGATCGACAGCCTCGTCGATCACCTTCATGTTGTCTTCGATTGAAGCGACGATTTCTGCTGCCGTGCATTTCTGATGTAACGAATACAAATTCATCTTGACTGCGGTCAGGATTTGACCCACCTGATCGTGCAACTCACGAGAAATGCGACGGCGTTCCGCCTCCTGCGCTTCGATCAAACGCCGTGAATACTTCCGCGCTACTTCTTCAGCTCGCTTACGTTTAGTGATGTCCTGGGCAGTACCTTCGTAATAGAGAATCTTTCCCTTGTCGTCGCGCACCGCGCGTGCGTTGACTGAGATCCAAATCCGGCTGCCGTCTTTACGAAAAATTTCGTGCTCAAAATCACGCACCACGCCGTTCTGTTCAAGCAGTCGCTTGAATTCATCACGCCGCGCTGGTTGGACGTAGATCTCCCGCGAAATGTCTCGGCGCGATCGAATCAACTCGCTTGGAGAATTAAAGCCGTGCATGCGAGCGAGTGCGGGATTGGCCATCAGGTAACAGCCTTCGGGAGTGGATTGGAAGATGCCTTCGCCGGCATTTTCGATAATCTGGCGGTATTTGCGCTCCGCGACTCTGAGCGCTTCTTTTTGTTTCAGTAATTCCTGAGCCTGTTGGCCGGTGATTTCGGCGAGTGAAACATCAATCCCGGCAGACTGCTGCCGGGACTGATTTTCGGGAGCGCAGACTTTCTGCGAGCGGACGGTGTTCTGAACCCTTTGCCGATCTCTCATACCTGGTACCTCCGGGAGTTAAGGCATCCGTCAAGGGAACGGCCAACACAGGCGTACCTGGGTGTCGCGCCTGCGGCACAAGAAAACAAACCTAAGAGTCGCGTGGGAACACGGGGCGATCGTGCCGAACCAGGCACTCACAGTCGAATGACTTGCTGTCGCGGATTCTAATGCGGGAAGGTTGTGGCGTGCAACAGATTTTAACGACCGGGGCACAAGTTTGAATTGAACGCCGGCCCGAGAAAGGAATTTCGTCACAAAAAGGGCGCGGCGGGTGTTTATCCCTTGAAAGCCGAATTTCTCGAATCTTCCCGGAGGTCGCCAATGTCACGAACTGTTTGGAATCGCTTTTTCATCGGTATGGCTCTGATCACGAGTATCGCCCTCCTGATCTGGATCGCAGGCGCCAAAGCTGTCGCTCAGAACACGACCTCGGGTGTGTGGACAGCGAACCTTTCCAAAGACAATTCAAAGATCCATCTGAGTCTCGAACGTAACGACAAAAACCACCGGAACCAGATGGGCCAGGACTACGAGTTTTCCGAACTCCAGGGCTTGAGTCGCGAACAGTCTTTGAGCGGGGGGCCGGTCAGTTTCAGCCTGGTGCGCGAAGCGGGACGAATCGATATGGAAGGCACCTTCCAGAATGGAAAAGGCTCAGGCACGTTTCGCTTTACCGGGAACGTGGTTTTCGTTTCAGCCATGAAGAGCCGCGGGTTCGACTTCGAACAGTCGGCTGACGACGAAAGGGATTCGTTGTTTGCGGCTACGGCCCTCAACGTCACTACTGCTCTTGCCGACGATCTCGCCTCGGCAGGCTTCGGTAAACTCAAGGTGGATGATCTTTTTAAAGCCGCGATTTTCAAGATCGATTCGAACTTCATGCGGGAAATGAAAGCAAGTGGATTTCCGAATTTGGGTTTGGAAGAACTGGTTAAAGCGAGGATCTTCAAGATCGACCCTGAGTTTGTGAAACAGGTAAGTCAGATGGGGTTTGATAAGGAACCGTTCGAGAGTCTCGTGAAGATGCAGATCTTCAAAGTCACACCGGAATTTCTCACGGAGATGAAGAATGAAGGGCTGAGTAATCTAAATATTGAAGATCTGGTCAAACTACGAATCTTCAAGATCGACAGCGACTTCATTCGGGCCGCAAAGGCTGACGGCGTACCCGCAGAAGTCGAGAGCCTGGTGCGGAGAAAAATCGGCGTCGCTCGGCGTTAGCGATAATCAGCCGCAAAAGGCACAAAAGGAAATCCTATTTTGTGCCTTTTTGTGGCTTCACTTTGTAGACGCACCTTTGATCGCCTTTGACGATGTGCTCGGCGCGTTCGACACTGACTCCAGGTCCGAGCACGGATCGGAATAGATCCAATTCGGTCGAACAAAAACCCTGACACGCATTTGCCGCTGCGCAGATCGGGCAGTGGTTCTCGACCAACAGAAAGCTTCCGTCACCTTCACTCCTGACCTCGGCCATATAGCCTTCTTCGCTTCGCACCTTTGCCAGCTCCTGAAGTTTTCTTTCCAGCGACCCATGCTTTGGGATTCGCTTGCCGTAGTCCATGCGCTGGCGCGCGCAACGCGAGGTCAACACACGTTCGAGCCCCTCGTCGCCAAACGCATCCTTCACTGAGTCGATCAATGCCACACTCAGTTCAGCGTACGCCTCAGGAAACAAGTGATCGGCTTCAGGAGTGAGCCGCCAGAACTTTGCGGGGCGGCCAATCGGGACCGGCCGCGTTTCCGCCGCTACCAGCCCTTCGCGCTGCAACACGTAAAGATGTTGCCGCACCGCCATGGCAGTCAGTCCAAGCCGCTCGGCCAGTTGCGCAGAGTCGATCGGCCCTTCGGTTTTCAGCAGTTTCGTAATGGCGCGCCGAGTCTTCCGCTCCCCGGCTGCCTGCACTCCAGCAGTCATGACAACATTTCTAAAGAAAACTCTTTACAAAGTCAATAGCCGGTGCTAAGCTTCGGACTAAGTAAAGAGTTTGCTTTAGAAAGTAGAAGGTGAGCGAAATGACAGATGAACTCTTTTCCGGCCTGCGAGTAGCCGTCACCGGGGGCACCTCCGGACTCGGCCTGGCTTTGGTTCGTGAACTGACCCTCCGCGGCGCACGCGTCGCTTTCGTTGCACGCACGCGCGAGCGAGTCGCCCAAGTGATGCAGGAAAACCCCGGCGTGCACGGAATCGTCGGCGACGTTTCTGCCAAGAACCATATCTATCCCATCGCGATGCAGATCACAGGCGAACTCGGCGGCCTCGACGTGCTTATCAACAACGCCTCCACGCTTGGACCGACACCGCTGCGCTTACTCTCAGATATTGAGTGTGAAGATCTCGAGCAAGTATTTGCCACCAATGTTTTTGGTCCATTTCGTCTGACAAAGGCGTTGATGGGCGCACTCTCTGCCTCCGCGCGTGAGGGTCGCGGCGCGGTAGTAGTGAATGTCTTTAGTGATGCCGGCTTGAGCCCCTATCCAAACTGGGGCGCCTATGGCTCCAGCAAAGCAGCGCTGAATCAATTGAGCCGCATTTGGAATGAAGAGCACGCAGCCGAGGGAGTGCGATTCCTTTCGCTCGATCCCGGCGACATGGATACGCCGATGTATCACGCAGCGATACCTGATGCGGACCCGGCGACGCTCAAACGTCCCGAACAGGCTGCGCAAGAGTTCCTGGAAGCGATAACGAAAGCCTTGCCACAGATGGTAGGGGTGTGAAGAGATGATTAACGCCGATACGGCAGTACAGCGTCCGCCGGACGCAAAGCTCCTGGTAGTCGATTCGCAGCGAAACATTATTCATGTTCCGCGCACGGCGTTTGTCGAGTTTCTCCGACCTAACGATCTCGTGATCGCAAATGATGCTGCGACATTGCCGGCAAGTCTCAAAGGTGTTCACGAGCAAACCGGCGCAGAGATCGAGGTGCGACTTGCAGGACGCCCGTCTCTGAATCCGTCGGACGTCAGCCGCTTCAGTGCAATTGTGTTTGGTGCGGGCGACTTCCACACGCGCACTGAAGACAGACCGTTGCCACCGCCACTACACGCAGGAGACACGCTCGTTCTCGGCTCACTGCGCGCGACAGTTGAAGAACTCTTGGGACATCCGCGACTCGTGTCGCTGCTCTTCAACGGCACCGCGGATGAAATCTGGGCGGGTCTCGCGAGTCACGGCCGGCCGATACAGTATTCACACCTGCAAACTTCTTTGGAGTTGTGGGACGTTTGGACCAGGATTGCGGGTCCACCCGTCGCCTTTGAACCCCCTTCTGCTGGTTTCATTCTTGACTGGCGCGTGTTGGCTGCCATTCGTAAACATCGGGCCAATTTTGCAACGATCACGCACGCCGCGGGTATCTCATCGACTGGCGACGAAGAACTCGATCGGCTCTTGCCATTCGATGAGCCTTATTACATCCCCGAAACCACCGCCCGGGCGGTGCGACTCATGCGCGAGTTGGGTGGACGTGTGATTGCGGTGGGGACCACGGTTGTGCGCGCACTCGAAGCGGCGGCGACTGATGGTAATCACGTGCGAAGCGGCGCAGGCGTTGCCAAAGGCCGGATTGGTCCGGCAACGCACCTGCATGTGGTGGATTCAATCCTCTCCGGTACACACGAGCCCGGCACCAGCCACTACGAGCTCCTCCGCGCGTTTCTCGACGACTCAACGCTCGAACGCGCCACGGCAGAACTCACCAGTCACGACTACCGAACACACGAATTCGGTGACTCCGTTCTGATCTTCTAAGCCGAGCCACAAAGAGGCGCAAAAGCACAAAGAGTCTTTTTGTGCCTTTTGCGCCTCTTTGCGGCATACTACTCCGCTATGACGAAACCCAGACTCCTTCTCGCTCTGTGTATCTCGTTTGTTCTTACTGGTCCCATCGTGGCCCAGTCCGGTTTACCGATTCACGAGGCCAACATTCGCGCCGAGCTCGGTTTCCTCGCGAGTGATGCGATGCAGGGACGCGGCAGTGGCACCAACTTCGAACGGATCGCCGCTGAATACATCGGCTCACAGTTTCGACAGTTTGGACTCGAGCCCGGAGGCGACGCCGACAGTGCCGGCAACAAAGGCTTCGTGCAGCGTGTTTCCCTCGACCAGACCGGCTCGAGAGCGACATGGAACGTGATCGGAATTCTCAAAGGTTCCGATCCGAAGCTTGCGAGCGAAGTAATCATGCTGAGCGCTCATTTGGATCATCTCGGCGTCCGGGAACAGATGGCCGGCGATAATATTTTCAACGGCGCCGACGACGATGCCTCAGGTTGCGTGGCAGTCATGGAACTCGCGCGCGTTCTTGCCTCAGGCAAGCGCCCGCGACGAACCGTCTACTTTGTATGTTTCGGAAGCGAGGAGCGTGGTGGTATGGGTTCGCGCCACTTCATCGACAATCCGCCCGTACCTTTGCCGCAGTTCGTTGCCGATTTGACCTTCGAGATGTTGGGGCGGCCCGATCCGAAAGTTCCCACAGGCACGCTGTGGTTAACCGGGTTTGAGCGATCGACGCTCGGTCCGGAGTTGGCAAAGCAAGGGGCGGCACTGGTTGCCGATCCGCATCCCGAACAAAACTTCTTTCGACGTTCCGACAACTACCCGCTCGCCTTGCGTGGCGTGATTGCGCACACGATCTCGAGTTTTGGATTGCACACCGACTATCATCGTGCGAGTGATGAAGTGTCGAAGATCGACTTTGCGTTCATGACTCGCTCGCTCAATTCACTGGTGAAGCCGATTCAATGGTTCGCCAATTCGAGCTTTCGCCCTGCATGGCTTGCGGGCCAGGCTCCAACTCGATAAACGATGCCCGACCTGCTCGTAAATCTTTTGAAGTTGCCGTCTATCGAGAGCGAAGGCGTTCGCGAATTCAATGTGCGCCGGGCGCAGCCGTTTGAATTGACGCCTGTGCGCCGGTTCGTGACTGACAACTTTTCGCGGAATTGGGCAGACGAGATCTCCGTAGGTTTCGCACACCAGCCGATCTCTGTGTTCGTTGCCACCATGGAACGAGAGATCGTCGGGTTTGCTGGTTACGAATGCACACGACGCGGATTCTTTGGGCCTACCGGAGTGGCGTCTGCGGCTCGCGGTAAAGGCGTCGGCGCGGTGTTGTTGCTTGAAGCGCTCGCGGCGTTGCGTGAAATGGGCTACGTCTACGCCATCATTGGCGCCGCGGGTCCGGTTCGCTTCTATCAGAAAACGGTCGGTGCGATTATTATCCCCGACAGCGAACCCGGCATTTATACCGATATGCTCAAAACCGAAAAGCAATGAATACTGCCGAAGCGATTCCCGCCGGGAAGCCACAGACCAATCGCGGAATTCCACCCGGGCCGAAAGGCTCACTGATCATGGGCGTGATGCGCGACTTTAATCGCGATACGCTCGGTTTTGTGACCCGTTGTCGCGATTACGGCGACGTCGTGCGCACACGCTTTCTTTGGATTAATGCCTATTTCCTGTACAACCCCGACGACATCGAGTCGCTGCTGACGACAAACGCGAAGAGTTATCGAAAGGCGCGGTCACTGCGCTCGCCATTCTTTTATCGTCTCGTCGGAAACGGCCTGGTGACGAGCGAGGGCGACTTCTGGCGGCGTCAGCGGCGCCTTGCCCAACCCGCTTTTCACCGGCAGCGGATTAGTTCGTACGGCGACGTGATGGTCCAATACGCCCAGCGCGCTATCGCCGCTTGGCAGGATGGAGCACACCGCGACGTGGCGCGCGACATGACGCGACTCACGCTCGAGATCGTAGTCAAAACACTTTTCAATTCCGATATTTCGAATGACGCCGATCACATCGGCGAGACGCTGTCGCGGCTGGTGAAGCCGTTTGCATCGCAGGCGACGCTGAAGTGGATTCTCGATAATCGTCTGCCAACGCCGGGACACCGCCGCTACTTTCGTGACGTCAGTGAGATCGATCGGATCGTGTTTCGGATTATTGCCGAGCGCCGTGCGCGTGGTTACGACGAAGGCGATCTGTTGTCGATGTTGCTCCAGGCGCAGGATGACGATGGCAGTCAAATGACCGATGCGCAACTGCGGGACGAGGTCATGACGCTGTTTCTCGCCGGTCACGAGACGACGGCGCTGGCGTTGTCGTGGAGTTGGTACTTGCTCGCCACTCATCCGGACGCTGAACAAAGATTTCATCAGGAACTTGCAGAAGTGCTGGGAGGGCGCACGCCGAGTGTTTCGGATTTGCCGAAGCTCAAGTATGCGGAGTGGATTGCGAAAGAGACGATGCGGCTTTATCCACCCGCGTATGCTGTCGGGCGAGAGGCAATCGAGGAAACAGAGATTGGTGGTTACCGTGTGCCGAAGGGCACGCAGCTCTTTGCGTTTCAATGGGTCACGCAGCGCGATCCGCGGTACTTCGACGAGCCGGAGGCGTTCAAGCCTGAGAGATGGATGAACGGCGATCCGTCGCCGAAGTATGCTTACTTCCCTTTCGGCGGTGGGCCGCGGCAGTGTATCGGGAATTATTTCGCGATGATGGAGATCGTGTTGCTGCTGGCGACGATTGGGCAGCGATTTCGGTTTGCGCTGGAGCCGTCGCACAAGGTTGAGGTGTTGCCGGTGTTGTCGTTACGTCCGAAGAACGGTATCAAGGTCATTGTGAGCCACAGATAAACGAGGATCGAAAAGGGATTATTCCATTGCCCGCACGATGCTGCCCCACTCGTCGACCGTCAGCGTTTCGGCGCGGCGTTGTAACTCCACGTTAGCTTTGCACAATACGATACTGGCGCCGCCGTTGCGCTGAAGCACTTCGCGCAAACGACCCGAAGCGTGACGCAGGTTGTTCAATATCGTCTTCCGCTTCTGCGCGAAACCGGCACTCACAACCTCCCACAACAGGCTTTCATCCGCTACTTCCGTGTCAATCCGCGGCCTAAAGCTCAGGCGCATTACGCTGCTCCAAACTTTTGGCGGCGGTCGAAACGCACCGGGGGCGACGTCGAAAAGCTTCTCGGTCTCGCAGTACGCTTCGACAAGCACGGAAATGAAGCCGCGATCCGACGTTCCCGGCGGCGCCAGTACTCGTTCCACAACCTCGCGCTGAAGCATCACGACCAGATCTTCGAAACAGGCCCGCTGGGAAATCAGTCTTTGCAGGATCGCGGTTGAGATGTTGTAAGGAAGGTTGGCTACCAGTCTCGCTGAACGCGCCGGGAGGATCTCGGCACAGTAATCGACTGTCAGCGCATCGGCCATCACTAGTTTGAAGTTCGTGAAGCTGCCGAAGCGTTGGGTAAGTAATGGCGCGAGTTTGTTATCGAACTCAACGGCAACCACGCGTCCAGCGCGCTCGACAAGCAAAGACGTCAGGGCGCCGGTGCCGGGACCAATCTCGACAATGGTTTCATCGGATTTAGGCGCCAGCGCGTCGATTATGCGGTGAATTGTGCGCTGGTCACGGAGGAAGTGTTGGCCCAGGCGCTTGGATGGATAAGGTTCAGCACCTTCATCCTTCATGGTTGGTTTTTGGGATAGCCTGTGACTTCGATGTCTTTACCGCGTTGCGTGACGCTGACTCTTTCGAGTTCGAGTGCGTCGGGCATCGTCTCCGCGCCACTGCCGCCAATCGCACTCGGCGCCGCTGTTCCGCCGATGATTTTAGGCGCGATGAAAAACGTGATCTTATTTACCAGTCCGGCGTCGATAAACTCGCCGGCAACGGCAGCACCACCCTCGACCAGCAAGCTTTGCAGTGAACGGCTCCCCAGCTCACGCAAAACGCTGTGCAGGTCTCCGCGACTCGAGTTCACGATCTCAACACCTCGCTCGCGCAGCACGTCCGCGTGATTGGCCGTCGCGTTTCCAAAAACAATCACTGGCGCTTGAGGGGTTGTGTTTGCTAACTGTGAATCCGGCGAAAGTCGCACTTCCTCGTCGAGCACCACTCGCACCAGCGAACGCCTCCGCGGCAGTCCTGAACGATCGCTTAGCAGCGGATCGTCAATCTCGGCTGTTCCTGCTCCAACAAGAATCGCGTCATACTCATGGCGCAACTGCTGTACACGGGCCCGTGCCTCAGGGCCGGTGATCCAACGTGAATCACGTGTGCGAGTCGCAATCTTGCCGTCGAGAGAGACTGCGAGTTTCAGGTGGACAAACGGCAGGCCCGTTGACATGTAATGAAGGTAAGCTTCGTTTACGTGCGCGGCTTCTTGACTCATCAAGCCGGTCTCGACCTCGATACCGGCCGCGCGCAGATGCGTGTAACCCTTGCCGGAAACTTTTGGGTTGAGATCTTCGATGGGCGCTACGACGCGTTTGACGCCAGCAGCAATCAACGCGTCAGTGCACGGAGGTGTGCGGCCGTGATGGGCGTGCGGTTCGAGCGAGACGTAGGCCGTGCCGCCGCGAGCTTTTGCGCCCGCGAGCTCAAGCGCGATTGTCTCCGCGTGCTTGATTTCTTCGAATACGTAGAAGCCTTCGCCGGCAATCTCTCCTGCCGGACTGACGACAACACAACCGACCAGTGGTCCCGGACTGACTAATCCCGCACCTCGCTGCGCCAGCTCGAGCGCACGAGCCATCATGCGGCGATCCGTGTCGGTCCAGGTTACCGGCTTGCTAGTTGTTGTCGTTGTTGGCATCTTTTGGAATTTACTCCCGCAAAGGCGCAAACAAAGGCAGCAACAGACTAATCTTTGCGCCTTTGCGGGAGATAGCTCTTAATTCCCAAACAAGCTGTTCACGTACTGCTGCGGATCGAAGACTACCAGATCGTCGACTTTCTCTCCGATTCCAGCATAACGAATCGGCAGGTTCAGCTCTTTCGCAATCGCTACCGCAATCCCGCCCTTCGCCGTCCCGTCAAGCTTCGTCAAAACAATCCCTGTCACGCCCGCGACTTTCAAAAATTGTCGCGCCTGCTCCAGACCGTTCTGACCCGTCACCGCGTCGACGACCAGCAACGTCTCATGCGGTGCGCCTTGCACTTCCCGGGACGCAACCCGTTTCATCTTCTCCAACTCGGCCATCAGGTTCGACTTCGTATGCAATCTTCCCGCAGTATCGACAATCAACACCTCGGAGCCACGAGCTTTCGCGGCCTTGAGTGAATCGAAGAGCACCGCCGCCGGATCGGTTCCCTGCTTCTGCTGAATTAACGGTACGCCGGTTCGCTCGGCCCAGATCGCAAGCTGGTCCGACGCCGCCGCGCGAAACGTGTCCGCAGCGCAGATCAGCACGTCGTTGCCTTCAGCCTTGATTCGCTGCGCAAGCTTGCCAATCGTCGTAGTCTTCCCTACTCCATTAACACCGACAATCATCATCACATACGGCGAAACACCTTCCGGCACGCTCACCTCCGAGGCGACTCCCTGCCGCTCAGAAGCCTGCAGGATATTCAACAACTCGCTTTTGATTGCCGCTTTGAGCGCCTCGAGATCGTTGATCTGCTTTCGCGCAATGCCCCGCCGCACTGATTCGAGAATCTCCAGGGTCGTCGGCACACCGATGTCAGCCGCAATCAGGACTTCCTCGAGCTGGTCCAGCAACTCGTCGTCAATCTGCTTGCGTCCGGCAAAAACCGTGTCGAGCTTTTCAGATAGAGTATCCCGCGTAGCAGAGACGGCGCGGCGAAATCTGGCGGACAACTCCTGCTCCAGCGCAGCTTCCTGCGCCTGCAATTGCTCCATCGACAGATTCAGTCCCAGAACAGAGGTCTGGAATGGAGAGCGCGCCGGAGCAACTGGCTGCTCTTTGACTGTCTCGCTAACTAACTCAGCGGGAGGTTCGACGGCTGGAGGCGTTGGCGCAGCGGCCGGTTCTGGCGTCGCTGCTGAAGGCTCATTTAAACGTAGGGAGACAAAGTCATCCTTTTTTCTTCGCCAAAAAAGTCCCATGGGTGGCGAGGATTATAACCACAGAGCTGCAGCTTAACTAACGG
>Ga0134124_10003583_pt1 | contig 12493 bp, 11 predicted proteins | sample KB304_FD_96880 | JGI IMG/M metagenome (GOLD analysis project Ga0134124, IMG submission 96880) | Terrestrial soil microbial communities without Nitrogen fertilizer from Kellogg Biological Station, Michigan, USA - KB3-0-4 | ecosystem: Environmental > Terrestrial > Soil > Unclassified ... | reverse complement strand
CTCGCTGTTCGTGAGTCCGAACAGGCGCTCCTTGAGGATCGGGTCGGTGCCGTTCCAGAGTGCGAGGGCGAAGCAGAGGCGCTGGCCGTCGTCCGAGATGCCGCCCAGTCCATCCTCGCCCCACCGATAGGCGCGGGCGCGTGCCTGCTCGTGGCTGAAGTAGCTCCAGGTGTCGGAGCCGTCGCCGTAGTCCTCGCGGACGGTGCCCCATTGCCGCTCGGAGAGGTAGGGCCCCCACTTCTTCCACGGGGTGTCCGGGTCGCGAGCCGCCTCGAGCCGACGCTCTTCCTCCGTCATCGCCCTTCCTTCCCCACCCTTCGCCCCCGGGCGCCCGCACCTCGGATGCTCGGCACTCATGCTGGCGAGGCGGCGGCGCGCGGGCAAGTGCCGAACGGCGCCCGCGGACAGGCCGATCGGGACTACGGCAAGCGTACCGTCGGGATGGGACCACGGGTCCCCCGCGAACCTGCGGCGCTCACCCGGTGAAGAGAAGAGCGTCACGGTGGCGCCCGGCGCGACGGACAGCGGGGCCCGCCCTGCGAAGCAGAGGAGCGCCACGGCTGTGCCGGGGCGCGACGATCAGCGGGGCCCGCCCTGCGAAGCAGAGGAGCGCCACGGCTGTGCCGGGGCGCGACGAAGGTTGGGGGTTTGGGGGCCATGTCGGGGCCCCCATCTCAATAGACGGACTTACTGAGCCGTCCAGCCCCCGTCGATCACCAGCTCGCTGCCGGTGACGAACGCGGATTCGTCGGAGGCGAGATAGAGCACGGCGTAGGCGACCTCGTCGGCCTCGCCGTAGCGGCCCAGCGGGATGCGCGACAGCATCCGCTGGTAGACGACGGGATCGGCGCGGCGCTGCTCGGTCATCGGCGTGAGGATCGGGCCGGGGTGGACCGAGTTGCAGCGGATGCCCTCACGCGCGTACTGCAGCGCGGTGGTCTTGGTCAACAGCCGCACCGCGCCCTTGGACGCCGTGTACTGAGGGCTGCTGTCCTCCATCCCGACCAGGCCGAGCTGCGAGGCGATGTTCACGATCGAGCCGCCGCCGGCGCGACGCATGGCCGGGATCGCGGCCTTCGTGCCGAGGAACACCCCCTTGGCGTTGACGCCCATGACGCGATCCCACGCCTCGGCCGTGGTGTCCTCGACGCGACTGGAGCCACCGATTCCTGCGTTGTTGACCAGGACGTTCAGCTTGCCGAAACGGCTCACGGCCAGCGCGATCGCCTGCACCCAGTCGGCTTCGCTGGTGACGTCGAGCCGCGCGAACACGCTCTGGCCACCCCCGGCGCTGACCTCGGCCGCGACCGCCTTGCCCTCGGACTCGAGGACATCGGCGACGACGACCTGCGCACCCTCGCGCGCGAAGAGGCGCGCCTCGGCCGCGCCCATCCCACGGGCGCCGCCACTGATCAATGCGACCTTGCCGGCGAGTCTCATGCCCTCACGTCCTCCGTGCCTCGATTGTCGTCCACGATGTACGCGACGTGCGCCTCGAGACACCGCGAGAGAGAGCGGTGCGCTCCGGATGGAGTGTCGAGGGCAGCCGAGGAAGACTAGCGCAGAGCGCGCTGGCGAGCCAGATCGTCGTGCGGGGCGGCGCCTACGCGGCCTGCGGTGGGCGGACCGCCATGTAGCCTGTCGCCAGCAACCCCGAGGGGCATCCCGGGCGACGGGTGGGCGCCGGCTGCGCAGACGCCACCTCCTCCTCGAGGTCTGTTCCCGAACGGAACGCCTGTTCCGTACTGAAACGCTCGACCTCGTCGACTCGATCTCTGACGGCCTGTTCCATGGCCAGGTATTCGTTCGCGTCCATCCAGCTCATGAGCTGCTTACCTTCCTTCTCTTCTTGTCGTTCGTCTCTCGCGGCCGCGCACCCGGGCGAGCGGGTAGCGCCTCGCCCGCCCGGGATTCTCGCTAGCCGCGCGGCGCCTGCACGTCCTGATTGGAGCCGCGGTCCCCCTGGACCTGCGCCCCGCGCGGCGCCTGCGCGTCGTCGCGCGACGGATAGCCGTCGGCGTAGGCGCCGGTCGCCATCAGCAACGTCGCGGCGAAAGCAATCGCGAATGCGTTCATGCGCGTCATACCGGTTCGTTCTCCTTCTGTCTTCGACCAGTCTTTGGGACGGGGCCACGGCCCGAGCGGGTTCAACGATCCGCCGCATTCGAAACCGGCCGGCCCTAGCGAGAGCAGCCGCCATGCCAGCCCGCAATCACGCGAGATCGTTGGATGAGCCGGCGACGCGGGTCCGACGACGCGGTTTCACGACGGAACGATCGCTTCACGGTGAAACACCGCCGGCACCGCCCGCCGTCGCGAGCAGCCCCGCCGTGGCACGTCACTTGCCCACCTGCCTACAATCGAGGGGACGGAAAATCGGAATGTCGCTACCGCTGACCGTGACGTTCGTCTCGACGCTGGCCTTCGCGATCCAGCTGCTGATCTTCGCCTATCTCTATTCGTCGCATCGCGTGCGGTTCTTCAACTATCTGCTGTGGGCGTGGGGCGCCTACACGCTGTCGAAGGGTCTCAAGCTCCTCGACGTCCTGGTGGTCGATACGATTCCCGTGACACTCGCCATGGACGTCGCGACGGTGGCCGCGGTGGGGTTCACGCTGGCCGCCGCGCTCGCGCACCGCTGGGACTACCGGCTGGGCGCGCACGACGTGACGGTGGGCCTGGCGCTCGCGGTCGCCGTCGCGGCCGCGGGCAGCATCGGGAACGCGATCGCCGGCCACGTGGTCGGCATGGGACTGGGCGCGGTCCAGCTGGCGGCGGGCGTGCTGTTCTGGCCGGCGCGCGGCCGTGACGCCGGATTCCGCGGCGAGCGATTGCTGGCCGGCCTGCTGACGCTGTGGGGCCTGCACCGCATCGCCGCCCAGTTCGTAGACCTCGAGGCGGGGACGCCGGCCTACCTCGCGGTGCACGCGACGTTCATCACGCTCTATTTCCTGTCGACGTTCGCCGTGATCATCATGGTTCTAGAGCGCGCGCGGAGCGAGAGCGAGCGGCTGCACGCCCGCCTGCGCGAGGCCGAGCGCCTCGCCACCGCGGGCGAGCTGGCCGCCGGCATGGCTCACGAGATCCGCAACCCGCTCTCGGCCATCCTCAACGCGACCGCGCTCCTGGCCGACGAGACCCGGCTCACCGCCGACGAGCGCGCCGGAACGCTGGAGGCGATGCGGACCGAGGCCCGGCGGCTGAATCGCATCCTGTCGGACTTCCTGAAGTTCGCCCGGCCCCAGGCCGCGCGGGTGGCGCCGGGGGACGTTCGTGACGTGCTGGAGCACGTGAGCGGGCTGATTCGCGACGACCGCCCCCGGGCGGGCCGGGTGGACGTCAAGGTCGCCGTCGATCCGGCGCTCCCACGGTTTCCGTTCGACCGCGATCAGCTCATCCAGGTGGTGTGGAACCTCGCGATCAACGGCGTCGAGGCGATGAACGGCCGGGGTCGCCTGTCGCTGGAGGGCATGCGGCAGAACGGCCACGTCGCGCTGGCCGTCACCGACACCGGCCACGGGATCCCCGCCGAGCGGCGCCAGCAGGTGTTCGAGCCGTTCTACTCGGGTAAGCCCAACGGCACCGGTCTCGGCCTCACCATCGCCGAGCGCATCGTGGCCGCGCACGGCGGGCGTATCGAGATCGACTCCGAGCCCGGCCGGGGGACGCGGGTGACGCTGCTCTTCCCGCTCGCGGGTGGCTGAGATGGCCCACCTGCTGGTCGTGGACGACGAGCCGTCGGCGCGCAGCACGCTGGCGCTGCTCCTGCGCAAGCGCGGCCACCGCGTGCTGGAGGCCGACGGCCTCACCGCGACCACCAAGCGCCTCGGCGAGGACGTCTTCGACCTCGTCGTGACCGATCTGCGCATGCCCGGCGGCGACGGTCTCGACGTGCTCCGCGCGGTCAAGGCGCACGCCCCCGACACCGAGGTGATCCTCTTCACCGCCTACGCCGGCTGGCGCTCCGCCAAGGAGGCGATTCGCCTCGGCGCGCTCGACTACTTCGAGAAGGGCGAGGACCCGGACGAGCTCTATCACCGCATCGACAAGGCGCTGGCCGAGCGCGCGCTGCGCCGCGAGAACGAGAACCTGCGCGAGCAGCTCCGCGATCGCTACGGGCTGCCGGGGCTCATCGCGCTGTCGCCGGCGATGCACGGCGTGCTCGATCTCGTCGAGCGGGTGGCGCCGACCAACGCCACGCTGCTGATCCAGGGTGAGTCGGGCACCGGCAAGGAGGTCATCGCCAAGGCGGTGCATCACGCCAGCAAGCGAGCGGCGCACCCATTCGTCGCCGTCAACTGCGGCGCGGTCCCCGAGACCCTGCTCGAGTCCGAGCTGTTCGGGTTCACGCGCGGCGCCTTCACCGGGGCCGTGGCCAGCAAGCTCGGGCTCTTCGAGGAGGCCAACGGCGGCACCTTGCTCCTGGACGAGATCGCCGAGATGCCGGCCGCGCTCCAGGTGAAGTTGCTCCGGGCGCTGCAGAGCGGCGAGATCCGTCGCCTCGGCGCCACCCAGGCCACGACCATCGACGTCCGGGTGATCGCGGCCACCAACCGCAACCTGGCCGCGATGATCAGCGACGGCAGCTTCCGCGAGGATCTGTTCTACCGGCTGAACGTCATCGGGGTGGTCCTGCCGCCGCTGCGCGAGCGGCGCGAAGACATCCCCGCGCTGGCTGAGCACTTCATGACGCGGGCGGCGGGCAAGCTCGGCCGCGACGTCCGCCTGTCGGCCGAGGTGGTCGAGCGCCTGCTGCGCTATCCGTGGCCGGGCAACGTGCGCGAGCTCGAGAACGCGATCGAGCGCGCGGCCATCCTCGCCCGCGGCGACACGATTGCCCCCGAGGACCTGCCTCCCCACGTGGCCGCCGGGCTCAACCTCGGTCCCTCGCCGACGCTGCCGCGCCAGACCACACTGGCCGAGACGGAGCGCGACCATATTCTGCTCACGCTCGAGCGCTTCGGGCGCAACCACTCGGCGGCCGCCGAGGCGCTCGGCATCGGGCGCACCACGCTCTGGCGCAAGCTCAAGGAGTACGGGATCGAGCGGTAGTCGGTCGTTTCACGAGGCAAGTCCGTACTCGTTCTCGAGCCCGAAGATCCGTCCCCTCATGGCACGCTCTCCCTGAGCAGGCGTTGCGTCGCCCCCTCCGGCTCGAGCGTTCGCGCGTGGACGTCGTTGCCGAAGACGCCCTGGGCGCCGACCAGGACCTCGAAGGCGCGCGTGGTCGATGCCGCCTCCGCCTCGGTGTAGGCTTCGCGATTGCGATAGTCGTGCTTGGCGATGAACGAGCCGAGCTCCTCGCCGAGCCTCCTCCACTTCGCGCGGGTTTCGTCGACCAGCACGCGGGCCCCCGGAACCTCCTCATTGCCCTCGACGGCGGCGAAGAGATGGGGGACGCAGAGCCCGTCGGATCGGGCATAGGCGGCCCGCAAGTCGCCCTCGTTGATGAAGCCCACCAGCGTCCCGACGTACCGTGTCTCCGCGTCGGCGATGTTCCGGCAGGCGGGGCATACGGCCCGCTGCCGGTAGGAGTCCACCGGGGCGCGTGCGCGCCGGCGGCCCAGCAGTGCCGCCAGCCAGCCCGACCGTGCGGGGCGCGCCATCCGGTCGCTCAGGTGCTGGGTCCGCTTCAGCGCGAGCCTGACGAGGTCTTCGTAGATGATCGCGGAGCCGAAGATCGATTGCTCGATCTCGCGCAGCATCCAGGTGTGCCAGTTGCAGAAGCCCCAGGACGCACGAATGGCGCGCCGGGTGTCCGGATCGGTGACCTGCTCGTATAGCAGCGCGTCGAGGTGGCTGCGGCTCTCGCGGACCACGCACCGGCAGACCGGACAGCCGGAGGCGTCACACGCGTCGATCAGGCGGAAGTATCCGATGAATCGCTCTTCGGTCATCGAACCGGCTCCCTCGGTCAGCCCCGCGCGCGGCGGGGCGGTTGGGGCGAACCCCATCGCCACCCGTCCATCGGCAATATCCCCTGCCCCCACCTCGGGTCAAGGCATTCATCCGCGCAGCGCAGCCGCATCTTCGAGCGTACGATGGGCAGGACCGCGCAGAGCATCGCTCGCGAGGCGCCTGCCCGGTCCTGGTTGCGAAGTAACCGACATGCCTCCAGAGCCACCGGAGGTCGTCATGCGCACCCTCGACGGCGAGCAGGTCTTGATGCGGGTCTTCATCGGCCAGACGGACAAGTGGGAGCATCGCCCGCTGTACGCGGCGCTGCTCGAGCTCTTTCGCGCCAAGGGCCTGGCCGGCGCCACCGTCCTGCAGGGTATCGCCGGGTTCGGGCCGGATTCGATCCTGCATCAGTTTCACGTGTTCCGTCTCTCGCAAGACCTGCCGATCGTCATCGAGGTCGTCGACACCCAGGCGCGTCTCGACGCCGTGCTGCCGGACGTCGACCGCATGATGAACGGCGGCCTCATCACGATGGAGAAGGTACGCGTGCTCCACTATCGGAAGAGCACGTGAGCCATCGCGTGCAGGCGCTGGGCGTGGCCCGCTCGAGCAGGGCCTACGACGTCGGCTCGCTCCGCGCGTAGCGAATCACGCGCGCGCGCTCCAGCATGATCACGCCGCCGTCCATCAGGGGCTCCAGCAGGGGCAGGACCCGATCGATGTGCTCCTGGGTGTCGACCACCTCGATGACGATCGGCAGTCCGATCGACGCGACCTCGATGTCGATCGTGTGGACATGGCCGTCGTGGCCGAAGCCCGCGATGCCCTTGAGGACCGTCGTGCCCGCCAGCCCTTCCCGTCGCAGGAGCTCGAGGATCACGCGGAAGAGCGGCCGGTGGTGGTGGTACAGCGACTCGCTGAGAATGAGCCGCAGGAGGACCTGCTCGCCTTCGATGCCGCGCATGTCGATGCCGTCGACTCCTGGCCGATACTAGACCTCGCCTGAGGCCGCGGCAAATCGCCCGGGGATCAGCCGAGGCCGCGCAACCCCGCCTCGATCCGTCGCAGGGCCTTGGGGCCGAAGATCCGGCCCCGGCCGGCGTGGGAAATGGTGGAGGCGGTGGGAATTGAACCCACGTCCGGAAACCCTCAGCCGCAGGCGTCTACGTCGATAGCCGGTTTATCTTACGACTCTCTCGCCCTTCGGTCCTCCATCCGGCAGGAGGGCCGCGGGGCCAGCCTCATTTTTCTCGCCCATCCCCTGAGGCCAAGTTCTGGGCCAGCCGCCAGAATATGATGCCGGTTCCCAGGCCCTGATGGCTCGACCTGGCCGACACTAGCGGTTGTTAGGCCGCCAGAGCTAGCTGGTTATTGGCAGCTAGAAGTTCTCACTTATTAACGAGGGGTGAGAAACCTCGAGACGCAGCCTGGACCTCAGAAATCCCCGTCGAAACCTGTCGCCCCCTTGCGATTGATTGTAGCGCGTCCGCGGGCCCGGTGCAGCCTCCGGAGCTTGGGTCAGTCGCGGCCGGAGCGTCCCGCCTTCACGGCCTTGTCCATCTCGCGTCGCGACTCGCGCTCGCGCAGGGTCGCGCGCTTGTCGTGCAGCTTCTTACCGCGGGCCAGGCCGATCTCGATCTTGGCCCGGCCGCCCTTGAAGTACATCTTGAGCGGGACGACGGTCAGGCCCTTCTCGGCGATCTTGCCCATCAGGCGCGTGATCTCGCGGCCGTGCAGCAGCAGCTTCCGGTCGCGCTCGGGGTCGTGGTTGGCATCGGTGCCATGGCTGTAGGGACTGATGTGGCAGCCGAGCAGCCAGGGCTCGCCGTTGCGGACGGTGGCGTAGGAGTCCTTGAAGTTCACCTGCCCCGTCCGGAGCGACTTGACCTCCGTGCCCCGCAGCACGAGCCCGGCCTCGAAGGTCTCGAGGATCTCGTACTCGTGACGCGCGCGGCGGTTGGTCGCGATGACTCGGTCTTCGCTCATCCTGTTCTCTTGACTTGCCCGGGGCGGCCGGTATCATGGGGCCTCGCCCGTGCCGAAGTGGCGGAATTGGCAGACGCGCTAGATTCAGGGTCTAGTGCCCGCAAGGGTGTCGGGGTTCGAGTCCCCGCTTCGGCACCAACCTCTACAGCAATTTAGGCCGCACCCTCCTCACACTCTACAGCAGAGACAGGCCCTCGCGCTGACGGCGCGTTCGGCTCGTGCGGGCGCTCGATTCTCACGACCCCCGCCGGGCTACTCTACCCAAGTAGCCTCCTGAGCTCGGGACCTGGAGCGCCTTTGTGTTCTTGCTGCGCCGGTAGGACCAAGGTCCGATGGCTCGAGGGCCATGATCGAGCGACCTTGTCGCCTAGCTCCCTACCCGCTGACACCCCGTCGCGACCCGAAAATGAGCAGCGTGTGACCTTCAACTGAGGAGAGTGCCATGCACTACGCCCGACGCGACCATAACGGTCCCCTTCGACATCCTCCGGTTCTGGTCGGCTACCGCGGCAGGGGACGACTTCTGCTCGGTGCCCTCGTCGTAGCCGTCCTCGGCTGGTTGCCGGCCGGCGTCGGGGCCCAGGACGTGGAGGAGCTGTTTCGGAAGGTCAACCCGTCGGTGGTGGTGATCAAAGCGAAGGGCAGGGACGTCAGCACCACGCGGGGCCTCGTGAAGTTCAACGAGATCGGCTCCGGCGTCCTGATCTCCTCCGACGGCAAGGTCATGACCGCCGCTCACGTCGTCCACGCGATGGACGAGATCATCGTGGAGTTCCTCGGCGCCGAAGCGGTTCCGGCGCGGGTCGTCTCCTCGGAGCCCGCCGCCGATCTGTCCATGCTCCAGCTCGCGAGGGTCCCGGCGGGTGCCCAGGTGGCGCAACTCGGTGACTCCGACCGCGTCCGGGTGGGCCAGCAGGTGCTGGTGATCGGTGCCCCCTACGGGCTCTCGCACTCGTTCAGCGCCGGCTGGATCAGCGCCAAGTGGCTGCCCAACACGGCGTACCGCGCGATGCCGCTCGCCGAATTCTTCCAGACGACGGCCACGATCAACACCGGGAATTCGGGTGGCCCCATGTTCAACATGGCCGGCGAGGTCGTCGGTGTCGTGAGCCACATCATCTCGAAGGGTGGGGGCAGCGAGGGTCTCGGCTTCGTCGTGACGATGAAGAGCGCGCGCCACTTCCTGATGGAAAGGAAATGGGTCTGGGTCGGGATGGAAGGGACGGTGGTGACGGGGGAGCTGGCCGAGATCTTCAACGTCCCCGGCGGCAGCGGCTTTCTGGTCAAGATCGTCCCCAAGGGGTCGCCCGCCTGGGACATGGGGATCCAGGGCGGCGACCGAACCGCGACCATCACCGGGCAGGACATCGTGGTTCGTGGGGACATCGTCCTGACGATGGCTGGAATCGCTATCAAGAGTGAGGAGGACCTCCCGAAGATCCGCGAGAAGCTCGGCACGATGCCGGCGGGGCAGTCGTTCAAGGCCTCGGTCCTGAGGGCGGGGCGGGTGATCGAGCTCACGGGAAAAGTGCCGTGACGTTCGGCGCCGCCCCTTCCCTGGGTAGCGTACCCGAGTCGCGTCGTTCCTTTTAATCGCAGGCTTCCGCACCCCCTTCGTTACGCTGCTGGCAGCGGCCAGCCGACGGCCACGGAGGGGGCGGATGAGGCGACTGGCGTGGTGGGTGCTCCTTGTGCTCGTGGTGCTCGCACCCGGTCGGGCCTTCGCCGGCGACAAGGGGCTCACCAACAGCGAGACGTTCAGCGGCTTCCAGTTCAACTTCAACAACCCCGGCGCCCGCGCGCTCGGCATGGGCGGGGCCTTCGTGGGCGTGGCCGACGACGCGACCGCGGTGGTCGCGAATCCGGCCGGGCTCGTGATCCTGCAGCGGCCGGAGCTGTCGGGCGAGGTCAAGTTCTCGCGCTTCATCAACACCATCAACGCCTTCAGCAACACGCCGGCCGAGGGCGCCTCCAACACCCTGCACTCCCGCGACTTCGACGACAGCGTCGTCACGCCGTCGTTCTTCAGCTTCGTGTACCCGACCGAGCGGCTCGTGGTCGCGGCCTTCGTGCGCGAGCTGATCAACTACGAGAGTACCTTCGAGACGGAGGGCATCTTCTTCAACGATCCCGCCGGCGGCGTCGTGCGGCTGCTGCCCGTGCGCTCGCAGCTCGAGATCCGCGCGCTGAACTTCGGCCTCGGAGCCGCCGTCAACCTCCAGAAGGAGAGCCCGCTGCTGCCCAACATCGGGGCCAGCCTCGAGTTCTCGCTCGGGCGCATCCGCTCGCGACTGGAGCGGTTCGGCACCCAGGGCGCCACCGGACCGCCCGACTTCAGCAACTCGATCTCGACGGAGACGGTCGACGGCACCGACCTCGGCATCGGCTTCAACGTCGGCGCGCTGTGGCATCCGCTGAAGGACCTCGGCGTCGGGATCGTCTACCGGCGCGGGCCGCGCTACGACACCCAGCAGACGATCAACGTGGTCGGCGGCAGCAGCACCGTCCTCGACTTCGGCTTCAAGGTGCCGGACGTCTCGGCCGCCGGCGTCTCCTACCGCTTCTTCGAGCGGCTGACGGTGGCGTTCGAGGCGAGCTTTATCCAGTACTCGCAGCTCGTGAAGAACTTCCAGGTGCCGCTGGCCGACTCGGTCGCCACGAAGTACAAGGTCGACGATGCGATCGAGCTGCACCTGGGCGCCGAGTACATCTTCTTCGTGAAGGACATACCGCTGGCGGCCCGCGCGGGGTTCTACACCAACCCCGATCACAAGATCCGCTACACGGGCGGACAGCACGACGCCAGCGAGGCGGCCGAGCGGTTGCTGTACGCCGGCGGCAAGGATCGGTACCACGGCACGGCCGGCCTCGGCATCGTGCCGCTCCCGGGCTTTCAGATCGACTTCGCGGGCAATTACTCCAAGGATATCAGGGAGTTCTCAGTTTCGACCGTCTTCCGGTTCTGACGAGGGATCGGCCGCCGTTTCCGCTAGGATGAGTTTTATGGTTCGTCGAGAGCGTGCGCGACGCGGGCTGCTCGCTCTCGTCGGAATCGTGCTGCTGCTGTGGCCGGCCGTCCCGGCTTCTGCCCAGGCCTGGCGCGATGCCTACATCAAGGGACTGGAGCACGCCGACGCCAAGCGCTGGTCGGAGGCGGTCCAGGCCTTCGATGCCGCCATCCTGGGCAATCCCAAGGAGAACAAAAGCGCCCGCCTGTACGGTATGCGCTACGGCTACTTCCCCCATCGCGACAAGGGCGTCGCGCTCTACCAGATGGGCAAGTTCGACGAGGCGATCGCTGCCCTCGAGGAGTCCATCCGCCAGGGGTCCACCGCCGAGGCCACCCGCACCCTCGACCTCGCGCGCAAGCGGCAGCCGGCGGTGGCCATGCCGCAGGTGTTCCGCGGCACCTGGTGGGACTTCTACGAGCGCGGCCTGAAGTACGCCGAGGCCGGCGCCTGGAAGGCGGCCATCCAGGACTTCCGCTCGGCCCGGCAGCAGCGCGACAAGGAAGACCGCAGCGCCCGCACGTACGGCGTGGCCTTCATCGAGTACTTCCCCGTCCGCGAGCTCGGCATCGCGCTCTACCAGGAGGGTCAGTACAAGGCGGCGGTGGAGGCGCTCGAACGCTCGCTGGCCGGCTTCCCGACCGCCAAGGCCGCCTACTACTACAACCTGGCGCGCGCCGCGCTGCTCCGCCAGGCCGCGGCCGACACGCAGCCGCCGCGCATCAAGATCGAGGCGCCCGCCGACGGCCTCGTGACCAACGCGCTGGCGATGGAAGTCCGCGGCTCGGCCGAGTCGAAGAACCAGGTCGCCACCGTCGAGGTGAACGGCGAGGCCCAGATCATCGAGGCGGCCGCCGGCAACCAGGCGTTCACGCAGCTCGCGCGGCTGGCGCCGGGGCCCAACGTCATCCAGGTTCGCGCCCAGGACCTCATCGGCCAGGAGACGCGCGCCAGCGTCAACGTGATGGTCGATCGCGAGGGCCCGGTGGTGGTCATCGACCGCGCCGCGCGGACCGGCACGCTGATCCGGCTCGAGGGCACGGTGTTCGACAACGTGCGGCTGGGCCCGCTGACGATCAACGGCCAGGCCACGCCGCTTGGCGCCGGCTCCGAGAGCAAGTTTGCCAGCGACGTGCCGATGTCGGCGACGGCGTTCCAGATCGAGGCGGCGGACGCCGTGGGCAACGTGACGCGCGTGCGGATCCCGATCCCGGCCGAGCTGCGTCAGTCGGGCCGGGCGCCGGAGCTCGTGCCGGTCGCCTGGCGCCAGCAGCTCGTGCCATCGTTCCTGCGCGCGGCGGCGCTGGCGGTCGAGCTGGAGCCGCTGCCGGCCGAGGTGCAACAGGAGTCGATCTCGATCTCGTGGATCGTCACCTCCGGCTCGCCGGTCACGAGCGTGAAGATCAACGAGGAGGTGAAGACCATCCGCCAGACCGAGGCGGGCAAGCCGCTGATCTTCAGCCACATCCTGCCCCTGGTCGACGGCCCCAACCAGGTCACCATCACCGCCACCGACCGCGCCGGCGCCACCGTGACGAAGACCGCGAAGGTCGTCCGCAAGGTCGAGGAGGTCGAGCAGATCGGCGCGCGCCTGGCCG
>Ga0134124_10003580_pt1 | contig 12497 bp, 7 predicted proteins | sample KB304_FD_96880 | JGI IMG/M metagenome (GOLD analysis project Ga0134124, IMG submission 96880) | Terrestrial soil microbial communities without Nitrogen fertilizer from Kellogg Biological Station, Michigan, USA - KB3-0-4 | ecosystem: Environmental > Terrestrial > Soil > Unclassified ... | reverse complement strand
GGGGCAGAAGCTCGCGGTGACGACCGGCCCCGCGTCCGCAGTCTTCGGCCAGTGCCAGGGCAACGTCGTGTGGGCCGTCGTCCTGCCCGAGAAACCGGGCAAGGTCGAGACGACGCTCGCGGGCAACGGCGACGCGGTGACGAGCGTCTTCCTGCGTTTCAACCCGGCGCTGGTCGGCGAGCTCTTCCCCGCCGCGACGGTGAAGGGAGCAGGACCGGAGGCGGCGGTCTGGCAGGCGAAGCGGATCGAGGGGTGGAAGATCAACGCCTGCTGGCAGGCGAACAATCAGCCGGTGATCCCGTGGAAGACGAGCGTCTGCGTCGACCTCGAGACGCAGGGCGGCGCGCGGCGGTTCTTCAACCTCGAGACCAAGGAGAAGAAGCTCGCCTACGAGCCGTTCTTCGAGAAGAAGCCGCTGCCGTGGCTGGCGCCGATCGGGAAGGACGACGCGCTCTCGGCGTACGACGAGGTGGTCGCGGCCTTCGAGAAGGAGTACCCGAAGTTCGTGCTCCATCCGGAGTACGACTTCACGAAGGCCTCCGCGGAGCTCCGCAAGAAGCGCGTCGCCACGGCGAAGACCTGCTTCGAGGTCGGCGTCGCGCTCGCCGAGCTGCTGCGCCCGCTCGACGACCTCCACATCGACGTGCAGGTGGACGCGGAGTGGCTGCCGGTCGGCACGCGCCGCCGGCCGATCAACGCGAACTGGAACGCGTCGCAGGCGCTGATCGGGAGCGTGAAGGACACGAAGAAGGGGCTCGCCTACGGCCTCACGCGCGACGACGTCGGGTACCTGAACGTCTACGCGCTGAACGACCAGGAACTGCCGAAGGCGTTCGACGCGGCGCTCGAGGAGCTCAGGGACTGCTTCGCGCTGGTCGTCGACCTCCGTTTCAACGGCGGCGGCGACGAGCTGCTCGCGCAGCAGATCGCCGCGCGCTTCGTCGACCAGGAGCGCATCTACAGCGTGAACCGCTACCGCTCCGGCCCCAAGCACGACGACCTCGGCAAGTGGCTCGAGCGCAAGTTCGCGCCGCGCGGGCCGTGGCGGTTCGAGTCGCCCGTGATCTGCCTGCAGGGGCAGAAGACCTTCAGCTCGGCCGAGTCGATGGCGCTGATGTTCGCGCAGTGCCCGCAGGTGACGACGATGGGCGACAAGACCGGCGGCTCGAGCGCCAACCCCCGCTTCGTCGAGACCAAGGGGAAGATCAAGGTCCGCCTGCCGCGCTGGGACGACCGCACGCCGAAGCAGGAGGTGATCGAGGGCAAGGGCGTGCCGCCGAAGGTCCAGGTCGACACGAAGGAATCGGACTTCACCGACCAGAAGGACCCGGTGCTCGCGAAGGCGCTCGAGACGCTGCGCGCCGAGCCCGAGGACGAGCGCAAGCCCGGCAAGCGGAAGTGAACTACCCGCCCTGGACGGTCAGCCGCTTCGTCACCCGCCGCCAGACGAACGCGCAGAGCAGCGTGAAGAGGACGACCCACCCCGCCTGCCGCGCCAGCGCCAACGCGAGCTCCGGCCCGCGCAGCTTCCCGAGCCAGATCGAGGTCGGGACGTAGCTGATCTGCTGGAACGGCAGCCAGCGCGTCACGGCGGCGAGCCACGGCGGGAACATGGCCACGGGCAGGACGAGGCCGGACAGGATCTCGAGCAGGTAGTGCTTGGCGCGCATCACGCCGTCGATCGACTTCAGCGGGAACGCGCACATCCCGACCAGGAAGTTGAGCTGCGTCAGGATCAGCAGCGCGAGCCAGATCGAGACGACGAAGGCGCAGCCGCTCGCGAACGACGCCGGCAGCGCGACCGGGAAGCAGAGGTAGATCACGATCCCGACCGGCAGCGAGAAGCAGAGGAAGCGGAACGTCCCCTCGCCGATCGCGCCGGCGAGCACCGTCCCCTGGTAGGAGACCGGCCGCGCCAGCGCGAGCGCGATCTCGCCCTTCTGCACCTGGTCGCCGATCTCGCGGTCGACGTTGTTGAAGTAGAAGCTGCGCGCGATCCAGCCGACCGCCACGTAGGTCGTCATGCCGGCGAGGTCGTAGCCGTCGATCAAGGCGCCGGGCGCGCGGTCGGCAAAGACCGCCTTCCAGATGAAGTAGTTGATCGCGACGTAGATCAGGTAGGAGACGATGCCGGTGTAGTACCGCAGCCGGTACGCGAGCATCTTCTGGAACGTGCCGCTCACGAAGCCGAGGTAGGGCGCGATCCGCAGCGCGCTCACGACCGGCCCGCCGCCTTCGCCGCGCGCGCGCCGTCCGGCGTCCCGGCCGGGAGCAGCCCCGTCGGCGCGACCCCCTTCTTCTCGTAGATCTTCCGGATCACGACCTCGATCGACGGCTCGGGCAGCGCGATGTCGGCCACCTTCGCCGCGCCGACGATGCGCGCGAGCACCTCGGCCGCCGGGAGTTCGCTCTTCTTGAAGCGCGCCGACCAGCGCACGTCCGACGTGCGCGTGAACGCGACGCCCGGCAGCAGCCGCTGCAGCGTCCCGTCGGCGACCGGCTCGGCGAGCTCGATCTCGGCCGTGGACTCCTCCCCCGCCTCGTCCTTCAGCCGCTCGAGGCTGCCGTCGTAGACGATCTTGCCGCCGTCGATCACCATCACCCGCTCGGCCAAGAGCTCGATGTCGCGCAGGTCGTGCGTCGTGAGCAGGATGGTCGTCCCGAACTTCTCGTTCACGCTGCGCAGGAACGCCCGGATCGCGTCCTTGGCGACCAGGTCGAGCCCGATGGTCGGCTCGTCCAGGAAGAGGAGCTCCGGCCCGTGCAGCAGGCTCGCCGCGAGGTCGGCGCGCATGCGCTGCCCGAGCGAGAGCTTGCGCACCGGCGTGTGGAGGAACTCGTCGAGGTCGAGGATCCCGCGCAGCTGCTTCAGCCGCTCCTCGCCGAGGCCCTTCTCGACCTCGTAGATCCGCAGCAGCAGGCGGAAGGACTCGATGACGGCGAGGTCCCACCAGAGCTGCGTGCGCTGCCCGAAGACGACGCCGATCCGGCGGACGTACCGCTTGCGGTCGCGCCAGGGCACGAGCCCCATCGACGTGATCTCGCCGGAGGTCGGCGTGAGGATGCCGGTCAGCATCTTGATCGTCGTCGACTTGCCGGCGCCGTTCGGCCCGATGTAGCCGATCCGCTCGCCCGCCTCGATCGAGAAGCTCACGCCGTCCACCGCGCGCACCGACTCGTAGCGGCGCGAGACGAGGTCCTTCAGGGCACCCCCCAGGCCCTCCCGGCGCCGGAAGCGGCGGAACTCCTTCACCAGATCGCGGACGGCGACGACGGCGGCCATGAGTGCAGCGGATCCCTGTTCGGTCGTTGCGGCGAGCCGCGGGACATTATCGTCGCCGCCCTCCTCCGTCCCTGCTGCGTGGAGACGCGACGCCGTGGCCGAACTCTTCACCGCCGAGAACCTCTTCGCGCTGCTGACGCTGACCTCGCTCGAAGTCGTCCTCGGCATCGACAACATCGTCTTCATCGCGATCCTGTGCGCCCGCCTGCCGCCGGAGCGGCGCGAGACGGGACGCCGGGTCGGCCTCTTCCTCGCGATGTTCGCGCGCATCGCGCTGCTGCTCACGATGGGCTGGCTCGCGGGCCTCACCACCCCGATCGTGCCGGCGATCACGATCGGCGAGTTCTCCCACGCCTTCAGCGGGCGCGACCTGATCCTCGCCCTCGGCGGCGTCTTCCTGGTCGGGAAGGCGACGCTCGAGATCCACCACAAGCTCGAGGGGCCGTCCGGCAAGGACAAGCACGACGCGAAGCCCAAGCACGCGGAGTTCGGCGGCATCCTGACCCAGATCGTCCTGCTCGACCTCGTCTTCTCGCTCGACTCGGTCATCACGGCGGTCGGGATGGCGCGCTCGCGCTACGTGATGGTCACCGCCGTGATCCTGGCGGTCGTCGTGATGATGATCTTCTCGGGCAGGATCGCCGACTACATCGAGCGGCGGCCGACGATCAAGATCCTCGCGCTCGCGTTCCTGCTGCTGATCGGCGTGACGCTCGTCGTCGACGGCTGCGGCGGCCACGTCTCGAAGGGGTACATCTACTTCGCCATGGCGTTTTCGCTCGGCGTCGAGATGCTGAACCTGCGGATGCGCAAGCACGAGCCGGTGCTGCTGCGCGACTCCCACCTCCCGCGCGACGAGGAATCCCCCCATGCGTCGTCGTGAGCTCGGCTGCGCCCTCGCGCTCTGCTCCGCCCTCGCGCTTCGCCTGTCCCCGGCCGCGGGCGACGACGTCGCCGTCCAGCTGCGCTCGGCGAAGGTCGACGAGCGGCTCGCGGCCGTCGAGTCGATCAAGAAGGACGGCGCGAAGGACGCCGAGTCGCTGCTGCGCGGCGCCTTGAAGGACGCCGACTGGGAGGTGGTCGAGAAGGCGGCGGGCGCGCTCGCGGAGCGCGGCACCGCGGCGAGCGCCGACGCGCTCGGCAGGATCGCGCTCGACGCGCCGGCGCGGCGCCTGCGCCTCGCGGCGGCGCGCGCGATGGCGAAGCTCGACCCCGCGGCGGCGGCGGCCGCGTTCGTGCGCGGCGCGAAGCTCGACTCGCCCGGCGCGATCGCGACCTTCGCGAAGGGGACGCGCCAGCCGGCGCAGATCCTCGCCATCGACGCGATGGCGAACACGGTCGACCTGTGCGGCGAGCCGGTGCGCACCGCGATGGCGGCGGCGGTCTCCGACAAGGAGGACGCCTACGTCCGCTCGCTCGCGGCGGTCGGCCTGAACGTCTTCCCCGCCGACGAGCGCGCGAAGCGGCTGAAGGCGTGCGTCGAGGACGAGTACTCCGAGGTCGCGTGCGCGGCGCTCGACGCGGTGCGCGCGCGGCCCGAGGCGGCGCTGCTGCCGGTGCTGATCGAGGCGATGGTGCGCAAGGACCTGCGGCGCGTCGTCGAGCGCCACGTGATCGACGCGCTGGTCGCGCAGCTCGCGGCGGCGCCGGAGAGCGGCCGCGCGGAGCTCGCGAAGCCGCTGCTCGACGCGCTGAAGAGCGCGAAGGGGCCGGCGCGCGTGCGCGCGGCGCGGGCGGTCGGGCGCTGCGCGGCGAGGCCGGCGGGCGACGCGCCCGCGGGGCTCGCGGCCGACGCGGCGACGGAGGCGCTCGCGCCGCTCGCGAAGGACCCCGACGAGGCGGTGCGCGCGGCGGCGCTGCACGCGCTTTCGCAGGTCGGGAGCGACGCGGCGCTCGCGGCGCTCGCGACGGCGGCGCGCGAGGACAAGGTCGCGCGCCTGCGCGACGTCGCGCTGCGCGGGCTGCTCGCGGCGCGCGGCATCCAGGACGCGGCGACGCGCGAGGTGGTGAACGCGCTCGCGGACGACGCCGTCGCCGAGGTGCGCGAGGACGCGGTCGTCGCGCTCGGCTCGCCCGACGCGAAGGGCGCGGTCGAGCTCCTCGCGGCGAAGCTCAAGGACCCGGCGTGGGAGGTCGTCGTCGCGGCGGCGGTCGCGCTCGGCCGCACGCGCGATCCCGCGGCGCAGGCGCCGCTCGAGACGCTACTCGCGAGCAAGGACTGGAAGGTGGCGAGCGCCGGGCTCGCCGGCCTCGGACTGCTGCGGCAGAAGGCGGCGGTCCCGCGCCTGATCGAGGGGCTGCGCTCGAAGAGCGCGACGGCGCGCATGACCTCGCTCGACCAGCTGCGCCGCCTCACTCCCGACAAGGTCGGCGCCAAGGAGCAGGCCTGGAAGGACTGGTGGCAGAAGAAGTCGGCGACCTTCGAGTTCCCCGCGACTCCGAAGAGGGACGACGCGGCGCGCGAGGACGACATTCCTTCGGCGTGGGCCGACCTCGACGTCCTCTGCTTCCAGGGCCGCTTCGAGAAGGTGGAGAAGCTGCTCGACGCGCTGAAGGTCGTCCACCGCGACACGAAGACCGGCGCGCTCGAGGACGCGGGCGTCACGCCGTTCGGCGTGGTCGTCGTCAGCTGCGCCGGCGACGCGCTCCCGCCCGACCTCGAGCAGCTGCGCTGGTTCGTGCACGCCGGCGGTCTGCTGGTCTGCTCGTGCAAGTCGTTCGTGAACCAGGCGGCCGAGATCAAGCACGGCTTCGTGCGGCAGCTGACGAACAAGGGCGACGCGCTCGACCTCGTCGCCGCCGACGCGTGCCGCGTCGACGAGGTCTCGGCGACCGTGTTCCGGGAGGCGACGCGGCCGCGCTTCGCGCTGGTCGACGCCCCGATCATCGAGGTGGTCGACGCGGAGCGCGTCGACACGCTGGTCGACAGCGCCGAGTGCGAGTCGGAGTGGGACGGCGGCGCCCTCGTCGCCACCTGGACGATCGGCCACGGCCGCGTCGTCGCCTGCGCCGCCCACCTCGACGCGCCCGGCCTCGTCTGCCAGCAGGCGCCCCCCATGAAGGACGTCCCCGACCGCATGGGCTTCGCGCTCGACTCGATGGACTACAGCTACGCCGACCTGCGCGCGATCCCGGCCGAGATCTGGAAGAGCGGCAACAAGAGCGCCGACGAGGCGCGCGACCTCGGGCCGATCCGCTTCGTGAGCGGCCTCGTCCGCCGCCACCGCCGCGACGCGCAGGAGTGAGCGGATGCAGGCACGCACCGCCGTCGCGCTCGCCTTCCTCGCCGCGCTCACCGCCGGCTTCGCGCCCACGGGCGACGACGTCGCGGCGCAGCTGCGCTCGTCCAAGATCGACGAGCGGCTCGGCGCGGTCGAGACGCTCCGGAAGAACGGCGCGAAGGACGCCGAGTCGCTGCTGCGGGGAGCGCTGAAGGACGCCGACTGGGAGGTGGTCGAGCGCGCCGCCGCGGCGCTCGGCGAGCGCGGCACGGCGGCGAGCGCGGAGGCGCTCGTGAAGGTCGCGCTGGACGGCCCGGTGCGCCGCCTGCGGATCGCCGCGGCACGCTCGACGGCGAAGCTCGATCCGGCGGCGGCCGTGGCCGCGTTCGCGAAGGCGGCGAAGGCGAGCGGCGCCGCGGAGGTGCGCGCGGTCGATGCGCTCGCCGCGTCGGTCGAGTTCCTCGGCGAGGCGGCGCGCGCGCCGCTGTCGGCGATGCTCGCGAGCGAGAACGCCGCGGCGCGCGCGGCCGGCGCCGCGGGCCTGCACGCGTTCGCGAGCGACGAGCGGATCAAGCGGCTGAAGGCGTGCCTCGAGGACGCGCACAGCGAGGTCGCCACCGCGGCGCTCGACTCGACGCGCGACCACCCCGACGCGGCGCTGCTGCCGACGCTGCTCGAGGCGCTGTCCGGCAAGAACCGGCGCGAGGTCGTCGAGCGGCGCATCGACGCCGCGCTCGTCGCGCTGCTGCAGGCGACGCCGGCCGAGGGGCGCGCCGCGCTCGCCGACGCGCTGTTCGACGCACTCAAGGGCACGGGCGGGCAGGAGCGGGTGCGCGTCGTGCGCATGCTCGGCCGGTGCGCCGCGAAGCCGCCGGCGCGACCCGACGCCGACAAGAACGCGCCGCCCGCCGCGCCGAGCATCCCCGCCGAGACGGCGGTCGCCGCCTTCAAGCCGCAGCTCGCCTCGGCCAACGACGACGTGCGCGCCGCGACGGTGCGCGCGCTCTCCCAGGTCGGCAGCGACGCGGCGCTCGACGCCGTCGCGGGCGTGGCGCGGGGCGACCGCTCCGGCCGCGTGCGCGACGTCGCGCTGCGCGACCTGCTCGCGGCGCGCGGGATCGGGCACGCGGCGACGCGCGAGCTCGTGAACGCGCTCGCGGAGGACCAAGACGTCGACGTGCGCGAGGACGCGCTCGTCGCGCTCGGCTCGCCCGACGCGCCGGGCGCCGTCGAGCTCCTCACGACCCACCTCAAGGACGCGACCTGGGAGGTCGCGGTCGCGGCGGCCGTCTCGCTCGGCAAGACGCACGATCCCGCGGCGCTCGCGCCGCTCGAGGCGCTGCTCGCCCACAAGGACTGGAAGTACGCGAGCGCGGCGCTGGTCGGCCTCGGCCACCTGCAGCAGAAGGCGGCGGTCGCGCACCTCATCGAGGGGCTGCACTCCCGCAGCGCGACCGCGAAGCTCACGGCGTACGAGTTCCTGCGCCGGCTCACCAGCGACAAGGTCGGCAACAAGGAGACGGCCTGGAAGGAGTGGTGGCAGAAGCACGCGGCCGCCTACCAGTTCGTCGACGCGGCGGCGCTCGCGAAGAACGCGCAGAAGTACGGCTACGCCGCCGACCCGGCCGGCTACGGGCGGATGTACCAGGACCTCGACGTCCTCTGCTTCCAGAGCCGCGGCGACCACATCGAGAAGCTGCTCGACGCGCTCAAGGTCGCGCATCGCGACACGCGCTCGGGCGCGGTCGAGGAGGCGGGCGTGTCGCCGTTCGGCGTCTACGTCGCGAACTGCACCGGCGAAGCGCAGCCGCCCGACCTCGAGCAGGTGCGCTGGTTCGTCCACACCGGCGGCTACCTCTTCTGCTCGTGCTGGGCGCTGACCTACCACGCCGCCGAGGTGCGGCCCGGCTTCGCGCGCCAGCTCCCCACGCACGCGCAGGTGCTCGACCTCGTGGTCGCGGAGCCGTGCCGCGAGAGCCCCTACCTCACCGGCGTCTTCGAGGGCGGCACGCGTCCGCGCTACTCGCTCTACGGCTCGCACCTGATCGACGTGCTCGACCCGGAGCGGGTCGAGGTGCTGATCGACAGCCCCGAATGCGAGTCGCGCTGGGGCGGCGGCAACCTCGCCGCGTGGTGGTCGGTCGGCCACGGCCTGATCCTCGACAGCGCCAACCACTTCGACCTGCAGGGGCTCGGCTACGAGCTCGCCCCCAAGATGAAGGACGCCGCCGACCGGATCGCCTACGCGATCGACACCATGGGGCTGCGCTACTCCGAGGTGCGCGCGATCCCCGGCGACGTCTGGAAGAGCAGCACCAAGAGCGCCGAGGACGTGCGCGACCTCTCGATGTTCCGCTTCCTCACGAACTTCGTCCGCCGCAAGCGGATCGCGGGGGCCTGAGTGCCCGCGCGCGCGCCGGTCCGGAACCTCCGCTTCTGGATCCTGGCGCTCCTCTTCGCGTCGACGCTCGTCAACTACGTCGACCGGCAGGTGCTGTCGGTGCTGAAGCCGACGCTCTCGCAGCTCTTCGACTGGGACGCGCAGCACTACGCCCGCCTGCTGCTCGCGTGGCAGGTCGCGTACGCGGTCGGCCAGCTCGGGTCGGGCTTCGTCTTCGACCGCATCGGCACTCGGCGCGGCTTCTCGCTCTCGATCACGCTCTGGTCGCTCGCGGGCATCGCGACGAGCCTCGCGACCGGCACCGCGAGCTTCGCGGCGTGCCGCGCCGTGCTCGGGCTCGGCGAGGCGGGCAACTGGCCGGGCGCCGCGAAGTGCACGCGCGAGTGGTTCCCGCCGGCCGAGCGCGCCTTCGCGACCGGCGTCTGGAACGTCGGCAGCGCGACCGGCGCGATCGTCGCCGCGCCGCTCGTCGCGTGGATCACGCATCGCTTCGGCTGGCAGGCGGCCTTCGTCGCGACCGGGCTCCTCGGCTTCGTCTGGCTCGCGGCGTGGCTCGCGCTCTACCGGCCGCCGCACGAGCATCCGCGCATCACGCCGGAGGAGCGCGAGCTCCTCCGTGCGGCGGGCAGCGACGCGGACGACGCGGCGCCGGTCGCGTGGCGCGAGCTGCTGCAGCGGCGCGACGTCTGGGCGCTGGTCGTCGCGCGCTTCGTCTCCGACCCGGTCTGGTGGTTCTACGTCTTCTGGCTGCCGGGCTGGATGGCCGACCGCTTCCACTTCTCGCTGGCGCAGATCGGCGCGACCGCGTGGATCCCGTTCCTCGCCGCCGACGTCGGTTCGGTCGCCGGCGGGTCGGCCTCGAGCTGGCTCGTGCGGCGCGGCGTCGCCGTCGTGCGCGCGCGCAAGATCGTGATGGTCGCGAGCGCGGCGCTCATGCCGTGCGCGATCGCGTCGGCGTTCGTCGCGACGCCGGCTTGGATGCTCGCGTTCGTCAGCGTCGCCGCGTTCGCGCACCAGGCGTGGGCGAGCGGGATGCTGACGCTGCCCGCCGACCTCCTGCGCGGCGGCGCGGTGGCGTCGTGCACGGGTCTCACCGGCACCGGCGCGGCGCTCGGCGGCCTGCTCGCGACGTCGTGCACCGGCTGGATCGTCGACCACCACGGCTACGCGCCGGTCGTGGTCGCGAACGGCTTCCTCCACCCGCTGGCCGCCGTCCTCGTCGTGCTGCTCGTGCGCGGGGCGCCGGCTATCGTCGCGCGACGGTGAGGACTGCCATGTGGAAGTGCGTACACGCGAGCGTCGGAGTCGTCCTCGCATGGGGCGCCGCGCCTGACCTGCACGGTCAGGAACCGCCGGCGCGCGGCGAGATCGAGCGCCAGCGGGCGAGCGCGCAGGGTGAAGCGCGGGCGCCGCTTCTCGCGTCACTGCGGGAGGATCTCGCGAGCGACGATCCCCTCCGCATCGCGTGGGCGGCGTATGACGCGGGAAGGTGGCGACTGAAGGAGCTCGCGCCCGCGATCGTGACGGCGCTCGAACTCTCTCCGAAACGGGATCTCGGTCCCGTGCGATCGTCGCGTCCCGGAACGTCCTATTTGAAAAGCCACATCGAAGGGGAAGTCGACCCGGACCCCGACCTCGACGATCCTCGGACCCTCCAGCGCTTCGTGCCGGCCGTCCTCCTCGATGCGCTCGTCGAAATCGATGCGATCGTGCCGCCGAACTTCCTCGAGCGAGTGCTGCTCGAGTCGACGGTGCGCGACACGACCACGCCGAATCCTTTCTCGTACTTCCGCGGAGCGCGGGGGCCGGCTCTCGCGCTCTTCGCGCGGCACACTTCCGAATACCCACACCTGGTCGATCGCGCGCTCGATCTCGCGAGGAGGAACGAACTCCTCGTGACCGACACGTTGGTGTGGATCGCGGCGAGCGCGTGCGTCGCCTCCGATCCGAAGAAGCTCGCGGAGAAGTGGATCACGCTGCCGACCTGGCACGTGAAGATCCACGTAAAGGGCGGGCGTCGGTCTCCGGAACTGGGGAAGTGCGGCGGGGTGTTCCTGTTTTGGTCGATCGCGTGGCCGGACAGATTCCCACCGCCGGCCATCCATCACTTCTACGCCACTCCCGTGGCGGACGCCGTCTGCGTCGTCGCGAAGCCGATCCCGCTGTATTGGCGGCGCGACTCCTCGCTCTCGATGGACGCCTTCACCAAGGATGCGTCGACCGAGCCCGAAGAGATCCCGATGCTCCTACGCGACACCTATGTCGTCTCGATGTTGCGCGGAGCCGCCGAACTCGAGCCCGACCCGTTCACGATCGCGTCGGTACAGGATGTAACTGTCGAGTGGCTCGACCGGGAGTCGCTCCTGTACTTCGCTCGAGAGAAGCGCGCCAGGATCGAGGCGGATTGGAGCGAGGTCGTCGCGGCGCTCATCTTCCACTTCCGCGTCGAGGGTCCGCTCCCGTCCCGATACCCGCCTTCGATCACCGTCGAGTTCATCGACGAACGCGGCGTCGAATTGCGAAGGTCCGACCCACTGCCCGAGCCGCCGTAGCTACACTCCGCGCCCCCTTCGCGACCACCTCGAGCCCTTGAAAACGATGAAGATCACGTCGGTCCAGCTGACGCCGATCGCCGTGAAGCGGCGCACCGGGTTCACGTCGCACCACGTGGTCGTCGAGCTCGCGACCGACGAGGGGCTGACCGGCCTCGGCGAGATGTCCGACCTCGGCCACCTGCCGCTCTACATGCCCGACGTGCGCGACCTCGAGCGAGGCTTGAGGCGCCTCCTGGTCGGCCGCGACCCGATGCAGACGAACGCGCTCGTGCAGCTCCTCCTCGAGATGTTCCCCGAGGAGATGTTCATGTACGACATGAGCGCGGTGATCCGCTGCGGCGTCGACGTCGCGCTGCACGATCTCGCCGGCAAGAAGCTCGGCGTGCCGGTCGCGCAGCTCCTCGGCGGCGCCGTCCGCGACCGGCTGCGCATCTGCTACCCGATCTTCCGCCACCGCTCGAAGGCCGAGGTCGACTACAACGTCGCGAACGTCGGCGAGCGGCTGAAGGAAGGCTTCGACATGATCCGCCTCTACGCGGGGCTGGATCTCGACGCCGACGAGGCCTTCTTGGCCCGCGTGCGTGAGAAGCACGGGAAGTCGGTCAAGGTCAAGTCGCTCGACTTCAGCAACCTCGTGCCGTGGCGCCGCGCGGTCGAGGCGACGCGCCGGCTCGCGCCGTACGGCGTCGAGCTGATCGAGAGCCCGGCGCCGCGCAACGACCTCGACGGCATGGTCGAGGTCCGCCGCCGCGTCGACCTGCCGGTGAGCGAGCACTGCAACAGCTTCTTCCAGGCGCGCCTGCTGCTGGAGAGGGGCTGCGTCGACATCTTCAACATCTGCACGGTCTTCATCGGCGGCATCGGTCCGGCGAAGCGTCTGTTCTCGCTGGCCGAGACGTTCGGCGTGCACTGCCTGATCGGCACGACGCAGGAGCTCTCGATCGGGACCGCCGCGCAGGCGCACCTCGGCGCGAGCTTCCCGCGCCTCGACCACCCCGGCGACCCGGTCGGGCCGCGCCTCTACTCCGACGACGTCG